>TARA_R110002094_G_scaffold7185_2_pt1 | contig 12727 bp, 12 predicted proteins | sample TARA_R110002094 | Tara Oceans TARA_R110002094 (sample SAMEA4397409) | marine metagenome | biome: Polar Biome; feature: [MIX] marine epipelagic wind mixed layer (ENVO:01000061); material: water (ENVO:00002006), including particulate matter (ENVO:01000060) such as... | depth 10-100 m
CGAAAACGGGGATCGGTCGTCAGTCTGGTTCAAGCCGGGGCGATACGTGAATAGCTCCCAAAAACCCCGCCAATGAAAGGACTTATCATGACAGACACGCTTTTCTCCCGCCTTGGCGGCACCGAAGGGGTCACACGGATTGCCTCTAATCTCGTCGACAACCATCTTGAAAACCCGCTGATCGCGGCGCGCTTCGCGGGCAGCGATGTGCCGCGAATGAAGAAGATGGCGGCTGATTTCTTCTCGCTCGGCTCAGGCGGGCCGCAGGTCTATACCGGACGGGACATGTTGAGTGTGCACAAACACATGAACATATCCGACAATGAATACATGGCGTCGATTGATGACCTGATGAGGGCGCTGACGGATTCTGGCGTTGGCGATCGGGAGAAATCAGACGTGCTGTATATTTTCTACCAGTTGCGCCCGGATGTCGTTGGCGTCTAGCGGCCCAGCCAAGGCGGGCAGGGTCGCTCCGGTTCCGGGGGCGAACATCGGGGAGACACACAAATAGAAGACATGCTAAATGGCGCCATCGTTTTGGATGGAGCTAGATGCATGACCCATATTCTTGCCGTTTCCGGAAGCCTGAGAAAAGCATCGTTCAATACAGGGCTGATGCGCGCGGCCGAGACGGTTGCGCCCGAAAGCGTGACCCTGACCGGCATGACGCTTCACGGCATTCCGCTGTATGATGGGGATGAGGAGGCGGCGCATGGCCTGCCCGACCCGGTCATCGCGTTCAAGGAAGCGATTGCAAAATCAGACGGCCTGCTGCTGGTCACGCCGGAATACAATAATGGTGTCCCTGGCGTGTTCAAGAATGCCATCGACTGGGCGTCCCGCGAGACCAATGTGTTTCGTGGCAAGCCCGTAGCAATCATCGGCGCGTCGCCGGGCGGGTTCGGAACCATACTGGGCCAGAATCACTGGCTGCCAGTTGTCCGTACACTGGGCATGCGCCCTTGGTTCAACGGACGCCTGATGGTGTCGCGTGCAGGCAACCAGTTCGATGTCGACGGCAACCTGACCGATGAGTCGACCCGTGAAAGACTGAGCGAATTCCTGGCGGGGTTTTCGGAATTTGTCGCGGGTTGATCCGTGTACGTAGATAGCGACCGCTCCGTCGTGTGAGTAATGACCTGACCCACATTGGTCAGGTCAGGCGGTAAACAGCGGGGCAACGAATGAATGGCCTAGGTATAGTTCCGTTATACCCAATGCATTGATGGTCATGTGTGCAAAGATGGCTGGTGCCAGTTTTCGCCCGACAGCAAGATAAGTCAGCCCGAATATGAGACCGATCAGACCCGTAGACAGCATGCCCGCTACGCCCTGATAGGAATGGGCCAAGCCGAATACAGTGGCTGAAACGACAGCGAGAATCGGCCCGGTGCGTGCTCCCAGCAATTTTGTACCCCATCCGATGATATAGCCGCGGAATATCAACTCTTCCACGATGCCGCCGAATAGCAATCCAATTGCCAGCAAGACCAGATAGTTGGCGAGATTGTTTTTGACTGTATCAAACTGACTGAGGTCCACTTGCTGCCCGAGCATGTGTTGCAGGGCAGGTTCCAGGAGGGCTGACATCAGGAAATGGGTGACCACGCCGACAGCCAATCCGATCAAGAGCGATGTGACAGGTCCTCGTTTCCAGAGCCGAAGAGCGGCGTTGCGCGCATCGCGATGGAAGATCAGCATGGCGACGACGATACCAAAAGACCCAAGAACGCCGACACCCGGAATGGCGAGCGCCAAGACAAGCGGAAGCACCCATAGACCTAGTGTTGGCAGGCGTTGAATGCGATTTCCCTGATCGTGCACCGGACCCTCCTTGATATAGTGCGTTTCGCACTATATTGTTAAAATTGATCAGGACGCAAGCGATACCAACCGGGAAGAGTGGCCATGACAGAGCTGGAAGCGTGCGTGATCGCGCTGATCGCGCGGGAGGGGCCTTGCACGGCCTATCAGGTCCGAATGAGCTTCGAGCAGTCGGCGGCATCGACATGGAGGGCAAGCACGGGATCAATCTACCCGCTTATCAGGCGGCTGGTTGAGCGTGGCGTGATCCGGTCTGACAAGGCGCCTGACAGCAAGCGAGGTGCGAAACTGCTGACAGTGACACAGACCGGTCTCAGGACCGTGAGGGACTGGTTGCTGGAGGCACCGGACTGGATCGGGGATGCGGCGGCGGACCCGATCAGAACGCGCGTTCATTTTCTGCAACTGCTGGATGACGAAGACCGCGCACAATCGATCCGCGGGATGATTGACGCTACGCAGCGATCATTGGCTGACATTGCCGAGAAAATGGACCGGCTGAAAGCAGCGGGCGATGAGGTTGAGAGGCTCACTCACCAGGGCGCCGCAGCCATGATGGAGGCGAGGCTGGATTGGCTCAATACGGTCGAGGCTTTCTTTCGACCCGGAAATGCCGAGGATTGATCCCTATCGGATTGGTATATTGGGCCGCGCGGTGCGCCTGACCTTGCGCTTGTCAGCCTATGAACCGGGGCGGATGAGGACGGTCTGGAAGCGCTGGTAGCCGAGCTGGCGTTCGTCAGCCGTCTGGCGGAAGGCGCGGTATTCGCCAACCGGGGTGGCCGTGAAGCCAGCCTGCGTGAGGCGGTCAGCCACCGTGACGGCGCGCTGATAGGCCAGCGTGCGATTATCGAACCGCTGAAGGGCACCGGATGTCGAGGCATAGCCAACGACTTCAACCGTCTTTGTTGACCAGTGCTCAAGCGCCCAGATGCTGTCGCCCAGCACGGATTCGCCGGCCGGGGAGATGACGTTCCTGCCATTGTCGAACGCGATGAGCGGCAGTTCGGAAACGGGCGGAATGATGCGGATGGTCCATTCAGGGAAGTTCAGCTTGAGGCCTTCTTCCATCGTGCGATAGGCCGAGATCGAGAGGCTGTCGTCAGGTTCGGCCATCAGCGTCGCTGTCAGCTTTTCTGCGTCTATGTCAGCAGCGGCAAGCTGGAACGGGATGGCGGCGCGCAGTTCGGTTTCCGACTGGCGGAGCATGCCCAGTTTTTCGAGACGGGAAATCTCGGCGCGTAGCGGCGCGGCGATGGATGTATCGGCCATGCGCAGGAAGGCTTCGGCTTCAAGCTTCTTGTCTTCGTCGATCAGGACCTGGCCGAGATTGACGGTGACGTTGCGCCCAAGACGGCTGGACAGATCGGCGACGAGCGCCGTTTCGGCATCCGGCACCCGCGTGTGGGTCAGCACGGTGGCATCGACGCGAATGCCATCCTCCTTGGGGAAAGTGACGGACACGTCTGACAGGCGGGATTCGTATTCCGAGAACGGCTCCAGCAGGGCAGATTTGATCGTGTTGATAGCGGTGGTCTCGTAGGCAATGTCGCGCAAAGCGAGGCCAAGCGGAACCGAGAGGGCTGCGAACACGGACACGATCAGCGCGCCCTGCCACAATGTGCTGCGGGAGCCATGACCGGCGCCGAAACTGTAGATGCGCGACAGGACGGTGACCGACAGGGCAATCGCGAGCAGGTTGGTCATGAAGAGGAAGAAGGAGCCGCCTGCGACGGGCATGGAGCCGACGGCAAGGCCATAACCGGTGACGGCGAGCGGCGGCATCAGGGCGGTGGCGATGGCCACGCCGACAATGGTTTCGCCCTTGCGCTGGATAACGGCATAGCCGCCTGCGAGGCCGGAGAAGATAGCGACCAGCAGGTCGAAGAAGTTTGGCCGTGTACGGGCAATGATCTCGGGCGTGATCTCGGTCAGCGGTGACAGCTTGACGATCAGGAAGGAGATCGTGATCGAGGCAACGACGCCGCAGGCCATGGAGAAGATGGCGCGGCGCATGGCCTTGACGTCAAGAATGCTGAGCGAGAAGCCCATCAGCATGATCGGGCCCATCAGCGGCGAGATCAACATGGCGCCGATGATGACGGCAGGCGAGGAGAGCAACAGGCCGAGCGTGGCGATGGCGCAGGACATGACCGCCATGAAGATGTAGCGGCCGGAGATCTGGCCTTCTTCCTTGACGTGTTCGACGACGTCTGTGTGGTCGACCTTGTGCGCGAGCTGGCGCAGGAACAGCTTGGCCCGGCGCTTCCAGATCGGAACCGGTTTCAGGGTTTCAGACTTGTCGAAGGCCATAGGTGTTTGCTCTTGTTTCGCGGTGCGGTCGGCTGCAAATACGCGAAAAAGTATACGCAATCATTAGCTTTATGCATTGAAAGGTCGGGAATTTGCAGTGCCCGGACTGTGTAAGATACGCTGCCAAGCCTATTCGGCAAGCACGCGGGGCAGCTTGAACGTGACGGTTTCGCGGGCCGTCTCGATGCTGTCGAGTGTGACGTCGAAACGTTCGCGGCAGGCGTCGATGACGCCCTGGACGAGGTCTTCCGGGGCACTGGCACCGGCGGTGAGGCCGAGCGTTGTGACGCCGTCAAACCATGACCAGTCAATGTTTTCGGCGCTGGCGACCAGTTCAGCGCGGGTGGCACCGGCCCGCAGGGCGACTTCGACGAGGCGGACCGAATTGGAGCTGGTGCGCGCGCCGATGACCAGAACGAGGCCTGCGCCCGGCGCGAGTACCTTTACCGCGTCCTGGCGATTGGTCGTGGCGTAGCAGATGTCTTCCTTGTGGGGGCTGGCCATGGCCGGGAAGCGGGCCTGCAGCAAGGCGACGATATCGGCCGTATCATCCACGGACAGGGTGGTTTGTGTCACGAAAGCGAGGTTGTCAGGGTCTTTTGGTACGAAGCGTTCCGCATCTGCGACGGTCTCGATCAGGGTGATTCCCCCGCCGGGGAGCTGGCCCATCGTACCGATCACTTCCGGGTGCCCCGCATGGCCGATCAGGACGATCTCGCGGCCCTCGGTATGGTGGCGCTCAGCCTCGACATGCACCTTGGAGACAAGCGGGCAGGTGGCGTCGACATAGATCATCTGGCGGGCAGCGGCCTCGGCAGGCACCGATTTGGGCACGCCATGGGCGGAAAAGATGACTGGTCGGTCGGTGGGGCATTCGTCCAGTTCTTCAACGAAAACAGCGCCCATGGCCTCAAGACGGCTGACAACATGAGCATTGTGGACGATCTCGTGGCGGACATAGACCGGCGCGCCCCATTTCTTCAGCGCTTCCTCGACAATCTGGATCGCGCGGTCGACTCCGGCGCAAAACCCCCGGGGGGCCGCGAGGCGTATTGTCAGGGCGGGCCTGTCACTCATTTAATGATCTCCTGCCTCTGCAACGTTGCGCCAAGGCGCGCAGCCCTTTAACACATCTCCAGCTACAGATGGACAGGCCTTTTCTACAGGCCAAGAAGGACAAGCCGACGCATGCGCATACTTGTTACACTTTTCGCGGCGGCGCTGCTCGTCGGATGCCAGTCGAAAATCGCCGAAACCTTCGATACGCGCCAGAATGCCGGTCCGTGCCCGCCTGTCGGGTCGGTCTATGATGTGTCGCGCTATGTGGAATTCGCCGCCGGGACGGATGAGACCTATCCGAACATCACCTATACGGGCGAAGTCGCGGACGTTCGCATGTTCTGCCGCTATGCCGGCAAGGACCCGCTGGTGGCGCAGATGGAAATCGACTTTGCGTTCGGCAAGGGCGAAGCGGCGCGCAGCGATAAGCATACCTACACGTATTTCGTCGCGGTGACGCGTCGCAACGGCAAGGTGCTGGCCAAGGAATATTTCAATGTCGAGGCTGATTTCAACGGCCGGAAACTGGATGGCCGGACGGAATCGATCGCCAAGATCGAGATTCCACGGCTCGACGAGTCGATTGCCGGTTCCAACTTCGAGATTCTTGTCGGTTTCGACCTGACGCCGGAGCAACTGGCGTTCAATCGCGCGGGCAAGCGCTACCTTCTCAACGCTGCAAAGTAAGCATGACCAGCCTGATACGAGACCTGACGGCGGCCGCATCGGCGGCCTTTGAAGCCATGGGCATGGAGGCGCGGTGGGGCGATGTGCGCCGCTCCGACAAGCCGGACCTCGCTGATTTCCAGTGCAATGGCGCGATGGGCGCGGCGAAGTCTGCCGGCAAGAACCCGCGCGAGATCGGCGCAGCGGTGGCTGAGGTGCTGAAAGCCTACCCGATGGTGCTGTCGGCAGAAGCGGCGGGACCGGGATTCATCAATATCCGCGTGTCGGACGCTGCCCTGGCGGCGCGCGCAGCGGAGATATTGGCTGACGAGAAGGCCGGGGCGGAACTGGCGCCGGACCGGCAAGTGACCGTGATCGACTTTGGCGGGCCGAACGTGGCCAAGCCGATGCATGTCGGCCATTTGCGCTCTGCCGTAATTGGCGACACGCTGCAGCGGCTGCTGCGCTTCCTGGGCGATGATGTGACGTCGGATACGCACCTTGGCGACTGGGGCCTGCAGATGGGCCACCTTGTGACCGAGCTGCAGGATGAACAGCCAGACCTGATCTATTTCGACGAGCGCTTTACCGGACCCTATCCGGATGAGCCGCCGGTCACGATTGACGACCTTGGCCGACTGTATCCGGCGGCGAGCAACAAGGCGAAGGAAGATGTGGCGCGCAACCAGCGGTCACAGAACGCCGTAGCTGAGTTGCAGGCAGGCCGGGCAGGCTATCGCGCGCTGCTGAAGCATTTCATCGACGTGTCGGTTGCGGCCCTGAAAGTGGACTATGCGTTTCTCAATGTGTCGTTCGACCTGTGGAAGGGCGAAAGCGATGTCGACCACCTGATCCCCGGCCTGATCGAGCGGTTCCGCAAGGCAGACCTTGCCGAGGAAAGCCAGGGCGCGCTGATCGTGCATGTGGCCAAGGAGAGCGACAAGAAAGAGATGCCGCCAGTGATGCTGCTGAATTCGCGCGGCGGCACGGGCTATCACACGACAGACCTGGCCACGATCGAAGACCGGATGATGAACATGCATCCGACGCCGGAGCGGATGCTGTACGTGGTGGACCAGCGTCAGGCCCTGCATTTTGAACAGGTGTTCCGCGCCGCTGAACTGGTCGGCCTGATCGACGAGGGGCACCTGGAACATATCGGCTTTGGCACGGTGAACGGGCCGGACGGCAAGCCGTTCAAGACGCGCGAAGGCGGTGTGCTGCGGCTGGCGGACCTGAATACGATGGCGTTCGAAGAGGCCGAACGGAAACTGGGAGCAGCTAACCTGCCCGATGACATGGGGCCGGAAGAGCGGGCGAACGTGGCGCGCCTTGTGGCGGTCGCGGCGCTGCGCTTTGCTGATTTGCAGAATACACGCACGACGAATTACGTGTTCGATCTGGACCGGTTCACCAGTTTTGAAGGCAAGACCGGGCCGTACCTGATGTACGCCGCTGTACGCATCAAATCATTGCTGCGCCGCGCACATGCGGACGGCAATGCGCTCGGCGAGATTGCCGTGAGCCATGATGCCGAACGGGCATTGGTGCTGGCGCTGGACGGATTTGGCGCGGCCCTGTCGCAGGCGCGCGATAAACGGATGCCGCATATCCTGTGCGAGCACGTGTTCAGCCTGAGCCAGGCCTTCAGCGGTTTCTATGGTGCGCTGCCGATCGCGAATGAGGCCGATCCGGTGCTGCGCGCGAGCCGTCTGGCGCTGGCAAGCGCCGTGCTGAAGCAGCTAGAGGTCGGTCTGGACCTGCTGGGCATCGACGTTCCCGAACGCATGTAGGGCGTTGCCCGGCACGCGTTCTTGTATCTTCTGTATAAAGGGATCGACCCGATACAGAGGAGACACATATGGCAAAGGCAATTGCGGTTGTACCGACCGGGCCCAGCGACGATGTTCAATGGGAATTGGCGTCGCAATGGGCAATGGCATGGCGCTTCCTGAAATGGTCTGTGACCGCCTTCGTTGTGATCGGCTTTCTGGTCGTGATCGGACAGGGCTTTCTTTTCTACCGGATGTTCGACGACGTGCACCCCGTGCTGGGCTATGCCTATGTTGTGGTTCTGGCGCTGATACTGGCTGTTCTGGTGGGGCGCCCGTTGGCATCCTTTCTGGCCATGCCGGTTGCCGCGCGGCCGCCCTCAATCAACATTGACCCCAAGGCGCCTGCACCCGCCGCGATGGTGGCGCGGCTGAAATACGATCTCAAATATCTCGATATGCTGGCCGGGAATCCGCTGGTGCAGCAGGAGCGCGACGCGATTCGCGACAGCATTGTCCTGGGCCGCGCGCTGCAGGACCGGGTTGCCCGTTGCGCACCCGCCGATGCGGTGGCGATGTCTGTGGAGCTGGAGACGTTCGAGCGGATTCACATCGAAGCCCTGTTGAAACCGCTTGATGCTAAAGTGCACGCGTTGATCCATGCCGAGGCGGTGGGCGTGGGCGTGGCGACGGCTGTGTCACTGAATGGCACCGTCGATGCCTTCATCGTGCTGTGGCGCAATGCCAATCTTGTTGCGCGCATTTCGCGGATCTATTTCGGGCGTCCGCATCTTGGGGGCAGCCTGCGGATCCTGCGGGATATCGCGGCCATCGTGGTGGTTTCACGCGCACTGGACGATGTGACCGACATTACCGGCGAGGTGATTGGCGGCCTGCTTGGACGCATGGGCGGGCTGGTGGCCGGGCCGCTGATGGATGGCGGCGTCAATGCAATGATGACGCTGAAGCTGGGCTATCTGGCCAAGCGCCGCTGTCGCAGCTTCAAGGGTTGGTCGGCCGGGCAGGCCAAGGCGATTTCGGAAGAAGCGTTGCAGGGCGTGAAGCAGGAATCCGGTTCGGTCGTGTCAGACTTGCTGAAACGCTGTGGCGGGCTGACCTCGCACGCGGCCCGGGCGACCGAGAAAGCTCTTTCCGGGTCCAAGAATGCGTGGGCGTTGGTGCAGAGCTGGTTTGGAAGCAGGCCGTCGGAGGTTTGACCGTTTGTCAGGCAGGCCCGGCATCAGGGCGATATCCCGTGAGAGTGTTGCTTGCCGGGCCGTCGAATCCGTTCTAGTTCGACATGTAATTCAACTCTGTCCCGGGAGAGAGCAGCTCCAGAAGCTGCCGCCGAAGGCGCAACCGCCCCGGAAACGCTCAGGCAAAAGGACCGGGCAGGGTCAACACGCTGGAAAGAGGCCCTTGAGGCCTCGCCGAAGGAGCAAGCCCGCAAGCCGGGCGGAATCTCTCAGGCGCCCAGGACAGCGGGGGCGACGGATATTTCGGCCCTGCGCCGATCCGTCTCCTTTTGGATTGATGGCGCCATGGCAGATACCCCGACCGACGCGTTGAAGCACACCCCGCTTTACGACCTGCATGTTGCACGCGAGGCCAAGCTGGTGCCATTCGCGGGCTATGAGATGCCGGTGCAATATCCGATGGGCGTGAAAGACGAGCATCTGTGGACGCGGACGCATGCCGGCATTTTCGATGTCTCGCACATGGGGCCGTGCTTCCTGTCGCTGGAAGAGGGCATTGGCGGCGGCGACGAGGCGCATGCGAGGATTGCCGCGCTGATCGAGACGCTGGTGCCGAGCGACATTGCCGGCCTGAAGCAGGGCCAGGCGCGGTTGACCGTGTTGCTGAACGAAGACGGCGGCATCCTGGACGACCTGATTATCACACGGCCATTGGGCGATGAGGCGCAGGGATCACTTTACATCGTCGTGAATGGTGCGGTGAAGGACCAGGACTGGGCGATTTTCGAGACCGCGCTGACGGGCAAGGCCGTGCTGACGCGCGCCGATGACCGTATCCTGTTCGCCCTGCAGGGGCCGGAAGCGGTGGACGTAATGCGCGATTTCTTCCCGGGCTGTGAAGACCTGAAATTCATGTATCACGAGCCGTTCGAACTGAACGGGACGCGCTGCATCGTGTCGCGCTGCGGTTATACGGGCGAAGACGGGTTTGAAGTGCTGGTGGCGCCGTCTGCCGGCGTGCCGTTGATCGAGGAAATGCTGACCGACGAGCGTGTGGAAATGATCGGCCTTGGCGCGCGCGACAGCCTGCGCCTTGAGGCCGGGCTTTGCCTGTATGGGCATGACATGGATCCGGGCCGTGATCCGGTGGAAGCCGATCTGGCCTGGGTGATCCAGAAGAAGCGGCGCGAGGCGGGCAATTTCCCAGGCGCGGTGCGAATCCTGGCGGCGTTGAAGGATGGCCCGGCAGAGAAGCGGGTAGGTATTCGCCCGCTGGAGCGCGCGCCGGCCCGCGAAGGCACGGAAATTCACGTGGACGGCAAGGCGGTGGGCGTGGTGACGTCTGGCGGGTTTGGCCCCAGCGTCGACCACCCGGTGGCGATGGGTTATGTCGCCGCCGCGCATGCGGCGCCGGGCATGAAAATCGATCTTATGGTGCGTGGCAAGGCACGGCCCGGCGAAGTCGTCGCGCTGCCTTTCGTTGCGCACAATTACAAACGCTGAACAGGGGGAGAGACCTATGGCGACCTATTATTCCGAAGACCACGAGTGGATCAGTGTCGAGGGCGACACAGGCAAGGTGGGCATCACGAAATATGCCGCTGAGCAGCTGGGCGATGTCGTGTTTGTCGAGACACCTGACGTGGGAAAGACTGTGAAGAAGGGCGACGACATGGCCGTTGTCGAGAGCGTCAAGGCGGCGTCTGACGTCTATGCGCCGGTCAGCGGCGAAGTAGTTGAGGCCAATGCCGCGCTTGCGGGTGCGCCGGAGACCGTCAACGAGAGCCCCGAAGGCGAGGGCTGGTTCTGCGTGATCAAACTGTCCGACGCCGGAGAGCTGGACGGCCTGATGAACGAAGCCGCCTATACCGAATTCTGCAAAGGCCTGTAATCAATGCGCTACCTTCCTCTGACTGATGATGACCGCAAGGTGATGCTGAAAGAGATCGGCGCGAAAAGCGTCGATGCCTTCTACAGTGATGTGCCGGAATCTGCCCGCCTTGGCGGCACGATCGATGGCCTGCCAAACCATCAGGGGGAGCTGGCGGTTGAGCGGCATTTGTCGAAGCTGGCCGCGAAGAACCGCTCGGCGTCTTCCGGCCCGTTCTTTGTCGGCTGTGGCGCCTACAAACACCATATCCCGGCCAGCGTGGACATGGTGATCCAGCGCTCTGAATTCCTGACCACCTATACGCCCTACCAGCCGGAAATTGCGCAGGGCACGCTGCAGACCCTGTTCGAATTCCAGACGCAAGTAGCCGCGCTGACGGCGATGGATGTGGCGAATGCGTCCATGTATGACGGATCGACCGCCTGTGCCGAAGCCGCCGTGATGGCGACGCGTGTGACGCGGCGCAAGAAAGTCATCCTGTCAGGCGGTGTGCACCCGCACTATGCGGCGGCGACGAAGCTGCTGTGCGAGGCACAGGGGCTGGACGTGGTTCAGTTACCGATCGCCGTGGACGGCGAAATGGCCCTGGCCGATGCCGTTGACGATGAGACAGCCTGTGTGATCGGGCAGAGCCCGAACGTGTTTGGCACCGTGACGGACATGTCTGGTGTTGCCGATGCGGCCCATGCCAAGAAGGCACTGTTCGTGTCCGTGTTCACAGAAGCTGTCTCGCTTGGCCTCGTGACGCCTCCGGGCGAAATGGGCGCGGACATCGCCGTGGGGGAAGGCCAGTCGATTGGCGTGCCGCTCGGCTTTGGCGGACCTTATGTCGGGCTTTTTGCGTGTACGGAGAAACTGGTGCGCCAGATGCCGGGGCGTCTGTGCGGTGAGACGGTGGATGCCGACGGCAAGCGTGGCTTTGTGCTGACGCTGTCGACGCGCGAGCAGCATATCCGCCGCGACAAGGCGACGTCGAATATCTGCACCAATTCCGGGCTCTGCGCGCTCGCCTTCACCGCACACATGACGCTGCTGGGCGACAAGGGTCTGAAGGGCCTCGCGCTGCTGAACCATGAGGCGGCGTGTGATCTGGCCGATGCGCTGGAGGCTGTTCCGGGCGTGGAAATCCTGACGCCGCGCTTCTTCAACGAGTTCGCATTCCGTACACCAATGAACGCCGAAGCGGTTCTGGCCATGCTGGACGAGGCGGGCGTTGTTGGCGGCGTGCGGGCCAGCCGCCTGTTCCCGGCGGAGAAGATGGGAGACGTGATCGTCTGCGCCGCGACCGAATGCACGACGCTGGAAGACATTGCGGCCTATGCGGCCGCGTTGAAGGAGATTGTGTAGTGAGGCTGGTCGCTATCCTGCTCGCTGGTGTTTCAGGCGTTCTGGCTTTAGTGGCGGGTGGTGCCTTCGCCTTGCAGGATACAATGATATTCCACCCGGATTCCACGCGCGTGGCGCCGACGGCAGGATACATCGAGGTTGAAGACATTCAGACCCAGGATGGCGAAGATCTTGTCGGTTGGTACATGCCGCCGTCAGCAGGGTGTCCCATCATCCTGTTCCTGCATGGCAATGGAAGTCGGCTTGATCGAGATGTGTGGCGGTATGAGCGCATACATGAGCAGGGTGTGGGTTTGCTGGCGCTGGCCTGGCGTGGCTATTCCGGTTCTTCAGGGAAGCCCTCGGAGCGGGGCTTCCATGTCGACGCGGATGCGGCCTGGTCATGGTTGATGGCCAAAGGCTATGCATCCCGCGATGTAATCATTCAGGGCTTCTCGATTGGTTCAGGGCCCGCGACGCGCCTTGCCAGCTTGCAGGACGCCGGGGGTCTCATTCTTGAGGCACCCTACTATTCAATGGCAGACCTCGTTCGCCACAAGACGGCTGGTGTGCCGCTGGATCTTGTTCTCAAGCATCCGTTTCGTAGCGACCGCCGGATCAAACAGGTCGATGAACCCGTCTTGATGGCACATGGCGGCGTCGACAGCGTTATTCCA
>TARA_R110002094_G_scaffold7894_19_pt1 | contig 12660 bp, 15 predicted proteins | sample TARA_R110002094 | Tara Oceans TARA_R110002094 (sample SAMEA4397409) | marine metagenome | biome: Polar Biome; feature: [MIX] marine epipelagic wind mixed layer (ENVO:01000061); material: water (ENVO:00002006), including particulate matter (ENVO:01000060) such as... | depth 10-100 m
GTTCGGCATATCCCACAAGGGGTTTTCCGGCGGCAGGGGTTCGGCACTTGCAACATCAAGCGCAGCGCCGGCGATAACTCCCGTCTTCAGTGCGGCAATCAAATCCGGCTCGACCACCAGGCTGCCGCGGCCAACATTGATGAGATAGCTGTCGGGCCGCATCGCCTGAAAGATGTCTGCGTTGAGCCGCCCGACATTTTCCGCTGTGGCCGGGGCCACAGCAAGCAGAAAATCGGCTGTTGATGCCGCCTCTGCCAGTTCGCCAGGCTTGTAATAGCGATCAATGAAGGGATGATCTCGCGGGGTGCGTGTGATAGCCGACACCGTCATCCCGAAGGCATGGCAAATGCGCGCGATTTCTTCACCAATGGTTCCAAGTCCCCAGATCGCAATGCTGCGCCCCTGCAGCTTTCGTCCGGGAAAGCGCCGCCAGTTTTTAGCGTCCTGCTGGCGGACGAGCGCCGGAAAATCCCTGAGCAGAGAAATCATGAAGAGAATTGTCATCTCGGCAATCTGGGGTCCGTGAATGCCCTTGGCATTGGTCAGAAGTTCCAGTTTATCGAGCGCTGCCAGTGACTGAAATTTGTCGACCCCCGCGCCGAGTGATTGCACCCATTTCAGGTTTTTGGCCTGTGCGAAAAGTGTTTCGTCAGCATTCATGCCCAAAGCCATAATGACATCGCATGCCGCCGCATCACCCTGAGCTGACTGGCTGTCGGGCGCAGTGACGACGTCAATGTCCGGAAAATCTGCGCGTAGTCTTGAGGCAATTTCCTCAGCGAACAGATGATCAATCACCAAAACTTTCATGTCGGTTGGGCCTCGGTTCGTCCGGCGGAGGGGGGATGAAACGCAGTTGCCTGCGGTTCATCCGGATTTTAAATGGACAGGCTGTCTTCAGGTCTGGTTATTTCAGTCCCAGAGTTTCCTTCACCAGCGCAATCACAGATGCATCGACGCCAAGGGTCTGGGAAATGACTGCATCGAGTTCCTCATAGCCGGAGCTTGCGACCAGTTCCATATTTCTGGTTTCGGCGTCTTTGATGAATTCGGGGTCTGCAAGCATTGCCACGAATGCTTCGCGCAAGGCCTCAAGACGGTCCTGAGGCACATCGGGGTGTGCCGCTATTGATCGCCCGATCTCAGAGCTGGAGGCGATGAAGCGCATCGCTGTTTTGTTGGCTTCGCCTTCGGCAAGATCGACAATCGTCGGTACTTCCGGCAAATCCGGGTGAGGTGTCGCGGTTCCCTGGAACAGAACGACCAGCTCGCCCTTGTCCAACAGGTCCTTGTTGGATGATTTCAGACCTGCCCAGCCGAGCACAAGCCCGTCGACCTCTCCCTGCAGCATTGCAAGAAATGTCTGTCGTGTGTCATCGAATCCGGAGACGATTTTCATTTTCGTACCAGCCAGAACATTCAACGCAGTGGGAAAAACAATTGCGGGTGACCTGGCCGAGGTTCCGGCAAATACCACCTCCCTGTCTTTCAGTTCCTGGGCGGTTTTCACGCCGGAAGCGGCGGACGCCACACCGACCGGGACATTGGTGGTAAAGCGGCCGATCCAGTTAAAGCTGGCCACATCAACCGTATCTCCAAGCAGTCCGAGCGCTTCATCGGTGCCAATGGTCTGCGGGCTCAGCAGCAGTTCCGTACCGTCGGTCTTGCCCACTGTAGAAAAGTAGCGCGCGGCCTTAACACCGCCGGCACCAGGCATGTTTTGAACGATGACGGTGGGATTTCCGGGCATGTGCCGTGGGAAATGTTCGGACATCAGCCTGGCGTAAATATCATAGCCGCTGGCCGGGCCTGCCGGCACGATGATGTTGATTGTCTTGCCTTTGTAAAACTCGGATACATCAGCTGCCAGCGCGGTGCCAGCGGTGAACAGCCCTGTCATCAGGACGGAGATAAAACGGAATTTGCGTGAATTTGTCATGATAGTCCTCCCTGCAATTAGTGAAAGCAGACTGGCGGCATTCTCGCAATTTCAATTTTTCAAAATTTCACTCAGTGAAATCCTGGAGTGGTCCTGAAAGCGTTTTCTCGCGCTCAAGCCTTTGAAAATCAGCGGCTATCGCTGCTGCCAGTTCTATCTGGCCCGCCAGATATCGTGACGAGAAACCCGCCTCATCATAGGCCTTTGCATTCCATTGCGTGTTGAGGACTGCGATAAGATCCGTTCCGTTCAAAACCGGAACTGCCAGAGCCAGCAGTCCGTCATTTTCAATTCTCTTTTCAAGATAGTCACCGCCCCTGAAAAAATCCGCCCGTGTTCCGTAACCCTTCTGCCGTACCGCTTCGAGATCCTTTTCAAGGTGGCCAGGTTTTATGTGGGGTGATTGCAGGAAGTAACCAAGGCGTTCAGCTTTGCGCAACAAATGCTCTCGCCGGCTTTTTTTCATGAAGGCCAGATAGGCACGTCCGGCGGCAGAGGGGACCAGAGGAACAGTGTGCCTGATGCGGTTTGGCTTGACTGGAAACGGACTGCCCGGCCGGTTGGTCTCGGCGACAACCAAGCAAGGTTGCGTGGCATGCAGATGGAGCACGTCTGTTGGCCATCGGACCAACGAGCTGTAGCTTTGCAAATGTTCGGAGGCCGCTTCTGCCAGCAAATCGGTCTTTGAAATTTTGCGTCCGAGAAGTTTAACGCAGTGTTTTAAATGATAGGTATCGCCTCCGATTGCCCGTCGGACCATTCCCTCCTGAATCAGAGCGTCGAGGATTCGCAGCAGGGTAGCGCGGTGTAAATCAGTCTGCTCATGCAGACGGTTCAGGTTTGCGGGGCTCTCATTCAAAGCCCGCAGAACCGCAAATGCGCGATGGACAAGCCTGGCCACTAAAACAGTACCTCGCGAAGTTCAGATTAAAATTCGGATGTTTTTTCTAGCAAAACCAGCGTCAGGAACAAGGGCCAGTTTGCAATGCATCGTCGTCGGGGCCAGACCTTGCCGATTTACAGCGCTGTGTTGCAGCCATATGCCCCGCCTATGTCGCAATCGGTCAATCGCTGTGTCGACCTTGTTATTGTTGTATCGGTAACCCACTTTGTCTAAAACAGAATGCGCCTGCAAACTGGCAGTCCTAACAATCAGGGGTTTTGGCCGAGGTTTCGGCCGGGGTTTTGGAAAAAATTATGGCGGAAGCAACACAGCAGCAGCTGGCAAGCATCGACCCGGTGTGGAACACTCTGCGCCAGGAAGCCGAAGCCATCGTTGCTCACGAGCCCGATATGGCGCCGTTCATTTACAGCACGATTCTCAATCACACCACTTTGGAAGAAGCGATCATCTGGCGTATCGCCGACCGGCTGGATCATCAGTCGGTTCCCGATGATCTGATCCGCAAAGCATTTCTGCAGGCATTTTCTGACGAGCCGGAACTGGCCGACATCATCCGCGTCGATCTGGGCGCCGTGTTTGATCGCGACCCTGCCTGCGACCGGTTTATCGAACCAGTGCTGTATTTCAAAGGCTTTCACGCGATTCAGACACACCGCCTGGCAAATTGGCTGTTGCGTCACGGACGGCGCGATTTTGCGCTTTATCTGCAAAGCCGCTCCTCTGCCGTGTTTCAGACTGATATCAATCCGGCTGTCAAAATGGGCAAAGGTATTTTTCTCGACCACGCCACAGGGCTGGTCGTCGGGGAAACCGCCACGATCGGCGACGACGTTTCGATTCTGCAGGATGTTACACTCGGCGGAACCGGGAAAAAGGGCGGAGACCGCCATCCCAAGATCGAAAGCGGTGTGCTGATTGGTGCCGGTGCCAAAATTCTGGGAAATTTCAAAATCGGCCATTGCTCGCGCATCGCCGCCGGATCGGTGGTGCTGAATGAAGTGCCTCCCAACACAACGGTCGCAGGTGTGCCGGCAAAAGTTGTCGGCTCCGCAGGCTGCTCTGAACCGTCCCGGTCGATGGACCAGATATTGGCAGACAGGCAACTCTGACACTCTACAACAGCTGTACAATCCCCATTGTAACGTTCTAAGCCCTTTATTTCGCGCGACCGATATGCCATCAACTGCGCAACTTGAACCCAAATATTGTTGCTGAAAAAACCGGAAAGAGGCGCGCCATGAACGCCAGTGAACTGCAAAAACTTGATGCCTATTTCAAGGCGAAATTCGCCAACCCGAATCTGCAGGTCCGCGCCCGTCCGCGCAAGACGGATTCAGCGGAATTGTACCTTTCAGATGAATTCCTCGGCGTGATCTATCTTGATGATGAAGATGGCGACAGATCCTACAATTTATCCATGGCTGTGCTTGATATTGATTTGGCATAATCTGTGACAGGTCCGGTCTGACCGCAAACATCCGACATCTGAACGCGAAGGACAGGTTATGGCCCACGGGAAATTTCAGCAGCCCGGTTCGGTTGCGGATCTGGAAGAGGGTGCAGTTTTTGCCCCGAAATTCTCTGCAGACGGCCTGATTTCATGTGTGGTCAGCGATCATGCGACGGGCCGTGTCGTGATGGTTGCCCATATGAATGAGGAAGCCCTCGCCAGAACCATCGCATCCCGCAAGGCAACCTATTGGAGCCGCTCCCGGCAGACACTCTGGGTGAAAGGCGAAACCAGCGGTCACACCCAGCATGTTGAACGCATGCAGGTGGATTGCGACCAGGATGTGATCCTTCTCAGCGTCACCACAGCGGGCAGCGGTGCAAATTGCCACACCGGCCGCATCTCGTGTTTTTACCGGGACGTAGATCTGGACGGCGGTGGCGCAGTTCCAAAGCTGGTCACGACGGACGACACAAGGCACTTCGATCCAACTGAGATCTATAAAACCGACTGATATCCTTGCCGGAACTCACACCAGATGAGTGTTGAAAAACGAAATCGTTCGGCTCCAGGCAAGTTCCGCTGCCTCCATGTCATAGCGCGGCGTTGTGTCATTGTGGAAACCATGATTGACCCCCGGATAAATATGCGCCGTGTAGCTCTTGTCGTTTTGCTTTAGTGCCGCTTCATAGGCTGGCCATCCCTCATTGATGCGGGTGTCCAGTTCAGCATAATGCAGTAGCAAGGGTGCCTGGATGCGCGGCACATCTGCTGCGGAAGGCTGACGGCCATAGAACGGAACGGACGCTGACAAATCCTCATAGGCGACTGCCAGTGCGTTGCAGACGCCGCCGCCGTAACAAAAGCCCACTGCGCCAACTTTGCCCGTGCCGTCTTTGCGTGCGGCAAGATGCTCATAGCCGGCGAAGAAATCGTTCATCAGCTTGGTGCCATCCACGCTGCTTTGCAACTCGCGGCCTGCATCATCATTGCCGGGATAACCGCCAACCGATGTCAGCCCATCGGGCGCAAGCGCCATGAAACCGGCTTTTGCCACGCGCCGTGCAACATCCTCGATATAGGGGTTGAGGCCGCGGTTTTCATGCACCACCAGCACCGCGGGAAGGCGCAACGCTTTGTCCGCAGGCTTCACCAGATAGCCGCGTACAGTGCCGTGGCCATTGGGGGAGGGATACTCAATATATTCTGCGCTGATGTCGTTGTCGTCGGGCGCTACTTGCTGGGCCAGAGCATATTGCGGGCTGAGCAATCCCAGCAGAGCAGCAGCCGTGACGCCGCCAACGGCAAATTTGCCGGCGCGATCCAGAAACTCACGTTTTGTAATCTTGCCGTGGGCGTAAAAGTCATACAGATCAAGCAGTTCCTGATCAAAGTCTTTCGCGGTCAGACGGTTCATATCGCTCTCCAATTCACAGGTTGCAATCTGACGTTACGACCATTTTGGCGCAGGTCAATTCACATTTGCGTCGATTTCCGCACGACGCAGTCTAGCCGCTGTCCGGCAGATCCATCAAATCGGCCATGACGCCAGTTTGCGTTCCCGTACTGCCGCTCACGACACCATCGGCAGATGCTATGCGTTCCGCAGCGGGTATTTTGGATCGGCGCACTGCTCATTATCGGCGCGAGCATGTATATTCTGCAACTTGAGGCAAGAGAACCGCTGCCCTGACACAACGCTGGATTTTCAAAAACAACCGTGGCCGCCAGCCAATACAGTGTAAAAGGGGAGGCAGTCATTGCGGATTGGCCGCTCCAATGTGTCCGATCTCCAATTCAGGAATTGTGTAAGCATGAAGAAGAGCCAAAGACCATTGCCGGCTGCTACAGCGCGCTGCGCCGTTTGCGGCAAGTCATTTGCCGCGGCCGAAATGCGCCCGTGGATATCTGTCAGGCCGGGTGTTTCGGCTCTGATTTCGCAGGATGTGCCTGATTGGGGCGAAGGAAAATTCATCTGCCGTGGTGATCTGGCGGGATATCGCCGGCGCTATGTTGAAAACCTGCTGCAGGATGAACGTGGGCAACTCAATGCGCTTGACCTTGAAGTTGTTGAAGCCATTGAAAGCGGACAGATCCTGGCGAAAACACCATCATACGCCACCGATGAAAATGCGTCATTCGGAGCGAAAATGGCGGACAGGGTTGCCGGTTTTGGTGGATCCTGGACCTTCATCCTGGCCTTCTGTGCGATTCTGCTGATGTGGATGGCGGTCAATCTGGGTATCTGGCTGTCAAAGCCGTTTGATCCCTATCCGTTCATTCTGCTGAATCTGGTGCTGTCGTCAATGGCTGCGTTGCAGGCGCCAATCATCATGATGAGCCAGCGCAGGCAGGGCGAGAAAGACCGGGAAACTGCCATGGAGGATTACAAGACCAACCTGAAAGCTGAGCTTGAAATCCGGCAATTGCACGAAAAACTTGATCACCAGCTGGTGCGGCAATGGGAAAAGCTTGTTGAAATGCAGCAAATTCAGTTGGAGATGCTTGAGGAAACGGTGTCCAACAAAACCTGACCGGCGGAACAGGCGATTGTGCCGGTTTCCGCTGGGCAGCCATTGTTAAGCGCTCCGGCAATGGCAGGAGCATTCATTTATCAGTGCGCACTAACTCGCATACAAATAGTTCTTGAGATCTTCCGCTTCGCGTTCCGCATCCGCTATCCGGCGCTTGACCAGATCACCGATCGAAACCATTCCAACCAGATTGCCATCTTCGACAACCGGAATATGGCGGAAACGACCTTCACTCATGCGCGCCATGGCAGCCTGAATGGTTTCATCAGGTCCGCAGGTGACCACGGAAGAGGTCATGCAGGCTGATGCATCGGCCTGCAATGCGTCCGGACCGTCTGCCGCTATCCGGCGTACAATGTCGCGCTCGGAGAGAATACCGGCAACTTTGCCGGCATCATCGACAATCAGGATTGCGCCAATGCGGTGCTCGCGCAAAGTGGAGCAGATCTCCAGCAGTGTTTTGGGCAGTTTGATGGTGAAAACATCATGGCCCTTTTCGTGCAATATGGATGCTATGTTCATATTGTCCTCCCGTTCCTCATAGTGTCGCCAGAAGCGAGTTGAGCGGGAAGTGTGCGACGAAATGTCAAAATGAGCAAGTCACACAGCTTTTCATGGCACTACAGCAGCGCGCTCAACGTTTGCGTGCGACTGGATCCAGCAACGGAAACAGCAACAGCCCGGCCAGAAAACCGCCCAGATGCGCTTCCCAGGCAATGCGGACATCCTGACCGCCAAAGCCGGCACCGGTGAGGCCGAAAAGCAGATTTACCGCAAACCAGATACCAATGAATACCAATGCTGAGCGGTTTCGAAGCAGGAGCGATATCGGTTCGGCCGGTTGCATGAAATCCGATGATTTGCGCTGTAGCGGGGAGCGGGTCAAAGGACCGCCGGAACTGAAGGCAAATCGGCCGACTGCTGCCATATGTCCCGAAATCGCCGCTGACGCGCCGATAGTCGGGATCTGGGAACCCGGATATGCGAGAAAGTGGGCACCAGCTCCCGCGATGGCACACAGCGCTGAAAACAGCAAGAAGCGTGCGGTGCCGAAGCGCCACGCCAGAGCGCTGCCGAATGCAAGCATCCATATGGAATTGGTCAGCACATGGACCCAGTCGCCATGCAACAGGGCGTAGCTGACTGGGCTGATCCATTGCGAATAGGGCGATCCCGGAAAGTTCAGCTCAGGGCTGTAGCGCGCCGGTATGAATGAAAACCGTACAAAAAGCTCAAAAAATGCCTGTTCGGAGAGCAGACCGAGACCAGCATGTATGCCGATGATCAGAGCAATCAGCGCAATGATGACATTTGGTGCATTGATTGCGCGGGTGTTGGTTTCCGGCGGCTCTGTGTTGAGATGATCCATAGCCGATTGATAGCGCTTCAGCTCAGCAAATACAAAGCCCGCATTGTCGTCCGGACCGGAAAAAAGCGGGATAATCCACAGGCGCGCCGCGATATTAACCATGTTGTCCATTGGCCCGCACAGCTTCCGGCAAAGCTGTTAATACTTCGTTAGGCATTACGAAATTCAGGTACGCAGCGGTTTTTATGGATCACCCGACGATTCACGCATTGTTCAATTACTGGAACCGGAAGCGCGAGGATAATTCTGCGCCCGCGCGTTCAGATATCCATCCCGGCGACATTAGCAGCATTCTTCCCGAAGTGTTTCTGCTGGAACGCAACAATAATGGGCGGTTTTACTACCGTCTTGCCGGAACCCTGTTGTGTCAGAATGCACGGCGCGAGCTGAAAGGTCAGCGACCATTGGCGCATTTTGCCGATCTGGACCGCCGCAAGATGCAGATTGCGCTGACTCAGGTTGCGGAGAAGGGCGCGATCTTCAAGGCCGATATTCTTGGGACCAGCGCGGAAGGGCGCACCATTGAACAACAGTGGATTGTGCTTCCCCTGAGGCATGCCAGCGGTGGTTTTTCCAGGCTCATCGGGGCCTGCGTAACGGTTGAAGACCCGGTCTGGCTGGGCCGCGACCCGATCGTGCGTAACAGTATCATGTCGGCCAGAATGATCAGCACTTCAAACCAAAAAGCCATACAAGAGCTGTCCGGGCGGCCGGATCCGGAATCGCCATTTGAAAAACTGCGCTCATCGACCGCCATTTCCCTTTACGCTCTGACCAATCAAGCCGAGCCGAATATGGCGCATGGCATTGCTGAGCTTCAAGCTCTTATCGAAAAACAGTTCGGCCGGCGCCAGGTCAGGTCTGAGCCGGTATTCCCGATGCGCCATACCGACCGCTCGCAGCCGCGCCGAGTGCGGACACCAAATTTCAACGTGGTTCCGCTGGCTAGCCCGGAAAAGCGTGTCCAGCATCTTACTGTTTTCAATGGTGGTCTGGAGGGTTGACACGCGCAATTCATGGTTAATGAATTATTACAAATTCATATAAATTTTTATATAAATTCAATTTAAAAGTAGTTATCATTTTTTTCGCCACGTAAAATCGTCACATGTATTATGTGCTCATTCAATTGGTGAGTTTTGTGTTATGAAATACTTTAAACGCTCTATTTTCTTCGGATTTATTATAGCTTTCTTCGTGATCAGCCAACCGGAAGCACGGGAGTTCAATTCCGCTTTCATGCCGATTACCGGTAAGGCACGCCCGCCCGTTGGTCACGTGAAATTCTGTGACAGCAATCCCGAGGAATGCGAAATACAGGACAATCAGGACGGTCTCGTGACGCTGACGCAGGAGCGCTGGGATGAGCTGATCCGGATCAATCATCTCGTCAACCAGTCGGTCACAGCGGTGACGGATATGGAACTTTACGCGCGCCCTGAAGTCTGGGCATTTCCGGGCAAATATGGTGATTGCGAAGATTTTGCGCTTTTAAAGAGACATTTTCTGATGCAGGCGGGCTGGCCGGCCGGCAGCCTGCTGATCACGGTTGCGCTGGACATCGATGGGGGCGGTCACGCGGTTCTGACAGTCAAAACAGACCGCGGCGACTTCATCCTTGATAATCTGGAAGCGCTGGTCAAAAACTGGGCCGAGACGCCCTACACCTATCTGAAGCGGCAATCCAGCAAGCATCCTGCGAAATGGGAAACTGTAGACAATGCCCGCCACGTCGCACCGACACTGACTTCAAGCACGAAATAGCGGTCCCGGTTTGATCAGAGCGGTTTTAGCCCTGCTTTGAACCGCTTTGCATTTCTCTGATAGTTCAATGCCGATGCAGTCAGTTTTGCGGCATCCTGCGGCGTCAGCTTGCGGATGATCTTGCCCGGCATGCCCACCACCAGGGAATTGTCGGGGATGACTTTGCCTTCCGGGATGAGGGCCCCGGCACCGATCAGGCAATTGCTGCCGATCCTGGCCCCGTTGAGAACAATGGCACCCATGCCGATCAGGGTATTGTCTGCGATTGTGCAGCCGTGAATGATGGCGCGGTGGCCGATGGTGCAATTGTGACCGATTGTGGCAGGAAATCCAGGGTCGGTATGGACCATGGTGTGTTCCTGAATATTTGTCCCGTCGCCAATTGAGATCAGCTCATTATCACCGCGCAGGACGGCACCGAACCAGATGCCAACCTGTTTGCCAAGATGCACCTGTCCAATGATATGGGCGTCCGGCGCGATCCAAATACCGGAATTTTCAGCGTGGTCCGGTGCAATACCATCAAGTTCATAGCGCGGCATAACAGCCTCCATCTGGATGAAAGGCAGTTATGCGATATGCATTGCGGCAATGCAATTGCCAGAGTCTTGCGCGCGGCTGTGAGGTTTATGCTGAGTCGCCGCGCACCAGAGACAGAAACCGAATCTGTTCATTGGGATCGTCGCGGAACACGCCCTTGAACTGGGTGGTGATGGTAGAAACGCCGTGCTTCTGCACGCCGCGCAATGACATGCACATGTGCTCAGCTTCCAGAAAAACCGCAACACCGCGCGGCTGCAGTGCTTCGTCAATAGCGTCGGCAATCTGGGCGGTCAGATTTTCCTGGGTCTGCATGCGCCGGGCGAAGACATCGGTGACCCGCGCAAGTTTGGACAGACCGACAACGCCTTCAATCGGATAATACGCTATATGGGCCTTGCCGGTGAAGGGCACCATGTGGTGTTCGCAGTGGGAATAAAACGGAATGTTGCGCACGACAACAATGTCGTCATAGCCGCCGACCTCTTCAAAAGTGCGGGCCAGCGCTTCCTGTGCGTTTTCACCATAGCCGCGATAGAACTCCTCATAGGCTTTTACCACCCGTTTTGGCGTATCAAGCAACCCTTCGCGCGCTGGGTCATCTCCCGCCCAGGCAATCAGTGTACGCACTGCTGCTTCGGCCTCTTCACGTGAAGGGCGGGCGGTTTTTAATTTTGGTGCTGAACCGGTCTTTTTGAACGGATCAAGAATTGCATCCATGTTAAACTCCTGAAGGGCAGGCTTCGATTGGTTCGCTGTTTATAAGCCGAATTTGCCGCATTGGACCAGCCGACTGCCACACGCAAAGATAAGGCTGATCTTTTATGAGGCAAGCCGCAGCCCTGACAATTTCCGCAAACATGATTATATACTGACAGAAATTGTCATGAATTCTGACTTAAAACCTTTGATAACAGGCATTATCTGCCATGATCGACGATGTCTACAATGCAAAGATTCTGGAATTTGCCGGAAATATTCCGCGATTGGGAAAGCTGAAAGCGCCTGATGCATCCGCCAAAGCGCATTCCAAGCTGTGTGGCTCAACCATCACGGTCGATCTGAAAGTCAGCGACGGCACAATTACCGATTATGCCCATGAGGTGAAAGCCTGTGCGCTCGGCCAGTCGTCGGCCTCGATAGTGGCCTCTCATATTGTCGGCGCACATGCAGATGAGCTGCGTGCTCTCAAGACCACTATGTACGCCATGCTGAAACAGGGTGGCCCTGCGCCTGAGGGAAGGTTTTCCGCCCTGAAATTTCTGGAACCGGTGCGCGAATACCGGGCGCGCCATGCCTCAACCCTGCTGGTGTTCGATGCTGTGGTGGATGCACTGGACCAGATAGACGCAGCGCAAAAAGTCCAGGCGACTGCCTGTTGAGGGCGCCTTCAAACAGCCTTGTGCCGAACTAGAAACGTCCTGAAATCTTGTAGTAGGCGCTCAGATAGATTTCCGGCGGAATTCTGTTCTGAATGCCTTCGATCATCTCGGAAAATGACTCTTCCGGCACGGCACCCAAAGCCACATAGGTCTGCTCTTCAGCCGCAGATTCGGCATTTTGCGGATTGGCGAATACACGCAGATTCCGGGTTTTCAACTCGCGGATCAGAAGATCTGCCGCCGAGATCATCAAACGTTCGTCGGAGACATCGTTGTAGATGCGGAATACATGGATGATATCACCGCGATCAACGCCGATCACTGACGGCCGCAAAGGCGGTTCTTCGGTGATCCGACTGGATGCCAGCGTGGTCAGTTCGCGGGTCAGACTGTCTATGGAAACGGCAAACCCAGCCGGTTCGGCCGCAATTGCAGACAGACCTGCAATGCTGATTCCCTTAATCCGGCCAACGTCGCCGGAAGTTTTGAGGCTGTCTTTCAATGGCCCGGTGACAAGTTGTTCAACCCGGACGGGGTCTTCCAGATCGGTGGGCGTGAGGACATAGATGATCTTGCCGGTGTTGCCGGCCAGCCAACCCCAGACAATACCCATGAGAATGGCAATGCTCACCACGGGAATCAGTATATTAAGTTGGCGACGGGTCATGTGATAAGAATGCCGTGAAATGCTGTGTCAGACAAGCAAGCAATGAAGCTGGGGTCTGAACTCAGTTAGGAGGTTGAATTAGTGAGCTTGATTTTGCTCAGAGTTAGGAGC
>TARA_R110002094_G_scaffold21337_9_pt1 | contig 12634 bp, 11 predicted proteins | sample TARA_R110002094 | Tara Oceans TARA_R110002094 (sample SAMEA4397409) | marine metagenome | biome: Polar Biome; feature: [MIX] marine epipelagic wind mixed layer (ENVO:01000061); material: water (ENVO:00002006), including particulate matter (ENVO:01000060) such as... | depth 10-100 m
GGAAGGGCGGCTTTCCTAGCATTGTCGACTTTTAAAGGATGTTTAATGCACAGTCTTGATGACGAGCTATCAGGTCGGCGACCGTCTGACGACAGGGATGTCGTCAGCCGAGCCTGTACAAGGATGTACGCTTTTTGGCGTGTCGACGAAAAGATAGCTCGCCATCAAGACTGAAGATTAATAGTAAAATTTCAAATTGAAGCACCGCCATCAAGGCTTAAGGCTAGCGCAGAACCTGAGTGGCTGGTAGCATAAGACCTCCCCGAATTTTGTATTTATACCCATATGTTTGGTTTTAAAAAACGCCCCGACTCCGAGCCTGAAAAATCATTGGAGCCCGCACAGCAAGCAGTTGCTAAAAGTTCACTCTTTTCACGCCTGAAAGCCGGTCTTGGCCGAACCCGTTCGGGCTTTGCCGACGGCCTGAGTTCATTATTGCTGGGCAAAAAAGAGATTGATGATGAGCTGCTGGAAGAAATTGAGACAAGATTGTTAAGCGCCGATGTCGGAATGGCAGCGACGACGGCGATAATAGAAGAGCTTACCAAACAGCTTAAACGCAAGGATCTTGCCGATGCCGACACGCTGTATCTCACCCTGAAGGAAGTATTGCAGGAGCAGCTGGCGGTATGCGACAAGGCTCTGGAAATACCCAAAGAACTCAACAAGCCCTTTGTGATTCTGATGGTTGGTGTAAATGGCGTTGGCAAGACTACGACCATCGGCAAACTGGCCAAACGCTTTCAGGGCGAGGGTCATTCGGTCATGCTGGCTGCAGGTGATACCTTTCGTGCTGCGGCAGTCGAACAGTTAGCAGTCTGGGGGGAGCGCAATAATGTACCGGTGGTGGCCCAGCATACCGGCGCTGACAGCGCCTCTGTCATCTTTGATGCCTATCAGTCAGCACTGGCTAAAGGTGTTGATGTCCTGATAGCCGATACCGCTGGCCGACTGCACAACAAAGATAATTTAATGCAGGAACTCGAGAAGGTGGTCAGGGTTCTGAAAAAAATAGACGACGATATTCCTCAGGAAATCATGCTGGTGCTGGATGCCACAACGGGACAGAACGCCCTGAGTCAGGCCGAACATTTTGCGGCGGCAGTACAGGTAAGTGGTTTAAGTATCAGTAAACTGGATGGTACTGCCAAAGGGGGAATGGTCTTTGCGATAGCCAGCCAGCTGGCTTTGCCAATCCGTTTTATTGGCATCGGTGAAAAAGTTGATGACCTCAGACCCTTCAATGCACATGAATTTGTAGAGGCTCTTTTCAGCGAAAATGATTAAATTCGACGCTGTCAGTAAACGATACCCTGGTGGGCAGGAAGCATTAAGCAATATCAGTTTCCACTTGAAACCTGGTGAAATTGCCTTTTTAACCGGTCACTCAGGAGCAGGTAAAAGCACGCTGTTAAAACTGATCATGCTGATGGAGAAGGCCAGCTCGGGTCAGGTATTTGTTAATGGTCAGAATCTAAACCGCCTGTCCCGTCGTCAGCTTCCCTATTTTCGCCGCAACATTGGACTGGTTTTTCAGGACCATCAGTTATTGTTCGATCGCAGCGTGTTTGAAAATGTTGCCTTGCCCTTACAAATAGCCGGTTACGATTCCCGTGAAGCGGGGCGCCGTGTGCGTGCGGCCCTCGATAAAGTTGGCCTGCTGCTGAAGGAAAATCAGAACCCCATCGCACTGTCTGGCGGAGAACAGCAACGAGTCGGAATTGCCAGAGCCGTTGTAAATAAACCGGCACTATTGCTGGCCGATGAGCCTACCGGGAATCTTGATCCACAGCTGTCTGCAGAAATCATGGATCTGTTTGAGGAATTTAACCGGGTCGGTGTCAGTGTGCTCATCGCCAGCCACGATTTAAGTCTGATTGCTAAACTTAAACATCGAATCCTGACGCTCGAACATGGGCGCATGACACGCGGAGCTGTTGAAAAGACAGTCAGTGATTTTTAGCATGGCGATTTCTCAACGAAATTCACAAAGAAATAAACCGGCAAATCGAAAAAAAACCGAAAAGAAGGAACAGCCCAGGCGCAGCATTTCAAAACCGGGGGGCTTGTCGGTTCTGTTCAGGAACCATCAGCAAGTAGCCGTTGACAGCCTTGATCGTTTATTTGCCACGGCAGCAGCCAGTACCCTGACCTGGGTGATGATTGCCATTGCCATTGCTTTGCCCCTGTTTCTGTTCCTCTTGTTACAAAACCTGCAGCAATTTGGCAATAATATTGATGAGGCTGCACAAATTTCCCTGTTTATGGAACTGGATGCCAGTGAGGCTGAATTACTGAATGTGCAGAACGCGTTAAACAGCCATTCGGGAATTGCCGCAACTGAACTTATCAGTACGGATCAGGCACTGCTGGAATTTCAGAATCTGTCCGGGTTTGGTGATGCATTAAGCGGACTCGATGAAAACCCCCTGCCTGCGGTTATTGTCCTTAGCCCCGTCTCCGAGTCGCTCGCAGAAATAAGAACCCTGGTTGCTGAAGTGGCAGAGCTTGACGGTGTCGACTATGTGCAATTCGATCTGGACTGGTTGCAAAGAATGTATGGAATTTTAAATCTGGCGCAGCGTTTAACCATAACCCTGGGTATCCTGTTGGCGTTGGGAGTTGCTCTGGTGGTTGGCAATACGGTCAGGCTGGCTATCGAAAACAGGCGTGCCGAAATTGTTGTTGTAAAACTCGTTGGCGGCACAGATTCCTATGTCGCCAGACCTTTTTTATATACCGGTCTTTGGTATGGCGTGGGTGGTGGCCTGATTGCCAGTGTCCTGGTGCTGCTTGCCCAGTTTGTAATGCAGGGGCCGGTGTCAAATCTTGCCGGCCTCTACGATGGTGATTTTGCCTTGATTGGTTTGAGCCTCAGTGAAATCAGCCTGGTCTTGCTGGGCAGTGGTTTTCTTGGCTGGTTCGGTGCCTGGCTGTCAGTGTTGAGGCACCTAAGGGCAATAGAACCCAGGTAATTTATTCAGGAAGCAGCCCGTTCAGGCCGAATGAATATCTTCCCGGCAACTTAGTCAAAGGCTCAGACATCAAACCCGGCAGAGCCGGGTTTGATATTGTCCTGAGCATGGAATGAAAGGCTAAAAAGGCAGACCATGTCCCTGTCCCACCATGCACATCAGCATGGGGATAGACAGGAAGGTATTGGTACGAGAGGCCATTAGTGCGACGAATTTTGCCTTGGTAATTTCCTCGGGAGTGGCGGATACCATGCCCAGAATTTTTTTCTGGTTGGGCCAGATCAGAACCCATACATTGAACAGCATGATGGTTCCCAGCCAGGCACCCATGCCGATTATTTGTACGCCAGGCGCAAAGGTGAAAGCATTCACCAGGCCAAAGGGGCCTACTTCGAGTACACAAGCTCCGGTGATCCAGGTGGCCAGTGCTCCCCATCGAAACCACAGAAGGGCGCGTGGCGCGACATATTTATTGATACCGGCGGCTCCTGGTCCGCCTTCATCAGCCGCGGCTGCTGCAACTGCCGGGGCCTGCACAAAATTAAAATAGTAAAGCAGGCCGATCCAGATAACTCCGGCAAATACATGCAGCCAGGTCAGAGTGGACCAGAGACTAAAAACCCCGCTTTGGAGTATTAAAATTACAATGAGTGATACGACAAAACCTAGTACAATTGTGCCGGTTACAGATTTTAAAGGATTCATAAGCCCCTCCATTGGTTTGAAAAATTATTGAGCAATAATTCGAAAAGATAAAGCCATCCACATTTCTGTAGTTGCGCTTTAACAATAAAGACCAATTTTTTTTCTTTCTTTATCTGGTGCGTCTTTATGTCGCTCTAAGATAACAGGATGCAAGGAGTATGCAAAAGACTTCTTGGTCTGTTTGAATCCTTTCCTGGTTCACTGCCGGAGCAGGCGGGAGAAGGCTGAAGAAAAAGTAAAGACAGAAAATTCTTCTTTGCATCAGGCTGTGACTCATAACAGTGTTTGTCTTCTTGTTAGCAATAGCAAAACAACTCTGTTTTTATAAACTTATTTTTAATAACAGGAGTACCCAATGGCGATAGAACTTCCCCCTCTGCCTTACGCACAAGATGCGCTGGAACCACACATCTCAAAAGAGACCCTCGAGTATCATTATGGCAAGCATCACAATACTTATGTGGTTAAGCTGAATGCTTTACTCACCGGGACACCAGATGCCGACAGCTCACTTGAAGAAATCGTAAAAAATTCAACTGGTGGAGTTTTTAATAATGCCGCACAGGTATGGAATCACACCTTTTACTGGAACTGCCTAAGCCCTAATGGAGGCGGCAAACCTTCTGGCGCGTTGGCAACAGCCATCGATGCGCATTTCGGTTCATTCGATGATTTCAAAAGCCAGTTTACAGACAGCGCAGTCAATAATTTTGGCTCAGGCTGGACCTGGCTGGTACAAAATGCAGATGGAGGCCTGGCAATTGTTAATACCTCCAATGCAGCAACACCACTAACCGAGGATGTCACGCCTTTGTTGACGGTCGATGTCTGGGAGCATGCCTATTACATTGATTACCGCAATCTGCGGCCAAAATATATGGAAGCATTCTGGGCCCTGGTTAACTGGGAATTTGCGGACAGCAATCTGCGCTAAATGGCACAAATGTGCCTGGTTATGAAATTCAAAAGCGGACTATATGTCCGCTTTTTTATGGGAGATAGGCGCTTATGGCTGGTTTTTAGGGACAATACCTCTGGCATGTGAATAATGCTCCAGTATTTTGGGCAGATCCTGCTGGTAATTGCCCGTGGGCATAAAAGTACCGGCAAAGCGGACTTCCTTTAAGCCGGCGTCTATGACGGTCATCATTATGGGAACCTTGGCTTTGAAGGCAATATAGTAAAAGCCGCTCTTCCATTGCGATACTTTTTTTCGGGTTCCCTCGGGAGCGATTACCAGGGTTAAGGTTTCGTTTTCACGAAATTCCCTTGCCATTTGTAAAACAACATCCTGGCTGCGATCGCGATCAATGGGTATTCCTCCTAACCAGCGCATTACAGAGCCCAGCACAGGGGGAAACAGGGAGTTTTTCCCCATCCATTTGACATCCATTCTGCTAATGAAAATGGCCGCTAACATCAGCAAAAAGTCCCAGTTGCTGGTATGCGGAGCGCCGATCACGACATAAGGTGGATCAAGCCTTGCAGGGGGGGTTATTTTCCAACCGCTCAGTCTTAAACCGCCGATAGCCATAGCACGCAGTAGAGCATTGAGAATTGGCGTGTTAAAAACACTGATTTTCATGGCAAACCAGCATACCTAAAACGAGCTGAAAAGCCATGAAATTACGGTGCTATTGAGTGATTTTAACTTGATTCTTTCAGGCGGGTGGTTTAGCTTGTGCCACAGGAATTTCCTGTTTTTTTAACCACTTGTTAAGCAAAAAAGACAAAAAAATCACAGAAGAGAAAAATCATGGCGACACTAAATATTAACGGTCAAACAATGGATATCGGCGACATCGATCCGTCGACTCCTCTACTTTGGGTCTTACGCGATGAGCTTGGCCTGGTCGGCACCAAATATGGTTGTGGGATAGCCCAGTGTGGAGCCTGCACCGTACACCTGAATGGTGCGCCGGTACGCTCCTGCCAGATTCCAGTAGGCAGCCTGAATGCTGAAGAAATTACCACTATTGAAGGTCTTGCTGCGTCCGATGGCACTTTAACGCCGGTGCAGGAGGCCTGGATAGAGATTGATGTTCCACAGTGCGGTTATTGTCAGGCCGGCCAGATCATGAGTGCAACGGCATTGCTGCGCAACAATTCAAATCCAAGTGATTCTGAAATTGATGCTGCCATGTCTGGCAACATTTGCCGCTGTGCTACATATGTGCGTATCAAGGCTGCCATAAAAACTGCTGCCCAGAAAATGTCTGGTACGGCGTTCTATGATGCATCCAGGCAATCTGAAACTGCTTAAGCTATTTAGTATTCTTAATTAAAAGCACTAATTTTGTACCGAGGAAGATCATGAAGATCAACACAGCTTCAAAATTCTCAACACCTGAAGATAAAAGCATGACACGTCTTAACAGAAGGCAGTTTTTTAAAGTGTCAGGAATTGCCGGTGGTGGCCTGGTTTTAGGCTTGGGCATGGGTTCTCACAAACAAGCCAGGGCGCAAGAACTGGAGGGTGGACCAGCTGAATTAAGCCCCTATGTCCAAATACAAACAAATGGCCGTATCAATATTTTTTCAAAAAATCCCGAGTGCGGACAGGGTATAAAAACCGGACTGCCCTTGATCATTGCCGAAGAACTGGATGCTCGCTGGGAAGATGTTGATGTTGTGCAGGCGGATATAGATAACTCAAAATTTGGTTTTCAGATTGCCGGTGGTTCAACCTCTACTCCCGTGAACTGGATGCCAATGCGGCAGGCAGGTGCAACGGCAAGATTGATGATTCTGGCTGCGGCTGCGCAACAGCTCTATGTCCCCATCACTGAGTTAAGTACCAGTCAGTCAAAAGTTATACATACAACTACGGGTAATGAATATTCTTACGGTGAGTTTGCCGAGTTGGCTGCCACTATGCCAATACCGGAACTGGAAACCCTGAGCTTAAAAAACCCCGCTGAATTCAGCTTGCTGGGCAAGCGCTATGGTGGTGTAGATAATCAGGCAATTGTCAGCGGCAAGCCTTTATTCGGAATTGACCAAACGCGTCCGGGTATGGCGTATGCGACCCTGACGAGGAGTCCGGCCATAGGCGGCACCGCTTCCTCTTTCAACGAAGCTCATATCAAATCCCTGAACGGCGTGATTGATGCTTTCATCTTGGCTCCCTTCGGCAGTCTTTATGTTCCTGGTCTTGATGGCCAAAGTCATTTGGGCGGCGTCGCGATTATCGCAACTTCAACCTGGGCCGCCATAAAAGCCAGACAGGAACTGGAAGTCGTATGGGATACCAGTACTGCTGATACTGCAGCCAGCTGGAATCACCTGGTCGAAAACGCTGCACGCATTGCCGATCAGGATGGCCCGATGGAACTGCTGAATACAGGCAATGTTGACGAGGCCTTTGCCAATGCTGCACAGGTCGTTGAAGGCTTCTATGAGTTTCCTTATCACTCGCATGTCAATCTTGAGCCACAAAATTGTACAGCGCATTATGAAAATGGCCGCATAGAACTTTGGGCACCGAGTCAGGCGCCACAAAATGGAGAAGCTGGGGTGGCGACGGTTGTTGGTCTTCCTGCTGAAAATGTTGTGATCAATCAAACCAGAATTGGTGGCGGTTTTGGGCGTCGTTTATTCAGTGACTTCATTTATGAAGCCGCAGCCATTGCTAAACATATGGAAGGAACGCCAATCAAACTTCAGTGGACTCGTGAAGACGACATGGCATTTGATTTTTATCGTCCTGGCGGTTTTCATTCCTATAAGGCTGCACTTGACGGGAACGGCAAGATGACAGGCTTTACGGATCATTTTATTACCGTCTCTGAAAATGCAGAGGCAGAAGAGCCATTAATGGCAGCAAATTTAGGCACAAATGTTCTGCCCATGCAGCATGTTGAAAATGTAAAAGTAACGCAAACTCTGCAAGCGGCTGCTATCCCGACCGGTTTTATGCGTGCCCCGGGATCTAACGCTTATGGTTTCACTTTCCAGAGTTTTTTACATGAAGTTGCGGAAGCTGCGGGAAGGGATTACCGTGATTTTTTACTGGATTTACTTGATGCTGAAGATATAACTCCTCCACCCGGGCCAGCAGGCTTTCCTGCTCCTCCGGCATTTAGCAACGAGCGCGCCAGAAATGTCATAGCGACAGTGACAGATCGTGCTCAGTGGGGCAGAGCATTACCTGAGGGTCGCGCTCTTGGACTGGCTTTCTACTATTCACATAGTGGTTATGTTGCGCAAGTGGCTGACGTAAGTGTTAATGCACGTAAAGAAGTCACTGTACATAAAATCTGGTCAGTGGCCGATTTTGGGTTTATCCATAATCTGAGTGCAACCGAAAATCAGATTCAGGGCAGTGTCATGGATGGCTTAAGTCAGCTGATGTACGCCAAGATTACTTTTGAGAATGGTGTCATTCAGCAAAATAATTTTCATCAATATCCGATGCTGAGAATGTCGCAAGCACCAGCAGTAGATGTGCATTTTCTACAGCCTGATAATGTAGCACCAAGCGGCTCAGGTGAACCTGGTTTGCCTCCGACCCTGCCAGCAATTGCTAATGCAATATTTGGAGCAAGTGGAGCGCGGGTCAGGAAAACACCATTATCTGAATTGGGCTATACCCTGGTTTAACTGGATAGTGCTTACAAAAAAAGCCAGCTATATAGCTGGCTTTTTTCTGCTTGCTAATTACCCTATTGGCTTTTGCCGGATGATCAGGCAAAACCTGCAAAGTTTATTCTTCGAGTTGCCTGGTGTAGTAGTAGCGAATTAAGAAATCATTATCAGCATAATCATCCTGGCTCGCTAACTGTAACCTGAAATTTGAGCTTCGCAGTTTTTGAATCAAGGTATTTATTGTCGCCTCACTGGTTTCTTCTGATTGGTCAATGATTCTTATTCTGCCCGGACTGGCATTTAAGTTAAGCCTAAAACTGACATCGATATAGCCTTCATATTCCAGCACTTGTTCGCTGGATAATTGATTGCTGTTGCGGGTATTTGGTGAACTTAAAAAATCAGGAATATTTTCTGGAAGATCAGGGTAAACCAGGCCCTTTACTCTGTCCGTCTCATTGCTTTCTATCTGGGCAAAAATTTGTGTATAAATATCTTTGGCTGAAGTCCACCTTTCAAAAAGCAAAAACCAGTCAGCAATATCCAATAAGGCCTGCGTTAGAACAGAAGTGGGGCTGTTGGAGTTCTGAAGATATGCATAACGTCTTTCTAATGCATCCTTGCCATAAATATAATTCTCTACATAAAAGTTTCGGCTCACTTCCCCAAAGGCATTTTGACTGACGAAGTTGCCATAGAGCTCAGCCAGCAAAAAATGAGTATAGGCTAGCTTCTTTTCTGTTTGTGGAATATCCAGGTCATCATCCGATAAGTTAAAGCTGGTTTTCAGAATTTCCAGATCTTCCTGGTTGCTGACGTTGGCGAATCTAGCTTCAAGATCATGCTGTAAATTTATTGACTGCGAATAAGCTTGTGAAGCTGCCAGTAAGAATAACTGCGACTGTTGGTTTTCTATCTGAGTATTAAAATTTATCGTCTGGGAAAAATCTGTTCGAAAATACAGAGCCTGATTGTTGGGAGCATAACCCATAGCCAGGCTCGCTCTGTACAGATTCCAGTCGGCGTACTCCAGTAGCTCTGCAAGTAATAAGGGATGTGTGGCGCCATAAATTTTTTGCAATATATAAAAAAGATATTCCTGATTTTGATTGGCTGAAAAAACATCGTCCATCTTCAAATAGGTTTCTATAAGCTCAGTGACAATCGGTACCTGGTCAGTAGAAAAAAGTCCGTTACTGATCCTGCTTATCTGCAGGGATTTAGTTAAGGCTTCAATGGCTGAAGGATTGTCGTCCAGTTGTTGAAAGGTGGTGCCTAATGCAAGATAGAGTTCGCTTAAACGAGAATCATAGACGCCCCCTTCAAGTTCGAAAGCCAGGATGTCCTCTTGATATTGAGTTTGTGATTCCAGCAAAGAATCCGTATTAAGAGGAGCATCTTCCCGTAGTGGTTCGGCGTCCATGATCTGTATGGTGTCAGATAAGGAAGGCAGTGAAGAAAGCTCTATGTAGCCGTACAGAGGATCTCCGTTTTCATCGGTTTCGGCAAGCGGGACCTCTTGAATAAGTACCGGATCGAAAATTAAAGGCAGAGGATTGGGTTCCCTTTGTTCTTCCTGAGAGTAGACAAAAGCAGGAACAAGAAATGTTGTGAATATGAGCACAAACCTGGGGGCTGAAAATGTTAACTGTGATAAGACGCTTAAGTAGGGCATGTTTTCTTTCGTCAGTGCCTATTGCTTGTAATAGTAACGTAAACGTAATTCTTCCTGTTCCAGTGCTACACCGTTCCTTAGGGTAGGCCTGCTGCTTTGAGTTTTCAATAGGCGACGCAACTTTTCAAAGTTTTCTTCTGGAGTGCCTTCCGAGGATGTCGTGAGCATATTGATATCTCTGAATTCACCGGCAGCAGTCCGGCTCAGGAAAACGTCTATATAGCCATCATATAAAGGATGCTCCTGCGCCGCAAAGCCCCAAGCCGCCTTGGCATAGGGCTGTTCACTGAAAGCGGGAATTAGCACTAAGGGAGACGGATTCATCAGGGCCTGTATGGCATCGGCGTCCAGTCCGGCAGCAAATAATTGCTCATATACTGCCAGGTATATCTCCTGGGCCCTGGGTTGATCGTTAAAAGCCAGATACCAGTCGCCCAGATATAATTGCGCTTGCGCGCTATCTTCAAGGCTGGCTCCAGGGTCTTCCTGGATGGATAAGGCGAAGGCTTCAAGTGCCTCCAGCCCGCTTGAATATTCCTGGCGGCGTAAAGCTGACTGAAAACGCCAGCTGCAATTAGCGCGTGAGCCTGGATCAATACTGACCTGGGTTTGGATAAAATCCAGTTGCCGGCTGGCCAGGTAGGCGATGCTGGCTCTTTCCTGCTGCAAGCTGCGTTCGCTTGCAGGGGCAATATCGCTAAGTTCTGATTCCAGCAAGGAGAGTATCAGATCATGGGCTTTGCTAAACTGGGGGTCATTCTGAAGCCGCAGAACGGGGTAATTACTTACTATTGAAACAGGGCTGTCCAGACAGGGAATGGCCCGATCAAAACCAGAAAAACTGGAGCGTGGTAAAAAAATATAGTAGCGGTAAAAAGGATCGAAAATGGTTCGGTAGCTTTGCAGGGGCGGGGCAGAAACCAAGTCGTTATTCATCAGGTCGGATAAGTTTTCTGGTTGCCTGAGGTAGTTCAGCAGATACTGATCCACCAATTCGAGGCTGGCGGATAAATACTCCGGGTCTGCAAGGCTGTAGTTTTTCTGGTATAGAAGGAAGAGATATTCCTGCAGGTACCTGGCTTCCTGGGTATTGCCAGTAGCGATATGGCTGGCAATTATTTTTTCAACCAGAGGTCGTTGTTGCAATGAAAAAAGACCACTGTTAATACGCAACATATATTGTGCAGATTCGTAGCTGGTAATGGCTTGAGCATGATCACCAAGCTGCTGATAAATATCCCCAAGTGCGCTTAATTTTTCGACCAGCTCAAAGGAATAGGTTCCTTCCTGAATTTCAGTCAGCTCAATGGACTGTTCGTATAAAGAAAGGGAGGATCTCAGTTCGTTTGCTGACTCGCTGGAAATATTGTCTGTTTGCTCTTGATCCGCTAAAGCGGGGAGCTGGCTCTGGTCATTCAGGAAGAAGGGCTCAAATATCAGCATCTCTTGCGCCTGACTTTCGGGTGTCATCAACAAAGCCAGAATCAGCAGCGCTGCTATATTTTTCAAGTTGCTTTGGTACATTTTTATCACTTATCGTATTAAATGTAACAAGTGGTTCTATGAGAGTAACACTGTTTATTTATAACTTACGCAACACAAAAGGTCATGGATTTTTTGCGATGGTTTTGGTAAAAGCTTATTGGTCGGGCAGTGATCGGAGTAGTTCTGCTGACTTGCAAAGCTGTCCGGCCAGAGTTTGAGCAAACTGAGTTCATGATTTCCACAAAAGAGAAGTTCGATATGAAAATACTAGGTTACTGCGCTGCGCTTCTGTTGTGTTTGCCTCCAGGTTCCTTTGCCCTTGAGGAAGTGGACCCTGCTCTGGCAGAGATTACCAATTTCCTGCAATACAGTGACAGCTTCGCCAGTGCGGGTCAGCCCACTCGCGAGCAGCTGGAAACAGTCAAGGAGCATGGCTTTGAACGCGTCGTCTATATAGCCTTTACCAATAATTCCAATGCCCTTGCCGATGAAGATCAGATCGTTAAAGGCCTAGGCATGGAATACATGCATGTTCCGGTAGATTTCAACAATCCGCTGCCGGCTGATTTCTATGCTTTCGCTGATTCAATGCAGCGAGATACCGGCAAGAAAACCCTGCTGCATTGTCAGGTAAATGCTCGTGCAACTGCCTTCAGTTTCCTCTATCGTGTTATTTATGAGGGCGTTTCGGTAGCCGAGGCAAAAGCCGATATGAACACCGTCTGGCAGCCGAATGCGGTGTGGCGGGACTTTATCTTCAACGTTCTCGCACAGAGCAATATCTCGCCTGATTGCGAATCCTGCGATTGGACTCCTCCGCCCCCTCGCGAGCAATAAATTCAGGGCAGGCCGATCCTGGGTAGTAGTTTAGTTAGAAATTTATTGTGATGTAGAAGCCGCCACATCTGTCTGGTTCACCCTTCGATCTTTCCTTCCTATTTTTCCGGCGCTGCGGAACTCGTCGCTTCGCGCCTCAAACAGTCCTCGCGCTTGATCGGAAAAATTCTCAGGCTTAAGACATCTCAATGGGTTCACATGACAGGAAGCGCGGCTTTCCTATCATTGTCGACTTTTAAAGGGTGTTTGACGCACAGTCTTGATGAGACGCTATTCAGTCGGCGACCGTCTGGCGACAGGGTAGAAATTTGCTCCTGCAATTTCGACATTCCCGCCATCCATGGCGGTCAGATGTCGTCAGCCGAGCCTG
>TARA_R110002094_G_scaffold90217_5_pt1 | contig 12562 bp, 7 predicted proteins | sample TARA_R110002094 | Tara Oceans TARA_R110002094 (sample SAMEA4397409) | marine metagenome | biome: Polar Biome; feature: [MIX] marine epipelagic wind mixed layer (ENVO:01000061); material: water (ENVO:00002006), including particulate matter (ENVO:01000060) such as... | depth 10-100 m
CGTCGTGCCGACGGGGCAATTATCGGCGAGGGGGATTTCCTCGTGCAGCCGGACCTTGCCGCCGTGTTGGCACGCATTCGCAACGTCGGCGTCGGCGAGATTTACGTCGGCCCCGGGGCGCAGAATCTGGCTGACGCGGTGATCGCCGCCGGCGGCAGCCTGAGTATCGAAGATCTACGCGACTACCGACCGGCACTCAGGGCGCCGATCTCGTTCAATTGGGAAAAGAACACGACGTGGCATTTTGCCGGTCCACCGACCGCAGGCGGTGCGGTGGCAGCAGAAATGTTGGCGCTGCTTTTGGACGGGGATCGGTTTGAAAACGCCGATCCTCTGACCCGTGAACATCTGTTGGCAGAAGCTGCGAAACTTGCGTTCGCCGACCGCATGCGGTTGTTGCAGGCCGACGGGGCCTACAGCGAAGATCCGCAGTCGTTGCTGAGCGAGGCGCATGTTGAAAGCATGGGCGCACGCATTGACGATGATGCCGTGGTGCCGCTGGCGGCGGTCGCACCGACGGCGCGCGAATGGCCGGAAACACCCGACGCGGTCAGCTTTGCGGTGATGGATGTACGCGGCGGGGCTGTGGCCTGCACTTTGACCATGAACAATCTGTTCGGCACCGGGCGCATGGCGTCTGGGTTCGGCATCATGTTGGCAGCGGCGCCGGACAGTCAGGGGCGGACGTACACGCCGCTTGGACCGGCACTGCTGACCAGCGAATTTCATAATCATTCGTATCTGGCGGCCGCAGCGTCCGGCGGCGTAGCCGCGCCGACGGCGATGATTAACGTGATCGCGCGCGCCGCAGCCGGTCCGCAGACGCTACGCGATTCCATGCGCGCACCCCGCACTCATTACGCGAGCGTGCCCGATAAAGTTTTCGTCGAAGCCGATATGCCAAACGATATCGTTGATGGCTTACGTAAGCTCGGCCACGACGTGGCGGTCACCGAAAGCATCGGGCGCGCGGTCGTGGTATATTGCCCGTCGGGCATCCCCAACGACAAAGGCGTCCAGTGTAATAGCGCAGCCGAGCGACGCGGCCATGGCATCGCGCTCGGCGGTAACTAAGTATGGCGTTGAAGGTGGCTCGGCGCGGCCAGGTGCCGCCGTTCATCGTTATGGACGTGATGCGTGCCGCGTTTGAACGCGAAGCCGCCGGTGCAAATATTCTACACATGGAAGTCGGCCAGCCCGGCACCGGCGCCCCCCAAGGTGTGATCGAGGCCGCGACCTGCGCGATGCAGGCGGACCGGCTCGGTTATACCGATGCACTCGGCATACCGGCGCTGCGTGACGCCATATCGGCGCACTACAAACGTACCTATGGCACGGATGTCTCGGCAGACCGGATCGCCATCACTACCGGCTCCAGCGGTGCCTTCGTGCTGGCATTCTTGGCCGCGTTCGACGCTGGTGATCGGGTCGCGCTGGCTGCGCCCGGCTATCCGGCATATCGCAATATTTTGATGGCGCTGGGGATCGAAGTTGTGGAAGTCCCGACCGGCCCAGAAACCAATTTCCAGCCGACGCCTGAGCTCCTTGCCGCGTGTGGGCAAACGCTCGACGGCTTGATCATCGCCAGCCCATCGAACCCGACCGGTACCATGATCGACGCGGCTGGGCTCAGCGCACTGTACATGTATTGCAAAGACAACGGCATTCGCTTGGTCTCTGACGAGATTTATCACGGCATCACCTACGGTGCGCAGGCAGAGACGATCTTGAAATCCGGCGAAGATGCCATCGTTGTGAACAGTTTTTCCAAGTATTTCTCGATGACCGGCTGGCGTTTGGGGTGGATGGTGGCGCCGTCGGACCTGATGCGCGCGATTGAATGTTTGGCGCAGAACCTGTTCATTTCGTCGCCTGCGATCTCGCAGCATGCGGCGCTGGCGGTGTTCGACTGCACCGAAGAGCTTGATGCCAACGTGCATAAATACGCGGCCAATCGGGCATTGCTGTTGGCGGAACTGCCGAAGGCCGGGTTTGATAAAATAGCGTCTGCGGATGGTGCTTTTTACATCTACGCGGATGTCGGCGAGATGACCAACGACTCAGTCGCATTTTGTCAGGCGATGCTTGCCGACATCGGCGTCGCTGCCACTCCCGGCCCGGATTTTGATCCGGCGCGCGGCCATCGGTTCGTGCGCTTTTCTTTCGCCCGCGACACCGCCGACATGGCCGAGGCGGCAACGCGCCTGATCAACTGGCGTCGCTGATATCACGTCATTTTGCTGAGCGTATACGCTCTGCTGATGTCGCCACCTTCCATATTTTAAGCGTCATCCCCGCGTAGGCGGGGATCCATCTCGACCATAGATTCCCGCCTGCGCGGGGATGACGAGTTGGGGTGACGAGTGAGCGATGGGGGCGACTACGTGAGGTGGGATGAGGGAGAGGGGATAAAAACGGCCACACATAATGTGATCTGATGTTTATCCACGCTCAAAAGCGACCGCCCGGCATGACCGTAGGTCATGTCCGGGCGCTGAAAGCGAGATCGCCGCTACTTGATAAAAGCGTCAGCCGCGACGCCACCAGCCTCGGCGGGTGGGTTTTTCGGCTTCTTCAATTTGTGAGACATCGATCACCGTCGTAGACGCAATTTCTGCGACCGCTTGCGGGTCCGGTTCAGCGACGAGCACGGGCGTAGGCTCAGACTTTGGCTCAGATGCCGCTTCCGTCACCGTGACGGCTTCAGCCTCAGATTCAGGTGCAGCGGCGACCTCAGGCTCGGATGGCGTATCCGATTTGTCGTCGATGGCTTCTACAGCTTCCGCCGCCTTTTTGGTGCCGCGACCGCGACCACCACGACTGCGGCGCTTCGGCTTTTCGGGCTTTTCTTCGGTCTCTGTTTCGGCGGTCTCAGCAGCGTCAGCAGCTACCGGTTCAGCAGCGTCGCTGTCGGACGAGGCGGCTTCGGCGTTGGACTCGTCATCAGCGCCTTCAGTCGACGCCTCAGCGGCATTTTCCGCATTGTTTTCAGTGTCACCTTCGCCTTCGCCACGACCGCGACGGCGACCGGCGCGACGGCCCCGGCGACGACGGCGCGGGCGCTTCGGCTGATCGTCGTCATCTTCCGACGATGCCGCACGTTCGTTGTTTTCAGAACCTTCGTCCTCGTCGCCGCTGTCATTTGCAGGCTGTTCTTCAGACGGCTCTTTCGTCGGCTCGGAAGATTGGTTTTCATCACGCTCGTCACCGAACTCGTTGTCTTTGCGACTGCGACGACGTCCGCGACGGCGGCGTTTGCGACCTGCGTTCTCATTGTCTCCGTCGGTGTCTTCTTCTTTCTCATTTTCGGCTTCGGCACCTTCGACGACGCGACCATCGGCCTTCACCTTGTCCATCCGATAGTCCGGCGGGATCAGGCTGTCGTCGCCTTCAAGATAGACCTTAAGTTCGTAATCGGCCTCAATCCGCGCCAGTTGATCGCGCTTGTGATTGAGGATGTAGAGCGCCATCTCGCTCGGAATGTGCATGGTGATTTCCGAGTTGCGCTTGCGCATGGCCTCTTCTTCGAGGGTCCGCAGCATCTGCAACGCGGTGGTGTTGACGGAGCGACGCAAACCGGTGCCGGCGCAATGCGGGCAAGGCTCGGAATGGATTTCCTGGATGCTCGGACGCAGCCGTTGGCGCGACATTTCCAGCAAGCCGAACGGTGAAATTCGGCCGATCTGGATGCGTGCGCGGTCGGTACGCATCGCATCTTTCAGGGTGCGTTCGACCTTGCCCTGGTTGCGGTGGTTTTCCATGTCGATGAAGTCGATGACGATCAGGCCCGCAAGATCGCGGAGCCGTAATTGTCGGGCGACTTCTTCGGCAGCCTCGATGTTGGTTTTATACGCGGTCTCTTCGATGTTGCGCTCACGCGTTGAGCGGCCCGAGTTCACATCGATCGCGACCAGCGCCTCGGTCGAGTTGATGACGATGTAGCCGCCGGACTTCAACTGTACTTCCGGCAAGTGCATGCTGTCGATCTGGCTCTCCACCCCGAAGCGCTGCAACAGCGGCATGGTGGTGTCCCGATACGGTTGCACACGCTTGGCGTGGCTCGGCATCATCAGCTTCATAAAGTCTTTGGCGGTGCGGTAACCTTCTTCGCCGTCGACGATCACCTCTTCGATATCCTTGGTATAGATATCGCGGATCGAGCGCTTGATCAGATTACCTTCTTCGTGGATCGCGCTTGGCGCAATGGATTCCAAGGTTTTCTGGCGGACCTGTTCCCACAAGCGAATCAGGTATTCATAGTCGCGCTTGATCTCGGCCTTGGTGCGCTTCGCACCGGCGGTGCGGACGATCACAGCCATGCCAGCGGGGATGCCGAATTCCGATAAAATCGATTTCAGGCGTTTGCGATCCTGGCCCGATGCGATTTTCCGGGAAATGCCGCCGCCACGTGCTGTGTTCGGCATCAATACGCAGTAACGGCCAGCCAGCGACAGGTACGTGGTCAACGCCGCACCCTTGTTGCCGCGTTCTTCTTTGACGACCTGCACCAGCAAAATCTGGCGGCGTTTGATGACTTCTTGAATTTTATAGCGTCGGCGATCAGTCGTCGGGCGGCGGATTTTCTCCGCTTCGTCGATTTCGTCACCGCCACCGACTTCTTCGACGCGACCGTCTTCGCCGGCGGCGTCTTCTGCTTCTTCGGCTTCGTTTGCGGCGCGCTGCGCATCTTCTTCTTCGGCGATCAGCGCTTCGCGGTCGGCGACCGGGATTTGGTAGTAATCGGGGTGAATCTCGCTAAACGCCAAAAAGCCGTGGCGGTTGCCGCCGTAATCGACGAACGCGGCCTGTAGCGACGGCTCAACGCGCGTCACTTTGGCGAGATAGATGTTGCCTTTGAGTTGGCGTCTGGACTCGACTTCTACGTCGAAATCTTCAACACGATTTCCTGACACCACCGTAACCCGGGTCTCTTCCGGGTGGGAGGCATCGATCAGCATACGTTTGGTGGCCATTGAAATGGGAACTCCGGGGCATGCGGGCCCGTCCTCCGGCGCGCCTGAGCGCGGGGTCGGTGGGCATGGCATGCGAATAAGTGTGATAGCAGAATCCGGCGGCGCCCCGAGATGCACCGGCGTCGATCATCATCGCGCCCGTTGGCATCGATGTGTCGGCAATGGCTATCTTTTGGGCGGCTTGCACCGGCATGTGAAAAACCTTTATTAGCGGCAGTGCCAGCAAACGCGGGCACATACAGACCATGAACCGGGCGGTGGTATTCACCGGGGGAAGGTCAGAAGAACAACCGGCCTGAACCGGTCTTTATTAACATAACCGTAGGATTTTATTTCCACAATGTATTAATGTGGTGCTGGTAGGATACGCGCGGTGAGGGAATGCGATTTTACCCCGCCACATAAGGTGTTTATTAGGTTTTTGAGAATAGCTTGTGGGCAGGGTGTCTCGGTCGTTATAAGCGGCTTGAAGACTGAAAATACGCGCTGGCTAAGGAAAACAGACGTACATTATGGCGATTTTTGACCGATTCCGCCCGTTTTTCGGTGCATGTGCGCTGATGGCGGCGTGTGTGTTCAGCGCGTCCGTCGGTGCGCCGGCGATGGCCGCCGACGCCGAGGTCACCGATGTGCGGGTCGGCAAGCACGGTTTATCCACGCGAATCGTCATTGATTTGGACCGTCCGATTAAGGCCGAAGTGTTTACCTTGGCAGGGCCTGCACGTCTCGTCATCGATTTGCCGGAAGTAGGCTGGCGTCTGCCGGCAAAGCCGCTGCCCAGCGATGTCGGTGTGCTGGCGCGGCTGCGCTACGGGCTTTTTCAGCCCGGAAATTCACGGATTGTGATTGATCTCAATCAGCCGTCTCGGGTCCACGATGCGATGACGCTGCCGGCCGAAAACGGGCAGCCTGATCGCTTGGTGATCGATTTGGCCCGTGCCAGCGGCAGGTCGTTCTTAAAAAGTGTCGAGGCGCCGCCGCTTGTGATGCGGGGACGAGTCGATCAAATCGTTGCCGCCAAACCGGAAACCGCGCAAACGAAGGCACGGGCTAAAACGCCGCAAACAAAATCTGTTCAGCCAGCGGTCGTGGTCGCCAAAGTGCCGATAAAGCCGACGCCGCCGACACCGGTGGCCATCCGTGCGGTTCGTGCTGTTCAGGGCACCATGCAGGGTGCCGATGCCGCCAGCGCGCAATTGGCCTCGGTGCGAGTGCCGGCGAAGCCGCCGGTGCCGGGTGCGGTCAAAAAGCGCGTGATCATCATCGACCCCGGGCACGGCGGCGTTGATCCGGGCGCGATTGGTCTTTCCGGGATTTACGAAAAGCACATTACCCTGGCGGCGGCGCGTGAGTTGAAGGCGCACCTTGAGCGAACCGGTCGCTTCACTGTGCACTTAACCCGGGATCGGGACATTTTTATCAGATTGCGGGGCCGGATCGAGCGGGCAAGGGCGAAGAACGCAGACATGTTCATCTCGCTGCACGCCGACACCATTCGCAGCAAAAGTGTTCGCGGGCTATCGGTCTATACCTTGTCTGAAAATGCCTCCGACAAAGAGGCCGCCGCCTTGGCCGAGCGCGAGAACAAGGCCGACTTGATCGCCGGCATTGATCTGACGCACGAAAGTGCCGAGGTCACCAATATATTGATTGATCTCGCACAGCGCGAAACCATGAACCAATCCGCACGCCTCGCCGCGGTTTTGGTGGACGAATTGGGCGAGCGGGTGAAAGTGCTGCGCAATCCACATCGATTTGCCGGGTTTGCGGTCCTGAAAGCGCCGGATATCCCGTCGGTGCTGATCGAACTTGGGTTTTTGTCGAATAAAGACGATGAACGCGCGCTGCGCTCAAAGCACCACCGTAAGCGCGTCGCACAGTCGATTGTTGCGGCGGTGGATCAGTATTTTTCGATGACGGAATCGGCGTCGCGTTAACGCGCAGGATCATGACACTGAGCGGATAACCCGCAGATGTGCTTTTCCAAGTGTTCGATCATAACTTTGATCGGCAATGATTTCTGCATCCGTATTCAACGATTCAATGTTTTGTCGGCTGCGGTTAACCGAGTCCGATGCGTGTAAGTGCTGAGAAATGACGTTTTGCCTTCGAATTGGCATATTTTTCTTCTAAAAGCGGACTCTGCAAAATGCATGGCGCGTGATACATATTTTCGTAAATGACCAAGATGGTGAAACGTCTGGTCAGGTCGATCTAACTTTGGGTGCGTATGAAGTTTTTCTTGAAATTTTTCCTGATCTCTTTGGTGTTGGTGTTGTTGATCGGCGGCGGCATCGGCGGCATTGGTTTTTGGGTGTTGTACAAATACGGACAAGGCCTGCCGGATTATCGTCAACTGGCCACCTATAATCCGCAGGTGATGACCCGCGTCCACGCTGGCGACGGGCGCCTGCTGGCTGAGTTCGCGCTGGAAAAACGTGCCTTTGTGCCGATTGAGGCGATGCCGCGCCAGGTCATTAATGCGTTCTTGTCGGCGGAAGATAAAAGTTTCTACGCACATTCGGGCATTGATTATACGGGCGTTGCGCGGGCTGTGCTGATCAACGTGCGAAATTTTGCGACGGGTCGGCGGTTGGTGGGGGCATCGACGATTACCCAGCAGGTCGCAAAGAACTTTTTGCTGACCAACGAAGTTTCGGTCGAGCGGAAAGTCAAAGAAGCCATACTTGCCGTGCGGATCGAACGGACGTTCGCCAAGGACAAAATTTTAGAATTGTATCTAAACGAAATCTATCTGGGCTTCGGATCGTACGGTGTGGCGGCAGCGGCGCTTAATTATTTTAACAAATCCTTGAACGAGCTCAGCATTGCTGAAGCGGCATTTTTAGCTGCTCTGCCGAAAGCCCCCAACAACTATAATCCGCTGACCAAGCCCGATGCTGCCAAGGGCCGGCGCAACTGGGTCGTAGGGCGGATGCTCGAAGACGGGCGCATCGATCTCGATGCGGCGCGCGATGCGATGGCGGCACCCTTGCTGACCGCAAGCCGCGAAGAGGCCGAGTTCGTCTCTGCCGACTATTTCACCGAAGAGGTGCGGCGTGAGCTGGTTGATCGCTTCGGCGAGGATCAGCTCTATAAAGGCGGCCTTTCCGTACGCACCACATTAGATCCAAGGCTGCAACGTGCGGCCCGCAAAACGCTGCGCGCCGGCCTTGAAGCCTATGACCGGCGGCATGGCTACCGCGGCCCGGTGACCACGGCGCCGGCGGGGCGACGCTTTGATGCGGCGCTTGATTGGCGGGCATACTTGGGTACCGTCAGCCGTCCCGAAGGCATGGGCGAACAACTATTGGCTGTGGTGATCGGTGTTGACGACAAAGCGGGTGAAGCCAGCGTTGGGGTCGAAGACGGCACGCTCGGTTTGATCCCGATGGACGAGTTGACGTGGGCCCGCGAAGCCCTTGAAAAACAAAAAGTCGGTAAGGCGGTGTCCAAGCCGTCCGACGTGTTAACCGCCGGCGATGTGATTATCGTCGAGCGGCGAGGGCCTGAAAAAGATCAGGCACCGCGCCCGCGACCGGTGTATGCGCTGAAACAAATTCCGGAAGTGAATGGCGGCATCATTGCGATTGATCCGCACACTGGGCGCGTGCTGGCCATGGCCGGCGGCTACGATTATGCGCGCAGCCAGTTCAACCGCACCACGCAAGCCGCCCGCCAGCCGGGCTCTGCGTTCAAGCCGTTTGTGTATCTGGCGGCGCTGGATCAAGGCTATACGCCGTCCACGAAAATCTTGGATGCGCCGTTCGTGATTGATCAAGGGCCGGGGCTGCCGAAGTGGCGTCCGGCCAACTATGGTAACAAATTTTACGGCATTTCGACGATGCGGCTCGGCATTGAGAAATCCCGCAACTTGATGACGGTGCGCCTCGCGCAGGCGATTGGGATGGACAAGGTCGCCGAATATGCCGAACGCTTTAATATCGTCGATAACATGCCGGAAACCTTAGCGATGTCATTGGGCTCGGCTGAGACGACATTAGAGCGGCTCACGACCGCCTATGCGATGCTGGTCAATGGCGGCAAGCGCGTCACACCGACTTTGATCGACCGGGTGCAGGACCGTTTGGGCCGCACCGTGTTTCGTCATGACGCACGCGCGTGCGAGGCGTGCCGAGTTGATGTGTGGGATAATCAACGCGTGCCGGAGGTGCCCGACACTCGAAAGCAGATGACGGATCCGGCCAGTGCTTATCAGATCGTCGGCATGCTGGAGGGCGTCGTGCAGCGCGGCACCGGGCGTCGCGTCAGTACCGTCGGCAAACCGCTCGCCGGTAAAACCGGCACCACCAACGAAGAGCGCGATACGTGGTTCGTCGGCTTTGCGCCCGACCTGGCGGTTGGTGTGTTCATCGGTTTTGACGAGCCGACTCCGCTGGGTAAGCGCGAAACCGGGTCTTCGGTTGCAGCACCTGTGTTTAAAGATTTCATGGAGATTGCGTTGAAAAACCAACCGGCGATCCCGTTCCGCACGCCGCCCGGTATTCGCCTGGTCCGCATCAATGCCCGCACCGGCGAGCCCGCCCGCCCCGGCGATAAGGACGTGATCTTAGAAGCCTATAAAAACGGCACATCGCCCACCGACCAGGCCGGCGTCATCGAAGGCCAAGGATGGAGCGAGACGTCGGGTGATCCTGCATTCTCCGGCACCCCATCGACGGGAACGGGTGGACTTTACTGATTTGATGTTCGTCTTGAGCGGCGCGCGCCGGGGCGCTACAAGGGCGCAACACAATTTGAGGAAATTGAGATGCGCGCCGAATTTCAATCCATGGCCGACGAGATCGAGCAGTCCGCAGGACTGCTGAGGAGGCATCTTTGACTACGATCAAGCCAAGCTCCGCCTCGAAGAACTGAACGCTCTCGCCGAAAGCCCCGATCTGTGGAACGACCCGGATAAGGCACAGACCTTAATGCGTGAACGCACGCAGCTTGAGGGCGGCATCAAAGAGGTCGACAGCCTGTTCAACGACCTGCGCGATACCCTGGACCTGATCGAACTCGCTGAAGCCGAGGACGATAAAGACGTTTTGGCGGAAGCCGAAGACGTTATGAACAGCTTGTTGGTGCGCGCGCAAAAGGCCCAGCTGAAAACCCTACTGTCCGGTGAAGCGGATGCTAACGACTGCTTCTTGTTGGTGCAGGCCGGCGCCGGCGGCACCGAGGCGCAGGACTGGGCGGAAATCCTTTTACGCATGTACACGCGCTGGGCGGACCAGCACGGCTATACCACCGAATGGCTCGAAGAAAGCCCGGGCGAAGAAGCCGGCATCAAGTCGACGACGGTGAAAATCAGCGGCGAGAATGCCTATGGTTGGTTGAAGACGGAAAGCGGCGTGCATCGCTTGGTGCGCATCTCGCCGTACGACTCGTCGGCGCGTCGGCACACCAGTTTTGCATCGACTTATGTGACCCCGGTGATCGACGATAATATCGACATTGATATCGATGAGAAAGACCTGCGCATTGATACCTATCGCGCGTCGGGCGCCGGCGGACAGCATGTCAACAAGACCGAGAGCGCGATCCGCATCACGCACCAACCATCAGGCATCGTCGTGCAGTGCCAAAACGACCGCTCGCAGCACAAAAACCGTGCCCAGGCGATGTCGATGCTGCGCGCACGGCTGTATGAGATGGAGCTAAAAAAGCGCGAAGATGCGGCGCAGATTGCCAATGATAGCAAGACCGATATCGGCTGGGGACATCAGATCAGATCGTACGTGCTGCAGCCCTATCAAATGGTCAAAGACCTGCGGACCGACGTCGAGACGTCGAACACCAGCGGCGTGCTTGATGGGGACATCGATATGTTTCTCGAAGCCGCGTTGGCATCAAAAATACAACAGACCCAGGAAGAAATCGGCTAGGGTCCGTTTTATTCCCCCTGACCCACCGTTCTATTGCAGCACCAATTCCTTGAACAAGATGGTTTGCACCTTTGCAGGGCGAATGATGTTCTCGATGATTTGCACCAACTCGAATCGCAATCGTTCCGAACCTGCTTTGCCGACCACGTGTTGACGTTCTTGGCCGCGAAGGTGGGTTAAGATCGCGTCCATCACTTGATCTTGCGCACCTTCCAGGCGCCCCACATCGCCCGGCGCGAGTTGCACGTCGACGGTGGCGCGGATAAACGGCGCGCGGCATTCGTTGGTTTTTAAATCGGTGCGAATTTGCGGCAGGCTGTAGTAGACTGGTTTGCCAAGCTCCAACTCGGCTTGGGTCTGCGGCTGTTCCCAGCCCATCACCATGTGCACGACGCCCAAGTAATATGAGAGCCCGCTTAACAGTGAGAGAACAACGACAAGCGCGCTGCAAATGATGATGATCTTGCCCGCTTTGCCGCCTTTGGCCTTGCCGCCTTTTTTACGCTTCTTTTTAGCGGGTGCGGAGTCTGTTTCTTCCTCGGCCATGACGGTTTCCTCTCCCGAAGATTTTTGAGGGCTTTAGGTGCCCAGCAGTTCGGTGACTTTGGCTTTTAGCCGTGCCATATCGATTGGCTTTTTCTCATACGCAGACACGCCTGCCGCATAGGCAGCTGAACGATCGTCTGCCGTTGTGTGGGCGGTCATGGCGATGATCGGCACAGCCGCCGTCACAGGGTCCGCGCGGAGCTTTTCGACCAATTCCCAACCGGTCATTTTTGGCAGGCTCATATCTGTGACGACCAGGTCTGGATTTTCGCTGCGGGCAGCTTCGAGGCCGGCAACACCATCGCCCGCCGTGATGACCGTGTGACCATCCGCGCCAAGACCCATGACCAAGATTTCGGCCAGGATTTCTTCGTCTTCAATGACCAGAATTTTACTCATGTCGATGCGTATCCTTTTTCAAAGAATGGCTGTGTAATGACTTCAATGTCAAAGCGGTGGCCAATCTTGGATCATCTAGCTGGCGACGACGCGGTTGCGCCCGCCTTCTTTAGCCTTATACAAGTTATTGTCGGCAGCCTTGACCAATGCGCTGTATTCGCCGTCTTTCGGCACTTCAATGCTGGCAGCGCCGACGCTGATGGTCACGTGGCCTGCGGCGCTTGAATCTTTATGTGGAATGTTCAGGGCGCTGACGGCTTCTCGCAGCGCATTGCCGAGCGCTTCGGCGCCGTCGGCGTCAGTCTGCGGTAGGACGCCGACAAACTCTTCACCGCCGTAGCGCGCGATCAAGTCGGCTGGGCGGTGGGCTACTTTTTTGAGAGCCGCTGCGACTTTCCTTAGGCAATCGTCGCCAGCTTGGTGGCCATAGGTGTCGTTGAACTGCTTAAAGTGATCGATATCCAACAGTACCACCGACAACCAATCGCTGGATCGCCGTGCGCGCTGCCATTCCATTTCGATGTGTTCATCGAAGCGGCGGCGGTTGGCAATTTCGGTCAGGCCATCCACAAACGCGATCTCTGTTAGGTAATCACGATAGCGTTTAAGTTCCAAGTGGTTACGCGTACGCGCGATGACGATGGTCGCGTTGACCGGCTTGGTGACATAATCAATGGCGCCGATTTTGATTCCCTTGGCTTCATCGGCCTCATCAGCAAGGGCGGTTACGAAAATCACCGGAATATTTTTGGT
>TARA_R110002094_G_scaffold2147_6_pt1 | contig 12561 bp, 8 predicted proteins | sample TARA_R110002094 | Tara Oceans TARA_R110002094 (sample SAMEA4397409) | marine metagenome | biome: Polar Biome; feature: [MIX] marine epipelagic wind mixed layer (ENVO:01000061); material: water (ENVO:00002006), including particulate matter (ENVO:01000060) such as... | depth 10-100 m
GTAAAGCCCACCTGGCCGGCAGCTGCCGCGCCGAAGTAGGCCAGACCGATCGCCAAAATGGCGAAGATGATGCTGATCGCGACGATCCAGCGGTTGCGCAGGCCGTCGCGGAACTCTTTAGCCGCAACTGTGAAGATAGCATTCATCGCTGTTGCGCCTCCTGCAGATCCATGGGGCCGAGCTGCATCGTTCCGGTGAAGTGGCTGTAGAGATCTTCCAGCGAGGGCAGGTGTAGATCAAGATTCTCCAGGCCGGGCAGCGCGAGCACCGTTTTGAGTACCTGCATCTTCTGCTGTGGGCGTACCTGCAAGCTGACGCCCGTAGGGTTTGGCGTGGAATGGGCTCGGAGTGCTTCCGGTAGCTCGATAGCCCCCTGTAGCTGCAGGGTGAGTGGCAGGTTAGCTTGCTGGCGCAGGTCGTGCAAATTACCTTCGGCGAGGAGTTCGCCGCGGCCCATAATCAGGGCACGATCGATATACTTTTCTACTCCGGGGAGCACATGGGAGCAGATGATCACCGTGCAACCTTGCTCTTGCAAGCGCTTCAAACGCTGGTAGAAATCCTGGGTAGCGAGCGGATCAAGCCCTACCGTGGGTTCATCCAAGAGCAGCAGTTTGGGTTCGCCGAGCAGTGCCTGAGCGAGCCCAAGACGCTGGCGCATCCCCTTGGAGTAGGTTTTCACCCGGCGATTCTCGGCATGCTGCAGTCCGACCTGATCCAGCAGTGCTAGACACTGTTTTTTGGGTATCTGCTTGAGGCGGGCAAAATAGTTAAGCACCTCGAGTCCGGTCAGCTGGTCGTAGAAACTGACGTTCTCCTGCAGAAATCCGAGCTGGCGCCGCTGGTTGCGCGCTTCTGACCGGGTCGGGTCCGCACCGAAGACCCTTACCTTGCCTTGGCTGGCTTCGATCAGTCCCAGGATCAGTTTAATGGTGGTGGTTTTACCGGCACCGTTATGGCCGAACAGACCGAGAATTTCGCCCTGTTTGAGAGCCAGATTCAAGCCCTTCAGGGCATGAACCCCCCGGTAGCGTTTTTCAACCTGTTCAAGCTCTACAATGTTCATCGTTGACTCAGTACCTCGGGCTTAAGACGCTCTGACAGGATGGCTGACGAGGGCAGGGGCTGCGCATCAAGTCTGTCAGCGGATGAGGAAGGTGCGTGCATCAGCGGAGCCGAATCGACCACTCCGGGTGATTTTAACACAGGGAACTGGCGCTGCACCCAACGCAGGGTTTCAACTGCTGGACTGTTGAGCAGCACTTTGACCGCGGGGTATTTCCACAGCAGCTTGTCGATCCCATCGTTGGGTTCGTAGAGGGTGTCGCCGATGCCGTCGTCATTCATATCCCAGCCCAGATAATCGCTCCAGTAGTTGCCCTTCCCCGCTTCTGACCACTCCTGCTTGCGGTTGGAAACGTATTTAACTTGCTCCCTGTTGCGAATAAAGCTATTACCGGAGATCACATTGTCTTCGGATCCGGCGGTCATGTGAATGCCCAGATCGCTGCGATTAAACTGGTTATTGGTGATGCGGTTAAACACCGAATTGTAGATAAACAGCGCCTTGCCTTCGGCCCCCTCGATCTGGCTGGCGTTTCCCAACAGGTGGGGGTTGCGGCCGGTCTGTACCCCGGTGATTCGGTTGCCATCGATCGTCGAGTGGGTGATGAAGTTGATCAGCATGCCGTAGTTCTGATCATCTTCGGAGCGGTTGTTAGTAACCGTCAGATATTTTGATTGCATCAACGCGTATCCGGTACGGGTGTTGCGGGTGTGATTGTTGATCACTTTATTGCTGTAGGAATACATGTAGTGCACGCCGTAACGCAGGTCGTGCAGGTAGTTGCCATTCAATTCGTTGCCGTTGCTGGTATCGATATAGATACCGTCGCGGGTATGCCAGATCTCGTTGCCCTTGACCCGTGCACCACCGACATTATACAGATGAATACCGTTGCCACGATCCTGGGAGCGGGTACCTAGATCACCTTCGATCAGGTTGCTGAGGATCTGGACATTTTGGGTGGCATCGACCCAGATTCCTGAGGTGATACCCTGAAAGCGGTTGTGTTGGATGACCGCGCCCTGGGCTTGCTGAGTCACAAAGATGCCGGCATCAAGATCGGTGAGATTGTCACCCCAGTTGTTGATGCGCAGCTGTTCGATACGGATGTTTGCCGCATTCAGGGTCAGGGTGCTGTGGAGACCACCGCCATCGAGTATCACCCCCGGCTGGCCGCTGAGGGTCAGCGCCTTGTCGATGTGGAAGTTACCCCGATAGAGGCCGGGCTGGAGCAGCAGCTGATCGGCGGGCTGGGCGTTGTCCAAGGCCCGCTGCAGGGATTGCTCCGGGGTTACCCTGATCTGCTCTGCAGATGCGTAAAAACTAAGGCTCGACCCTATCCATCCCAGCATTAACAGGATCATCAACAGCGGTCGTTTTATCGCTGGAAATCCAGAAAAAGGGCTAGCAAGACGCGTGTGTTTAAGGGAGATAGCATCACCAATAATGAGAACCACTAGCAAACAGAAACGCCCGCGACATTGAGCCCATGACGGCCATTTTCACAGCGCGAGGGCTGCGAACAGATTACCAAGGTGGGGCGGTCAGGCGAACTGCTGCATCGCCTGACCGCTACTTGGCATACTTGCGGGCTACGCCTCTACCAGCATCCGTCCGCGCATCTCCATATGCAGGGCATGGCAGAACCAGTTGCAGTAGTACCATTGGACGCCGGGCTTGTCGGCGATGAAGGTGATTGAGGCCGTTGCCTGGGGTCCGATCTCCATCTGCACCCCGTGGTTGATCATGCAGAAGCCGTGGGTCACATCTTCGATCTTGTCTAGGTTAGTCACTACAATGGTGACTTCGTCCCCCAGCTTGACATTGAACTCACCGATGCCATAAACCGGTGCGACCGAGGTCATGTAGACTCGCACTTTTTTGCCGTCGCGGATCACCTTGTTGTCCATCTCCAGGGTAATACCGTCTTTTTTGGCCATCTCTACAGTCTTGGCGAAGAAGGGATCATCACGCTTCCACAGTTTGTCAGGCTTCACCTTGCTGCGGTGGACCATGATGCAATCGTGCGGTTCTGCATAGGTGGGGCCGTCGTGGACCAGCTTCATCTCATCGCCGGAGATATCGATCAGCTGATCGTTTTCCGGATGCAGCGGGCCGACATTGAGGAAGCGGTCTTTGGAAAACTTGCACAGCGAGACCAGCCACTTGCCGTCGGCATCACGGGTCTCGCCCATGGTGGTGTGGTTGTGGCCGGGCTGATATTGCACGTCCAGTTTCTGCTTGATGTAGTTAACCTGCTTGCCCTGGTAGGCTTCGATCGCTTTCTGCAGATCCCATTTGACGATCTGGCTGTCGATAAACACCGTGGTGTAGGCGTTGCCGCGGCCATCGAAGGCGGTGTGCAACGGTCCCAGGCCCAGCTCTGGTTCGGCGGCGACCACGTCACGGGGTTTGATCTTATCGTCGAACAGGGCGTCGAACTTGTGGATGTCGAGTACCGTCACGGTTGGAGACAACTTGCCGTTAGCGACCGCGTAGCGACCGTCCGGGGCAGTATTCATACCGTGTGGGCTCTTGGGTACCGGCACATAACGGGTCAACTTGGAGCCCTTACGACCGTTAACAACCGGCACATCGGAACCGGGCAGTTTGATAAAGTTGCCCGCTTTTACCGCAGCTTCGATCCGGGCGATGTTGAAAATCACCACGTGATCGCGTTCGTTACGCATGGTGCCAGCCAGGTCAGTAGCATTCTCGGAGTTATAGCAGGTGGAGAAGGCGTATTTGCCCGTGTAGTCGGCGTCGGTGTTATCCAGGTTGCCATCAACAATCACCTGCCATGCCACCGTCATGGTCTCGGCATCGACGGCGCTGAACATGGTGTAGTAGCCCTCGACGTCATTCATGCTGGCGAGACTGCCATCGTTGGGGTGCGGAATGCGGAACTCGGCGTTGCAGAACACATACTTGGTATAGGGGACCTTCTGCACTCGCAGGCCGTGGATCGCCTGGACGTTAGGGATGGTGATGATCTTGTCGGTCTTCATGATATCGCAACGGATCCGGGCAACCCGGCTGTTACCCTTATCGTTGATGAAGATGTATTTGCCGTCGTAGTGACCGTCGGTCATGCTCATATGCGGGTGGTGAGCGTCACCCACCAGGAACTTGTTGTCCTTGCCGAGGATCTCTTTGGATTCGTTGGTCAGCCCCCAGCCGGTGGCGCAGTCGAGGTTGAAGACCGGAATGCGCATCAGTTCACGCATCGATGGTACCCCGAGAATACGCACCTCGCCCGAGTGACCGCCACTCCAGAAACCGTAATACTCATCGAGGTCACCGGGCGCCACGGCACCGGTCTGTCCGGTTGAGGCGGCGGCAGTGGTGGACATTAAGGAGGCGCTCATTCCCGCCACGCCAGCGCCGACCAAGGCGGCGGATGAGCCCAAGAACAGGCGGCGGCTGAATTTTACATGATCGCTTGCCTGGTCATCATCAATATCGACGGCAGGCAGGTTTTTATCGTTGGGATCAATCATTCTTGGTTCTCCGTAACTTAGGGTAGGTCGTGCTCGGTTTTAACGTGTCGGCATCGGGCCGTTAAAATGGACATTATTTAAAGTAACGCATTCATAATGCAGGGGTACTGATTTCAACCGCTGGAATTTGATTTTTGGCCTTCTTGCGTTTTTTCAACACCAGCGGCGGACACTTGTCGTGATTGTGATAGGTGACCTGGCAGTCAAGGCAGTGATGGCATTCGTTGGCATTGATCCGGCCATCGGGTTCGATCGCCTGGATCTCACATTCGTTGGCACAGACCCGGCAGGGCTGACCGCACTCTTTGCGCCGCTTAAGCCAGTCGAAGATCCGGAACTTGGACGGGATCACCAGTGCAGCACCCAGCGGGCAGAGATAGCGACAGTAGACCTTGCGGGTGAACAGCGAGATAAACAGCAATACCGCAGCGTAGAGTACATAGCCCCATTCGCGTTGGAACTTGAGCATGATCGCGGTCTTGAAGGGTTCGACTTCGGCGTAGTGCTCGGCGGCGTTGAGGGACTCGAGCGAGACTGCGAATAGCGCCAGCAGGATGATGTACTTAACCGCCCAGAGCCGCTCGTGAACCGCCCAGGAGGGTTCAAACTGTTTGATCTTAAGCTTGCGGGCAACTACATTGATCAGCTCCTGCAATGCGCCGAATGGGCACAGCCAGCCACAGAAGATGCCGCGCCCCCAGAGCAGCAGGGTCATCGCCACGTAGCCCCAGAGAATAAAGATGATCGGATCGAGCAGGAACAGCTCCCAGTGAAAGTCGGCCTTGAGCGCATGGACAAAGGTGAACACGTTGACGATGGACAGCTGACCTAGGGTGTACCAGCCGATAAATCCGACCGTATAGATCAGGAACAGATGACGCAGATTGTTGAGAAACCGGGGGAAGCGAACCAGGTAGTCCTGCATGAAGATGATAACCGTCAGCAGCACTAGGCTGATCACCAGTACCGAGATTTGGAACTGTTTGTTTAGCCATATCGAGACCCACAACGGCTGAGGTTCGTTCTCGATAACTGGGGCGGGCCGATCGATATAGGCCTCAGGAATCTGGTAGTCGCCGTAGAAGCTGGTGAAGACGCTCTCCAGGGCACCGATCTGGCGGCGCACCAGCAGCTGCACTTGCCAGGGCGAGCCGGGATCGAACTGATAACTGGCCCGGACGATAAAGATCGTCATCTCGTCGAAATCCGGGAAGCCCTCGATATAGACATCGTTCAGCCGGTAGTAATCGCTGTCGTGGAAGATGATCGCCTTGCCGTTCTGCTGTAGTTGGGTGCGATCGAAGATGCCGCCACGCACATAACCGTTGCCCTTGAACGAGTAACGCCCCTTGCCGAACAGGGCGATCGCCTGATCACCCGGCTGGAGTTGTTCCATCAGCCAGCTAAATTCTGACTCCCCCAGCAGGTTGCGGCCGATGGTGGGGGCGTTGAGCGGGGCATAGAAGAGGTCGATAAACAGCTCCTCTTTCTGCTTGAGGCTGGCCGTGTCGACGTCGGCGGCCGCGGTATTGGCGAAAGCCTCATCTACCCGACCGCGGTTGAGCAGTAATCTACGGATGGAACCGTCTCCGGTGAGCGTCGCCCAGTCTGCGGGACGGTACAGCTGCGCTTTAATGGTGGCGGGTGGCATGGCATCGACAGCGCTGAGTCCGGCGATCTCCAGCGCGCGCCCGACTTTCAGTGCCGAACGCGTCAGCGCCTCGTTGATCACCATCACGGTAACCGTGGCACCGGTGATGGCGTCGACGTTGGTGATCTCAGGGTCGGTGCCGCCGCCGACCTGGACCCGATTGGTGACATTCAGCCCCTGGTACTGGTCGGTAAAATCAAACAGTTTTTGTTCGGGAATGCCCACCAGCAGAATCGGCTCGTGGTGCTCGAGTACCTGGACACTGAGGTAATTGCCCTCGGTATCCATGGCGACCAACACATTCACCGGTTCGCCGGAGTAGGCGGGTATATCCAGGATATCCTCGGTTTCGAAGGCGTAGCCGAGGACTGTGTCGCCTTGGCTGATGGTTCGAATCAGCGGCCCGTCAACGCCTGCTGGAGCCTTGTCACTGATCGTGGCAGTCTCTGGAAAAGCCGCCTGAATGTAGGGCAGCGCGGGTTTAGCGGCGCTGATCTCAATAGCAGAGGTATTGACTGCAGCTAGCAGGGTCAGCAGGCACAGTAGGGTGGTGATAAACGTTTTGATGCGGTTCATAGGTCCTGGGTCTGATGTGCAAACCTGAGTAGTGAGGTAGGCGATCAAACTAAGTTTATAGTTTAGTAGAGGGGTTGGGATTGATGAAGATCAATTATAAGTAAAAGGATAGCCTGATCGTGGGTCGGGTTTCAACCCGATGATCGCTAAGCCGATGTTGGAATGAATTCCGACCCAGTGCTCTCTTAGGGGGTACCTGAGGCAGGGGGTTTTCTAACTAGAAGCGCAGTTCGGTGTTACCGCAGCACGAGCAAACGTTCGTGGACTCGGGCAGTTCATAACTACCTCGCTGCTCCGGCAGCATCGCTTTGAGCCATTCGACATCACCGGCTAGAGGGGGTGTAGATACCGGCGAGGGCAGTATAGCAAGGCCTGCTGTTAGCGTTTATTAGCTGAACAGGGCGTAGCGCAAAACAGGAGGGGTTAATCTACCGCTTAGGCGCCGCATGCTTGAAAGGCATCGCGGGATTGCCCCTGCACAATGCCTTTTCGAAGCGGCTGGATAATTGTCGCAACAGTTAAATAGTAGATAGCCTTTCTATAGGGACTCTAGCCCTTGCTCTGCTCGCGTGCGATGGCGCGGTAAGCTATATCGCTGCGGTAGCTCATTCCTTTCCAGCTCACCTGTTTAAGTAATGCGTAGGCGTTGGCTTGTGCTTCGGTTACCGAGTTTCCCAGCGCGGTAGCGCAGAGCACCCGGCCACCGGCAGTTACTATCTGGCCCTCTCGGTTAGCGGTACCGGCATGAAATAGCTTGCTGCCTTCGGCTTCGCTGGGCGGCAGGCTGATCACATCGCCCTTGGGGTAGTCGCCGGGGTAGTTGCTGGCGGCCAGGACAACACCGACGGCTGGGCGTGGATCCCAATCGGCATGGGCCTGATCGAGCTTCTTCGCCAACGCGGCTTCGCAGAGTTCAACCAGGCTGGAGTTGAGGCGCAGCATGATCGGTTGGGTTTCGGGATCACCAAAGCGGCAGTTGTATTCGATCACCTTGGGAGTGCCGTCAGCCATGACCATCAGACCGGCATAGAGGAATCCAGTGTAGCTATTGCCTTCCGCGGCCATGCCGCGAATGGTCGGCATGATCACTTCGTTCATCACCCGAGCATCGATCTCGGGAGTGACGACGGGAGCCGGGGAGTAAGCACCCATGCCGCCGGTATTAGGCCCTTGATCGCCATCCAGAGCGCGCTTGTGATCCTGACTTGTGGCCATGGAAAGCACGTTGCTGCCATCGGCTATCACAATGTAGCTGGCTTCTTCACCATCGAGAAACTCTTCGATAACGACGCGACAGCCCGCTTCACCGAAGGCGTTGCCGGATAACATATCCTGTACCGCGGTTTCCGCCTCTTCCAGGGTCATCGCCACGATCACGCCTTTGCCGGCAGCCAGACCGTCGGCCTTGATCACGATAGGCGCGCCCATTTTGCGTAGGTAGGCGAGAGCAGGCTCGACTTCGGTAAAGTTCTGGTAGTAGCCGGTCGGGATCTGATGCCGTGCCAGGAAATCCTTGGTGAATGCCTTAGAGCCTTCCAGTTGCGCGGCGCCCGCACGGGGACCGAAGACGGCCAAGCCTACGGCCTGGAACCTGTCTACAGTGCCTGCAACCAGCGGCGCTTCGGGGCCCACGATGGTCAGGTCAATGGCATTCGCCTGGGCGAAAGCGATCTGGGCGTCGACATCCATGACCTCGATGGCGACATTTTCCAGTTTAGACTCCAGCGCTATGCCGGCGTTACCGGGGGCGACAAATACCTGGCTAACACGGGGATCTTGAGCCGCTTTCCATGCCAGCGCATGTTCGCGACCACCGCTACCGAGTACCAATACTTTCATGGCTATTCCTTAAAATCAGCAGACAGGGTTTAACCAATCCACATCTGTGTGTTTGATTAAGGTTAGGGCAAAGTGCAGCGAGCGAAGGTCAGGTTAGGCGAAAGCCCGCGAAGGAGCGCAGTTTACAATTGTAAATGAGCATCCTGAGCGGGCTTTCAACGACGCCTCACCGAGCGCAGCCGCTTTGCACAAGCTTAATGGCGGAAGTGACGCATCCCGGTGAACACCATGGCAATGCCCGCTTCGTTGGCAGCGGCGATCACTTCGTCATCGCGCATCGAACCACCGGGCTGGATAACCGCCACGATACCTGCAGCAGCAGCGGCATCGATACCGTCACGGAAGGGGAAGAAGGCATCCGATGCCATCACCGATCCAGGGACTTCCAGGCCTTCGTCAGCCGCTTTGATACCGGCGATTTTAGCGCTGTAGACACGGCTCATCTGACCTGCGCCGACACCGATAGTCTGGCCATTTTTGACATAGACGATCGCGTTGGATTTGACATATTTGGCGACCTGCCAGGCGAACAGTAGGTCACGAAGCTGCTGTTCGGTCGGGGCACGTTCGGTCACCACTTTGAGTTCGCTCGCTACCACCATGCCCAGATCGTTGTCCTGCACCAGTAAGCCGCCGTTGACCCGCTTGAAGTCAAACGAGGTAGCACGCTCCTCGCTCCATTCGCCGCATTCGAGCAGACGCACATTGGGCTTGGCTGCGATCACATCGGAGGCCGCCTGAGAGACGCTTGGAGCGATGATCACTTCGACAAACTGGCGGGCAACGATTGCCTCTGCTGTAACCTCGTCCAGCTCGCGGTTGAAGGCGATGATGCCGCCAAACGCTGAGGTCGGATCGGTCTGGAAAGCGAGGTTGTAGGCTTCAAGAATATTGTCACCGATGGCGACGCCACAGGGGTTGGCGTGCTTAACGATAACGCAGGCAGGCTCGCGGAAGGGTTTAACGCATTCCAATGCGGCATCGGTGTCGGCGACGTTGTTAAACGACAGCGCTTTGCCTTGCAGTTGATGCGCGGTTGATACCGAAGGCTCGGCGGGGTTTTTCTCGACGTAGAAGGCGGCACGCTGGTGCGGGTTTTCGCCGTAACGCATCTCCTGCGCCTTGATAAACTGGGTGTTAAAGGTGCGCGGGAAGTTCGAGGGGGTATCACTGTCGTGGTCGATCCGGTTGCCCAGGTAATTGGCGATCGCACCGTCATACGCGGCGGTGTGTTCAAATGCCTGAACAGCTAGGTCAAAGCGGGTGTGTTGGAACAGTTGCGCATCGTTGGCCGCCATCTCCTGGAGCACCGAGTCGTAGGACTCTGCATTGACGACGATGGCCACGAAGGCGTTGTTTTTGGCGGCCGAACGAACCATGGTCGGACCGCCGATATCGATGTTCTCAATTGCCATCGGCAGGGTGCAGTCGGCACGGGCGATGGTCTGTTCGAACGGGTACAGATTGACCACTACCATGTCGATTGGCTTGATGCCGTGCTCGGCCATCACCGCATCGTCTTTGCCGCGGCGGCCAAGAATGCCGCCGTGTACCTTGGGATGCAGGGTCTTGACGCGACCGTCCATCATCTCCGGGAACTGGGTGTAATCAGAGACTTCAACCGCTTTAATCTGGTTGTCGCAGAGCAGTTTGTAAGTGCCGCCCGTCGATAGGATCTCAACGCCCTGGGCGCTAAGGGCCCGGGCAAACTCGACGATACCGGTTTTATCGGAGACGCTGATCAGGGCGCGACGGATCTTGATCGGATTGATGGTTTCAGACATGGCTGGATACGTCTCAACTAGAAAGGTAGGGGGAATAGCTACGGCGAATGATGCTCTACAGCGATCGATGTACTATCGATGCACTATCGATACACTACAGTAGGTCGTACTGCTTCAGCTTCTTTCGCAGGGTGCCGCGATTAAGGCCTAATACCTCAGAGGCACGGGTCTGGTTATCGCGGGTGTAGAGCATCACGGCTTCGAGCAGCGGCGCTTCGATCTCGCTCAGTACCAGGTCATAGACATTGCTGGCTGGCTGGCCGTCGAGTTGCTTGAAGTAATGATCAACGGCCTCTGCGACGCTTTGACGCAGGCGCTTGGGCTGGATCTGTTCGTTGGCTGCGCTTGCAGAGAGCTGGAGAGGAGCGTCTAGTTCGGTCACTGTGATTGTACTACCTAATGTCATGGGTTCTATGCCGCTTGAGTGGTGCGTCGGTGGAGGTCAAAAAAATCGCTGATCGTCGACAGTTGTTGATGTGGGTGTTCTAGGGTGTTGAATTGCGCTTTGAAAGTCTTGGGGGTGTCGCTACCCTGCAGAGCTGAGAGATACCAGCCAACATGTTTGCGGCTGATTCTGACGCCCAGGTAATCGCCGTAAAAAGCATGTACGGCCTGAATATGGCTTTTCATCAAGGCTTCGATGAGTTCGCTGCCGGGTGGATCGAGATGTTCCCCGGTGTTCAAAAAATGGTTGATCTGAGCAAAAATCCAAGGCTGACCTTGAGCGGCGCGGCCGATCATGACTGCATCTGCACCGGTGCTCAGCAGCACCTGCTGGGCTTTCTCGGGAGAGTCGATATCTCCATTGGCAATCAGTGGGATAGAGATCGCTTGGCGAATATCGGCAATGGTGGTGTATTCGGCTTCGCCACGGAAACCGCAAGCACGGGTTCGGCCGTGAACCGCCAGTGCGGCTATGCCACTCTGTTCGGCGATACGGGCAATCCGGATGCCGTTACGGTTATGGCTATCCCAGCCGGTGCGGATTTTAAGGGTAACGGGTATGTCGACCGCCGCCACTACCGCGTCCAGAATCTCGCGGACCAGGCCCTCGTCACGCAGCAGTGCAGAGCCTGCGGCCTTGCTGCAGACTTTTTTTGCCGGACAGCCCATGTTGATATCGATAATCTGGGCCCCGGTCTCGGCATTGAGACGTGCGGCTTCGGCGAGCATTTCGGGATCACCACCGGCAATCTGGATAATCCGCGGCTCGGGTTCGCCACTGTGGTTGAGCCGCTGGCGAGACTTACGGCTGTTCCAGAGGCTTGTGTCGGCGGTGATCATCTCTGAAGGTGTCAGGCCGGCGCCCTGCTGACGGCAGAGATGGCGGAAGGGTTGATCCGTCACGCCTGCCATAGGTGCGAGTACCACCTGGCTGTCAATACTGTAGGGGCCAATGCTGAACACAGAGCACTCGTTGCAAAGATGAATAGGGTTAAAAAGCGTTCCGGCCGGCAACAGCAAATCGCCATCGATCTGGATAAGATCAATCGTTAAGTCTGTGCTCGGATAGGTCGCTAATAATACCCGCAGAGGCCTGCTTGGGGGAAGAGGGATTGGTCATTTGTTATTCAAAAAATATGGTTTTGGGCGCAGAAACTGGAGCTGATAGCTAGGAGCCAGGGTACCAGGATCAAGTAGCTCAAGATGGATTTGGATCGGACTCTGGTTGGGCATTAGCTCGCCAGGGCTCAGGTCGCCAGCCAGATACTCCCGGGGTTGGAAGGTGCGCGAGGCGCGTAAGCTGTTGTCGATCCCTGAAAAACTGAGCTGCAGGGCAGGAAAGGGCTGATCAAAAGGGGCCCGGTTGATCAGCACTAGATCCAGCGTCAGCGCGTTGTCGTAGTCGGGGTGCTGGCGAATCAGCAGTTGTTCGCTGTTGATGCTGAGCAGGTCCTGGCGGGGGGGCAGACGGCAGTCGAGTTTTCGGCAGGCGTAGGCATAAACCGGTTCCAACAGCGCTTGCTGCGATAGCTGATCGCGCTCGAACCAGAGTATCTGCACGCCGATCCCCGAGAGCGCCAGCAGAATGAGTAGGCTGTAGAGGATACTGGCGACCGGGTTGTTGCTGCCACGGGAGGAGAGCAAGACCGCTTCGCGGGGGATCGCATGCTGGACCGAGGCCTTGGGTGCCGCCGCGCTGCT
>TARA_R110002094_G_scaffold11471_29_pt1 | contig 12521 bp, 9 predicted proteins | sample TARA_R110002094 | Tara Oceans TARA_R110002094 (sample SAMEA4397409) | marine metagenome | biome: Polar Biome; feature: [MIX] marine epipelagic wind mixed layer (ENVO:01000061); material: water (ENVO:00002006), including particulate matter (ENVO:01000060) such as... | depth 10-100 m
TGTCGACATCGCGTACGCTCATCAGCGCCATGCCGCTGCGCGGCGGCGGCTCGCCAGCACCCAGCTGGGCCTTGGCGAAAGCCCCGGCAAAGGTATCGCCGGTGCCCATCACTTCGCCCGTGGAGCGCATTTCCGGCCCGAGGATCGGGTCTACACCCGGGAATTTGTTGAACGGCAGAACCGCCTCTTTCACCGAGAAGAAGGGCGGCACGATTTCGCGGGTGAAATTCTGTGCGGCCAGGCTCTGGCCGGCCATGCAGCGTGCCGCCACCTTGGCCAGGGACACGCCGATGCACTTGGACACAAAAGGCACCGTGCGGGAGGCGCGCGGGTTTACCTCGATCACGTAGATCTCGTCGTCCTGCCAGGCCAGCTGCACGTTCATCAGGCCTTTCACCCCCAGCTCCAGCGCCATCTGCCGCACCTGCTCGCGCATGGCATCCTGAACCTCGGGGGCGAGGTTATAGGGCGGGAGCGAGCACGCAGAGTCACCGGAGTGCACACCCGCCTGCTCGATGTGTTGCATGATGGCTCCGATAACCACCTGTTCGCCGTCGCTCACGGCATCGATATCGACTTCGATGGCCGCACTCAGGAACGAATCCAGCAGCACCGGGGCGTCGTTGGATACCTGTACCGCATCGCGCATGTACCGCAGCAGGTCTTCCTCGCGGTAGACAATCTCCATGGCCCGGCCACCCAACACATAGGAGGGGCGCACCACCAGCGGATAGCCGATGCGCGAAGCCGCCTCCAGCGCCTCTTCCACGCTGCGTACGGTGGTGTTGGCGGGCTGGCGCAAGCCCAACTTCTGGATCATCTTCTGGAACCGCTCGCGGTCCTCGGCGCGGTCGATGGCGTCCGGGGTGGTGCCAATAATCGGCACGCCGTGCGCTTCGAGGTCGCGCGCCAGTTTCAGCGGAGTCTGACCGCCGAACTGCACGATCACGCCTTTGGGCTGCTCGAGATCGATAATCTCCAGCACATCCTCCAGCGTCACTGGCTCAAAATACAGGCGGTCGGAGGTATCGTAGTCGGTGGAAACCGTCTCCGGGTTACAGTTCACCATGATGGCTTCATAGCCATCCTCACGCATGGCGAGTGCCGCGTGCACGCAGCAGTAGTCGAATTCGATACCCTGACCGATACGGTTCGGGCCGCCCCCGAGCACCAGAATCTTGTCGCGCCCGGTGGGTGCCGCCTCGCACTCCTCCTCGTAGGTTGAATACATGTAGGCCGTGGCTGAGGTGAACTCGGCGGCACAGGTATCCACTCGCTTGTACACCGGGCGAATACCCAGCGCGTGACGGTGCTTGCGCAGCTCCCGCTCGCTCACGCCCAACAGCACAGCGAGGCGCGCATCGGAAAAGCCCTTGCGCTTGAGGCGAAACATGCGGTCGCGGTCGATATCCAGCAAGGCCACCGGCTTCAGGGCATCCTCGGTGGCAATGATGTCTTCGATCTGCACCAGGAACCAGGGGTCGACGCCGGTGTACTGGTACACCTGGTCCACCGTCATGCCGGCGCGGAAGGCGTCGCCGATATACCAGATACGGTCAGCACCCGGGTTGGTCAACTCCGACACCAGCTCTTCGCGCAGGTCCGGGTTATCCACGTCGATCTTGTGTTCAAAACCGGCCGAGCCCACTTCCAGCCCGCGCAGGGCTTTCTGCAGCGATTCCTGGAAGGTGCGGCCAATCGCCATGACCTCGCCCACAGACTTCATCTGGGTGGTCAGGCGCGGGTCTGCGGCACCGAATTTCTCGAAGGCAAAGCGCGGGATTTTAGTCACCACGTAATCGATGGCGGGCTCAAACGAGGCCGGCGTAACGCCCCCGGTAATATCGTTCTGCAACTCGTCCAGCGTGTAGCCGATCGCCAGCTTGGCCGCTACTTTGGCGATCGGGAAACCGGTCGCCTTGGAGGCCAGCGCCGAGGAGCGCGACACCCGCGGGTTCATCTCGATAATGACCATGCGCCCGGTTTTGGGGTCGATACCGAACTGCACGTTGGAGCCGCCTGTCTCCACGCCGATCTCACGCAGCACCGCCAGCGAGGCGTTGCGCATGATCTGGTATTCCTTGTCGGTGAGGGTTTGTGCCGGAGCAACCGTGATGGAGTCGCCCGTATGCACGCCCATGGCGTCGAAGTTCTCGATGGAACAGACGATGATGCAGTTGTCGTTTTTGTCGCGCACCACCTCCATCTCGTACTCTTTCCAGCCGATCAGGGACTCGTCGATCAACAGCTCCTTGGTCGGCGACAGATCAAGGCCGCGCGTACATATCTGCTCGAACTCGTCGCGGTTGTAGGCAATGCCGCCGCCGGAACCGCCCATGGTAAAAGAGGGACGAATAATGCAGGGAAAGCCGATCTGGTCCAGCACCTGGAAGGCCTCTTCCATGCTGTGGGCCAGGGCCGCGCGCGGCGTTTCCAGACCGATGCGCTTCATCGCCATACCAAACAGCTGGCGGTCCTCGGCCTTGTCGATGGCTTCCTTGGTGGCGCCGATCATTTCCACGCCGAATTTCTCCAGCACGCCCTCACGCGCCAGGTCCAGCGCACAGTTCAGCGCCGTCTGCCCACCCATGGTCGGCAGCACGGCATCCGGGCGCTCCTCCTCGATTATCCGCGCCACCGTCTGCCAGACGATGGGCTCGATGTAGGTCGCGTCGGCCATCGAGGGGTCAGTCATGATGGTGGCCGGGTTGGAGTTCACCAGGATCACCCGGTAGCCCTCCTCACGCAGCGCCTTGCAGGCCTGGGCGCCGGAGTAATCGAACTCGCAGGCCTGGCCGATGACAATAGGGCCTGCGCCGAGGATCAAAATGCTCTTAATGTCGGTTCTCTTGGGCATGGCGGTTTAGCGGCTCCCTGCTCTGGCGATCATCAATTCGATGAAATGGTCAAACAGTGGGGCGGCATCATGTGGGCCCGGGCTGGCCTCCGGGTGCCCCTGGAAACTGAATGCCGCCTTGTCGGTGCGGTGGATACCCTGCAGGGTACCGTCGAACAGCGACTTGTGCGTCACCCGCAGAGTGTCCGGCAGGCCCGCTTCATCCACTGCAAAGCCGTGGTTCTGGCTGGTGATCAGCACCGTGCGGTCATCGAGATTCTGCACCGGGTGGTTGGCACCGTGGTGCCCGTGGCCCATTTTCAGGGTGCGGGCGCCGCTCGCCAGTGCCAGCAACTGATGCCCGAGACAAATGCCGAACACGGGAATATCGGTGTCGAGAATGGTGCGTATGGCGCTGATAGCGTAGTCGCAGGGCTCAGGATCTCCCGGGCCGTTGGAGAGGAACACACCGTCCGGCTGCAGGGCGAGCACCTCGCTGGCCGGGGTTTGCGCAGGCACCACGGTAAGGCGGCAGCCGCGATCCACCAGCATACGCAGGATGTTGCGCTTCACGCCGTAATCGTAGGCCACCACGTGCCAGGGCAGATCCGCATCCGGCCGCTCGCTGTAACCTGTGCCCAGCACCCAACTGCCTTCGCGCCATGCGTAGGACGCGTCCACGCTAACTTCCTTCGCCAGGTCCATACCCTTGAGGCCGGCAAAATCGCGCGCCTGGGCCAGCGCCGCAGCCTCATCAACCCGCTCACCAGCGACAATACAGCCGTTTTGGGCTCCTTTGTCGCGCAGTATGCGCGTCAGGCGACGGGTGTCGATATCCGCTATGGCGACGATGTTGCGCCGGCGCAGGTAGCTCTGCAGGTCTTCCTGGTTGCGGTAGTTGCTGGCCAGCAGCGGCAGATCGCGAATGACCAGGCCGGCTGCCCAGATGTTCGCCGACTCCTCGTCCTCGGTATTGGTGCCGGTGTTGCCGATGTGGGGATAGGTCAGGGTGACAATCTGGCGCGCGTAGGAGGGATCAGTGAGAATTTCCTGATACCCGGTCATGGCCGTATTGAAGACCACTTCACCGACGGAGGCACCGTCTGCTCCTATCGCCACACCTCTGAAAACGGTGCCATCTTCAAGGGCCAAAAGGGCTGGGCTGGACAAGAACACCTCCAAGATTCAGCGGCGGACCTTTGCTGCGCGCGCTGAAAAAAAGCGAGATGGGGGCCACCGCATCTCGCTTTTTCTCATAGAATCAGCTCTGGTTACTCGCAGGTACAAACGACGTCCGGGGCGCAATCCGGACATATGAAATCTGGGTCAGAATTGTAGGGTATACCCCCGGCCCTGTCCAGCGAGCAGCGCGCAGAAGCGCGGCACAAATACCGCTCGCGGGGAAACCTAGAGGCTGGCGCTGCGGCGCGACCACAGCATGCAGGCCAGGCTGGCGAAGGCGCAGGCCGCGATACAGGCGACGACACTGAGCAGCGCCTCAGGCAGCAGATTGCTGAGCGCGCTCGCCGCTCCCCCCAGCCCGAACTGGACCGCCCCCATCACGGCGGCCGCCGAGGCGGCGCTGCTGGGGAACGATTCGAGATAGCACGCCTGTATATTGGGGCTGATGGCGCCCAGCATGCCCGCGTAGAGCATCATGGCCGGCAGGAAAGCCTGCACCGGTCCGTCGAACAACACCACCAGCAACAGCGTGAGGCCACTGACTGCCTGCAGCCAGGTGGCGGCAAACATGATCTGGCGTGGTTCGAAACGATTCAAGAGAACCCGGTTGAGCAGGTTGCAGGCGAAAATCGCGACGATATTGCAGGCAAACAGTCCCGTGAACGCGGCCCGGGACTGGGCAAAATGCTCCATATATATACGAGGCGTAGGTGACAAATATGATAAGGCCGCCGAACGCTGCCGCCTGCCAGAAAATGTAGGGTCGCGCACTGCGGGTCTTCAGTACACCCAGGTAGCGTGCCAGGAAACTCAGGCCGTCGGCACCCCCGGGTGGCTTGCGCGGCCCGCGGAACACCGTCGCCTGGAGGAGCGGGAAAAGGCACAGGGCATAGCCTCCCAGGCACACAAACACCAGGCGCCAGCCACCCACTTCCAGCAGCAGGGCGCCAATCGCGGGGGCGATGGCAGGCGCCACGATAGCTACCATCCCGATCATTGAAAACAGCTTTGCGGCCTGCACGCCCTGCACCCGGTCGCGCACCAGCGCGGGCACCGATACGCCGATCCAGCCACCACCGACAGATTGCAACAAGCGGCCCCACAGCAGCGCCTCCAGCGACTGCACCTGTGCCAGGCCGAAGCTGGCCAGCGCGAACACGGCCAGCCCGGTCGCCAGCACGCGCCGGCGCCCATAGCGGTCCGACAGCGCGCCGCCGGTGAGTTGGCCCAGCGCAAACCCCATCATGTACACGGAGATACTCAGGGACACATCGTGCAGGGTGACACCCAGTGCCGCGGCAATCAGCGGGAAGGCAGGCAGGTAGGTGTCGATGGCGAAAGGCCCCAACATCATGGTGAAGCCGAGGGCGAATATCACTGAAGGAGAAATGCCTGATGCGTGATTCATGACGGATCGCCGGAAGGGTCAGGGTGTTTGATGCTGCGCGGGGCACCCAGTGTAACGCACCCGGGGCGCCAACGTGCAGCAAAGCGGTGTTCGGCGCCCGGCACTGGAGAAAACAGTTGCGCTACACCCCCGGTTTTCTATGATGGGCCGATAACCGTAAACAACAGGGTATCTCCAGACATGACCTACAGTTCAGGTAAAACAGCGGTAATCACCGGCGCCGGCTCAGGCATTGGCCGCGCGCTTGCGAGGCAACTCAACCGCGAGGGCTGCGCACTGTTCCTGAGCGACGTGGATGCCACCGGTTTGGATGAAACCGTAGCAGGCCTGGAGCGCGCTGATGTCGCTACCCGGCAGCAGTGCGTGGACGTGGCAGACAAGGCCGCCATGGACGCCTGGGCCGAGGCCATCGCCGCACAGCAGTCGTCAGTCGACATCGTGATCAATAATGCCGGCGTGGGCTACAGCGACCGTGTCGATGCCTGTGACTACGCCAACGTGCAGTGGCTGATGGGCATCAACTTCTGGGGCGTAGTCCACGGTACCATGGCCTTCCTGCCCCTGCTGCGACGTGCCCCGCAGGGGCACCTGGTCAATATATCGTCGATTTTCGGCATGATTGGCGTGCCCACGCAATCCGCTTACAACGCCTCCAAGTTTGCCGTGCGCGGCTACACCGAAGCATTGCGGATGGAAATGCAGGGCAGCAATGTCCACGTGTGTTGCGTGCACCCCGGTGGTGTTGGCACCAATATCGCGCGCCGCAGCCGAGGCGGCGGTGTCGCCATCAGTGAAGACGAGAAGGCCGCACTGTTCGAGCAGCACGTGCGCACCACGGCGGAATCGGCCGCGGCGCAGATCATCCGCGCCGTGGAAAAAAAGCAGCAGCGCCTGTTGGTCGGCAACGATGCCAAGCTCATCAACCTGCTGGCGCGCCTGTTTCCGGTCAGCTACCCCCGCTTCATGCCGGGACTGGGCCAGATCGGCAAGGCCGACGCGTGATCACTCCCCCCCGGCGCAGGCATCCGTGACCACGACCAGGCTTTCTGCCGGGCAGCTGACCGTACTGATCCTCGCCCTCATGGCAACGGGCATGGGGCAATCGCTGGTGTTTGCGATCCTCGCGCCGCTGGGCCGCGAAGTGGCGCTGGGAGAGCTGCAGATCACGTCGATCATCGCCATCTCCGCCCTGGTGTTCGCCCTCGCCTCGCCTCACTGGGGTCGACTCAGCGACCGTGTCGGGCGCAAGCCTATTATCATAACCGGCCTGCTCGGCTATACCGTGGGCACCCTGGTGTTCACCAGCGTGTTTTCCATCGGGCTGGCCGGTGTCCTCAGCGGCACCCTGCTCTACGCTGCGGCACTGCTGGCGCGCTGCGGTCAGTCGGTCGTGATGTCCGCCACCAACCCCTCCACCACCGCCTATGCCGCAGACAACAGCGCCGCCGAACACCGCACCCGCACCATGGCGCGCCTGGGCACGGCCAACAGCATGGGCACCATACTCGGCCCCGCGGTGAGTGGCGCCCTGGCGACCTTCGGCCTGCTGGCGCCCCTGTACTTTGCGGCAACCCTGGCAGCTTCGGCGGCGCTGCTGGTGTGGCGCCAGCTGCCTAAAACACCTCGCCGCGAGCGGGTACCCCGCCACCTGCGCATACGGCTGCGTTTCACCGACCGCCGAGTGCGCCACCTGCTCGCCACCGCCGTGGGATTGTTCGTCGGCTTCTCCGGCATCCAGCAAACTCTGGGCTTCACCCTGCAGGACAAACTTGAGTTGAACGGCATCCAGACCGCCCAGATGACCGGGGCGGCGCTGATGGTGTCGGCCCTGTTCACGTTCCTGGTACAGATTACCGTAATGCAGCGGCTCAAGCTGGAGCCCGGGCAGTTCATTCGCCTGGGCCTGCTGGCGATGCTGTTTGGCGCAACGATCCTGGCCAGCGCTGATCACTTCCCGCTGCTGGCGGTGGGCATGGGGTTCCTGGGCACAGGCCTGGGTCTGACCATGCCGTCGATTTCCGCCGGCGCGTCGCTTGCGGTATCAGCAGACGAACAGGGTTCGGTCGCCGGCCTGGTCGCCGCCTGCCCCGCCATCGGGTTCGTCGCCGGCCCGCTGTGCGCCGGCGCCCTGTACCAGGTCCATCCGTCGCTGGCGCCCCTGTTCAGCGCCAGTGTGTTCTTCCTGGTGCTCGTGCTGCTGGTGCTGCGCGAGCGACGCTAGCCCAGCGACTACACGGCGGCCGGCAGAAACGCATCCCCCAGCACCGTCTTGCCGTCCAGGCTGCGCACCGCGCGGCCCTGCGCGTGGAGCCACTGGCGACTGTAGGCCACCCGCGCCACGTGCGTTCCGCTACAGAGTGACAGCGCGGCTTCGGCCATCATCTCCACCGGTTCCGCCCAGTCCGGGAACCGCTGGGCGATTTCGCGCACGTATTCGGCGCCCGGGGTCAGCACAATGCTCTCCGGTGCCAGCGTGTTGACGTATATCTGCTCTGGCGCCAGCTCGTGTGCCAGGCCCTCGCTGTAGCGGTTGAGTGCCGCCTTGGAGGCGCCGTAGGCGGCAATCACCAGTGCTGCCTCACGGGTGTGGCGATACGGCGCCACCGGCTGCAGGGCTGTCGCACTGCTTATGTTCAGAATCCACCCGGCACCGCGTTGTCGCATACCCGGCAAGGCCTGCGCGGCCAACTCCATGGGCACATTCACATTAAGGTCAAACATCTGGTTGCGATGATCGGTACTCACCCGGCTCGGCATGTCTGCACGCTGCATGGCGGCGTTGTTGACCAGAATGTCGATAGGCCCGAAATGCACCGCGGCGCGTTCGACCAGATCGGCGCGCGCCGCGACATCGAGCAGGCTGCACACTTCAGCAGCGGCACGCCCGCCCGCGGCGTTGATCTCTGCCACGGCGTCCTCGAGGGTCCCCGGCAGATTACCGTGCGCACCCAGGCGTGATGCCACCAGCACCACCGCCGCACCCTCCGCCGCGAAACGCGTTGCAATGGCGCGACCGATGCCGCGGCTGCCGCCGGTGATCAGTGCTGTTTTGCCTTGTAGTTGTCCCATGTACCGCTCCGTTTTGTTGTTATCTGAGAATTCGTGACATCAGTATTGCCGGTAGCGCCGCTGTACATGCCGGTGGCGCAACAGGCGCTCCGCGGCGCGCTCCTCCGGCGAAACCCGCCGGGCATGTGGCATGTGCTCCGCAATGGCATCAAAGGCCACGCGGGTTACCGTCAGCTCGGGCCACTGCCCCTCGGGCGGCGGCTCGGGGTAGGTCCAGCGCATACTGGTATAACCGTGGCGCACCCCGGTGGTACTCACCCAGTTGGCGATGCCTGGATCACGGTGACACACCACCCAGCGCCGTACACCATCGGGGTCCGCCTCGACAAAGTGTGCGTTGGTGTTACTGGGATAGCTTTCGAAATCGAGCGACTCACCCCACAGATTGGCCAGGTGAAAGCCGAGAAAATGCGGCTCCACTGGCGTGCGGGTTGCGATGACCAGCGCCTCGTCGTCCTCGAGCAGATAGGTACCGCCCGCATAGATATTACTGCTCTGGCCGCCGCCCGTGGCCAGGCCCAGCGCGTTGGGCGGGTTCATGTCGTTCACCGGCATGAAGGGCTTGTCCAGTCCCATGCGCTCACTGATGCCGCCTGGCACCTGGCCGTAGGTCTCCAGCGTTATGGTGTTGAAGGCATTCCAGAAATGCACCTGGTTGCGCGCCACGCGGCCCACGTCACGCAACATCTGCATCGCACCCTCGGGGTCGATGGGCGGGCGCGGTTCGTTTTCACAGCCGATGCGCAGGATTTCCAGGTCCAGCAGGTCCTGGTTTTCCCAGTCGTGGAACAGCTCGCGGCAGGTGAGAAACTTGCCCACGTGCTCCACATCGCGGCTGGTGCGCTTGCTGGCGATGAAGTTGCCGCTGTAGCCGGCGGGCTTTTCCGGTGCAATCAGGATCTCGAAGCTGCCATCGTCGGCAACCTGCAAGGTGGCACTGTCCAGTGTTCCTGTGTTGATGCGTGTACCGGGTTTCATTTCCGACAGCTTACCGCTGTCCCCCGCGTGGCCGCTGGCGAGCTCGAAGATCACATACTGCGGGGCGGTCTTGCCTTCTGCTGCCGGCTCACCGCGCCAGTGACGGCTATCCGCCGCCCGGCCCCGGACGCGGTAGCTGTAATTACCGTCGATCTCCACCCCCAGATAGACCGCGTCCGAATTATCGATGGTAGCGCGATTCATCGGCTGGATCGCGCGTCGGAAGCGCGGATACAGCGGGTCACCCAGAGCGCGCTCGATACCGGCCAGCATAAAGCCCAGCACGTAGCGATAGCCCTCGGCGAGGTGGCGATCCGTGGGCGGTGGCGGATACAGCGCCGGGTCATCAATGGCATCCCGCGCCTCCTGGAAGCAGGCGATCATGTCATCGAAGGCCTCACGCAGTGCGTCACGTGTCGCCTGGCTGCTTTCTTGCTCTGGCATAGTGTTATCCTCTGGAATATCAGTGATCTGGGGCGTCCGGAACTCAGGCCGGCGCTCGCGCCGTCTCAGTGCCCGCTCCCAGGCCGGGGTCGGCGCCACTGTGGCCGGGCCATCCATAGCGCAGGTAAAAGTCCGCGAGGCGCTGCTCGAGTAATTCGTGTGACAAGGCGTAATCGCCAAGGCTGTACTCGAATTTGGAATGATGGCTCTTTTCGCGCTCGGCATTGGCGCGCAGGAAATCATCAAACTGTGGGCTTACCGTCATGCCCAGCGCCGCGTACACGGCATGCACCGTTTCCTGCGGTTGCCTGGTCAGTTCGCGATAGTCGACGATGGCGCGCGGTGTGTTCGACCGCGCGGCGAGTTGCTGCGCCGGGTTCTCGAAACTCTCGAAGGAAGTCTCCAGCAATAGCGCCAGCGAATGTGCGTAGTCCTCTTGGCGCCAGCCCTTGCTCTTCCACGAAATCTCCACCAGCTTGAGCAGGCTGGGCACACATTCAGCGGGGTCACGCAGCAGGACCACGATACGCGCGTCGGGGAAGGTCTCGACAATCGATCCCACCCAGCCGCTCATCACCGGGTTCTTACTCAGGTGAGTGCGCTCCCCCCCGTTGAGCAGCAACTGTCGCTTCACCAGCTCCTTGTAATGATGCATCCAGCGCTTGCGTTTGGCGGGCATCTGGTCGAGATGGAACAGGTCCAGCACATCCATCACGGGCAGGTCAGTGGACCACTGCTGCGTGACGAAGGCCGCGCGCATCGCGAACTGATCCTCTTCGGAGGTCCACAGACTCATGTTGTGAATGTGCCGAAACGGGCCGAAGGTTTTGTCATCCCAGGCCTTGATGCGGCGGAACAGAGCGCCATTCAGGAGCCGGGTGTCCACGGTGCCCAGCCAGCGGATGACCCGCTTTTGCAGCAGCGACGGAAACAGCGTTTCCCAGTAGAGAAAGTAACTGAAGCGCTCACCGTCGGCGGACAGAAGCCGATGCATGAGTGTTGTGCCGCTGCGCGCATGGCCGACAATGAACACGGGCGCGACGACACGCTGCGTCCACAGCCGAGGGAAAAACACGTAGTCCAGCAGGAAGCAGAGAGTATGAAACAGCGTGGCCAGCGGTGTTACGAACAACAGCCGCAGCAGCAGGCGCCGACGCCCCGGCCACTCTTTGAGCCCCCAGACATGGCGCAACAGGCGCAGGTAATAATCAACGTCGAAATACATAATGTGCCTTGCCCAGGTTCAGGAATCCAGTACTCTAGCCCCTTTGAAACTGCTGGCAACTGCGGTTTCGAAGAAATACGGGCAGCTGTAACCTGCTGTTATAAAAGGCTTTTAAGGTCACCCCGCGATGCAGAGACAACAGACCTTACATTTTCTGTCAACGGAGCAACGCTGTGTCTGGCAATGAGTTGCCCGCACCGCGCAAGCGGCCTCGTCAGCATCGCTCCCGAGCGCTGGTGGAGGCCATCCGCGAAGCCTGCCTGAAAATCCTGGAACAAGAGGGCCCGGACCAGCTCACCACCGCGCGCATTGCCGACGTGGCGGGCGTGAACATTGCCTCGCTGTATCAGTACTTTCCCAACAAGGAAGCGGTGCTGGCGGAAGTGTACGAAGAGCGCATGGCCGGCCTGCTGGCCCAGACCGAGAGTGAGTTCGGACGTATTCACGCCCTCACTGACCAAAGCGTGGAAGCCACCCTGGCGGCCATCATTGACCTCGAGGCCACACTGCTCCTGCAGCTATACCGCATGTATCCCGATTTCTACCTGCAGCACCAACAGAGCCTGGATATACGCGCCCGCGTCAACCAGCTCACCCAATCCCTCGCCAACCCCTCCTGGGAAGAATGGTTTCCGGGCTTTTTGCGACGCCACCGGCAGCAGCTGCGGGCCGGCCCGATCGACACCATGGCGTTCATCGCTCGCCGCAGCCTGGATGCCAGCCTGCAGGCGGCGCTGGCTGAACGGCCCGAGGCGCTGGAGGACCCGACCTTTCGCCGGGAAGTGTTGAGCCTGTTGTTGCGCTACCTGCTGAAGTAGCGAGGGTCAGCCGGCGGTCAGCTTTTCCAGCGCGGCCCGCAAGCCTTCCGGTATCGGCACCGACCGGTTGGCTGCCCGGTCAACAAACACATGCACAAAATGCCCGTGGGCCAGCGCCTCATCTTCGCCTTCGCGGAAGATGGCGATGCCGTACTGGACCGAGCTATTGCCGAGGCGGTCCACCCGCAGGCCGCCCTCGATCGCTTCCGGGTAACTGGCCGGGGCGTGGTAGTCACAGCCCGAACTCACCACGTAACCCACCACGCCGCCATCGGCGATATCCAGGCCACCCTCTTCGATGAGATAGCGGTTGGCGACCGAATCGAAGTAAGAATAGTAAATGACGTTGTTGATGTGCCCGTAGGTGTCGTTGTCTGACCAGCGCGTGCTGATGGGGTAGAACGCCTTGTAGTCGGCACGCACTGGGCGCTTGCTCATGCGCTCACTCCATGCGCTGCGCGGTAGATCGCCAGCGCATCGGCCTCGCTCACCTCACGCGGGTTGTTTACCAGCAGGCGCTGCTGCTGCATGGCATCTGCGGCGAGCATGGGCAGGTCTGCT
>TARA_R110002094_G_scaffold79502_1_pt1 | contig 12472 bp, 8 predicted proteins | sample TARA_R110002094 | Tara Oceans TARA_R110002094 (sample SAMEA4397409) | marine metagenome | biome: Polar Biome; feature: [MIX] marine epipelagic wind mixed layer (ENVO:01000061); material: water (ENVO:00002006), including particulate matter (ENVO:01000060) such as... | depth 10-100 m
AGTGAAATTTGTGGGGATCGCTCAGACACTGACCCTTTTGATTTTTTAAACTGAATGGATTCTTAAATACCTGTAATTTATTGAAGGAGCAATCATGACTAGAAAATTTACATTCAGAATTCAATACCTAATCCTTATACCAATTGTTTTATTGTCTGCTTGTACCATGCAAGCACAAAACCTCGTTTCAGAAACAGAATTATATGAAAACTTTGATTTTCAATTTACCGATGCGAGACCTGAAATAGAAAAAACATCCAAACTGGGCACTGCATTTACAATAAAGCCCTGTGATTATGGCATTCATCGATTTGGAGATGAAAAATTTAAACCCACTACCGTCATACTTTTAAAAAATAAACTTCAATCAGAATTTGGCCAGAAGCTAAGAGGAAAAAACATCACCTTAAATCGTTTTGCTGCCTATAGAAACATGCAATGGTTAACTCGTGAAGCTGTAATAGGCATGGGGGGAACCGGATTAATCCCTTTTTTAATGAGTACTGGCGCATGTTTACCTGATAGCAGTTTTCCTGGTGGATATGATGAGGAAGAAAACCCGGCGCATAACAATGTTGATATGGCCCTGATAGAACTATCAATAGATAATCAAAAATATAATGTACGGCATTTACATGAATTTATTGATGAAGATCCAGCCAGTGACAAAACCCACATGGGAGAAGCAGTAACCCAGGCTATTGATAATTTACTGCAACAAATCGAACCTGTTGCCAATTAAATGAATTTTTTATTTATATCATGTTTTGTGTTTTTGTCTGCTTGTGTAGCTCAACAAACTGTACCCGGTAACTCAGGTCTTGATGACTGGTATAAAGGTGATGTTGTTAATCATCTAAAAATGATGGCTAAAGAAAAATATGGGTGTGAAAAAATTTTAATCACTGATACTAAAGTAGTAGTAGAAGAAAACAACTCAAACAGTGCTGAACTTTGGGTTGTTGATCAATGTGGTATTTTAGAAAAATATCAAATTCAGAAAGTTCTGAATAGTGTGAAAACAACCTCGCAGATCTCTACTAATACTTCGTCTACTACATACTCTACGACGACCTATTCATCTGTAGCGACACGTCCTCAATTGAAAATCAAATCAATGAGTGTTGACCAATAAGAGGTGCCAGACCACGGTACTCCTTTGAGGGGTGCGCGAAAGAGCAGTGAATTCACCATCAATGGCGAAACCAATGCTAAAAATATTAATGATGTTAATTGTATAACTGGATACCGGTATGACAAAGGATGAAGATATTTAGTTTAACTAGATTCCCGCCTACGCGGGAATGACTGGAATGACGAAGTGATTAAATATAAAACTCTCGCGTATAGCGAGTATAACAAAGAACTATTTACCAGCGATCTCTTTCATTTCGTTAATATCCTCAACACGGCGTATCTCAAACGAGCCTGATTTTTCAAGGGCGGGATGTTTAGACATTAATTCAACGGCATGAGCGATGCTTTCGGCTTCGAGCGTAATAATGGGAATCAGTACTTTATCCATCACTACAGTAGTGCCATCGGTCACCTCTACCTTGCCATTGATATTACGCACGGTTTTACCAAAGTCCGGGCTTTGCAACAATTCGATACCGGTAACGTGTCCGGCCTTTTGCAATTCTTCTCCATAGGCAAGACTCTCAGCAATAAAGTTATTAACTTCATCCAGTGGCATAGCATCTAATATTTCCTGATTGAAATAACCGAGACAAATGAATTTCATGAGCTTTCCCCTGTGCTATTAATAGGTTGGATTTACCGATTCTAGTATACCTTGCCTATATAGGAAATAAGCAAGGTCAGTATCATTTACCCCTTCCCTCATAAATTGCCGAATCTTTATTTTATTTCAAGGTTGAGCTACATGGATGTAGCGAAAGCAATGCTAAAAAGAAATTAATTGAATAACTGGATACCGGTTCAAGCCCGGCATGACAAAGGAAGTTTTATAATGCAAAACTCCCGCGTTAGCGGGAGTTTATTATTTCTAACTAGATTCCCATCTTCATGGGAAATGACAGCATGTCGCGGGAATGACACCTAGATAATCATACCGGACTCGGTAAATCAGTATCACCCATAAGATATTTATCAACAGCAGCAGCAGCTGATCTCCCTTCAGCAATCGCCCATACAATCAAACTCTGACCATGTTGCATATCACCCGCAACGAAAACGCCTTCTACATTCGTCTGCCAGTTTTCTTGCCAGACATTAGTACGGTCGTTTAGATCAATACCGAGTTGTTCTACCAAGCCTTCTTTTTCTGCGCCGGTGAAACCCATTGCCAGAAAGACAAAATCGGCTTTTAGCATTTCTTTGCTGTTGGGCACGTCATTGAACTGCATACGACCGGCTTCGCGTTGTAGCTCTACCTTGGTGAGTTCTAGTTCGGTTACGTTACCATCGGCATCGCCATGGAATCTTTTCGTTTGTACTGAATAGACTCGTTCGCCACCTTCTTCGTGCGCCGAGGCGGTACGATAGATGAATGGCCATTGAGGCCATGGGTTATCTTCTGCACGACTTCTTGGTGGGCGCGGCATGATCTCTAGCGAGGTCACTGAGGCTGCCCCTTGCCTGTGTGAGGTGCCGATACAATCGGCGCCGGTATCACCACCACCGATGATAATCACGTGTTTACCTTTTACATTGATCAATTCGTCTTCTGGAATCGTATCACCCATGCAAATTTTATTTGCTTGTGGCAAGAAATCCATCGCTTGATAAATGCCCTTTAACTTACGTCCGGGGATTGGTAGGTCACGTCGTGCGCTGGCACCTCCGCTTAAGACCAAGGCATCAAATTCTTTCTTTAATTCTGTCGCATCGATATCGATACCGATATGGCTGTTTGGTTTGAAGGTCACACCTTCCGCCGCCATCTGTTCCATACGACGATCGAGTCGACTTTTTTCCATCTTGAATTCAGGGATACCGTAGCGCATTAAACCACCGATACGATCATCTCTTTCAAACAATGTCACGTCATGTCCGGCGCGCGCGAGTTGTTGTGCAGCGGCCATGCCTGCTGGACCTGATCCTATGACACCAACCTTCTTGCCGGTTTTCTTTTCTGGAATTTCCGGTTTGATCCAACCGTTTTCCCATGCTTTGTCTATGATAGACAGTTCAACGGCTTTGATAGTCACAGGGTCGTCGTTAATTCCGAGTACGCAGGCACCTTCACACGGTGCTGGACATAGGGTGCCGGTGAATTCCGGGAAGTTGTTGGTTGCATGCAAACGCTTTATCGCATCTTGCCATTGATCGCGATAGACCAGGTCGTTCCAATCAGGGATCAAGTTACCTAAAGGACAACCTTGATGACAAAATGGAATACCACAATCCATACAACGTGAGGCTTGTTCTTTTAATGGCGCAACTGGCCAAGGTTGCATGACCTGTTTCCAATCTTGCTTGCGTTCTGCTACAGGTCGGTACGGTTGTTTCGCCCTACCATGCTCCATAAACCCTGTTGGTTTACCCATTGGCTGCCTCCATTACGGCTTCTTCTTCGGTCAGGCCTTTCTCTTTGCCACGCTTGATGGCTTCGAGTACACGCTTGTATTGAACAGGCATAACCTTAACAAATTTGGATTGATATTCGTTCCAGTTACTTAATATCTTTTCAGCAACGGTACTTTGTGTGTATTGCACATGTTTTGTTAGCAAGCCTTTGACGAGCTCAATATCTTCGTTAGTTTCAATCGCTTCTAGATTGACCATGCCCTTATTGCAATGAACTTCAAAATCGCCTTCTTCATCGAGCACATAGGCAATACCACCAGACATACCCGCGGCAAAGTTACGGCCGGTCTTCCCGATAATAATCACACGGCCACCAGTCATGTATTCACAACCATGGTCACCCACACCTTCAACTACGGTGTTCACGCCACTATTACGTACACAGAAGCGTTCGCCGGCAATACCACGGAAGTAAGCCTCTCCATCGGTTGCACCATAGAGCACAACATTTCCAACCAGGGTATTTTCTTCTGCTACAAAGGATGATTTACGCGGTGGGTAGACGATGATCTTGCCACCGGACAGTCCCTTGCCGATGTAATCGTTTGAATCACCTTCCAGGGTCATTGTGACACCTTTCGGTAAGAAGGCGCCAAAACTCATTCCGGCTGATCCATTAAAATGAATGTTCACTGTATCTTCTGGCAAACCTTCACTGCCATAACGTGTTGTGATGTTGTAACCGAGGATAGTACCTGTCGTTCTATCGGTGTTCTTGATCGGTAAGATGATGTCGACTTTCTGTTTGCTTTCTAATGCGTCTTTACTTAGCGGCACTAGCTTGGTCATATCGAGTGATTTTTCCAGACCGTGATCTTGCCCATTCACACAATAGATTTCATCGCCCGGTCGTGGCGTAGGTTTATGCAATATATTGGTGAAATCAAGTCCTGCTGCTTTCCAGTGATCGACTGCTTTCTTGGTTTCTAACCTGTCTACCTGACCTATCATTTCATCAACGGTTCTAAACCCAAGTTCTGCCATATATTCGCGCACTTCTTCTGCGATGTATTTGAAAAAGTTTTCTACGAACTCCGGCTTACCGCTAAATTTTTTCGTAAGCTCCGGGTTTTGTGTTGCAACACCGACAGGGCAAGTATTCAAATGACAAACACGCATCATGATACAACCTGATACTACCAATGGTGCGGTTGAGAAACCGAATTCTTCGGCACCGAGTAAGGCCGCAATGACAACATCTCGTCCGGTCTTTAACTGACCATCGGTTTGCAACACGATACGGTCGCGTAGGCCATTCATGACCAACACTTGTTGCGTCTCAGCGACGCCTAATTCCCAAGGCAAGCCAGCATGTTTGAGTGAACTCATCGGAGAAGCGCCTGTGCCACCATCATAGCCTGAGACTAAAATAACATCGGAGTGCGCTTTAGCCACGCCGGCAGCAACCGTTCCAACCCCGACTTCTGCAACCAGTTTCACATGGATACGTGCTTTTGGATTGGCATTCTTTAAGTCGTGGATTAATTGCGCCAGATCTTCTATCGAATAAATGTCGTGATGCGGTGGTGGTGAAATCAATTCTACCCAAGGCGTAGAGTGTCTAACTTCTGCTATCCAGGGATAGACCTTCGAACCCGGTAACTGCCCGCCCTCGCCTGGCTTCGCACCCTGTGCCATCTTGATTTGGATATCATCTGCGTTAGCAAGGTACTCACTCGTGACCCCGAAGCGGCCTGAAGCAACTTGCTTGATCGAACTACGTCTTAGATCGCCGTTGGCATCTGGTGTAAACCGATCCGGGTTTTCACCTCCTTCGCCTGTATTTGATTTACCGCCGATACGATTCATTGCTATCGCCAGCGTTTCATGTGCTTCTTTACTGATCGAACCATAAGACATCGCACCAGTTGAAAAACGTTTCATGATGTTTTCAATTGATTCGACTTCGTCTAGTGGGATGGACTTGTTTGATTGCTTGAACTCAAACAGACCTCTTAAGGTTGCGAGGTTTTCACTTTGATCATTTACGAGTTCGGTATATTCCTTGAAGATGTTGTATTGGCCTGAGCGGGTGGCGTGTTGCAGCTTGAAAACAGTATTAGGATTGAATAGATGATACTCACCGTCACGTCGCCATTGATATTCGCCACCCCATTCCAGATCGGGCTCTTTCACATCACGATCCGGGAAGGCAATATGATGACGTTGATTCATTTCCTCTGCGACAACATCTATACCGATTCCGCCGATACGTGATGCGGTTCGTGTAAAGTACTTATCAACAAATTCTTTATTAAGACCAATCGCTTCGAAGACCTGCGCGCCACAATAAGACTGGACGGTAGAGATCCCCATTTTTGCCATGGTCTTAACCAGACCTTTATTAACCGCCTTGATGAAATTCTTCACAGCGACGGCATGTTCCATATCAGGTAAGCGGCCGTTACCGATCAAATCACCTAATGATTCAAACGCGAGGTAAGGATTCACTGCGCCTACACCGTAACCGAGTAGTACTGCAAAGTGGTGCACTTCTCTAGGCTCGCCTGACTCAAGCACCAAACCAATCCGAGTTCGCTTCCCGTTGCGAATCAAGTGATGATGCACTCCAGCTGTTGCCAATAACGCCGGGATTGCCGTTCTACTTTCATCAACACCACGGTCAGAAAGTATGACGTTGGTATATCCTTCTTCTACCGCTTGATCGACTTCTAGATAGACCGCTTCTAATGCCTTATCCATCCCCGCGCCACCCTCGGCAACTGGGTATAAGATATCAACCACCTTGGTTCTAAAGCCAGGGAGGTTTACATCACGTATCTTTGCCAATTCTTCATTCGTGATCACCGGTGAATTGATCTTGATGCGTCGACAACTTTCAGGCGTTGGTTCTAATAAGTTTCCTTCTGGTCCAATTGTCGTTGCAACCTGTGTCACTAATTTTTCACGGATACCATCTAATGGTGGGTTGGTCACTTGCGCGAACAGTTGTTTGAAGTAATCGTAGAGCAAGCGAGAACGGTTTGATAACACCGCCAGTGCAGCATCTGTTCCCATTGAGCCTGTTGGTTCAACACCTTTTGCTGCCATCGGCGTCATTAATAGCTTTAAATCTTCGTGTGTATAACCGAAGGCTTGTTGACGTTGTAATAAGGTATCTGGATTCGAACCGTGTATCTGTTTCGGATTCGGTAGATTTTCTATTGGCAGTAAGTTTTCTTTCAACCACTGGCCATAGGGGTGCTCGCCGGTAAATTGTTTCTTTAATTCTTCGTCATCGATGATACGGCCTTGTTTGGTATCAACCATAAAGATGCGCCCCGGATGCAAGCGGTCTTTTATCTTTACGTTTTCAGGAGCGACATCTAATACCCCGACTTCAGATGCCATGATAACGACATCATCGTGTGTCACATAATAGCGTGATGGCCGTAAACCGTTTCGATCCAGTACAGCACCGATCACTTCACCATCGGTAAATGACAGTGACGCAGGACCATCCCATGGCTCCATTAGATTCGCGTGATATTCATAGAACGCCTTACGCTCATCATCCATGGTTTCATGTCCTGACCAGGCTTCTGGAATCATCATCAAGACTGCGAGAGGTAATGGACGACCGGACATGTGCAGAAATTCCATGACATTATCAAAGGTGGCAGAGTCACTACCGCCCTCAACGACTATTGGAAATAATTTTTTCAAATCATCACCAAACAGCTCCGACTCACACAGAGATTCTCTAGCTCTCATCCAGTTGGCATTGCCACGGGCAGTATTGATCTCGCCATTGTGGGCAACGTATCTAAATGGGTGTGCCAGGCGCCAGGCCGGGAAGGTATTGGTTGAGAAACGCTGGTGTACTAATGCTAAAGCTGATTCAACATCGGGGTCAGATAATTCGGGAAACATCGGTTCTATTTGCGAACCGGTCAACATACCTTTATATACAAAGGTACGATAAGACAATGAGGGTATATAAAATAAATTCTGTTCAGATAAGTCTGAACTCCAGATTTCGTTTTCGGCACGTTTACGGATCACATAAAGTTTACGATCAAACGCAGCAGGATCTAATGCATCGCTCTTTGCGATAAAGATCTGTTTGAAAGCAGGCTCGCCTTCTACCGCTGTTGGGCCTAAAGAAGAATCATCGATAGGGACTTCGCGCCAGCCTAAAAACTGTTGACCTTCTTCTTTAATAATTCTTTCGAATACTTCCTCGCATTGTTTTGCTTGAGCTGAGTCTGTAGGAAGAAAGACCATACCCGCGCCGTAGCTGTCGGTATCAGGTAGGTTGATGTTGATCTCAGCACAGACGCGTTGAAAAAACTTATGTGGTTTTTGAATCAGTATGCCAACACCGTCACCGGTGTTTTCTTCACAACCACATGCACCACGATGAATTAAATTCCTGAGAATAGTTAATGCGTCGTCGATAATCTTATGGGACTTTCGACCTTTCATATGCGCAACAAAACCGAGACCGCAGGCATCGTGTTCTGTAGAAGGGTCGTATAAACCCTGTTGCTTTGGTGCTTGCTTCATACTGAAATCACTCAATTGTTATATTAGTTGGTCTTCTATTCACTATATTACGCATAGTAGATAGATGTCATTTAGAGATACTAGGGAATCGTAATCAAGAAGATCCCTGAAATTCTTTATTATTATTATTCTCTTATAACTCACCCCAGCCTGATGGTAAGGGGGAACGAATTATAATAAAGCGCCTACTTCATGTCACGGTGCAACATAAAATATTAGAAGATCAGATTATATAGTAATTTTAAGAGAAGTTAGCATCATTTATAAACATTTACGGCTTATTTGTAGAAATTAGGCCTATTTTCAGTTCAGAAACGGATGCACTGACTCAGGCAAATGTACTTTTTATTTCCTATTTCAGTAGATCTTTAATACTTCCTACGGTTCTTGGCCACGGTGCCATGAGTTTAGCTTTTGTGGGTAGTTTTTCTATGGCTGTGACAGCATCTTCCCGGCTGTCATACAAACCGTAAACTAACACATGCCATTCCTTACCTTTATTTGAAGCATTGAATGGGATTATCTTGTCGTCACCATTTTTAAAAGATTTTAGATAAAGATTTATTGTTTCTTCTTCATAAGCCCCGATTAGCTGCAGCACATATTTATTATCATCTTGTTTTATTAGCCAGTTGATATCATGAACAACGGCCGCAACTGGTTTTGTTACTTCAATCGGTTCAGGTTCAGGTTCAGGTTCAGGTTCAGGTTCAGGTTCAGGTTCAATAATAGTCTCCTCGACCTTTTCAACTTGAGCAAGCATCTCGCTATTAGAGATTATTTGTTCCGTTTTTTGTTCAGGAATTGCTATTGTTAGATCTGATTCTTTTGCAACAATCTGTCCTTCTGCATTATAAACAGTTACTTCACCACCATGTTTCAAATCATCAATCAGTTCAGGTATTACAGGCGGAGATAGATCCTCAATAGTCACAGGTTCTGTTTCGGAGCTCGGCTCAGGAATTGAAAGCACCTTTATACTTGCTACGTCAGTTTGATCAGTTTTTTCATTATTGATATGAGGCAAATTTAATTTAATGGTCTCAGACTCAATTTTTCCATCATCTGTTTTATGTAATAACGTTGTTATGCCTATAGATAGAATTAATAAGGACAAGCCAGTGGACAGTATCAATTTATTTTTTAATAGCAGTAGTTTAATGCTGAAAGAAGACTTTACTTCACTTTCAACGGCTTTCTTTGCCGGATCATCCAGATATTGTTCACATAAGGCATTAATTCTTCCAGGCATGCCATGTGAGATTCGATGAATTTGTTTTATAGTTTTTTCATCAAACAAATTTAAATGCGTAGCATTAACCTCAGGATATTTATAATGTATATATAACTCAGTCTGTTTCTCACTCAGGCTTGGCATTTCTATTATATGTAAACTGCGAACATCATCTTGATTGATCCCGAGTTCTTCTAATTGATTTAAAAATGATGGATCGCAAAATAAACAGAGATGAAGCACAGCGACAGAGTTGGAATTTTCTAATATTTCAAATAACTCATTAATTAATTCATCGCTAAAGAGATCAACATTATCAATCAATAAAGCCGGTATTTGCTGTTTATTTTGACATCGCTCTAACCATTGATTTAATGCACTTTGGTCGTAATTGTTTTTTTGCAGTTCATCATCACTTTCAATAATTGCCTTGAAAATATCATTGCTATTTATATGTGCAGTAGCGGAGAGTTTTTTGATGATTAAATTTGTCTCTTGCTGCCGAGACAGTTCTTCATAGAGTGTTGTCTTTCCAGACTCATGAGCCCCTTTAACAATGACAAGATGGTTGCTGTATTCAAGTAAATGCAATATCAGTTCAACACGATGTGTCAACTCTGGTGTTATAAAGCTTAGGTTTCTTTGTTGATCTTGTATTGTCATAAGCCTGGTAAACTATTTCATTTATGAAATTAATACTTAGGTAACTTTCTTTATTACACGCTACCTTTTATCCTGTCTGCTTCGGAAAATGCAAACCGATCCGTCATGCCTGCAATATAGTCAGCAACAACTCTAGCCATTACATTTTTATCTTCAAAGTCTTTTGACTTAACTATTAAAGATTGTAATTCGTTTGTTAGTAAATCTGTATCTTCCATATAAGCATTAAACAAAAATCCGACTGTTTCTTTGGCTTTATTTGCCATGCTCATTACACGTTCATGTTGATACAAATTTAAGCGCAGATACTTTTTTAAGGCTTTATGCATCGTAGCTGTAGAGTCACTCATTTTAATTAGCGATTTACCACATTTTCTTACCTGGTCAATATCTTCAGGATTTATTGTATTAATCATGCTTTCACTGGCCTTGATCAGATCGCTCACAACATAATTTATCATTCTTCTTATGATTTCATGGCGTAATCGGCTGTCAGTCAAATCAGGCCATTTTTTCTTAACATTTTCATGGTGATCATTAAATAATTCACAATTTCGCAGTGCGTCTATGTCAAGTAGCTTTGCCCTCAAGCCATCATCTATATCATGGTTGTTATAGGCGATCTCGTCAGCTATATTTGCTATTTGGGCTTCTACTCCAGGCTTTTCATTTTTAATAAATCTTTCGCCCAGTTCTCCAAGAGTTGCGGCGTTATTACGTGAACAATGCTTTAATATCCCTTCTCGTGTTTCAAACGTTAGGTTCAACCCGGGAAAACTTGCGTAACGTTTCTCTAGATGATCAACTATTCTAATTGATTGTAGATTATGTTCGAAACCACCATACCCACTCATACACGCATTTAACGCATCTTGCCCGGCATGTCCAAACGGTGTATGACCCAGATCATGGGCCAGACAAATTGCTTCTGTTAGATCTTCATTAACGTTCAACGCCCGTGCTATCGTTCTGCCAATTTGAGCAACTTCGATGGAATGTGTAAGACGTGTACGAAACATATCGCCTTCATGGTTTACAAAGACCTGTGTTTTATACTCTAGTCGCCGGAAAGCAGAGGAATGAATAATGCGATCGCGGTCGCGTTGATATTGATTTCGATATGCCGTTTCATCATCCTTGTGAATACGCCCTTTCGATTTTTCCGAGTGTGCCGCATAAATGGCCAGGTCATTTACCACCGTTAACCTCTCATTCTAAAAAATGATTAATCGTTTCCGCCAATGCCTGCTCAGTATAGTCAGATGTAATAACTGCATCGCCTATATCGTTCAGCAATATTAGATATAAAACCCCGTCTCTGGATTTTTTGTCGACTTTCATATTCTCAAGCATTTGCTTGAGCTTGATCCCTTTTTGAATTTTAGTAGGTAGTTTAGCGCGAACTAATAATGATTTAATTCTGTCGGCTTGCTCTTGTTCCATTAAACCAAGGCGCATCGATAAATCCGCCGCCATCAACATGCCACAACCAACCGCTTCACCATGCAACCAGCCCTGATATGATAGTGCTGTTTCAATAGCGTGTCCGAATGTGTGCCCCAAATTCAATATCGCCCGGACACCTGACTCTCTTTCATCTTCAGCAACGACTTCGGCCTTGTTAGCACATGAACGTTCTATGGTATAGGTGAGCGCTTTATTATCCCTGTTCATGATTAACTCGATATTTTCTTCAAGCCATTCATAAAAGGGCTTATCTCTAATCAAACCATACTTGATAACTTCTGCTAGGCCTGCGGAAAACTCTCTTTCAGGCAATGTAGACAGAACACTCGTATCAATTAGAACCGCAGATGGCTGGTAAAAGGCACCAATCATATTTTTACCAAGCGGATGATTAACAGCAGTCTTACCACCAACAGAGGAGTCTACCTGTGCCAAAAGTGTTGTAGGAATTTGTATAAATTTTACACCGCGTTGATAACACGCTGCTGCAAAACCAGTTAAGTCTCCAATTACCCCACCACCTAATGCAATTAATATACATGTACGACTATATTTCTTTTCCATTAACCGCGTGATGATTTGGTTCAGGCTATCTAATGACTTAGTACTCTCACCATCGGGCAATATCAACACATCATGATTGAGGCCATATAATCTTTCTTCAATATACTTTAAATATAAGGGAGCAACTTTTTCATTTGTTACGATTAAAACCTGGTTGCTTACAATATGTTTATCAATTAACTCCTGCTCGGACAGGACTGAATCTCCAATATAAATTGGATATTTGCGGTCGCCCAAATCAACTTCGATCATTGTCATCTTTTTTTATCTGCTCTAGTATTTTCTGAATTATTTGCTTGATACTCAGTTTTTCAGAATCAATTATTTCATCTGCAATAGCTATATAATCAGGCTCTCTTTCATTAAGAATTTTTTTTATTTGCTCTAGTTGGTTATCACCTTGTAACAATGGCCTGCGTTTATCGCCTGCTGTCCTTTTAAGCAACATCTCCGGACTAGATTTTAAATAAATAATATAACCAT
>TARA_R110002094_G_scaffold52417_3_pt1 | contig 12449 bp, 11 predicted proteins | sample TARA_R110002094 | Tara Oceans TARA_R110002094 (sample SAMEA4397409) | marine metagenome | biome: Polar Biome; feature: [MIX] marine epipelagic wind mixed layer (ENVO:01000061); material: water (ENVO:00002006), including particulate matter (ENVO:01000060) such as... | depth 10-100 m
GGTCGACTTGAAGCCCTCCATGTCGCGGGTCTCCACGCCGACCCGGTCGCTGCCAAAACTTTGCATCGCTGCGGTGCCCGCATTGACCTCGCCACCGGCGATTTTTTCCAGCACGTCGAGACTGGCGATTTCGAAATACCAGGTTGGTTCGGCAGGTGCACCACGTGACAGCACCACATCGTGCGGTCCGAATTCATGGTCGGTAAGCCGGCCGCGCCGGGAGGGCGTTTCTTTTCGCTCTACCGAAACAGTCCACCACTGATGACCAAGCTTGATTCCGAAACGGGCATCGAGCGCCATCGGATCATGCACATAATCATCGGCATAATCCCGCAGGATCACTTCGGCCCTTGCGATGTCGGCCTCGCTAAAAGAGGCCTGGCTTTCCACTTGGTTGTTCTGAGCCATTACTACTCCTGGTGTTGCCAGCGCTGCGAGGCTCGCCAGCATTATCATCTTTGCACGCATCATGCACTCCTTCCGTATTGGTGTAATACGGAGGCAATACACTCACAAGTTATATTAAGCAAGCGTTTAATTTAAGCGCTGGCAATCTCCTCCTTCCGCAAGGCGCGGGAAAGCATGGCGGCGAGCGTTTCGGTAAATTCTTCGAGATCTGGTGTGCTCATGGGGCGGTCGAGCGATCCTGCGACCTGTTCACGCATCCGGGTGGCGACGGTGTAGTGAATCAGCGGCCCGACAATCGCGAGGTGGACGATCTGCGGGTCCCAACCGCGCGCCTCGGCGTCAAGCGGCAGCGCATTAAGCACATCCTCCGTCAATGTCATGAAACTGCGCAGCGTGTTGGCGGTATTCGGGTTGAGCAGCCGCTCCGGGTCCATTTGCTCACGCAGAATCATCGGAGCGAGGTGATTCTGAGAGGCAATGGCATGCGAAAGAATGCGCACCAGATCGCGCTCCGGATAATCCGATCCGGCAAGATCACCGGCACGTGCCAGTCGCTGCGCCTCGGCCACGGCATCGCTCAGGATCTCGTCGTAAAGCCTGCCCTTTCCTTTGAAATGATACGACACGAGCGCCTGATTGCAGCCCGCACGCTCGGCAATGTCTCTTACCCCGGTGGCGCGAAAGCCCTGTGTCGCAAACAGCTCAGCCCCCGCCGCTTTGATCGCGGCGCGGGTGTCGAGCGAGCGTTGCTGCTTTCTTCGGGACTGGGTTTTCGCTGTCGTCATCCGTTAAACTTAAACGCATGTTCAAATTAGTCAAAAGCTGACTGAGACACCCCGATCGTCTCGTGACCAAAAAAGACCCGGAGCAATCGCTGGCCCCGGGCAGGTAATCGTCAATCTGACGGCAAGGATCGGCTCGGGTAGGGGAGCAATACCGGTGCTTCAACCTATCCGTTGCCCCCGCCGAAAGATTGTCTCGATGCTCGCCGATGGATAAATCGGACGGGGTGTGTGCTGGCATGGCCACTGGGTTTAAAAACGTACAGTCTCCGGCGACAACCAGCCGACGCCGCAAAACCGGCCTTTTCCTCATAATATTGCGGACCGTGAAACGAATTGATTTGGGTCAAAGTGGATTGCGCGAACATGTTATAAAACCCGTCCTCGAGTGAATAGCCGCCAAAGCGGGTAGCGAGAGGAAACAGGAAATGAACGGGCAGACTGGGACTATTGGCAATCATGTGGATGTGTTGATCGTGGGAGCCGGAATCTCGGGCATTGGTGCTGCCTATCATATGCAGGATCAATGTCCGGACAAAAGCTATCTGATCCTCGAGAAAATGGACAGTTTCGGCGGCACCTGGAAGACCCATACCTATCCCGGCATTCGTTCGGACAGCGATCTCTATACCTTTGGATATCGATTCAAGCCTTGGACGTCCGCGCCGATCGCCTCGGCCGAGGAAATCCTCAAATATATGGGCGACGTGATCGAAGAGAACCGGATTGACCGCCACATCCGCTACGGTCAGACGATCACCTATGCGAGCTGGTCGAGCGCGGATAATTTGTGGACGATTGATGCCGAAACTGCAGACGGCCAAAAGCAGCGCTATACGGCAAATTTCCTGTGGATGTGCCAGGGCTATTATAATCACGAAAAGGGCTACACGCCCGAGTGGGCGGGGATGGCGGATTATCGCGGTCAGATTATCCATCCGCAGACATGGCCCGAAGATGCTGATCTGAAAGACAAGAAGGTGCTGGTGATCGGGTCTGGTGCGACAGCTGCGACTCTGGTTCCCGCGATTGCAGACCAATGCGCGCATGTCACCTTGCTCCAGCGATCACCGACCTATTTCTGGCCGGCACAAAATGCCAACGAACTGGCCGATATCTTGCGTGAAATCGAGATCGACGAAGAGCTCATTCACGCCATCGTCCGCAAGAAAGCCCTGTTTGACCAGAAGGACATGATCCGGCGGTGCAATGAGGAACCGGAAGTGGTGAAAGCAGAGCTTTTGGCGCTGGCGCGGGAATTGCTTGGCCCCGATTTCGATATTGAGAAGCATTTCTCGCCAAAATACCGGCCTTGGCAACAGCGGCTGGCTTTCATTCCCGATGGCGACCTGTTCAAGGGTATCGCCACGGGTGCGGCGAGTGTTGTCACCGATGAAATTGACCGGTTCACGGAAAAAGGCGTTTTGCTCAAATCCGGTGACGAACTGGAAGCGGATATCATCATCACCGCCACCGGGTTCAACCTGTCGGTCCTTGGCGACATCCCGTTCGCGGTGGACGGCAAGCCGGTAAACTGGGCCGATACCATCACCTATCGCGGGATGATGTTTACCGACGTGCCCAATCTGGTCTGGGTATTCGGATATTTCCGGGCGAGCTGGACCTTGCGGGTTGATCTGCTCGGCGATTTTGTCTGCCGTCTGCTCAAGCATATGGAGGAAAAACATGCCAAAAGCGTCAAGGTGACGCTGCGCGAGGAAGACAGGGATATGGAAATTCGGCCATGGATTGACACGGACGACTTCAATCCGGGCTATCTGCAACGCGGCATGGCCAAAATGCCGCGCAGGGGTGACAAGGCGATATGGCAGCATACCCAGGATTACTGGCGCGAGAGCAAAGAGCTTCCGAAGGTTGATCTTGATGCGGAAGAATTTGTCTACGGCGGGATCGAAGCGGAAGTGGAATATGAGCAGGTGGAAGCAGCCGAATAGGGGTTGCGGCGGCAATCCCGCCGGCATCAACCAAAGGTGTGGGTACTCAAAACCCGCTTCGTGTCCCGCCCGCTTCGGTTTGGATGAACTGCCCCGATCTGTGCCCAACATCAAAAAACCCGGAGCAATCGCTTGCCCCGGGTTTTTGTTTGCAATCTGATCGAAAAGATCAGCTCGAATAATACATGTCGTACTCGACCGGGCTCGGCGTGGTTTCCCAGCGGCTGACTTCTTCCCATTTCAGTTCGGCATAAGCCTCGATCTGGTCTTTGGTGAACACGTCGCCCTTGAGCAGGAACTCGTGATCGGCTTCCAGCGCTTCCAGCGCCTCGCGCAGCGAACCGCAGACGGTTGGCACTTCGGCCAGTTCTGCCGGTGGCAGGTCATAGAGATTCTTGTCCATCGCCTCGCCGGGATGGATCTTGTTCTCGATGCCGTCGAGACCGGCCATCAGCAAGGCTGCCGATGACAGATAGGGGTTGGCAAGCGGATCGGGGAAGCGGAATTCGACGCGCTTCGCCTTGTCGCCGGCGCCGTAGGGAATACGGCAGGAGGCGGAACGGTTGCGGCTCGAATAGGCGAGCAATACCGGCGCCTCAAAACCCGGGACCAGACGCTTGTAGCTGTTGGTGGTCGGGTTGGAGAAGGCGTTGATCGCCTTGGCATGTTTGACGACACCGCCGATATAGTGGAGGCACATTTCCGACAGGCCGGCATATTCATTGCCGGCGAACAGCGGCTTGCCGTCTTTCCAGATCGACATATGAGTGTGCATGCCGCTGCCGTTATCGTCCTTGATCGGCTTCGGCATGAAGGTTGCGGTCTTGCCATAAGCATGGGCCACCTGCTGCACGACATATTTGTAGACCTGTACCCGGTCGGCGGTCTGGGTCAGCGTGCCGAAGGTGATGCCCAGCTCGTGCTGTGCGGAGGCTACTTCGTGATGATGCTTGTCCATCGGCAGGCCCATTTCCAGCATGGTGGCTACCATTTCACCGCGGATGTCCATGCAGCTGTCGACCGGAGCGACCGGGAAATAGCCGCCCTTGGCGCGCGGACGATGGCCCATGTTGCCGATATCATAGTCGCGACCGCTGTTGGTCGGCAGCTCGATATCGTCAATCTTGAAGCCCGAGCGGTCATAGCCGGTTTCGAACTTCACATCGTCGAACATGAAAAATTCCGGTTCCGGCCCGACAAAGACGGTGTCGCCGATGCCGGTCGATTTCAGATAGGCCTCGGCACGGACCGCGGTCGAGCGCGGATCGCGGTTATACAGCGAACCATCGCCGGGCTCGACGATATTGCAGACGAGGATCATCATCGGGGTGGCGGAAAACGGGTCGATATAGACCGCGTCCAGGTCCGGGCGCAGGATCATGTCGGATTCGTTGATCGCTTTCCAGCCCTCGATCGAGCTGCCGTCAAACATGAAGCCTTCTTCCAGCACATCTTCGTCGATGACTTCGGCGCACATCGACAGATGCTGCCATTTGCCGCGCGGATCGGTGAAGCGGACATCGACCCACTCGATCTCCTGTTCCTTGATCATCTTGATAATATCGGATGCTGAATTGGCCATTATTTATCCCTTGGTTTCTTGTGTGTTTGGATTGGTTGCGAAAAAAGATCAGATGGCGTCGTTGTCGCGCTCGCCGGTGCGGATACGCAGCGCGGACTCGACCGGAATGACGAAAATCTTGCCGTCGCCGATGCGCCCGGTCTGGGCGGCGGCGGAGATTGCCTCGACGGTGCGGTCGGCGAGACTGTCCTCGACCACCACTTCAAGCTTCACCTTGGGGAGAAAGTCGACGACATATTCGGCACCGCGGTACAGTTCGGTATGGCCTTTCTGCCGGCCAAAGCCTTTCGCCTCGGTCACGGTGATCCCGGACACGCCGACTTCGTGCAGCGCTTCCTTCACTTCGTCCAGCTTGAAAGGCTTGATTATCGCTTCGATCTTTTTCATTTTATACGTCCCCGTGTACCTCTCCCTCGGCCCTGTCTTTCGTGCAACAAAAGCGGGCCTCAGGCGGGCACAATTGCCCGATACCATTCAATTACCATGCCAGAATCGATTCGCGAACAGAATCACCGGAATGCTTGCCTGCATTGCTAATCGCTAATCGACCGGCTGACAATGGCGCTCAAAAAACAGGCATTTGCGCGGGCAAATGACCATAATTTGGGCAGCAATCGGGCGTCCGAACGCCCCGCCGGAGTCAGCGCGGTGTCGGCGCTGTCATCTCGGGCAGGTGCTGCTTGGTCCAGTTCGACCGGTTGACGACATAATGGCGGATATTCTCCACCTGCGCCGGGCTCAGCTGCGAGGCAAAGCCGACCATGCCATGCTGTTTCAGCGCGCCGCCGGTGACGATCGATGCCCAGGCATCGGTGTCGCCGAGCACGCCGCTGACTCTCAGGTCCGGTGTGAAGCCGTTGCCGATCGCGCTGTCGCCGTGACAGACGATGCAGTTGCGGCCGTAGAGGCCCTTGCCGGCGGCGATCTGCTCCGGCGTGCCGGTCTGCACCGGCGGATCCCAGACCACTTCACCCTTGTCGGGCAGCGGCGGCAGACTGGTCTTGCCGCCCAGTTTCAGCACCACCAGCCGCGGGATATTGGGCAGCTGCCGGGTCACCCCGCCGGCGACTCCGGCGACCAGCGGAAAGGCGCCGCCCTTGCTGGTCATGAAGGCAATATATTGCTCGCCGTCGACCAGATAGGTGGAGGGCGCGCTGACGATCCCCGACTGCATCGGCAGGCTCAGCAATTCCGTGCCCTTGTCCGCGGCATAGGCCTTGAACAGGCCGGTGCTGGTGCCCTGGAACACGAGATTGCCGGCGGTGGTCATCGTGCCGCCGTTCCAGGCCGCCGGATAGTCCACGCCCCATTCGACCTTGCCGGTCTTCGGGTTGAACGCGACCAGCCGGCCGGTGGTGGCGGCAATCGCCGCCTTGTAGACATCCTTGTCATCGGGCAGCTGGGCAATCGACCAGCCGACCCCGACGTTGAAGCCCAGCCGTTCACGCTTCTTGTCGATATCGCTGACCGGCACTTCATAGCCCTGCGGAATCTGCTGCGCCGGAATATAGACCAGCCCGGTGTTGGGATTGTAGCTCATCGGGTGCCAGTTGTGCGCACCCAGCGCGCCGGGAATGGCAATGAACGGTTCGCCGGTCTTGTAGAATCGCGCTTCCGGAGTCTCGATCGGCCGCCCGGTTTCCAGGTCATAGCCGGTCGCCCAGTTGATTCCCTCGACAAAGGGGTCGGCGCTGATCAGCGTCCCGTCGAGCCGGTCGATAACAAAGAAAAAGCCGTTCTTCGGCGCGTGGTAGAGCACCTTGCGCATCTTGCCGTCGATCGGCATCTCGGCCTGGATGATATGCTGGGTCGCGGTATAGTCCCAGGTCTCGGCCGGGGTTTCCTGGTAATGCCAGAGATATTTGCCGGTATCCGGATCGACCGCGACGATCGAGGACAGGAACAGATTGTCGCCTTCCCCGCCCGAGCGCAGCCCGTGGTTCCACGGATTGCCGTTGCCGACACCGAAGTAAAGCTGGTCGAGTTCCTCGTCATAGACGATGCTGTCCCAGACCGTGCCGCCGCCGCCGGATTCGCGCCAGTTGCCTTCTCCCCAGGTTGCGTTGGCCGCTTTCGCGAAAATCTCGTCGCTGGCCGCGCCGTCCGGCTTTCCTTCCGGATTGGGCACGGTGTAGAAACGCCACTTCAGATTGCCGTCGCGGACATTATAGGCGCTGACATAGCCGCGCACGCCGAATTCGGCGCCGCCATTGCCGATGATCACCATATTCTTGACCACCCGCGGTGCGCCGGTGATCGTATAGGGCTTGCTGTTGTCGGTGGTCTGGGTTTCCCAAAGGCGCGCGCCGGTATTGGCGTCGAGCGCGATCAGCCGGCCGTCGATCGTGCCGAAAAACAATTTGCCGCGGTTGATCGCGACGCCGCGGTTGACCACGTCGCAACAGGCGTCGACCGCCTTGGCGCCGTCGACCGCCGGATCATAGGACCATAATTCGTCGCCGGTCTTGGCATCATAGGCAAAGACCTTGGACCAGGCGGTGGAGATATAGAGCTTGCCGTCGACCTCGATCGGGGTCGCTTCCTGGCCGCGCGCGTCGGGCAGGTCCTTGAACCAGGCGATGCCGAGCTCGCTGACATTGCCGTCGTTGATCTGGGTGAGCGGGCTGAACCGCTGCTCCTTGGCATCAAAGCCGATATTGCTCCAGTCCCCCTCGACGACCGCATCGGTCGCTTCCGGCGCGCTGGTCTCGCTCTGGCAAGCCACCAGCAACAATGGCATCAATAACCAACCCAGTCTGCGCATCACCCGTCTCCCGATTCCGCCGGACGGTCAGCCGCCCGTGCAATTTAACTGACTAGCTAAACTCGATGCGAAAGGTCAAGGACTATAGCGGAGGGGGCAGGGGGAAAGATAGAAGCGCCAGCGGTGCGCCTGTCCAACCACGCCGGTCCGGCGGGCAGCACATCTCAGCGCGGCTTCTTGGCAATGGTCGCGTTGAAATCCGGGTCTTTCTTCGCCACCCAGTCGACAAATTTGCGCACCGCCGGATCGGCGAGCAGCCCCTCGACATCCATCCCGTGGCGCTGCAGCTCGCTGTTGCTGAACTGGGTGATCAGCATCTTCTGGCAGATCGGATGCATAGGCACAGTATCGCGCCCGCCCCGGCTTTTCGGCACCGGATGATGCCAGACGATGGTCTCCCCGGTCGGTCGCGCGCACAGCCAGCAATCCGGCACCTCCACCGGAGCCTCTTCCGCGTCGGACTGCAGGTCCTGCCAGCCACCATGTTTAGAATGTTTGCGGGCCATGTTTTGGGGTCTCGGTTGGTGGGAGGTGAGGGGGTTGCCTAGCGGCGGGGGATGGTGATGGCCAGACAAAGCTGGCGGACGCGAAACCGCCCGGACCTCTTTACAATCCCGTCCTACACCAATAGTATGACGGTTCCACCGCAAGGAGTCACCAATGGCCACCGTCCGCAAAACTATCACGCTCAGCGAGGGCCAGGACGCCTGGATCAAATCCCAAATCGCCCGCGGCGAATTTACCAATGACAGCGAATATATCCGCGATCTGGTCAAGCGCGACCAGTCGCAACAGGACCGGCTGGCGACGTTGCGCGAGGCGATAGCCGAAGGGCTGGACAGCGGTGCCAGCGACCAGTCACTGGACGACATCTGGCGCGCCGCCGAAGACCGCGCCGCCCATGGCTGAACTGCAGCTAAGCCGGCGCGCCGCAAATGATCTGGCCGAAATAGCCGATTACACCATTGCCGAATTCGGCATCGACCAGGCCCGGCTCTATCGCGACCAGCTTGACGCCTGCTTCCGCTCCCTGCTCGCCAACCCGCAGCTCGGTCGCAGCGCGGAGGAGGTGGCACCGGGATTGCGGCGCATCCGCCAGCAGGCGCATGTTGTCTTTTATACGGCTGAGCAGGATCAGATGCTTATCGTCCGCGTCCTGCATCACAGCATGGATTTTGAGCGGCATTTTTAGGACGACCGGGCGGTTGCACGTATAGCCGTAGATCAGCGGATGACATATATAGTAAGAAAAACTATAGTGATTTAGATGTTGTTGGGGTGGGGGCACGATGAATAAAAATGAATTAGTAGAAGCAGTGGTAGATGCCACCGATTTGTCGAAGGCAGATGCAGCAGCAGCTGTGGACGCGATAATTGATTCCATCGTAGGAACGCTGCGCAGAGGGGGCGAGGTTCGCCTAGTAGGCTTTGGTACATTTTCGGTAGCGAAACGAAAGCCTTCAATTGGCCGCAATCCTCGGACTGGTGCCCCTATTTCAATTGGAGAGTCTATCCGCCCGAAATTCAAAGCGGGTAAAGGCCTCAGGGACGCGGTGGATGATGATGGCTGGGGTGGGACTCGCCGGAGGTAATATGACTGAACTTACGCCAGCTCAACGTCGCGCCAAACTCCGCGACAATCAGGATTATTTTTCATCCAAAATTAGCGAGCTCGCTCGCTATATTGGTTTCGGTCTTGTTGCGGTCTCATTCGGGCTGCTCTCGTCGGATTCTATCTTCGCGAAAACGCTGGTCGCCGAGTCTACCAATCCGCTTATTTGGGCAGGATTACTGGGAGCAGTGACCGTATTGGCTGACTATGTGCATTTGTTATTGGGTTGGCTGTCAAACAGTCAAGCAGCCAATAATAAATCAGGTGATTTCAAGCTTGCAGGTATCGGGAAGCTGTTCCGGTTTTTGCAAGACCGGATATTTTTTTACCTCAAGCAACTGGCTCCGTTAGGTGGAGCAATCCTGCTCGTGATCGCTATTACTAAAGTGGTGTCAGGCGGCCATGTTTGATTACAGTGGCAGCACTTCTTTTGCCGAGGTACTAAAAAAGTTATAAATCACTGGCATCGTTCCTCCTTGGCACCGTAATTTCCATAGGACAAGTGGCAGCTAGTGAACACACTGGATGGGTTGCGGTGACGATGCCCTTTTACTTCGCTTCTGAATATTGGCAAGAAATGCACTGTCACCGTAATTCCAAGAAATGCACTGTCACCGTAATTCCAGATCGTTAAGCAATGCTACAAAGCAGCAATCTAAGGTCAATTTCATGACGGAGAAGGTCAGCGTATCATGGTCGCTCGAAAAGGTTCTGATGGAGCTGCAGTTGTTGTCCTTAATGCTGCATAACACCGTTTCAGCACTTAGGATTTTGGGCGGAAATCAAGCTGCGTCAGTTACCTTTAACAAAGGGGCCGATGACGAAGGATTCTGGGAAATGTATTCCCAAATCAGATCGAGCGGCGTGCCTACTGCATCATTTGCACCGGTGATTGACGCTCATCGAATTCTACTGGCGACGGACAAACAGGTTTTCAATAGCTACAAACGTCGCAAACCCAAATCCCCCCTCAATAAGGCGGACAATCCAGCCCCTTCGGGCTCTTCGTAAAAATCTCGCAGCCGTCCTCGGTAATCCCGATACTATGCTCGAACTGCGCTGTCAGCGACCGGTCGCGGGTCACCGCGGTCCAGCCGTCATCCAGCATCTTGCAGGCATATTTGCCGATATTGATCATCGGCTCGATGGTGAAGAACATGCCTGGGCGCAGTTCCGGGCCGGTGCCGGGGCGGCCGGCGTGGACCACTTCGGGGGCGTCGTGGAACATCTGGCCGAGGCCGTGGCCGCAGAAATCGCGGACCACCGAATAGCGGTTGGCTTCGGCGTGGCTCTGGATCGCGTGCGCGACATCGCCCATCCGGTTGCCCGGCTTCGCCTGCTCGATGCCCAGCATCAAACATTCATAGGTGACCTGGACCAGCTTGCTCGCCTTGATCGGCGTCTTGCCGACCAGATACATGCGGCTGGTGTCGCCGTGCCAGCCGTCGACGATCACGGTCACGTCGATATTGACGATATCGCCCTCGGCCAGCTTCTTGTCGCCGGGGATGCCGTGGCAGACGACATGGTTGATCGAGGTGCAGCAGCTGTGGGTGAAACCCCGATAGCCGAGCGTCGCGGGGACCGCGCCGGCGGCGAACGCCTGCTGCCGGACCATATCGTCGAGCGCGCCGGTGGTCACGCCGGGCACGACATGGGGCACAAGGCTGTCGAGGATGTCGGCGGCCAGCCGGCCGGCCTTGCGCATGCCCTCGAACGCCTCGGGTCCGTGCAGCTTGATCGCGCCGGTGCGCGCGTTGGGGGTGGTGTCTTCTACGGTCATATAGTCTGTCATGCGGCCTATATAGCGATAGATTTGCGAACATGCGAGACCTGCCGTGCCCCTGTTTTCAGATATTTAACACAAATCGGCTAGACTGCGCCCTTTGAGGTTTCGAGCGGACAGATGCGGGCAAAACTGAAAATAGTACTGATATCGGGGGCGCTGCTGCTGGGTTCGGCCGAGATGGTGGCGCGCCTGGAATCGCTGGTCGCGCCGCAATGGCAGCTGCTCGGGCTGGCCGCGTACAGCATGCTGCTCGGCCTCTGCCTGGTCGGCATGTTCGCCGCCGCCTTCATCCCGGTGGCCCCGGTGCGCTGGGCCTTCGCGCTGTTCATCGCGCTGGCCGGGGTCATCGTCGAAACCTACCAGAGCTCGGTCGAGGACCATATGCCCTATGACGCGTTCATCAGCATGATCAACGCGTCGGGTTCGCTGCACGAGGCCTGGGGCCAATATGCCGGGGCGATGCTGATCGGCGTGGCGCAGGCGGCGTTGCTGTTGCTCGGCATCGGCCTCAGCACCCACCGGGTCGGCCGGGCGCACAGCAGGAAGCTGATCGCATCGCCGCTGCTGATCCTGCTGGCGCTCGCCGGCATCCTGTTCGTCCGCGGCGGCGACGGCGCGCGCGGGCTGCCGTCCGGCTATACCGGCGCCGCCTACACCCTGCTCTACGGCTACGAGCGCGCCACCGAAGTGATCCAGCCGCGCCAGCCGGTGACATTGCCCGTCATCCGGCCGCCGCGCGGTGACGGCGATATCGTGATGCTGATCGACGAGAGCATTTCCGGCCAGTATCTCGACATCAACAGCAGCCGCGGCATCTACAGCGGCCTGAAGGCCCCGGGAAAGGGCGTCGCCACGCATAATTTCGGGCTCGCCGCGTCGATCGCCCATTGCAGCGCCGCGGTCAATTACACGCTGCGCCACGGCGGCACCCGCGACGACTATATCCGGATCAACGACTCGATGCCGTCGATCTGGGCCTATGCCAAAAGGGCCGGGCTGGAGACGGTCTATATCGACGTGCCGCGGACCAGGCGGATCTTCAACAACCGGATGGACGAGTCCGAGCTGAAGGATATCGACCAGTGGATCGAGTTTGACGACGTCCCGGTCCAGCGCCGCGACCATGCCGCCGCCGATGCGCTCGCCGGCCTGCTCAACGACGGCAAAAGACAGTTCATCTATCTGCAGAAGATCGGTGCGCATTTCCCGATCCACGACAAATATCCCGACGACTATATGCGCTTCAAGCCGGCGCTGCCCCGCGGCGCGTTTCTCGACATCACCGATACCGGCGACCGCACCGGCTTTTCCGGTTCGCGGGAAAGCTGGGTCAGCTACCGCAACAGCTATCGCAACACGCTGCTGTGGAACGTCGGCGCCTTTTTCGACCGGCTGCTGGGCCAGGCCGATCTCGGCAATTCGACGATCATCTACACCGCCGACCACGGCCAGAACCTGCACGAGCGCGGCGGCACCGGCGTGATCACCCATTGCTCGCCCGACCCGAAGCCGGAGGAGGGGCTGGTGCCGCTGGTCGTGCTCGACACCGCGCAATCC
>TARA_R110002094_G_scaffold7401_10_pt1 | contig 12363 bp, 7 predicted proteins | sample TARA_R110002094 | Tara Oceans TARA_R110002094 (sample SAMEA4397409) | marine metagenome | biome: Polar Biome; feature: [MIX] marine epipelagic wind mixed layer (ENVO:01000061); material: water (ENVO:00002006), including particulate matter (ENVO:01000060) such as... | depth 10-100 m
TGACCACAACGACAAACCGCGCGTTTTCGGCTTGGCCCCCGGCGTCGATTTTCCCAGTGCTTTGGTTGCTGGTCTGCGGACCCGGCTCAAAGGCCACCCACCCGAAGCGATGGCGCGGGTCGATCTGATTGTGAACACCAACCGAATGGCACGCCGCTTGCGCGACATCTTTGATGCGGGCACACCCGGTTTTCTGCCGCGCATTCGGTTGGTGACGGACCTTGATAATTTGGTGCCCGGTATCACCTTGCCACCCGCAATCGCCTCGCTACGTCGTCGGTTGGAATTGGCGCAATTGGTGTCCAAGCTGATCAATGCGGACCCTACGCTTGCGCCACGTTCGTCGCTTTACGCGCTGTCTGACAGTCTTGCTGATCTGATCGACGAAATGCAGGGTGAAGGGGTTGCCGCATCTACCGTTGCTGATCTCGATGTCAGCGATCAATCCGGTCATTGGGAGCGGGCGCAGCGGTTCTTGGCCATTGCGCAAGGCTATATCAGTCAGACCGTCAGCCATCCGGACAAAGAGACGCGGCAACGCCAATTGATCAGTCGTATTGTTGCATGTTTTCGCGAATGCCCACCAACAAATCCCGTGATCCTTGCGGGGTCGACCGGGTCTCGAGGGACGACCTCGATGCTAATGCAAGCCGTGGCCAAACTTCCGCAGGGGGCGGTCATCCTGCCGGGATTTGATTTTGACATTCCCACATCCGTCTGGTCCGCGCTGGACCAAAAATTGCTGTCAGAAGACCATCCGCAATATCGGTTTCGCCACCTCATGCAGGCCCTTGATCTGCCCCGTGCCGCTATTGGGGAATGGACAATAACGCCGCCGCCATCGCCAGAGCGCAACGCGCTGATCTCATTGTCGCTGCGCCCTGCCCCTGTCACCCATGCCTGGCTGACCGAAGGGCCAAAATTGGGCAGTCTGGATGTGGCAACGACAAATCTGACATTAGTTGAGGCACCGACACCGCGCATAGAAGCGCTGACCATCGCGATGCGTTTGCGCCAAGCGGTTGAAGACGGCAAAACTGCCGCGCTGATAACACCAGATCGGATGCTGACCCGGCAAGTCACCTCTGCTTTGGATCGGTGGAATGTTTTGCCTGACGACAGCGCGGGTACGCCACTGCAACTCTCGCCACCGGGGCGGTTCTTGCGCCATGTCGCTGCGCTTTTTGTGCGCCGACTTGATGCCGAGGCCCTGTTGACATTGCTCAAACATCCGCTGACGCACAGCGATGAGATCCGGAATGTTCACCAGCTTAACACCCAGCGGCTTGAGATGCAGATTCGGCGCGATGGGCTGCCCTATGTAGACGCCGAGGGTTTGTTGCGCATTGCAGAGAAGGCGGCGGACAAACAATCTGATCCGGTGTCCTTTCTGACCTGGGCAGAATGGGTTGCTGCAACCTTTACCGGTCAGGATGAGCAGTGTGACAAACCACTCACCGACTGGGTCGCAGACCATCTAAAGCTGGCCAACGCCATTGCCGCAGGCGGATCACAAACCGATGACCATGAGTTGTGGAAACGCAAGGCAGGTGAGAAGGCCCGCGAGATGATGACCGAGCTCGCGACCCAAGCCGAACATGGCGGAGAGATGACCGCAACCGACTACGCAGACCTCGTTGGTGCGTTACTCTCCGAAGGTGAAGTGCGCGACCGCGATGTGCCGCGCGCCGACATTATGATCTGGGGCACGTTGGAGGCACGCGTTCAGGGTGCTGACTTGGTGATCATGGGCGGATTGAACGACGGCACATGGCCCGAGGCACCACCGCCCGATCCATGGCTCAACCGACAGATGCGGCTAAATGCGGGACTGCTATTGCCCGAACGGCGCATCGGTCTGTCCGCGCATGATTACCAACAAGCCATTGCCGCGCCTGAGGTCTGGTTGACCCGCGCAATCCGGTCGGATGAGGCGGAAACGGTGCCGTCCCGGTGGCTGAACCGTCTGAGCAATCTGCTAAATGGATTGCCGAAAAACGGCGGCCCCGAGGCATGGGAAGCGATGAAGGCCCGCGGTGCAAAATGGCTGGATCAGTCACGTGCGCTTGAAGCGATTACAAGAGCCCAGCCCGCCATTCGCCCATCGCCCCGCCCGCCACGCAGCGCGCGTCCACTTGGCCTTTCGGTGACAGAAATCAAACGCCTGATCCGGGATCCTTATGCGATCTATGCGAAACATACTTTGCGGCTGCGGCCCGTTAACCCGTTGGTGCAATCACCAGACGCCCCGGTGCGCGGGATCATCCTACATGAGGTGATGGAAAGATATGTAAAATCCATTTCGGCGGATCCTGCCCTTTTGACCAAAGAGCATCTATTGGAAATCGCCGCCGATGTGCTGGTGGTCGAGGCCCCGTGGCCCGCCGCGCGGGTGATGTGGATGGCGCGGATCGAACGTGTCGCCGATTGGTTCATTGAAAACGAGCGGCGGCGGCAAAGCTATTCCAGCCCCGTCGCGTTTGAGAAGGCCGCGCGCGGAACCCATGTGTTTGCGGACCTTGGATTCACCCTGACCGGATATGCCGACCGTATTGACATAACCGATGATGGCGATGCGTTGATCTATGATTACAAAACCGGGATGCCCCCGTCAAAGAAAGAACAACAAGTGTTCGACAAACAGTTGTTGATTGAGGCGGCGATGGTCGAAGAAGGCGGATTCAAGGAGGTTGGTGCGGCCCCGGTCGCCCATGCGGCATTCATCGGACTGGGCGCAAAGCCCGTCGAAATCGCCGCGCCGCTGGACGAAGAACCACCAATGAAGGTGCTGCGGGGGCTGCATGAATTGATCGCGAAATACCTTGATGAAACCCAAGGATTCACCGCGCGCCGGATTGTCAAAACCGAAGAGGCCGCCGGCGATTATGACCAACTCGCGCGGTTTGGCGAATGGGATGGCACCACACAACCAACACCAGAGGATCTGACATGACCGGGCGGTTTGATGACGCCACCCGAGCGCAGATTGATGCGGCCCGACCCGATGCCTCAACCTGGCTGACAGCAAATGCGGGGTCTGGTAAAACACGCGTCCTGACAGATCGGGTGGCGCGGTTGTTGCTTGACAAGGTCGAGCCACAGCAGATTTTGTGCCTGACCTATACCAAGGCTGCCGCGTCAGAGATGCAGAACCGTTTGTTCAAACGACTGGGCGAGTGGGCGATGTTGGACGATGAGGACTTGCGCCAGTCGCTGGCGGACCTTGGCATCACCGACGCTCTTGCGCCCGACAGGCTGCGCGCTGCGCGTACTTTGTTTGCACGCGCCATTGAGACGCCTGGCGGTCTGAAAATCCAAACCATCCACTCCTTCTGTGCCTCCCTTTTACGCCGTTTTCCATTGGAGGCCGGGGTCAATCCACAATTTTCCGAAGTTGAAGACCGCGCCGCCGACTTGTTGCGCGCAGAGATTGTCGATTCTATGGCCGAAGGTGTAGATGCGCATTTGATCGCTGATATCGCCCGGCATTATACTGGCGAGGATTTTTCCAAGCTGACCCGGAGCATTGTGGGCCAAAGGGACGCGTTTGCGGCACCCCTCGCCTTGCCCGATATTCTTGCGCTTTTTGATCAGCCGCCCGGCCTGACATGGGACGGAATCGAAGGGGCTGTTTTTGGCGGGAATGAACACGACCTCATTACTCAGATGATCCCGCATCTTTTGGCCAAAGGCGGTAACGATCTGAAAGCCGGGCAAACGCTTGGTGCTCTTTCGCATTTCGATATGTCGGCGGTGCCTGCGCTCGAAAATGTGTTCCTGACCGGCGCTGGCGCAAAGGCACCCTTTACCGCGAAAATCGGCAGTTTCCCAACCAAGCCTACACAAGGCGTCATCGCGCATCTGATGCCGGAGCTTGATGCGTTAATGCAACGAGTTGAAGACGCCCGCGAAGCGCGGTTGGCATTAATGGCCGCAGAAAAGACCGCCACGCTGCACCGGTTCGCTCAAGCGTTTCTGAAAAGATACGAGATACAAAAACAGCTGCGTGGCTGGTTGGATTTTGACGACCTGATCCTCAAGGCTCGCGCGCTTTTGACGGACAAGGCGGTGGCGGCATGGGTCCTTTACCGTATCGACGGCGGCATGGATCATGTTCTCGTGGATGAAGCGCAAGATACGTCACCTCGGCAATGGGATGTGATCGAAAGGCTAACGGACGAATTTTATAGCGGCGCGGGGGCGCGGACAGAGGTAAAGCGAACGTTGTTTGTTGTTGGGGATAAGAAACAATCCATCTACTCGTTCCAAGGGGCTGATCCGCGCGAATTTGATCGTAAAAGCACCGTGTTTGAGCGTACCATCACGAATGCAGGTCAGGTTTTTCAGCATCGAAGCCTTGATTATTCCTTTCGATCGTCCAGCGCACTTTTGCGGATCGTGGACACGGCGTTGGACCCCCGTGTTCAGCCGGCGTTTGACAAAGAGACGCTGCATAAACCATTCAAACAGGATTTGCCGGGCCGCGTCGACTTATGGCCCGTAGTCGAGAAATCCGCGCCAGACGAGGACCGCGTTTGGACTGATCCCGTTGATCGGCGCAGCGCGCAGCACCACACTGTCATTTTGGCAGAACAGATTGCCGCACGGATCAAGGAGCTGACGGATGGCGATCATTACATTCCGGCAGACGGTGGCACCAAGGGCACCTTTGTCAAACGCCGTATCCAACCCGGTGATTTCCTGATCTTGGTGCAACGCCGTTCTGCACTTTTCTCTGAAATTATCCGCGCTTGTAAGGCTGCGGATTTGCCAATTGCCGGGGCGGATCGGCTTAAGGTTGGGGCGGAACTAGCGGTCAAGGATCTGGCGGCTTTGTTGTCTTTTCTTGCAACGCCTGACGATGATTTAGCCTTGGCGACCGCGCTTAAGTCACCCTTATTTGGTTGGTCAGAACAACATCTTTTTGATCTGGCGCACCGCAGGAAAGAAGACCGTGTTTGGCAATCTTTGCGGAACCGCATTGAGGATTACCCGGAAACGATCGCGGGACTGCGCGACCTGCGCGCGCAAGTGGATTTCTTGCGCCCATATGATTTGATCGAACGGATTCTCACGAGGCACAATGGCCGTGCCAAGCTGCTGGGGCGATTGGGGCCGGAAGCAGAGGACGGCATCAACGCGATGCTAACCCAAGCGTTAGCCTATGAACGCAACAACGTACCAAGCTTGACCGGGTTTCTTGAATGGATGCAGACCGACGATCTTGAGATTAAGCGCCAGATCGACGCATCGTCGAACCAGATCAGGGTGATGACGGTCCATGGTGCTAAAGGGCTGGAAGCGCCGATTGTGATCCTGCCCGATACCGGCAAACGCGACATCACAATCAAAGACGAGATCATCAAGATGGACGGCGTTCCCGTATGGAAAGCCAGCGCTAATGAGATGCCCGGTGCCATAAAGAACAGCGTCGACGACATGAAGGTCTTGCAATTCGAAGAACGGTTGCGGTTGTTCTATGTGGCGATGACCCGTGCGGAAAAATGGCTCATTGTTGCGGCTGCCGGTGATCTCTCGAAAGATGGGAGCGCTTGGTATCAAATCACGCAAGCCGCAATGAACCATGTTAACGGTGTGGCAGTCGGGGCTGAGGGCGTTATCAGGTTTGAAGAAGGAGATTGGGATGGTTTGCCAGTTGCGGGCCAACCCGATATGAGTGCTAGTTTGCCCGTGCTAGAGTCTGTTTTTTTGCAGCCGGTCGCCGCGTCGATAGAGCCGTCGAAAACGCTATCACCTTCCGATTTAGGTGGCGCAAAAGCACTTCCGGACGATGAGGGGGCCGATCAGAATGCGGCGATGGCATATGGATCATTGGTGCATCTGTTACTGGAACATGCAAAGAGCCAGATGCTTGCACATATTGACGGCATTGATCCTCAGATTTTGGCGCGCGCGCAAAGTGAAACCAGGGCAGTGTTAAACGCGCCCGAGCTTTCGCACATTTTTGCCCCCGAAACCTTGGCAGAGGTCGCCGTCACGGGAACCATTGCAGGTCGGCGCATTCATGGCACAATCGACCGCCTGCTCATCTCAGAAAACACAATTCTTGCTATTGATTTCAAAACCAACCGGGCTGTGCCGGGCTGCCCTGAAGCCTGCCCCGAAGGAGTGTTGCGGCAAATGGGTGCATATGCGCGTGTCTTGGCTCAGATTTACCCACAGCATAACATCCAAACGGCGATTCTTTGGACAGTCACCCAAGACCTGATGGTGTTGCCCCACAATATTGTGACTTCTGCGCTTGGGCGTTCGCCATATCTTGACGGCGCGGATGCGGCTTCTTAGGTTCGAACCTCAACGCATTCCATCCTGTCAGGAGAACATCATGGCCACCGTCGCAGTCACCGACAATACATTCGACGCCGAAGTCAAAAATTCCGATATCCCCGTTGTGGTGGATTTTTGGGCCGAATGGTGTGGCCCCTGCAAACAAATCGGCCCCGCACTGGAAGAATTGTCTGCGGAAATGGAGGGCAAGGTAAAGATCGTCAAAGTGAACGTAGATGAAAACCCGAACTCCCCTGCACAAATGGGCGTGCGCGGTATTCCTGCGCTGTTTATTTTTAAGAACGGTGAAGTCGTATCCAACATGGCGGGTGCCAAGCCAAAGGCAGCTCTACAGAGCTGGATCGAAGAATCGGTCTAAGGCATTAGCTATTTACGCTTGATAGGGGTGTCCTTTGTGGGCACCCTTAATTTATTGGCCACCCAAATCTTTTAAGGCGGGCGGCGATCTTTGCGCGGGCGTCGCCGCGACCGGCATTGATGGATTGTTGTTGCCAAAACCACCAGATGTATTTGTCGTAGTGCGGGCGCAGGTTCGCGACATTTTCAAAGCTGTTAGACAAGTTTGCCATATCAACACATTCGGCGATATGGTGAAAATCGACCCTTCCGAACAGCAACGCGGGTTTGCCGAAAAAAAAACCTGCAAATGCAGCGCTTGAATTTTGGGTTACGACATAATCGCAAATCTGTAGATAATGCAGCATTTCACCTGTTCCAATGGTCAGGCGGGCATGCTTGCGTTGCAGCGCGCTAAGTTTTGAGAGCTCGCGCTCTGAATAATGCTCGTTCGGATGCAATGTCGCGAGGATGTTGCGCTTTGCGTCATGTTCCAGACAATTTTCGACCATCTCAATTGGGGAACACGTCTGAAAACTGCGATGCTGGGTCAATCGCCCTTGAAGCGGGACATAAACCAAACCATCGGTGCTGGTCTGGTTTGTGGCATCTGCGAACAATCGCTTTTGCCAGAAGCCATAAAACCGCGCGGCATCAGGCGCTACAAGGTCGGGATCAAACGTTGCCTTGGCCACGTCCCAGTGCCAGCGTTCATTTGTCTGTTCAATCTGCCAGAATGGATAATGATAGACCCGACGAAACAAGAGCCCGTGCTGGTTTGGCGGTTCTTTCATATGGGTAAGAGTGTACCCGCCATCTTGGGTCCCAGTTTCTAAAATATCGCGGAACTCGACCCTAAACCGGGACTCTTGCACCACATCGACGACTAAATTGATAAAATTATGCTCGCCGGCCTCTGCGCTTTTGAGCAAAGGTTCCTCAAGATATATGCGCAAGGGCTGCTTGTCCGTCATACTGCAACGCTACCTCTGTGACATATCTCTCACAAGGGGCCATGCCCTTGTGCCGCCTTGATGTGGGGGCCATATAGACACCCAGACATGAGGAGATCGCAGGTGGCACAACAGGACTTTCCCGGGTGGCATGGGACCACAATCATAGGCGTCAAAAAAGGCGATGAGGTTGTCATCGCTGGCGACGGTCAGGTCAGCCTTGGCCAAACTGTGATCAAGGGAACCGCGCGCAAGGTGCGGCGCCTGTCCCCTGGTGGTTTTGATGTGGTTGCTGGTTTTGCAGGGTCTACCGCCGACGCATTCACCCTCCTTGAGCGGTTGGAGACAAAGCTGGAGGCGACACCCGGACAACTGGCCCGCGCGAGCGTGGAGTTGGCGAAAGACTGGCGCACAGACAAATACCTTCAAAAGCTTGAGGCAATGTTGATCGTGACTGATGGCACTGAATTGCTGGTCATCACCGGGGCGGGCGACGTTCTGGAACCGGAACACAACGTGGCCGCGATTGGATCAGGCGGAAATTACGCGTTGGCCGCAGCGCGCGGCATGATGGAAATGGACAGAGACGCCGAAGGCATTGCGCGGGCCGCGATGGCGATTGCGGCAGACATCTGTGTCTACACCAACGGCAACCTCACTGTAGAAAAGATTGGCAAATGACTGACTTGACCCCCCGCGAAATCGTGTCCGAACTGGACCGCTTTATTATCGGTCAAAACGATGCAAAACGCGCGGTTGCTGTGGCCTTGCGCAACCGTTGGCGGCGCAAGCAGTTGGCCGATGACTTACGCGATGAGGTGTATCCAAAGAACATCCTCATGATTGGCCCCACCGGCGTCGGCAAGACTGAGATCAGCCGCCGTTTAGCCAAGCTCGCACGTGCACCATTTCTCAAGGTTGAAGCGACCAAATTTACCGAAGTGGGCTATGTCGGGCGCGATGTGGAACAGATCATCCGCGATCTGGTGGACGGCGCAATTTTGATGACCCGCGAATACATGCGTGAAGATGTGAAAATAAACGCTGAAAAAGCCGCTGAGGAACGGGTGATTGAGGCCATCGCCGGTACCGATGCCCGCGATGGCACCCGTGAGATGTTTCGCAAAAAACTCCGCTCAGGGGAGCTGGACAATACGATGATTGATCTAGAGGTCTCTGAGACGTCAAACCCATTTCAGATGATGGACATTCCTGGACAACCCGGTGCCGGTGCTGGCATGATGAATATTGGTGATCTTTTTGGCAAAGCCATGGGTGGGCGCACCACAAAAAAACGTCTTTCTGTGTCAGAAAGCTATGACATTCTGATCGGCGAAGAGGCGGACAAATTGCTGGACGACGAAACCGTGAACCGCGCGGCGATTGAAGCTGTTGAGCAGAACGGGATCGTGTTTCTGGATGAGATCGACAAGGTCTGTGCCCGTTCCGATGCGCGCGGCGCTGATGTCAGCCGCGAAGGAGTGCAGCGTGATTTGCTGCCCTTGATTGAGGGCACGACTGTCAGCACCAAATATGGCCCGGTGAAAACCGATCACGTGCTCTTTATCGCTTCGGGCGCATTTCATATCGCAAAACCATCCGACCTGTTGCCTGAACTACAAGGTCGTCTGCCGATCCGGGTCGAATTACGCGCGCTGACCGAAGAAGATTTCGTGCGGATTCTGACCGAAACCGACAACGCGTTGACCTTGCAATACACCGCGTTGATGGGGACCGAAGAAGTGACGGTTAGTTTCACATCAGACGGCATTGCCGCGCTGGCCAAGATCGCGGCAGACGTTAATCAATCTGTCGAAAACATCGGCGCACGGCGGCTTTACACAGTGATGGAACGTGTGTTCGAAGAGTTGTCCTTTACCGCGCCAGACCGGGCAGGCGAGGCCGTTGAGGTAAATGCAGAATTCGTTGAGACGAACCTTGGCGCGCTTACCCGGTCCACAGACCTAAGCCGCTACGTTCTTTAGGGCTTTTCATTTTGCCATGTCCCTGAAAAATACGGGGCATGGATTACCTCCGCTTCCTTAGACTCAACTGGCTGTTCCTGCTCGCTGGCTTTCTGTTAACCTTTACATCGTCCTATGGGCAGACCTATTTCATCTCGCTTTTTGCAGGTGAGATTAAGGGCGAATTCCGGCTGAGTGACGGGCAGTGGGGTGGCATTTACACCATCGGAACAACCTTGTCGGCGATCACGATGATTTGGGCCGGAGTTCTGACGGATCGTTTCAGGATACGTGCGCTGGCGTTTTGGGTTATGCTGACCTTGGCGGCAGCGTGTCTGGCGATGGCCGCCGTGCCCAACTGGATCGCCTTGATCTTTGTCATCTATGCGCTGCGTCTAACGGGTCAGGGCATGATGTCTCAACTGGGCGCGGTTGCGATGGTTCGGTGGTTTGAGGCGACGCGTGGCAAAGCGTTATCATTGGCGTCCATGGGTTTTGCTGCGGGGCAGGCGGTATTGCCTGTGGTCTTTGTTGGACTCTTTGCTGTGTTTCATTGGCGCAGCTTGTGGATATTTGCGGCTTTCCTGATCATCATCACGATACCTGCGATCATGCTGTTGCTGCGCAAAGAACGCACACCGCAAAGCATGGCGGATGAAGCGCAGATCACCGGCATGCACGGACGCCATTGGACCCGCGCGGAAATGCTCCGCTCGGGTTTGTTTTTTCTAATGATTCCCATGGTGGTTGGCCCTTCTGCCTGGGGGACTGCGCTGTTTTTTCAACAGGTGCATCTGACCGAGGTGAAGGGCTGGGAATTAGTCGCCTTTGTGGCGCTCATGCCGATTTATACCATCTTTGCAGTGACGTTTACATTTGCGTCCGGGTGGGCCATCGACCGATTTGGCGTCAGCAAGGTCGTGCCCATTCAAATGCTGCCCTTTGCGCTGTCTTTCACGGTGTTGGCTTATGCCGATACCATTTGGATGGCCGGCGTGGGGTTGGTCATTTTTGGCGCGGGGCAGGGCCTGCAATCAACGGCACCTGCCGCGTTTTGGGCGGAGTATTTTGGCACGCGACATCTGGGCGCGATCAAGGCAGTGGCGGCGGCGATAATGGTTTTTGGCTCTGCCATTGGGCCGGGCATCACCGGTGCTTTTATTGATTTAGGGGTCACATTCCCGGAACAAATGATACCCATCGCCGTCTATTACGTTTTGGCGGCTGGATTGGCGACATGGGGCATCCTAAAATATCGGCCGACACTTGGCCGCTAGCGGTGCCGCCTGAGATAAACATAATATGCACCACCACCACCATGGCTGACATGCGCTTGGGTGATTTGCAGCACAGCCGATGACAGCGGCGGCATCGCCAACCACTGTGGCACCTGATGGCGCAACACACCATGGCGGACGGGAATAGGGCCGCCATCGTCGCGCATCTTGCCCTTGCCGGTGATCACCAGCACCAGCCGTTTTCCGCGTCCATGCGCAGAAAGGATAAATTTTGTTAGGACGGGATGCGCGCGATCAAGCGTCATACCGTGCAGATCAATCCGGCCCTCAGGTTTCAGCTTGCCGCGTTTGAGCTTGCCAAATGCTTTTTGGTCCATTTGAATCGGCGCGCTGCGCATTTGATCGGGCAGCGATGGCGTCAGATTGTGCGGTCTGCGTCGAAGTATGCCTTCTGGTTTGCCCATCATGACGGTCTTTGCCTTGCGCAGCGCGGGCGGTGCCGGGGCAGGGATGTCAATTTCTGGTGTAAATAGCGTCTTTAGGTCCAACCGCTCTGTTCGCTCCGTCACCTTACGCCACAGGTCCAGATCATCGTCATTCAAACGCCCGTGCGCTCGACCGCGTTTCATATCGCGCTTTCGGGTAAAAGTGCATAAGCACGCTGGATTGGCATCAAGACCATCATGCGCCCTGGGTCGCGTAATTCACCTGCGTCTCGACCTGCTTTGTCGCCTGTTCCAAAAAAAACATCAGCGCGCTGCGCCCCTTTGATCGCAGATCCGGTGTCTTGGGCGATCATCAAACGGCGCAGCGGTTTTTTGCCATCTTTTTCGATCCATACCGGCGCACCGAGCTTCACATAACTTGGGTCCACCGCAACGGTACGCATGGTCGTAACCGACCTGTTCATCGCGCCCAAGGGGCCTCGATCCGCGGGCACTTTACTGACCTCACGAAAGAACACATATGACGGATTATGAAGGAGCAATTCACGCCCCTCAAGGGGGTTACGCCGAACCCAGCTCTTGATCACATCTGCGCTGACCTGATGCGCATCATAAACACCACGTCTGACCAGTTCGACGCCGATTGACCGATAAGGATGCCCATTGGCACCGCGATATCCAACGCGAATGTACCTGCCGTTTGGCAGTCGCACGCGGCCAGACCCTTGTATTTGCAAGAAAAAAAGCTCAACCGGATCATCAACCCAAGCTATTTCAAGCCCACGTCCGGTCATCACATCGGTATCAAGAATGTCCCGGCGAGTGAGCCACGGATTTGACGCTAACGCCTCTGGTGGCATGGCATAGATCGGGTACCGAAAGCGGGGCGATTGATACAGATCACCGTCGAGTTCGGGTTCAAAATACCCGGTGAACAATGCGTCTTGGCCATCATCTATCAAGACCGGCCGAAAGAACAGTTCAAAGAACTGGCGGGGGTCTGGATCAGCCTCAGCAAACTTGCATATCGCGCGCCAATCAGGGTCTTTCATATCGCGGCAGGTGTTTAGGAAAACCTTGAGCGCGTGGGCATGATCATCTTTTGCCCAACCATCCA
>TARA_R110002094_G_scaffold49802_5_pt1 | contig 12345 bp, 10 predicted proteins | sample TARA_R110002094 | Tara Oceans TARA_R110002094 (sample SAMEA4397409) | marine metagenome | biome: Polar Biome; feature: [MIX] marine epipelagic wind mixed layer (ENVO:01000061); material: water (ENVO:00002006), including particulate matter (ENVO:01000060) such as... | depth 10-100 m
GCGGCGCAATTTGTGATCAACCACCCGCAGGATATCGGCCAGCATCCCGACAATGTCGATCCGTCGATAGAGCTGGACGATGTGCAAACCAGAGGATTGCGGCCCAGAACCCACCGGACCGGCCACGACTGGACAATGAAGCAAATCATCCGAACACCGACCCTCTACATGCTGATGCTGGTCACGGTCGGCTATCTGGGCACTTTCTTTTTCCTGCTGAACCACGGCGTGCTGCACCTTACCGACAACGGCCTGTCCGGGCTCGAAGCCGCTTCGATCATGGGCCTCGCGATTCTGGGCAGCGGCCTGGCGCGCATCCCTGCCGGCTGGCTAGGCGACCAGTTCGAACTGCGCTGGACCCTGTTCGGATCGATCGCGCTCATGGCTCTCGGCCTGTCCGGCTTCTGGCTCGGCCACAACATCATCCTGCTCTCGGCGATGGGCATGCTGTTCGGCGCCGGTTACGGCGGCATGCTCGTGCTCGGCCCGGTGGTGATCGGCAATTATTACGGCGAGCGGGCTTTTCCGATCATCAATTCGGTGCTGGCGCCGGTGATGCTGCCCTTTGCGGCCGCTGCACCGGCCGGGGCCGGCTATATTTTCGAAGCCACCGGAAGCTATGACCTCGCTTTTGCCGGTGCCGTAGTCCTGCTTCTGGCAGGCCTGATCGCGGCCTTCTTCATGAAGCCACCGCTAGCGCCCGGCTAACCTAGACATTGCCGTCGCTGGACAGCAGCGCCGCAATCGGCCGGGTTCCCGGCCGGCGCGCCAGCACGATCATCAATATGGTGGTGAACGGCACCGCCAATATTGCGCCGGGGATGCCCCACAGGCTGCTCCAGATGGCCAGCGAGACCAGTACGACCATCGGACTGAGATTGACCGACTTGCTGAGCATCTTCGGTTCGACGATATTGCCGATAATCACCTGCGCTGCGGTCATCAGGCCGGTGGCGATCAGCGGGATCGTCAGGCTGCCGAACTGGGCGACGGAAAACAAGGCCGGGAAAGCGACACCGACGAAAGAGCCGATATAGGGGATATAGTTGAGCAGACCGATGATGATCGCCCACAGGGCGGCATATTCCACGCCCAATATTCGCAATATGGCCCAACAGATAATGCCGAGCATGATGTTGATCAGCGTCTTGGTCGCCAGATAGCTGCCGATATCATGGTTGATCCGCGTGATCATATTGAGCGTGTCGGTAGAAGCGCCATCGGACCCAAACGCGCGACGGACCTTCTCCGGGAAGCCGGTGATTTCGCTGAGCAGGAAGGAAGCATATAATATCGTGATGAAGACAAAACCGCCAAAACTGGTCAGCGAGGACAGAGCGGACTGGGCCAGCGCCGCGATATCGATCTCGGTAAAAAATCTCGTGGCAAATTCGCTGATCGCATGGCCAACCGCTTCGGTGCTGCGGTCGAATATCGCAGCCGGCGACCCCATGAGTTCGGATATTTTCGGCCGGCCAGCGCCCGCTTCCACCGGCACAGGAAACCATGTCACAAACAGATTTTCCAGATTGCGCTGATAGACGGGCAGCGAGGGCACAAGATTCTGCAGGCTGGCGACGAGCATCCGTGTCATCGCGAAAAGCAGCGCCATTACCCCGATCAGGGCCAGCGTCGCGCGCAACCAAAGCGGCGTCTGGCCCAACCCCGGAATACGGGCGACCGTAGCGCTGGCGGCGTAGAGAATCTGCAGCAATATGACAGCGGTCACAATCGGCAATATGATGTCCTTGCCGACGTAAAACAGCCAGCCGACCATGATGGTAATGCCGATGGCGTAGAATATTGTGCTGACACGTCCCTGGAACATGATTTGGCGATAGCCGGATTTTACAGGACTGTCATCAGCATGATTGCCCGGCATGACCTTATCGAAAAACATCGGGACAAGCATCTTGACGCCAGGCGTCCTTCTCGGCCAATAGCCGCTATGGCCGACAATATCTCTTCCCAGAATATCGACAATGATCACCGCGAACTGAACCGCAGGGGACTGCTGTTCGTTCTGTCTTCCCCGTCCGGCGCCGGCAAGTCGACGCTGGCGCATATGCTGCTGAAAGCGGATGAGGAGATTGCCATGTCCGTCTCTGTCACCACGCGCCCAAAGCGTCCGGGCGAGGAGCACGGCAAGGATTATTATTTCGTCAGCGGTGATCAATTCGAGGAAATGGTCGCTGACCACAGCTTCCTCGAATATGCCACAGTGTTCGGCAACCGCTATGCCACGCCGGCCGCGCCGGTAAACCAGAGTCTGGAGGCAGGCCAGGATGTGCTGTTCGATATCGACTGGCAGGGCACCCAGCAACTGTACCAGCGGGCAGGTCAGGATGTGGTAAGGGTGTTCATCCTGCCGCCCTCACTCGAGGAATTGCGCAAACGGCTCGAAAGCCGCAACACCGACGCGCCCGATATCATCGAAAGCCGGATGCAGCGCGCGACCAGCGAGATCAGCCACTGGGACGGCTATGACTATGTCCTGATCAACGACGATCTCGACGCCTGCTTTGCGAAGGTGAAGCAGATTCTGGCCACCGAACGCATGCGGCGGTCACGACAGACCGGCCTGATCGGTTTTGTCAGGGATCTGATGGCCGAATAGAAATGCCGGTTCTGCTCACGCAGCTTTTCTAGAACCGGGCCGAGCAATAACGGATTTCGCCCGCATTGCACCGCTCCACGGCTTCCCGCCATTCATCCATTTTTCTTTCATATTCGGCCTGACGCTCGGCTTCAGCGATCCGGTCGGCGGCAATTTTTTCCTCGTTCAGGCGCAGATTTTCTGCATGTTGCGCCGCCGACTGTTCATTCAGTCGATGCAAAAATTCTCCGCGCAGCGCATGCGAGCGGTTGCGAATACACGAGGTTACAAGCTCGGATTTTTTCTGCTCGGCCCTGAATTGGCTGGAAGCCGCAGACCACCGCTTTTCGACCATCGATTTGCATATCGCCGGAATATTTGCCAATCGCGCATCATAATCCTCGGTGATGCTTCGGATAAACTGTTCGTTCGACGCTATGGCTGGATCAACGTTCAGTTCTGCGTTTTTCCGGTCCTGCACGCATTGCGAACTCGCCCATATTTGATAATATTTCTCGTTCTCTGCGGGATTCAATCGACTATATTGGTGGACCAGATATTGCTTGGCCCCCTCGCAGTCGGGATTGGATTCCTGCGCCATCGCGGCCCCGTCAAAAAACAGGGCCGCCAGCAGCGCGCCGATGAAGAAAATTTTTCCGTGCAGCACATCTCGTCCTTTCGTTCAGGACCCCCGCGTGCCATTCTATCCCTGTCGATAAACGGTTTCAAGATTTTACCGTCTCGGCAATATATTCGAAGACTGTTCGAACAGTCCGAACGTCGTCGCCATCAAGGCCTTTTCACATAAAGGCCGTCAAAAACCACGCTCCATGTGTTACCGCCATCCATCGACGCCTGCCAATGCTGGCGAACGCTACCGTCCGCCATCGGAGTCCATGTGACCCGGTTGATCTTCATACCTTCTTTGAAATAGGGCGTGTTGCGGTTGCTCAGCACCATTTCACCGCGCTCGTTCAGTCCGCCCTCGATGAACAGGGCACCGCCATCCGCTCCCATCCAGGTCTGGTGCCATTTTTTACGCGCCGCATCATAAAAGCTCATGCTCATCCCGGTATAGCCGCCCTTGGTGCTGTAATCTTCATGGATGACACAGCCGCCATGTTCGCGCGATATCCTGTTCACCGCGCTCGGCTGATCCTGCCCGGCGGCGGTAACATCCCAAGTGCCGATCCAGAAATCGAAGGCACTGTGATTGTCGGATGCACAGGCGGGTGGTGGCGTTGCGGCAGATGGAGTCGGTGACTGCGCCTGAACGACGGCAGTCAAAGGGGATGGCACCAGAAGCGTTGCAAGGGCCGCGCCCAGCAGGGGGCTGACGCGGTACCGGCCTTGGCGGGAATCGGAGCTTGCCCATGCGGTAGACAATATTCCCGCGTCGAGCATTTTGCGTATTCGCATTTGCTACCATCCCCCCATGTTGAGCTTCGATACGACCCGAAAGAAATTTGGAAATTCCGGATGTTCACTCAGCTTTCTGTTGAATAGCAGGTCGGCGCGCCATGCGTTGGCTCATTCGACCAACAGCAATTGATCGTCGATGAAAGGGTCGGTTCGTTCCAGGTCCAACCCTGCCACGGAACGCCGCCTTCGCCCCTTCGCCGCATGGCATTCAAAAGACCGTTGGTTTTGCTGCTGCAACCCGTTACCAACAGGGAAAGCGGCAGGGAGTAATATGGTGGAATCACGGGAAGTTGAAGTCCTGATCGTCGGGGGGGGATTTTCGACGATGCCGCTGATCCGCGAGCTGGAGGCGGATGGTGTCGACTGGCTGATGGTTTCCCCGATGACTCCGATCTGGCAACAACTGGAAGAGGCCGATGCACTGGATTTCGATCTGGTCAGCTCGCTGCAGAGCAGCGTCTATTCGTTCGAACTGGTCGAGATGCTGAACGAACTGGGCGAGAATTTCACCGACGGTTTTCCTACCGCCAGTGAATTTTATGCGATCCACAAGAAATATGCCGCGCGCCATGCCGATCATATCCACAACGACCGGGTGGACAGCATCGACAATCACGCTGACCACAGCCTTGTCCATCTCGAAAGCGGCGAGACGTTTCGTGCCCGCCATGTCGTCGTCGCCACCGCCTTCCGGCGGCAGATGAACGCCAATCTCAAGCAGATCAAGGTTGATGCCAGCTATGCCGGCAAGAGCGTGGCGATTACATCGACCGGGGACAGTTCCAACCTGCTGATCGCCAAGCTGGTGGCTTATGGAGCGAAGGTGCATCTGGTGACCAACGGCTTCATCATGCTCGACAAGATGTTCGCGACCTTCTCGCCGCTCGACAACGGCCCGCGCTTCGTGCCGCTCGACCAGCTGGAATGCCACAATTTCTCCGAAGTCAGCAAATGGAGCTATCGCGCCTTTATCGACGGCGGCTATATCCACGGCCTGATCCATAACGGCTTTGCAAAACTTTTCGACCGCAACAGCCTCGGCGTCCGACATCCCCGGAGTATCCGGCCGCACCAGGATATCCGAAGCTTCTTCAAGGCCAGAGCGCCGATCGAAAACGGCCATATCGCGATCAAATATTGGCCGATCGACGTCTACAGACTCTATTGCGAAGAGACGCTCGAACAGAAGATCGACGAAGGCTATCTGATCAACGACCTGCCCTTCTTTCTCGAACACGGCCATGTCAAATTATGGGACAAATCGTCTGCCACGATCGACCGCGAAGCGATGACGATCCGCGAGGATGGCGAAACCGCCTCCTTCGATCTGATCATCGACGGCGACCAGGAAGTGCCTAACATCCCGGAAATCCGGATGCATGGCAGCAGTGACGGCGAGCAGTTTTCCTACCGGCCCCGCGCGCAATTTCTGGGCGTCGCCTCTCCGAAACTGGACAATATCTATACCATCGGCTTCACGCGCCCGTTTACCGGCGGCCTCAACAATATCAGCGAGATGCAGTGTCTTCTGGTCCACCGGATGATTACCGATCCGGCCTTCCGGGACGAAATCCGGAGCGATATCGATCAGCGGATCGCAGACTATAACGCGACCTATTTCGCCAGACGGCCGGAAAAAAAGACCGACCATCTGGTCTGGTATGGCACCTTCACCGACGAGGTGGCCAAGGTATTAGGGATCCGGCCGAAGCGCAGCGATACGCCGGGCGTCAAGGGCCTGATGAAATATTACATGTTCCCGAACAATGTTTTCCGGTTCCGCGAAACAGGCCGCTACGCGGTTGAAGGTGTGGGCGAATTGATCGAGCATACCGCGAAACAATATCACGATTACAAGGTGCTGGCGCTGCTGGTGATCCGTTATCCGTTCTTCGAGCTGCTGGCACTCGCCACCATCCTGCTCGCGCCGGTGCCGTGGTGGGTGAAGATCCCGGCCGCGATCATCCACAACCGCCTGCCCTTCACCTCGACGCTGGTCGGCAAGTTCGGATTGCCAACGAGGGAAAGCAAGGCGATCTTCAATTACCGCAAGGCGATCAGCTTTCCGGTGCTGGCTTATCCTTTGGTCGCGGCAGTCGTGTGGGCAGCGGCGGGGATGGGAACGGCCTTTGGCTTCTCCGCCGCGCTGCTCGCCTATGTCTATGCGATGATCCATCTCGGGACCGCCAAGGGATGGAACCGCAAATTTTTCTGCGACATGAAGAGCAAGCGGTCGCCGGAGATGGTCAAGTTTTTCGAGCGGTATCGGAAGGTATTTGGGCGGGTCAAGTCGATTAGACAACGCGCAGACCAACTAGACTAGAGTTTTGCCCTGACAACACAACTCTGCAACTTGGGCTTCAGAGCATTGATCTCCAGAAGGGTTCGGGCCGCAGTAGCCTTTTCCGCCATCGACAAAGCCAGAGGCTGTGCCTTGTTCTGCGCGTCGGCGACTGCAGCAGGTGAATTGGCCTCCTCGATATCATCAGATAGCTGCTTAATTTCTGCGACGACACCTGCTGGATCAAAGACACCAACAGCACTCAACCGCTGGGCCAAAATGCGCTCGACCGAGAGCAGCGAGGACGAAACGAGGTCGAAATACTGCGTTTCCGGCCCCACTTCGACGCCAACCGGGTTTTTACGAGTCTGGAACTTGAGACTATTTTTTTCAGCTTCGTCCTGGATTTTTTTAATCGAGAATCCATCAATCCCGACAGCTTCCATCTTGATGCAAATCAAGGCATCAAGCGAACTGTCAAAAATATCCGCCTTGCCTTTCGGGTCGTAGTAATTTTTACTTCCATTCAGAATGGATGCAGCGGAACCGCCTGCAATGGCGACGTTTGGACCTGCGCCAAAGGCTGTGGCGGTGATCGTCCCCACCGCCGTTAAGAAAGACGGTATTTCAAAAATCTGCCTTCCGTTGGCTGCGCTATGGGCCCTGCATCGATATAGTAGTATAAAATTGTTGATCAGACTGCGCGCTCCGTCAACGCTCTCCTCAATCGGTACTGGCTTACTATCTGCCAATTTTTCGAAAGACTTGCAGCTCTGTCCTATAGAACGATTGCTGCCACGGGTTTCCATCACATTGGTCAAATTGACAGAAGGCGGAGCAAAACTCGTGGTGGCACATCCTCCGAGCATTGTGGCTGCAGTTGCCAACATGAGAACGTTTTTCATCTTATCTACCTCGGTGTCTGATTGCCTGGTCAAATTAGCCTTGCTGCTCTCTCAACACCCGTGACCGTCCTCACGCCCCCCAAAAAAACTCCTCTTGAAAAAAGAACAAACATCGAACATAAAGCAGAGACCACCCTGTCCTTCTGACCCGCTGGACTCTCTCCGGCATCTTCGGCAAAGCACGCGCATGAGTCTGACCCACATCAAAGTAAAAGGCGCCCGGGAGCATAATCTCAAGGGCGTCGATATCGAGCTGCCGCGCGAGAAGCTGATCGTGATCACCGGCCTGTCCGGTTCCGGCAAATCGAGCCTTGCGTTCGATACCATCTATGCCGAGGGGCAGCGGCGCTATGTCGAGAGCCTCAGCGCTTATGCGCGGCAGTTTCTCGAGATGATGCAGAAGCCCGATGTCGAGCATATCGAGGGCCTGTCACCGGCAATCTCGATCGAGCAGAAAACGACCAGCCGCAACCCGCGCTCGACCGTCGCCACCGTCACCGAAATTTACGATTATATGCGCCTGCTCTGGGCCCGTGCCGGAGTCCCCTATTCGCCCGCCACCGGCCTGCCGATCACCGCACAGACCGTGTCGCAGATGGTCGACCGGGTGATGGCCCTGCCCGAAAAGACCCGCTTCTTCCTGCTCGCCCCCGTGGTGCGCGGGCGCAAGGGCGAGTATCGCAAGGAATTGCTTGAATGGCAGAAAGCCGGCTTTACCCGGGTCCGGGTTGATGGCGAATTTTACGATATCGAGGAAACGCCCAAGCTCGACAAGAAATACAAGCATGATATCGAGGTGGTCGTCGACCGGCTGGTGGTGCGTGACGGCATGGAACAGCGGCTCGCCGACAGTTTCGAGACCGCGCTGCGGCTGGCCGACGGGCTTGCTTTTGTCGATCTGGCGGATGGTACGGTTGAGGAAGCGCTTGCCAATGGTGCTTCGACAGGCTCAGCACGAACGGAAGGCGTCGCAGAAGCACAAACGCCGTTCGTGTCGAGCGTAGTCGAGACACGCCTCTCGACTACGCTCGAGGCGAACGGGAAAAATGCTGATTCGCCCCAAGGCAAAATGAAAGGCACCGGCCTGCCCGACAACCGGATCGTCTTTTCCGAACGTTTCGCCTGCCCGGTCAGTGGCTTCACTATCGAGGAAATCGCCCCGCGCCTGTTCTCGTTCAACGCGCCGCAGGGTGCCTGCCCGTCCTGTGACGGGCTTGGCGAGAAGCTCCATTTCGATCCCCAGCTGATCGTGCCCAATCCGGCGCTCAGCATCAAGAAGGGCGCGGTCGTGCCCTGGGCCAAGTCCAATCCGCCATCGCCTTATTATATGCAAGTACTGGGATCGCTCGCGCGGCATTTCGAATTTGATCTCGATACGCCGTGGAATGAGCTCAGCGAGCATCATCGCGATGTGGTCCTCAACGGCACCCAGGGCCTGCCGGTGACGCTGCGCTTCCAGGACGGACGCAAATCCTACGAGGTGAAGAAGCCGTTCGAAGGCGTGGTCGGCAATCTCAAACGCCGCATGCTGCAGACCGAAAGTGCCTGGATGCAGGAGGAACTCGCCAAGTTCCAGGCAGCCGCTCCGTGCGAGACCTGCCATGGCGCGCGGCTCAAGCCGGAAGCGCTGGCGGTGAAGATCGCGGGCGAGGATATTTCCATCTCGACCCGGCGCAGCGTCGGCGATGCCCTGGTATTTTTCGAAGGCCTCGGCGCACAACTGAACAAGACGCAGAGCCAGATTGCCGAACCGATCCTCAAGGAGATTATCGAGCGGCTGGGCTTCCTCAACAATGTCGGGCTCGACTATCTCAATCTCGACCGGACCAGCGGCACTCTGTCCGGCGGCGAGAGTCAGCGCATCCGTCTCGCCAGCCAGATCGGATCGGGCCTCAGCGGCGTGCTCTACGTGCTCGACGAACCGAGCATCGGCCTGCACCAGCGCGACAATGATCGGCTGCTGACCACACTCAAGCGGCTGCGCGATCTCGGCAATACGGTGATCGTGGTCGAACATGATGAAGACGCCATTCGCACCGCTGACTGGGTCGTGGACATGGGGCCCGGCGCCGGCGTGCATGGCGGCGAGGTCGTGGCCGAAGGCACGCTGAAACAGATATTGAAATCGAAACAATCGCTGACCGCTGCCTATCTTAACGGCACCCGGGAAATCGAGGTGCCGACAGAGCGGCGCAAGGGCAATGGCAAGAAGCTGACCGTACACGGCGCTACCGCCAACAATCTGCAAAATGTGACCGCGTCGATTCCGCTCGGGACATTTACCTGCGTCACCGGCCTGTCGGGCTCGGGCAAGTCATCGCTCACCATCGACACGCTCTACGCAGCCGCTGCACGGACCCTCAATGGCGCGCGGGTGATTGCCGGCAAACATGACAAGATCACCGGCCTCGAATATTGCGACAAGGTCATCGATATCGACCAGTCGCCGATCGGCCGCACCCCGCGCTCCAACCCCGCCACCTATACCGGCGCCTTTACCAATATCCGTGACTGGTTCGCCGGCCTGCCCGAGGCGCAGGCGCGCGGGTACAAGCCGGGCCGGTTCAGCTTCAACGTCAAGGGTGGCCGCTGCGAGGTGTGCCGCGGTGACGGGCTGATCAAGATCGAGATGCACTTTCTGCCCGACGTCTATGTCACTTGCGAGGAATGCGGCGGCAAACGCTATAATCGCGAGACTCTCGAGGTGAAGTTCAAGGGCAAGTCGATTGCGGATATTCTGGATATGACGGTCGAGGATGCAGTCAGCTTCTTCAAGGCAGTGCCGCCGATCCGCGACAAGATGGCGATGCTATATGAAGTCGGCCTCGGCTATGTGAAGGTCGGCCAGCAGGCCACGACCTTGTCCGGCGGCGAGGCGCAGCGCGTCAAGCTGGCCAAGGAACTGTCGAAACGCTCGACCGGGCAGACGCTCTATATTCTGGATGAACCCACCACCGGGCTGCATTTCGAAGATGTTCGCAAGCTGCTGCAAGTGCTCCACCAACTGGTCGAGCAGGGCAATAGCGTGGTGGTGATCGAGCATAATCTCGATGTCATCAAGACCGCCGACCATATCCTCGACCTCGGCCCCGAAGGCGGCGTCCGTGGCGGCGAGATTGTCGCTCAGGGCACGCCGGAAGAAGTGGCGCAGGTCAAGGCGAGCTATACCGGCGGCTATCTGAAGGATATGCTGGCGAAGTGACCGGCAATCCGGTGAAGCTGCTATTCGTCTGTACCCGCAACCGGTTGCGCAGCCCGACCGCCGAGGCGGTTTTGAATCAGATTGACGGAGTCATGGCAATCTCGGCCGGGATCAATCATGATGCAGAGACCCCGCTGTCGGGTGATTTGATCGAATGGGCCGACCGCATCTACGTGATGGAAACAGCCCACAAGAAAAAGGTCAGCCGGCAGTTTGCTGCCTTGCTGAAAGACAAGCCCGTCCGCAATCTCGCCATTCCGGACGATTATCAATTCATGGACGCAGATCTGGTCGCCAGGATAAAATCCTGCTTCCCGGAATATTTTACCTAGTAGCGCAAGACCCGCGACTGCCAGAGCAGCAGCAGCGGCGACAGCAGTTCCACGATCATCCCTGCGACTTGCTCGGTCGGCGGTACGCCCACCGTCAGATAGGATACCGCCCGGGCGCAGCCGCCGATGAAGAAGAACAGCATCGCGAAGCGGAACAGCTTCGCCCGTTTCCGGATATCGCCGGCGCTGTAGAAGATCATGAGGGCGACACCGATATAAACACCGGAGAGATAGCGATACTGGTTATCCATCGCGGTGGTAAACGGGTCGCCACCCATATGTTCCGCCGCACCGAATAGCAGGCCGTTGACCCCGAACCAGAGCGGGATAAATCCAATCAGAAACGAAAGGATGCGGAATGCGACCATATATATTCTCCTCCAATTTGTTCATGGCACGCCTGTTAGCCGGCGTATTTCCAATCGATCAAATGCTGCCTATATGCGGACCCGACAAGGCCTAGACTCCCAAGGCAGCCTGCAACTGTTTCAGGCCTTCTGCTTCCTCGGCCGTCAATGGCTGGGCCTCGCAGCGCGGATCGGTTTTCTGCAATCCGCGGATCATCACGTCGTTAATCGGGATAGGATCGCAACCATGATCCGTCTTGCAGATCAGATCAAACTGCGGTGCCGCCTTGACATGGCAATCCTGACAGCTGTTCCCAAAGCGGTTCTTGACCTCGTCCGCACCGCGTACCCGGATCTTGGTCCCCTCGGCCGAGATGTCGAGGTCAAAATATTCCCAGTCCTTGGTTACGGGATTGAAGCCCGCTTCGCGCTTGACCATCACTTCGGTCGGGACCAGCTGCACCACCGAACCTACCGGATAGATGCCACCATCCTCCGCGCTAGCCACTGCAATCGTGGCATCGAGATCGCCATTGAGATTGCCGACAAAGAAGCGGTCCACCGGAGTAAGGTCGCTGATGCAACCGAAGCTCGCATCGGTTATATTTTCGGTCGGCAAGGCCGCGACGGCATCCTCATTCGCCGCTTCCGGTTCCCCGCTGCACCCTTGCGTAACCAGACCTGCCAGCAACAAGGCCGCGGTCGCGCGAAGCAGCCGTGCCGATGATTTGCCCTGTGATCGCTTTTGCATCATGATAATCCCCCCCGATAGGCTTCAAGACTGCCATGCGCGGGTGCAGCTGTCAATTTTTGCGCTTTGGGCAAGACGACTAAAGCCGCTCCAGCCGAACCGGCAACCCGTCCCTCGGCTGCGGAATGGGGAAAACCTGCCAATTCGGCTCATAATCCGGTCCGCCCTGCAAGACGATCCGGTTCTGGGTCAGCATCGCGTGCATCAATATCTTGATCTGCATATAGGCGAAATGCAGGCCCAGACACATGTGTGCGCCGCCGCCAAAGGGCACCCAGGCATATTTGTGCCGCCCGGCCGAGTTTTCCGGCGTAAACCGCAGCGGATCGAACTTGTCCGGATCGGGCCAGTGCTTGGCCATCTTGTGGACGAATTGCGGACTGATGCCGATATTGGTCCCAGCCGGGATCGTATAGTTGCGGAAGGTGAATTCCTTGAGCGCCCGGCGCGGGATGCTGGGCACCGGCGGGATCAGCCTGAGCGCTTCCTTGAACGCCATTTCGGTGAGT
>TARA_R110002094_G_scaffold41298_4_pt1 | contig 12343 bp, 12 predicted proteins | sample TARA_R110002094 | Tara Oceans TARA_R110002094 (sample SAMEA4397409) | marine metagenome | biome: Polar Biome; feature: [MIX] marine epipelagic wind mixed layer (ENVO:01000061); material: water (ENVO:00002006), including particulate matter (ENVO:01000060) such as... | depth 10-100 m
GCGGTTCCGGACATAACGCAAGCGGATGAACCGTGGCAGCACAACATGCGGACCAATATGTTTGTAACGTGGGCAGCCCTGAAAATGGAGACACAGAGATGACGACTTCCGCCGAACGGGTGCGGGCGTGGCAAGGTCCGGCAATCCTGAGCTATGGCTTCCGTCCGTTCTTCCTGCTGGGTGCGCTGTGGGCAGCGCTGGCGATGCTTCTATGGGTTTTCATGCTGACCGGACGCGATGTGCTGCCGACGGCATTTGATGCGGTTTCCTGGCACGCTCATGAGATGCTGTTCGGCTACCTCGGAGCGGTGATGGCAGGGTTTTTGCTGACAGCAGTGCCGAACTGGACCGGACGGCTGCCTGTGACCGGCTGGCCATTGTTGGGGCTGGCAACACTCTGGGTTCTCGGTCGTGGCGCAGTGGCAGTGTCGGCTCTCCTGCCCTGGACTGTTGTGGCGCTGGCCGATCTTGCGCTGCCGCTGGCGCTGGCAGGATTTTTGGCGCGCGAGATTGTCGCCGGGCGAAACTGGCGCAACCTGCCGGTGTCGGGGCTGCTCACGCTTTGGACCCTGGCCAATGCTCTTTATCATCTGGAGGCGGCGCGTGACGGGTATCCGGCTGGAGGGCTCGGGTTGCGGATCGGTCTTGCGACAGCGATCATGATGATCGCGCTGATCGGTGGACGCATCGTGCCGAGTTTCACCCGCAACTGGCTTTCCAAGCGCGGTGCGGTTCGGCTGCCGACGCCTTTCGGTCAGGCCGATGGCATGGTTCTGGCGCTGACATTCGGCGCTTTGTCGATCTGGGTGATCTGGCCGGACCGGGGAGCGACGGCACTCATCTGTGGTCTGGCAGGGCTTGCAAATCTGTGGCGGATGTGGCGCTGGCAGGGCCTGCAGACGGGTGCTGAGGCGCTGGTCTGGGTGCTGCATGCTGGTTATGCCTTCGTGCCGCTGGGATTTTTGGCTGTGATGGCCGGGTGGCTGTTTCCTGATTTGGAAGTTGCGGCACGACATCTCTGGCTGGCGGGCGCGACAGGGTTGATGACGCTTGCGGTGATGACAAGGGCAAGCCTTGGCCATGCCGGGCGGCCACTCCATGCCGGGCCGGGCATAACGGCGCTTTATTTCGCGTTGATTATCTCGATCGCAGCGCGGTTTGTGGCGGGGCTTTGGCCGGATCAGACCTGGCTTTTGCATCTGGCAGCGGCGGCCTGGATTGTAGCCTTCGCCGGTTTTGCAATACTTTATTGGCCGCTGCTGGCGCGGCCGCGTGGTGCGCTCCGATCACCGGAAAAAGGCCGGCAATGAGATGAATGGCTGGGGCGAATATGTTGCGGCGTTTGGCTTGTTTCTGGCAAGCCACGCCTTTCCGGTGCGGCCGCCTGTCAAGCCATGGCTTGTGGCGCGGCTTGGCAAAACCGGCTTCACGCTGGCCTATTCAGCGCTGTCGGTTGCGATCCTTGTCTGGCTGATTACAGCAGCCGGACGGGCGCCTTATGTGGAGCTGTGGCCTCGAGCGGAATGGCAAAATCTGATTGCACTTGCTGCGCTCGCGGCCGCCTGCCTGATCATCGCGCTGGCAGCTTTTCGGCCGAATCCGTTCTCGTTTGGCGGATGGCGCGACGAAAATTTTAATGCATCCCGACCCGGCATCATCGGGCTGGTCCGGCATCCCTATCTTGCCGCCATTGCTCTGTGGGCGCTGGGCCATCTGGCACCCAATGGAGATCTGGCACATGTGCTGCTGTTTGGCGGCTTCTCCGTGCTTGCTGTGGCGGGGATGCGGCTCATTGACCGCCGGCGGCAAAGAGAAATGGGACCGGCAGCCTGGCAGGCCCTGCGCGATGTCTCCTACGGCGCACGTGCGGTAGAAATATCATGGGATCTGGTTGTCAGACTTGTTGCCGGATTTGGGCTGCTGATCCTTTTGATCCTGCTGCATCCTGCCGTCATCGGATTTGAAGCCGTGGATTTGCAGTATCTTTGGCGAAGTTAGAGCAGGAGTTTAAAAGGCGATAATTCTTCGAATCGAGCTACGCGAGGACGACATCGAGATTTGCCAGTTTCATTTTCTCGATGGCTGTTTTGCCAACCAGATCTGTCGTGATGACGCCGTCGATCTGATCAAAGGTCGCTGTGCTGACAAATGCTCCGGTGCGAAACTTGGTATGATCCGCCACGACGTATTTTTGGCGTGAGACACCGATAACCTCTTTTTGGACCTGGCTGTAAGCATCAAGACCAATGCTCACCTGCTGACGTTCAACGTCAACCGAGGACACACACAGAAAGGCAATGTCGAAAGACAGCGAGCGGACCGTTGAAATGGCAATCGAGCCTGTAAAGGAGTCGTTGAGCTCCAGATAAGCGCCGCCGATCACATAGAGATAGGGAACCGAGCGCTTTTTCAGCTCATTGGCGATGCCGAGCGAACTGGTAACGTATCGGCAGCGGGTGTTTTCTTGCGCTTCACAGGCGATCTGCAGTGCTGTTGTCCCAGCGTCGAGAAAGACAGTTTTCTCACCCGTAATGAGCTTGGTGGCGGCGATGCCAATCCTGACTTTTTCGTCGACGTTTGAAACCGCACGACTCTCATTCGGCTCAACTTGAGACACCAGCAAATTGGTGACAGCACCGCCATGGGTGCGGACGATAACGCCCTTTGATTCAAGTGCCGCCAGGTCGCGCCGTATGGTGGCCTCCGAGACACCGAAATTTGACCTCAGTTCAGCCAGCTTGGCAGACTGATTGCGGTTTATCAGATCTACGATCTGTTGCTGCCTGACGGCTGCTAGTTGAGTGTCTTCCGACATGAAATCACTCCGTGGGGTCCACAATTTCCAGTGCAAAACTTGGTCATTTGTCGCGTCGAAGTCAATCATTATCACTCAAAATCGCTCATTCAGGCCGGAGGTCATTCTTCCTTTGCGCTATAAGCCACCTGTTGGAGCCAAGGAAGGGATCAACTCCCGGACCGGAATGACTAAGAACAGAGTTATTCTGCATCATTCGCTCAAAAGCGCGCATAGGTTGCAGTTGCACAAGTCAACGCGGCCACAAAGCGCAAGCCCGGAGGCCGCTTTATCTACGGTCCGGGTTTTGCGGGCACGATGTGTTGACAGATCGAACGCTTAGCTGAATTCGCCAAGTGCATATGGCTTTTTAATATTGAAAGAAATTCTATGAAAACTACCGTTTTGGTAGCTTTTATGAGGATAATTGAGATTGTTGACCGGCAATAAAAGCCGAAGTTATTTGTGTTCCGGATGCGCGCATCACCGCTGATTAAGCCAATAACACAATGTGTTCGGGTTCCGTCGCTGCGCTCTTGTTATCGAAAGATGATGAACGTTTACGATTGTATGTGAGCGTTTATGATTGACATTTATGTAAAAGCTGCGTAAATTCTTCACACTATTGTCGGAGGGAGCGAATGCGAGGCCATTTTCAATTGGTAGCAACGCGACAGAGTGAGTTGCTTGAATTGATAAATGCCAACGCTGCTGTTGATGTGAATGATTTGTCCAACCTGTTCGGAGTTTCTGTCGCGACAATCAGGCGTGACCTGAGCGCTATGGAAACAAAGGGGTTGCTGGCGAGAACGCATGGCGGAGCAGTCAGCATTTCGCTGGCAAACCGGAAACTGCCCAAGGAAACAGGCGCGACCGTAAATATCGCGGAAAAGAACCGGATCGCTTCCGTGGCGTCCGGCATGTTGATGGGTAATGAAACGGTTTTCCTGGATGCGGGAACGACCGCAGTCCAACTGGCCGTCGCGCTTGCCAAAAGGCAGGACTGCACCTTTGTCACCAGCAGCTTGAGCATCGCAAATGTTCTTGCCGCCCAAAATCACCAGAAATTCTATCTGACGGGTGGAAATTTCCTGACTGTCAACGAAGCTTTCGGGGGTCGATTGGCGGCAAATGCGCTCAGCGGACTGACATTTGACATCGCCTTTTTATGCGCATCGGCGATTGATGTTGACCGGCGCGCAATCAGCATGGTGCTGGAGCCTTACAGTGAGATTCAGCGGATGGCTCTGTCAGTGTCCCGCCGTGTTTATGCGATCGCGGACTATACCAAATTCAAAAGCAGTGCTTTTTCGATTACCGCCAATTTCGACGAGATTGACGGAGTCATCACAAACAGGGAATTAGATGCATCAATGTTGGCAAAATGTTCAAAAGCCGGCCTGGAGGTGATCCTGTCATGACAAAAACAGGAGTTGACCTTCAACTGATCAATCTGAAGAAAAGCTGGGGATCTGTCCAGGTTCTGCATGATATCAGCTTTAAGGTCGAGGCCGGCACGTTCCTGACGCTTCTGGGGCCTTCAGGCTGCGGGAAAAGCACGGCTTTGCGACTTATGGCGGGCCTGGATACGGTGTCGGGCGGGCAAATTCTGATTGACGGCGTTGACGTCACCAAATTACCGCCCGCCGAGCGCAATATCGGTATGGTGTTCCAGAATTATGCGCTGTTTCCGCATATGACTGTGCGCCAGAATATCCTCTACGGACTGCGCGTGCGGCGCACCCCGGTGGCAGAGCAGAACGCCAATCTGGAGCGGGTAACCGAGCTTATGGGCCTCGACCAGTTGCTGCAGCGTCATCCGGCACAACTGTCCGGCGGACAACAGCAGCGCGTCGCGCTGGCAAGAGTGCTTGTTGCGAATCGTCCGCTGGTATTGATGGATGAACCGCTGTCAAATCTCGACGCAAAATTACGGGTCGAAATACGCAGCGAAATTCGTGAGTTGAACCAGAAACTCGGCATCACAATCGTATATGTGACTCACGACCAAAGCGAAGCTTTGTCGATGTCTGACAAAGTTATGCTGATGGATGGCGGCAGAGCGTCACAATTCGGCACACCTGAAGACATCTATGTCCAACCAAAGAATATTTTCGCTGCCAGTTTTATCGGTACCCCGCCGATGAATCTAATCAATGGCTCAGCTGTTGCGCCGGATATTCTGGGGGCTCATGCGTCACACGCAAAAGACTTCCTTATAGGAATTCGACCAGAGGATCTGGTGCTTTGCACCCAACCTTCAGCGCTTGGCCTGCGCGGCAAAATTGTCAGCGCGGAATATGAGGGCGTCCATACACTTGTCACTATTGAAATTGCCGACAAGGCAAGAGTTATCACGATCATCCCCAAAGCCGAGAGCTTTCTTCTGGGGCGTGAAGTGTACCTGGATGCTGATCAGGATGCGTTGCACCTGTTCAAGCAATCGGACGGGCAAAATGTGCCGTTCCAGCCTGATCTTGAAGTGAATACCCGCTCGCAGGCAAATCAATAATTAAACACCCAAGGAGGAGACTGATATGAGAATTTCCACAACCCTGATGACAACCACAGCAGCAATAGTGCTGTCTGCCGGTGCTGCACTTTCTGCCGAACTGGAATTCTATTTTCCGGTTGGCGTGAATGCGCCAGCTGTCGCGACCATCCAGGAATTGACAGATGCCTGGGCAGCCAAAAATCCGCAACACAATGTGAAAGCTGTCTATGCCGGCAATTATGAAGAGACCACAACAAAAGCGCTGACCGCAGCCACTGCGGGTAATCCGCCTCATGTCGCTGTTTTACTGGCAACTGATATCTTCACGCTGGTCGAAGAAGATGTTGTCATTCCGATCACCGATGTTGCCAGTTCAGAGGAAGACCAGGTCTGGCTTGACGGCTTCTACAAAGGTTTCATGAAAGACGCGACGCTGGACGGAAAAATCTACGGCGTTCCATTCCAGCGCTCAACGCCGGTCCTGTACTACAACAAAGATGCCTTTGCAGAAGCTGGTCTCGATCCAGAAACGCCCCCCAAGACCTGGGATGAAATGATCGAGATGGGCAAAAAACTCGTCAAAAAAGATGCTAATGGCAACGTGACCCAATGGGGAACACGTATTCCAACGCTCGGCCTTGGCGGAGCGTGGTTATATGGTGGGCTGGTGATTTCGAATGGCAGCCAATTGTCAGCAGACAATGGCGTTGATGTTGCCATCGATACGCCTGAAGCGATCGGTGCCCTGGAATTTCTGACCAGATTGTCGGAAGAGGGTGTGATGGCGCCCGGCGGAATCAGCTGGGGTGACACGCCTAAGGCCTTTGTAGAGCAGAACGCTGCCACGATCTGGACATCAACCGGCAATCTGGCATTCGTTAATGACAATGCTGAATTCGACTGGGGTGTCGGATTCCTGCCCGGCGGCAAAGGTCCGGGCGCTCCTGTGGGCGGCGGCAACTTCTACATCTTCAAGGAAACAACGGATGAGGAGCGGGCAGCTGCGCTTGATTTCATCAAGTTCATGACCACTCCCGAAAATGCAGCCAAATGGTCCATCGCCACAGGCTACATCGCGCCGCGGGCTGATACGTGGGAAACTCCGGTGATGAAGGAATATGCCGCCAAACTTCCTCAGGCTCTGGTCGCACGTGACCAGATTCAATACGCCAATCGCGAATTCGCGACATTTCAGCGTGGCCGGGTAACTCAATTCCTGGTCGAGGCAATCGAATCGACGATTGACGGTAAGGCGGATCCTGCCGAGGCGCTCGCAGAAGCGCAGAAGAAGGCTGATGCGGTTCTGGACGCTTACAAATAAGCACGGTTCAAACCATCAAATGTGCATGCCGTGAAAGCGGCATGCACAACCAGGCGGGCTACAGATGAAACCTCTCACATTCCGACTAGCACTCATTCTTCTGGTGGTGCCCTGCAGCCTTCTGGCCGCATTCACGCACTATCCGGCGGTGAAATCCCTTCTCAATTCGTTCTGGAGCATGGGAACGATCCGTCGTCCGTCACAGTTTATCGGCATTGGAAATTACGAGACACTGCTCGCGGATGAAACATTTCAACAGGTTCTCTGGAACAGCGCGCTGTATGCTCTGGTCACAATACCAGCCGCAATTGCACTTTCCATCGGCATGGCGCTGCTTGTAAACGCAAAGCTGCCCGGAACGGCGCTGATGCGGTTGTCGTTTTTCATGCCGACCATGCTGCCGATGATAGCGGTGGCGAATATCTGGTTGTTTTTCTACGCACCAGGCATAGGTCTGGCATCGCAGATTCTATCCGTTTTCGGACTCCCTCCGATTAATTTTCTTGGCAGCTCAAGCACGTCACTGGGTTCGATGATGGTGGTTGCCATCTGGAAAGAATCCGGACTTTTCATGATTTTCTATCTTGCCGCGCTGCAAGCGGTTCCGACCAATCTGAAAGAGGCTGCACGATTGGAAGGTGCCGGCTCAACGCGGATATTCTTCGATATTGTTCTGCCGCTTCTCAAACCAACGACCGTGTTTGTAGCGGTCAATGCGCTGATAAATTCCTTCAGGCTTGTTGACCACGTCATAGTGATGACAAGGGGCGGGCCGAATAATTCCAGCTCGCTTCTGCTCTACTATATTTACGAAGTCACATTCCGCTACAGAGATTTTGCCTATGGGGCAACTCTGACGGTTTTCATGGTTTTGCTCCTCGGCCTGATTGCACTGGTCCAATTCAAAATTCTTGACAGAAGGACACACTACCAATGAGAGCCGGCATCAACAGAATCGCAATCAGCACTCTTGCAATCGTGCTTGCACTGGTTTGGGGTGTCCCGTTCATTTATTCGGTCTGGACAGCCATCCATCCGGAGAAATATTCGGCAACCATTCAACTGGATGCGCCGATGACCCTGCAAAACTTCGTTGAAGCCTGGAACGCTGCGCCGTTTGCGCTGTATTTTGCCAACACGGTCATTCTTACACTGATCATTCTGGTCGCCAATTTGATCCTGTGCACCCTGGTTGCCTACGCCTTCGTGCGTTACCGGTTTCCAGGTGCCGGATTGCTGTTCGCTTTGATCATGGTTCAACTGCTCATTACGCCCGAAATTCTGATCGTTGAGAACTACACAACACTGACCAAATTGGGTTTGACCGACACGATCTTCGGTATTGCTCTGCCATATCTGACATCAGCGTTTGGAATTTTCCTTTTGCGACAGACTTTCAAGTCTGTTCCGATTTCGCTTGATGAGGCGGCGCAGGTTGAAGGTGCTTCAACCTGGCGCGTGCTCTGGAATGTCTATGTGCCTTTGGCCAAGCCAACCTATCTGGCCTATGCGCTGGTTTCCATCAGCTTCCACTGGAACAACTTCCTGTGGCCGTTGATCGTTACAAACTCTCCGGAGGCCAGGCCGGTGACGGTCGGGCTGAGTGTGTTTGCCACCGTTGAAAGTGGCGTTGAATGGGCATTGGTGAACGCGGCGACGCTGCTTACGACCGCACCTTTGGTCATCGGGTTCCTGATCTTCCAAAGGCAATTCGTCGCCAACTTCATGCGCGCCGGAATCAAGTAGGACAGAGACGATTTTGCCTGGTCACAGTGTGGCTCAGAGTATTTTCTGCTGACGAAATAGAGACTTCCAACCTGGAGCCATCATGCGATTTGCTCACATATCTGATTTACATCTGGATGCGGCCCCGCAGGATCATCCTTTGCTCCGAAATAATTTGTACGAGGCTCTGGAAATCCTGTTCGGTGATTTGCGTGAAATCCAGTCTTATCTGGATTTTGTCGCGATCACGGGAGACCTTACGGAGACGGGCGATACGGGTTCCTATTTGAAAATAAAGGCGTTGACCGACACGCTGGATATTCCTGTGTTTGTCGTCCCCGGAAACCATGATTTGCGAGACCCGTTTCGAAACGTGTTCGGCTTATCCGGTCCTCTTCCAGATACCGGGCCACTGGATTTTTATGTCAATTCCGCTGAAGCGCAGATCATTGGATTGGACAGCCTGATTGAAGGCACCATGACAGGCAGGCTGACGGACCGGCAACTGGACCGTTTACAGACCAATTTGTTGTCTGCAACGGCCCCGCACACGATTATATTGTTGCACCACTCGCCATTTTCCACGGGTCTGGCCGAGTTTGATGAAATATCCAAAGTTGAAGGCGATCAAGTCTTCGGCGAGTTGATCAGAACAGCCCGATCCAAGATAACCCTTTTGTGCGGACATATTCATCGACCCTACCACGCGGTCTGGATGGGGGCGCAGTGTTACGTTGCCGGAAGTCCGGCATTTCAATTTGGCGGTGAGAAGCCATTTGGCGATTGTGTACTTGGACTGGTCGATGAGCCCTTTTCCTATTTTATTCATAGTCTCGGTGCTTCCGGAGACCATGTTGTCAGCACGCGCTACGTGGACCTGAATAGTGCTGGCAGCGATGGCGCTTTGCGCCGGGGCCTGTTGTCATGACAGCCGACAGTTTGGATGCTGCGGGAACGCACGACATACAGCGCAAGCAACAATTTGCTGAAGAACTGGCGGCGGAAGCTGCGGAGTTGGCGGTAACCTATTTTAAGCGGTCCAGGGGGCTTCGAATTGAGTCAAAAAATCCCAGGGATTTTGTCTCCGAAGCGGATCGCAACGTCGAAGACATGATCCGGCAGCGAATCGGCACACAATATCCTGACGATGATATTGTCGGAGAAGAGGGCGGAGGTGTTGAAACCGATGCATATTGGTGCCTTGATCCGATCGACGGAACCTCGAATTTTCTTGCAGGCATTCCGTTCTGGGGTGTGTCGATCGGGTATTGCGTGAACCGGTTACCAGTGGTCGGGGCGATCTGTATTCCGCTGCTTGATATTTTGGTTTCGGCAAACAGTGCGACGCCGGGAATCCGGTACAACAGATCTGAAAAATCTGAGTTTCAGCAATCTGCAATTCCCTCGGTGGTGCTTGGTCAGAGCCCTTATTGGGGAACGCCGTCTTTCCGACAGGCACAGGATATTTTTCTGAACGCCGATCTGGACTGCATGAATCTTCGATGTTCAGTGGTTGGCACAGCATTTGCGGCACTTGGCATGACGCAGGGCTATTATGAAGAGCAAACAAATATGTGGGACGTTGCGGCCGGCTACGTTGTTGCCAAGCAAGCAGGGCTACACGCCTCTATCCGGCGCAACGCTATAAATAGCAAACTGACGTTCTCTGTGTTGAACCCGAATGTGTTTGAGCAGATTGGCGCGCAGCTTGCGGAGAGAAAGCTTGAGCCTGCAGCCATGCAATGAGAGCACTGCTGTGCCGGTGATTGTCTGATCCGGTGTACGGTGCCGAGATGGATGTCAGCTCTGTGCATTATGCCAATTCGCATATGGCGCGATGCTGGCTGAGGAATATTTCCCCTGTGAGGTGCTTCAGGAAATCCGTTCGCTCCAGCCGGTCCATGACCGGGCCTTTGACTTCGCTCAAATGGAATTTCACACCTATGTCGCCGAGGCGCTGATTGATGGCCTCAAGGGATTCAAGGGCGCTCATATCAACATCATTGATAGCCGTGCACATGAGAATGACATGTCGCAGATCAGGACGGTCCGTCACCATTGCGTAAATCGCATCTTCCAGAAATCGTGCGTTGGCGAAATACAGGCTTTCATCCACGCGAAGGGTGAGGATGGTGTCATGGGTGATGACCTTATGGCGCAGAATATTTCGATAATGTTCGCTTCCGGGAACCTGTCCAACAATGGCCATATGCGGGCGGGACGATTTGTAAAGGTGGATTAGAAGCGATGTCAGAACTCCACTAACAACGCCCCATTCCACGCCGAGAGCAAGGGTAATGAGTAAAGTGGTGAGAACAGCAGCAAAATCAGCTTTGGAATAAATCCAGGTTTTCCGGAGGATCGAAAAATCCACCAGTGACAGAACCGCGACGATGATGGTGGCTGCCAGTGTTGCTTTCGGCAGGTAGTAAATCACTGGGGTCAAAAATAATGCGGCAAGGCTGAGTCCGACTGCGGTATAGGCACCTGCTGCCGGCGTGCGGGCGCCGGCATCGAAATTGACGATTGAGCGCGAAAATCCTCCCGTCACAGGAAAGCCGCCGGTGAATGCGGCTCCAAGATTTGCCGCACCAAGGCCAATCAGCTCCTGATTGGGATCGATGCGCTGCCGTCTCTTGGCGGCGAGGGTCTGAGCCACGGAAATTGATTCAACGAAGCCGATAATGGAAATCAGCACGGCAGACCCTGCAAGCTCGCGCCACAGGCTGAGTGAAAAAGAGGGCAGCGTCAGTGGAGGAAAACCTTGAGGCACGTCGCCGACGAGAGCGACACCGCTGGCACCCAGATCGAGGCTCCAGGTCAAAAGAATGGTTCCAAGAACTGCGACGACAGGGCCGGTTTTTGCAGCCAGATCTGCTAATCGTGAAGACACGCCAATTCGTATCAACTGCTGCTTCAGTCCCTTGCGAATCCAAAACAAAAACACGCTCACAGTGACGCCAATTGCGAAGGTATAAGGATTGAGCTCGCCGGCTGAGCGGCTGAGCGAGATGGCCAGTTCATACAATGTATCTCCCTCCGCAGGCACGCCCAGAATGTGCCTGAACTGGCTGGCAGCGATGAGAATTCCAGATGCCGTGATGAAGCCTGAGATCACCGGATGGGATAGAAAATTTGCGAGAAACCCGAGGCGCAGGACGCCGAGCAGAACAAGGAACGCACCAGACAGAAATGCCAGCGTTATGGCGGCCGCAACGAACTCGGCTGAACCGGGTTCAGCGACTTTGGCGATTGCTGCCGCAGTCATCAAGGACACCACGGCAACGGGACCGACCGCCAGGGTGCGGCTGGTGCCGAATATGGCATAAAGAATGATCGGGGCCATTGAGGCATAGATACCCATTTGTGCCGGAAGACCCGCCAGCAGGGCATAGGCAAGCGATTGCGGAATCAGCATGATGGTCACAATCACCGCGGCGATCATATCATTGGCAAAGACTTCCCGATCATAGGCTCTGCTCCATGTGAAGACAGGCAGATAGCGCTGTGCGATCCCGGCCACCTGCCGAAAAGACAGTGTCGTCATTTGCTATTTCCGATTCTGGGCGCAGGGTGTTGCGATTTCGGCCAGACGCAGGCGAACGGGCGTTCCTCTTGCAGCCTTTCAACGAGGCGTTTCATGCTGACTTTCATTGACAGACCACAACATGGCTGAGCGGGTTCCCGAGCGGCAATAGGCTAAGACGGGCGCTGGCAATTCGTGCAAGGCTGTCCTGAATTCCGCAATGTCCTGAACTTGCAGCTGGCCGGATATGACGGGTAGATAGCGGATTTTCAACCCGGCAGCGTCTGCAGCCGCGGATATTTGCGAGAAGTCCGGCTGATCCGCCGCTTCACCATCCGGCCGGTTGCAAATGATGGAGCGGAAGCCCTTTGCAGCGATAATTTCAATATCGCCTGCAGTAATCTGGGGACTGACAGACAGACTGTCATCCAGTTTCCTGATGTTCACGGTTGGCCCTTTCTTCTGAGTTTAAATTGCTGAACT
>TARA_R110002094_G_scaffold27824_4_pt1 | contig 12337 bp, 9 predicted proteins | sample TARA_R110002094 | Tara Oceans TARA_R110002094 (sample SAMEA4397409) | marine metagenome | biome: Polar Biome; feature: [MIX] marine epipelagic wind mixed layer (ENVO:01000061); material: water (ENVO:00002006), including particulate matter (ENVO:01000060) such as... | depth 10-100 m
CCAGCCCCAACCCGGATAGGCCTGCCGCGCGGACGTTTATGTCGCTGCTGGTTGCGGCGCTGCGGGATGCGCTTTATGTGGCGCGCCTTGACAAGCCGGGGTGCCTCAGGCCTTTCTGATCAAAATTCCAGAACAAAGGATACCGTCATGATGAGAACCCGCGCCGCTGTTGCTGTTGCAGCTGGCCAACCGCTTGAGATCATGGAAGTGAATTTGGATGGACCACGCAAGGGCGAGGTTCTGGTCGAGATCAAGGCCACGGGCCTGTGCCATACGGATGAATTTACCCGCTCCGGCGATGATCCTGAAGGGATCTTTCCCGCGATACTTGGCCATGAGGGTGCGGGTGTGGTGATCGAAATTGGCGAAGGCGTTACCAGCCTTGAAGTTGGCGACCACGTGATCCCGCTTTATACACCGGAATGTCGTGAATGCGAATATTGCCTGAACCCAAAAACCAACCTCTGTCAGTCGATCCGTTCGACGCAAGGCCAAGGCTTGCTGCCCGATGGCTCGACGCGGTTTTCGATGCTGGATGGCACGCCGATCCATCATTATATGGGCTGTTCAACCTTTGCCAACCACACCGTCGTGCCGGAAATTGCGTTGGCAAAGGTCCGCAAAGACGCGCCGTTTGACAAGATTTGCTATATCGGTTGCGGCGTGACCACGGGCATCGGTGCGGTCATCAACACCGCCAAGGTTGAGATCGGGTCGCGCGGGATTGTCTTTGGTCTGGGCGGTATTGGGCTGAACGTCATCCAAGGGCTGCGGTTGGCCGGGGCCGATCAGATTGTCGGTGTTGATCTAAACGACAGCAAAGAAGAAATGGGTCGGCATTTCGGCATGACCGACTTTGTAAACCCGTCCAAGGTGGACGGCGATCTGGTGGCCTATCTGGTTGATCTGACCAATGGGGGTGCGGATTATACCTTTGATGCTACGGGAAACGTGAATGTGATGCGCACCGCGTTGGAGGCCGCGCACAAAGGCTGGGGCGAAAGCATCATTATCGGTGTGGCCCCAGCGGGTGCTGAAATCTCAACCCGGCCCTTCCAGTTGGTCACGGGCCGCAGCTGGCGCGGCACCGCATTTGGGGGTGCATCGGGCCGCACGGATGTGCCAAAGATTGTCGATTGGTACATGGACGGCAAGATCGAGATTGACCCGATGATCACCCACAAGCTGACTTTGGATGAGATCAACCACGGTTTTGATCTGATGCACGAGGGCAAATCAATCCGCGCGGTGGTGGAGTTCTGATCCGGCGTGCTGCCGCCTAAATCTTGCAGTGCTGCGCGTTCGTCGTGGTGTAGGTTGGTGTTCTGGCCGGGTCGACGCAGGCAGCGCGGCACGCGTTAATTGCCGTCGCGGCAGGCGTGGCATCCGACATCGGCCCTTTACAGTTTTTCGTGGTAGGCTAATTTGAACTGAATAGTTCAGATCGGAGGCACCGCAAATGCAGATCACAGTCAACGGGACAGATCACGAGGTGGACGTCGAAAACGACATGCCACTGCTGTGGGTGCTGCGCGATGTCCTTGGGATCACCGGGCCGAAATATGGCTGCGGGATTGCCCAATGCGGGGCCTGTACTGTGCATGTGGATGGGGTTGCAGTGCGGTCGTGCCAATTGGCGGCTGGTGATCTGGACGGCGCGGTCACAACCATCGAAGGTCTGGGCACGCCTGAGGCCCTGCACATCGTGCAGGCCGCTTGGGTGGAACATCAAGTGGCGCAATGCGGGTACTGTCAATCTGGGCAGATCATGCAAGCGGCGTCGTTTCTGGATCTGAATCCTGAACCGACAGATGATCAGATTGATGCCGCAATGAGCGGCAACCTGTGCCGCTGTGGCACATATCCGCGCATTCGTGCAGCGGTTAAAACGGCTGCGGCCAAGTTGCAGGGGGCCTGAACCATGGGACGCATCAAAACCATCGCACGGCGCAGTTTTCTGGTGGGGTCTGCGGCGATTGTCGGCGGTGTGGCCTTTGGCACCTATATGTACAAACGTGACGTCGAAAACCCCCTGTTGGCCGATCTGAAACCGGGCGAGGCGACGTTCAATCCGTTTGTTAAAATCGACGCAACCGGGATCACGCTGATCACGCCACGTGCGGACGTGGGGCAGGGCGCTTATTCAATGCAGGCGCATCTGATTGCCGAAGAAATGGACATCGACCTTGCCGGCGTGCGGATTGATCCTGGCCTTCCAAATGCCGCCTATTACAACGGTGTCGTGGCGGTCGAGGGCATGCCGATTGCGGCGACCTCGGATACCATTTTGGCGCGCACGGGGCGCGGTGCTGCGGATGTGATTGGCAAGTTGATGGGCCTGCAAGTGACGGGTGGGTCATCCACCGTGCCGGATATGTATGACCGTCTGCGTACCGCAGGTGCCGTGGCGCGCGAGACGTTGATTTCGGCGGCGGCGGAACAAACCGGGTTGCCGCGCAACCAGTTGAAGACCGACATGGGTGCCGTTGTGCTGCCCGATGGAAAGCGACTGGACTATGTCGATTTGGCGGCCACGGCGGCAGAGATTGATCCAGTTGAGGATGTGACCTTGCGCGACCCCGCGATGTGGAAATATCTGGGCAAACCGCAGATGCGGACGGATATTCTGGCCAAGTCCACCGGTACACAGATGTACGGCATTGATATGGTCATGGACGGGATGGTCTATGCGACGACCCGCACCAATCCGGCGATTGGCGGCGGCATCGTGGGGTTTGACACAAGTGCCGCAGACGACATGCGCGGTGTGCAGGCGATATTGCCGATCACGGGTGGAATTGCTGTAGTGGCGGACAATACGTGGCGCGCGTTTCAGGCGGCGGATGCGGTGGAATGTGATTGGGGGCCATCGCCCTATATCAGCAACACAAAGGCACAGTTTGAGGCTGTCGCGGCCTCCTTTATCAAAGATTTTCAAGACAGTCGTTTCAAAGATGAGGGCGACGTAGATGTCGCATTGGGCGAAGGCGAAGGCGAAGTCATTGAGGCTGAGTACCGCATTCCCTATCTCGCCCATGCGCCGCTGGAACCGATGTCAGTGGTGGTCAAACTGTCAGGCGGGCGCTTGGACATTTGGACCGGGACCCAAATCCCGCGTTTCATGCAGGCCAATGCGGCAAAATTGGCCGGATTTGAGGCGGAGGCGGTGCATGTGCATGTGCTGATGTCTGGCGGCAGTTTTGGACGGCGGTTGGAGGATAATTACGTTTTGCAAGCTGTCGAGATTGCCATGCAACTGCACGACACGCCGATCAAGATGGTCTGGACCCGCGAAGAGGATTTTACCCATGATTTCCCCCGTCCATTGGCCATTGCGCGTGGGCGCGGCAAGGTGGTGCAGGGCGCAGTTAATGCCTTTGATCTGGCGATTGCAGCGCCTTCGGTTACCGAATCCTCCTTGGCTCGATTGGGTCAACCTGCCATCGGGCCGGACGTGGCAATCGTCGCTGGCGCGTGGGACCAGCCGTTTGATATTCCCAACTACCGCGTGACCGGATACAGGGTGCCCGCGATGGTGCCAATCTCATCCTGGCGGTCGGTGGGGGCCTCGGGCAATGGTTTCCTGCACGAGAGTTTCATGGATGAGATGTGCCATGCGGCGGGAATTGATCCTTTGGCCGAAAGGCTGCGCCTGTGCTTTCATGAGCCCTCAAAAAAAGTGCTTGAAGCGGTAGGCGAGATGTCAGGCTGGGGCAGCGAACTGCAGCCGCGGCGCGGGCGCGGATTGGCGTTCACGCTGGCCTTTGGGGTGCCCGTAGCGCAGGTTGTTGAGGTGACGGACACCGATGATGGTATCCGCATCGACAAGGTCTTTGTGGCCGCTGACGTTGGCCGCGTGATTGATCCGGTGAATTTCGAAGCACAGGTGACGGGTGGCGTGATCTGGGGTCTGGGGCATGCGATGAACTCTGAGCTGACCTATGAAAACGGCATCGCGCAGCAAGACAACTACCACGTATTCGAGGGAATGCGTCTCTATCAAACACCACAAATCGAGGTGCGGGGTTTGGAAAACGGTGACAAGATCAGAGGCATTGGGGAGCCCGGTGTGCCGCCTGCGGCACCTGCCTTGGCCAATGCGATCTTTGCCGCGACGGGTCAACGGATCAGGGCACTGCCCCTGTCTAACTCAGTGAGGTTTGTCTGATGCGCGCATTGTTTGCTTTGCTTGTCGCAGCGTCGCCATTGGCCGCACAGGAGGTGACTGTGACCCGTGAGGAAGGGTTGGCGGCGTGGGACCGCGTGTTTGCCGTGGCCTCACATCCGCGCTGCACGAACTGTCATGTTGGCGCTCAGGGCGCGCCGATGTGGGAGGGGTTGGATTACGCCGCCGACCGCGCGCACGGCATGAACGTGCAAGCTGACGAAAGCCGCATTGGTGCCGAAAGCGTGCCGTGTCGCACCTGTCACGTCACCAGTGCATCGAAAAATACTGTGCCGCACGCCCCGCCCCATATTGATGATGCATGGCGGTTGCCCCCTGTTGATTTGGACTGGCTTGATAAAAGCAGTGCGGAAATCTGTGCGCAGCTGCGTGACCCGCAGACCAATGACAACAACACGATTGCCGATTTGGTGGAGCACGTTCAGACGTCAGCGTTTGTGAGTTGGGGTTTCGTGCCCGGTGCGGACAGGTCAGCACCACCCGGCAGTGCGGAAGATATGGCGCAAGACCTGTCGATCTGGGGTGCCGCGGGAACGCCGTGTGCGGATAGCTGATGATGTGCGCGGTTCTCGAGGGTGCGCAAGGTACCCAAGAAAAAGGTGAAGGCGAAGGAGGATATCAATAGCTCTGGTTGAGTTCATCCGCAGCCGGGATTTGTGCCTCGCGGCGGTTGATATAGGCCAGTAACTCTTCGTTCTTGGCCGTATCCAGCGTTGGTTCCTGATATTCGCTCAGCATCTTTTTGGCGTGTTTCAGGGCGCGTTCGGTAATCTCAACCGATCCATCAGCTTGCCATTGTTCGATCGAGTTGTTGTCGAAAAGCTCTGGCATGAAATAGGCGGTTTGAAAGTTCTCTTGCGTATGCGGGTGGCCAAGGTAATGACCGCCCGGGCCCACATCGGGAATGGTCGCCAACGCGGTGTCAAAGTCATCGAAATTTGGGCCTTGGGCCATGCGGTAGGCCATGGCGCATTGTTCGGCGTCGACCATGAATTTGGCGACCGAACAGTGCATCCCGGCCTCGTTCCATCCCGCAGAATGCCAGATGTAATTGGCCCCTGCGTGCATCACAGCGGACAAAGTGGTTGCACTCTCATAGCCCGCCTGAGCGTCAAATGTCTTGGCCCCGCCAAGGGTGTTCGAAGTGCGCCAAGGCACATCATAAAACCGCGCCATCTGGCCGATCATAAAGTTCATCAGCGATATCTCTGGTGTCCCAGCCATCGGCGCGCCGGATTTCATGCTAACGGTGCTGAGGTAGTGACCATAGATCGCGGGACAGCCCCGGCGGATCACTTGAGTATAAGCCAGCGCGCTGAGGGCTTCGGCGTTGAGTTGTGCCACGGATGCCGCGACTGAGGCGGGCGTGTTTGCGCCGCCCAACACGAAGGGCGAGCAGAGCACCGGTTGATTGGCCCGGCAGAACGCGCGCATTGCACCCAGCATGGTTTCGTCCCAGACCAGCGGTGAGTTGCCGTTGCAATTGCCCGTCACCACCGGATGCGTTTCGATGAAATCAGCGCCAAACAGGATCTGGCACATCTCGATCACGTCTTCGGCGTTTTTGGGGCTGGTGGTCATGCCCATAAATGTCTTGTCAGAATATTTCATCGACGAATAGGTAATCCGCAAATGGCGCTGGCTGATCGGATGATCATAGGGTTCGACGATGTGATGCGCTGACGAATGCAGCGCGGGCATCATATGCGCCAGCTTGTGAAACATCGCCAGATCGTCGAGCGTCGGGTTGCGCCGCACGTCCTCAAGATCACGCAGATAGGGCGCACCGGTCATCGGGACAAAGATGGATTTATGGCCACCAAGGTCGACGTTCTTTTCTGGGTCGCGGGCGTGATAGGTGAACTGCGCGGGGATCGTGGCGATCAGGTCACGCACCAGCGCACGGTCCAGATACACCCGGTCACCTTTCACCTTGGCCCCGGCGCGTTTCCAATCGGCCAGCGCAATATCGTCCCGGAAAATCACGCCGATATTTTCGAGAATTTCCATGGAAGCCGCATCAATACGTTCGACCTGTGATCCGCTCAGGATTTCGCAGGTGGGGATTTTGTTGTGCAACCCCGGCAACATCTGCACATTTGGTATCGCGCGCAGGGCGCGCCGTGCGGCGCGGCCACCTGAACGGACACGCGAAATTGTTTCTGACGACATCATGTGTTCCCCTCTGACGTGTCAAAGTTATTGCACATCAGCGACATGAAGGGTTGTCCGCCGGCGAAGTGTTTTGTGGTGATTGTGGCGCGAAACGCTTGACTGTTGCGCTGGGGCGATGTCCGGTGAGCCATGGATATTTTGAATGTGACCCGCCCCGTACCCGTTGCCGGATTGGACGACGTTCCGTCGCCGTCGATAGATGCTGCGGCACCACAGGCATTGATTGCCCGCTGCCCTGTTGCGGCTGAGACACCCTTGGTTGATGCGGAGGCGATTGCCGCCCAAGCGGATGTGGCCGAGGTTTGGGTCAAGGATGAACGCGGACGCATGGGGCTGGGGAGTTTTAAGGCGCTGGGGGCGGCCTATGTCATCGCCCATGATGCATCGCTCGGTATGGCGCGGGGCCAGACCTATGTGACGGCAAGTGCGGGCAATCACGGGATGTCAGTGGCGGCCGGGGCGGCGGCCTTTGGTGCCGCTTCGGTTGTCTATATCGCTGAACCCGTTCCAGAGGCGTTTGCTTTGCGGCTGGCAGAGCAAGGGGCAGAGGTCGTGCGCGCTGGTGCGACTTATGAGGCTTCAATGGAAGCCGCGATGCAGGCGGCGCAGGATCGCGGTTGGGCGCTTTTGTCGGATAGCTCATGGCCGGGCTACACGGCGCGTCCGCACCGGTTGATGGAAGGGTATCTGGTTTTGATGGCCGAAGTGATTGCGCAGATGCCGCGTGTGCCAAGCCATATGTTTTTGCAAGCAGGTGTGGGTGGTCTGGCGGGTGCCTGTGCTGCACTGGCGCGCAAAGCGTGGGGCGATGTGCCGCGCATAATCGTGGTCGAACCGGAAGCAGCACCCGCATTGCACGGGTCAGTTGCCGCCGGATGCCCTGTCGAAAGCAGCGGCCCGGTCAGCGATATGGGACGTCTGGATTGCAAGATGCCGTCGTTGATTGCCCTCAAAGGGCTGGCGCGGGATGCGGATGCCTATGCGCTTATAACTGAAGGCGAGGGGCAAGCGGGCGCAGGCACGGCAATGGTTGCGGGACTGCCGTCAACGCCATCAGGGGCGGCAGGGATCGCCGGTTTGCTCGCCCTCACTGAGGCGCAGCGGGCGGACATTGGGCTGGACGCCACATCGGTGGTATTTTGCGTGTTGAGCGAAGGGCCGGAATAGGCGTTACGTTTTGAACGCACCTGTGTGGGCGTCGCGTAGGACATTCTTTTGCACCTTGCCCATGGTGTTGCGAGGCAGGGCATCCACCACCACCAATTTTCGCGGGCATTTAAACCGGGCCAATTGTCTGGACATCGCCGTGGTGATTGCGTCCAAATCCGGCTCTTGTGTACCGCGCACCAGCACCGCCAGTGGGGCCTCGCCCAGATCATCATGTGGGACGCCAATCACCGCAGATTCTAACACGCCGGGTTGATCATCAAGCACAAGTTCAATTTCCTTTGGGTAAACATTGTAGCCGCCAGAAATGATGAGATCTTTGCCGCGCCCGACAATCTGCACATAGCCTTGATCATCAATGGACCCCAGATCACCGGTGATGAAAAATCCGTCTGCCCGCAGTTCGGCGGCGGTTTTTTCCGGCATTTGCCAATAGCCTTGGAACACGTTTGGGCCGCGCACTTCGATCGCGCCAATTTCGCCATTTGGCAGGGTTTCGCCGGTGTCCGGGTCCGTGACTTTTAATTCCACCCCCGGCAATGGCTGCCCCACAGTGCCCGCGCGCCGCGCGCCGTCATAAGGGTTTGACGTGTTCATGTTGGTTTCTGTCATGCCATAGCGTTCCAGAATACTCTGCCCGGTGCGCGCCTCAAACGCGCGATGCGTCTCAGCAAGCAGAGGGGCAGAGCCAGAGATGAACAGGCGCATGTGCGCGGTCAGTTCAGCAGTAAAACCGGGGTGGTCCAGCAGACGGGTGTAAAACGTGGGCACCCCCATCAAGCTGGTGGCGCGGGGTATGAATGTGACCAATTGATCCACGTCCAGTTTCGGCATGAATATCAACGCGCCACCGCTCAGCAAGATTACGTTGCTTGCCACAAAAAGGCCATGGGTATGAAAGATTGGCAGGGCATGTAGCAAAACGTCATTGTCGGTGAACTGCCATACATCGGTGAGGGTTTGCGCGTTGCTGAGCAGGTTGTTCTGGCTCAACATCGCGCCTTTGGACCGACCCGTGGTGCCAGAGGTATAAAGCAGCGCGGCCAGATCATCGGCGGTGCGGTCAACGGTTGGATAGGCTTCGGCTTGCTGCGTCGCCAAAGTGCGCAGGCTGCCCGCGCCAGACGGATCCATCGTTTCAAGACGGGCATTGGCGTCGGCGGCTATGGGGCCAAGCGCGTCTGCATCATCCGGATCACATACCAGCAACCGTGCGCCGGAATTGCCGAGAAAATAAGCCACCTCTGTCGCCGTATAGCCCGGGTTCAGCGGCAAAAAGATCAAACCCGCCTGCACACACGCGGCATAAAGCGCCAATGCGTCAGGCGATTTTGCGACCTGCACTGCGACCCTGTCGCCGGGTTCCAGACCGCAGGCCAAAAACGCATGGGCATACCGGGCGGTCACGGCCAAAAATCCCGCATGGGTGATGATCTGACCAGTTGGCAAATATAAAAACGGGGTTTGTTTACCCGCATGACGACCAAAAAGTGCGTCGTATAATGGGTTTGCCATGAGGTGTCCTTTTTCGTGGGGTGGTATGCGGTGAATTTGCGCGATTGGTAATGCGCCGTAAAGACCAGTTGGCCGCTTGATGCCTGAGGCGGATTATCTTACCCGGCAAGGGGCGAGCGGGCGTTATGTACTCGTAAGACCTCAGCCTTCCAAGCTCGTGTTCTTTCTTTCAATTTCGCATCGTGCCATTCCATGTTGTTATTATTAACTTAATTTGTCTTTATCTTTCCTGTCGTTTCATACTCTTTCCGACTGATACAGACAAAAGGCCGACAAAACGCCAAAGCTTACCGAAACATATGCAAAGAAGCTTCCGCAGCCCTCCGCATCCCGCCGATCCTTTTTGATCGGCATCGCTTTCAACGCGCCCTTCACTTGCCGGGTCTCCATCAGCACGACCTCAAGTTCAGCCAAAGTCAGGCCGCGATGCAGCCATTGTGACAATGGTCCAGCTTCCGTTCCGATGATTGCAACTGTTCCGGGCCGCGTGCCTGCAAAGCCCGAGAGAGCCTCGGGTTCGCTCGCAACCTGTGTGTCCTTCATGATTCTACCATGGTCGTCGATCACGCAAACCGCAGTTTTTGCGAGCGACATATCAAGTCCGATAAACAACTTCATCCCACATTCCGAGGGCGCGTCTCGTCAACGTAAACCATTCCGGTTGATGAATATTATACCACTCAAGACAGGGCGGTCATCATCGCGAGGCTGGCCGTGGGACTTCGGGAAGAAACGCTCAAGCCGCGCCATTTTCTCGCCCGTCAGCCAGAAAAGATTGCTCATATCACGGCTCCGTTTTGCCAAACAGTGAGTCAGATGTTCACAATAAAATAAATAGGCTCTGAGGCTAGGGATTCGCACCCGTTTCGGCCAAGATCATGGTCAGGCGATCAAGTATCATGTCGACCCCTTCGGCATCAATTGTCAGGGGCGGGCGTATCTTGATAATGTTATTGTCCGACCCTTCGCGCCCAATCAGGATGCGCGACGTGCGCATGCGGTCCAAGATATAGGATGTGGCTCGCGGTGCCGGGGCGCGGGTTTCGCGATCTCTCACCAGTTCGATGCCCAAGAACAGGCCCATACCGCGCACATCGCCGATGATCGGATATCGGTCTGCGATGTCATGAAGACCGCGCAGCAACCGCGCACCCATGTATTGTGCGTTCTGCATCAAGCCTTCATCATCCACGATGTCCAGCACGGTCTTTCCGACACGGCATGACAGGGTCGATCCGCCAAAGGTGGAGAAGAATTCGGGTCCCTTGGCGAAGGCGTCGGCGATGGCGGGGGTCGTGACCACGACGCCGATGGGGTGACCGTTGCCGATGGGTTTGCCAAGCACCACCATGTCGGGCTGCACACCCTGCGCCTGAAAGGCAAAGTAGTGATCGCCCAGCCGCCCCAGCCCGGTCTGCACCTCGTCCGCGATGCACACACCGCCCGCTGCACGGATACGGCGATAGACGCCCTGAAGATAGCCGAGTGGCGGAATGATTTGACCACCAACCGACGGAAAGGTTTCCGCGATGAAGCCTGCGATTTTTTGTCCTTTGCCCGCGATACGGGTCAGTGCCGCGTCCACCTGTCCCGCAAATTCCTCCGCCTTGTCGGGGTCGTCCCGGCGAAAAGCTCCTCGATAGTCATCCGGCAGATCAACCAGTTCTACCCAATCGGGCTGGCCCACTCCGCCGGGCGCGTTGAACTTATAGGCCGATATGTCGATCGCCCCTGTCGTATTGCCATGATAGCCGTGATCGGGCGTGATCATCGCCCGCCCGCCTGTTGCGGCGCGGGCCAGCCGCAGGGCCAGTTCGTTCGCCTCGCTGCCGGAATTGACGAACCAGCAGACCGACAGCTCCGGCGGCAGTTTCGACAGCAGCTTTTCGGCAAATGCCGCCTGCGCGGGATGGAGGTAACGGGTGTTGGAGTTCATCCTTTTTAGCTGGTCCGCGACCACGGCCTGTATGCGCGGATGGGCGTGGCCGACATGCGGCACATTGTTGTAAGCGTCCAGATAGGGTCGGCCCCATTCATCGAACAAATGGTGCTTCCAGCCGCGCATAAGCATCACCGGATCGGTATAGCTGAGTTTAAGGTTGCCGCCGAAATGGATCTGCCGGGCCTCCAGAACAGACATTTTGTCAGTCGTTTGATGGGCAACTTTAGTGTCAGGTAGGTTCAACAGGGCCGCCGGATTGGGACAGATGGCGCTCCACAGGGTCAGATCATCGGGATCGGCCACACCGGGCCAGTCGGTGCCCATCCCAGCAAGCGTCAGCGCCAGTTGGAAGTGCAAATGCGGTGCCCATCCGCCGTTGCAATCGTCTGCGCCAAGGGCTGCGATCACAGCACCTTGTTCAACATGCTGGCCAGTTTGCAGATGGGCGATGCTGTCGGGGTCAAGGTGGCCGTAAAGCGTATGGAACGCGTCGCCGTCCGGCGTTTCGTGACGCAGGATCAGCATCCCACCATAATCCAGCGATCCGCTGCGGTTCTGGGTAAAGGCCACGGTGCCTGACAGCGGCGCGCAGACCTTCCGGCCCGCAGGGGCGAAGACATCGACGCCCATATGCACGGTGCGCCGGTTCGATGCCTTCCAGCGGCCTTTGCGGAATGCGGGTGCGGTGTAGATCAAGCGCGGCTCACCGTAGTAGCCGAGCCAGATGTCGTTGGGGCCAAAGTTTTCCGATCCCAGCGTCGCGGCCTCGACCTGAGTGATGTCGAACGGGTCGCGCGGGGTTGTCGATGCTTCAACCGAAATCGCACCCATGGGGGCGTCGATCAGATCCGTGCCAATGACTGACGTGAAACGGCCGCGTGCGCTTTCGAGCCATTTGACCACGCGCGCCGCTGCGTCATTCAGGGGCATTCCGCACGCCGCGCGCAGGCGGAACCGCAGCACGTCTGCGTCCATCGTGGCGCTTTCCAGAAATCGCCACGATGGGGCCTGACTGATCGTCACATAAGGATCATCGGGGTTTTCTTTCGCCATGATCGTCGAATTGACAACGCTTTTTGCCAGACGCATGCGCAAAAGCGGCCAGATCATATCGATCTCGGCGCAAGTTATGGGGTTGGTCTCATGATACGCTTTGACCAGATCGGAAAGTGCCATTTCAGGATTCGGATGATCCAGCACGACATAGGCAGCTGTGATCGCCAGATCGCAGATGCGCGGGGCGGCGCACATGTCGCCCATGTCAATCAGGCCGCTGACGCGGGGTGTGTTGTCGTGCAAATCGACAAGGATGTTGTAGTCGTTAAGATCGTTGTGGATCGCCTGAGCGGGCA
>TARA_R110002094_G_scaffold42178_2_pt1 | contig 12313 bp, 10 predicted proteins | sample TARA_R110002094 | Tara Oceans TARA_R110002094 (sample SAMEA4397409) | marine metagenome | biome: Polar Biome; feature: [MIX] marine epipelagic wind mixed layer (ENVO:01000061); material: water (ENVO:00002006), including particulate matter (ENVO:01000060) such as... | depth 10-100 m
TAGATATGCAAATACAGATATTGGGAAATTATTATTTTCAAATAACATTGATGAAATTGATATCTTTCAATATGAACAAGAAATAACAAATCATATTGACTCTTATAGGAACATGTACCCTCCTATTGATAACTCAAATCTTTTATTTGAGGCAATAAATGTTTGCTTTATTACATTTATAAAAAGAACAAATGAAAAGTCAGAATTGGTCCGATTGAGCAATATTCAAACCCAAAGATTTTATTCAATGCTTTTAGATTGGAAGATAAAGAATTTCCCATTTAAACAGATGATATTTCTAATGTTAAGGCGATGGGAAAACAATATAGAATCAGATCTAAATACTTTAGAGTTTGTTGGGAAGTGGGGTGAAGAGACATTTGATCAAAGTCATAACAATTATTGGGTGAGAATGGCTAATAAGTCACACAAAGAACGGGTTAATCTAGCAATAGTTAGGCTGAAGGAAGAAGATGACTTTTTTGATTATCGAATATTTAGATTTATAGATGCACTAAATGATATTGAGTTGATTGAATCTAATTTTTATAAACAAGTTAGATATGGAACTACTGACGAGCGAAAAATTGCTCTCATTAAAAATGGTTTTCAAAGAAGTTTAGCCGATTTATTGCTCGAAAAATATTACGACTATTTAGAGATTTCTGATGGTGATGTCCGAACATCACATCAATTGATTGATGAAATGTTAAGAAATGATGAAAGTGAACTGCATATCTTAGAAGCAGAAATGAATATAAGCAGGAATTAAAGATAATTGATTTCTTTATTAAATAGCTTAATTCTAATTCTCATTATTAAATAAGGAGATGTTCATGCGCTCCACAACTGATATTGTGTGTTGTTCGGTCATATGGGCGTACCGCTTGACCATCTGTAGAGTCTTATGTCCTAACACTTCCGCAATCTCGGCCAGTGTAGCTCCATTCATGGCCAGATAGCTTGCCGCGCTATGGCGCAGATCATGGAAGCGAAAATCATCAATTTTTGCCTCTTCTAATGCTTTAGCCCATGGCTTTCTAATATCCATCGGGATATGTCTGTCTTTATTCCAGAAAATATATTCATTTTCATTAAGCATTTCATCTTTTAATGAAAGTAGAACGGTATGAGCCTTTCCGACAAGCGGAATTGTTCGCCTCTCTCCGTTTTTAGTATCCTCAAGAAGAATTACTCGTCTTTTGAAATCAACATGTAACCATTTTAAGGTTAGCAATTCATTTCTCCGAGCACCCGTCGAAAGAGCAAGAATTACCAACGAATATATTTTTTCATTATCACTTTCTTCGCACGCTTTTAATAATTTCTCTCTTTCCTTGTCTGTTAGGAACCTATCCCGTCCCCTTGGTTCAACTGGTCTAGAAACCTTTTTTGTGGGATTAGATGGAAGCCATCCCCATTCATTTACCGCAACTGTATATACGACTGACAAACTAGCGAGGTAGCGAACAACTGTTGCAGGGGACTTGGTTTTATCGGAACCATTGCTTGTACTATTTAACGGTTCCGACAATAATTGATTGCGGCAATCAGAGATTTCTTTAGGAGTAACCTTAACTAAATAATAGCTCCCAAGATTTTTTTTCCACCAGTCTAAATGACATTTAATTGCTCTTGCTGCCTGTTTCTTACTATGTCGAACAGGAGCTATTTCTGTTAAATACTTATCAATCATATCTCCAAAAGTACGAGTCTTATCTTCTGAAGATATAAAATGCCTATTTTCATCAATTGCAGACTCTATTGATCTTTCCCATCGTTTAGCATCGGTTAATCTTCCAAACGTAGCGGTTTGTGTTGGTGCGCCTTTTTTTCTTATCGTAACTTTGTATCTGATTTCGCCATTTTTTGTTTGACGTTTTGAAATTTCTGCCAATACTTACTACCAAAATTATTATCATTTCCATTTCTATATGGCATGGTTTACTAGTCCTGACAATAAAAAAATGACATTTTCATGGTGTAGTAATGGTGTAATAAGCTTCATGTGTATACAACATTAGGCATAATTATTACAAATAGCATACCACTAACCCATTGAAATTATTAAGGTCAACTTTCAGCATTGTATACAATAAGATGATTTAAAAGACTGAAAATCCTTGTGTCGGCGGTTCAAGCCCGCCTCTGACCACCACTTTTAGAACTATCCTCTCTTAAATGGTGTAGAAATGGTGTAGCAAATATAATATTACTCGTTACACAATATTTATTCCCTGTCAGTAAATTTATACCTCATAGGTTGTATACAACTTTATAAGACAACCTGTAATTGTATACATAACTAATTAGAGGTATGACTAAATGGATAGAAGTTACTTTGAAAAATACATCAAAACAGTTAAAGAAATAGCGACTATGTACCCTGCCTTTACTGAAAACACCCTTCGGTGGTGGATATTTCAGGTTAAATCTAAGATGAACACCCCTACCCCATATTCTGATGAACTAGCAGGTTTTAAGGAAAGCATCATTAAGATCAATGGCAGAATATATATTGACCAGTTTAAGTTCGAGAAATGGATAACAGAAAAGTATCTTGTCCCAGAAAGCAGTGTAACTGCTGATACTTCTCCGCTTTAGCGTAAAAACATAATTCAAGCCCATTCCTTGCCTTAATGGCATGGCGACAAGGAATGGGCTTTCTTATGTATAAAATGGATTGGGGCCATAAAATGGCAGCCCTGATTCATCTTCGTGGAAAAAGCCATTTGCTTCGAGGTAATTTATTTTATAAGCAAGTATCGGCTTTTGTCCCTGAATAAAGATCAACTGCATATTTACATCCATGGTCGTAATCTCATCAGGCGACATGAGAGGGCGCGACATCCCACCCACTGAGTTACTACCCGACACCGCCACACCAGTTTGGCTAGAGTATGTTATGTGTGGCACAGTTGTGTCGCCACAAAAGCTGCTTACAAGCTTTGCCGTTTCAATATCCGATACCCCAAAAAACTGCTTTATATAACAGTTCGCAATAATTGACTCAGCCTTTGTACCATAAGTCGCAGCAAGTTGTTTTAGGTCTTGGGCAAATATCCATAATTTAATACCGTACCCTGCAAGGTAACTTACCCCCTCTTCTATGCTCTTAACGCGCCCCAATGCAGGAAACTCATCAAGCATAAATAATACGGGTACTTCAGGACGCGTTTGCTCATGTGTCATAGCATTAACTGCCAGACCAAAGAAAAGCCTTAGAAGTGGAGCATATTCGGAAAGTTTTTTTGGTGAAACAGTTACATAGATTGTTCTACGTTTTGCTTTTATATCTCTAAAGAAGAAACTGGTAGCCCCCATATGACGTGCGAGTTTTTCGTCATCAAAAATTCCTAAATGAGAATTAAGGGTGCTCAGTATGTTGTCTTGTACTTTGCTATCAGCCCCTAAAAAAGCATTTAGGGCACGCTGAACATTACTATTGTCACAGCCCTGCATTTCAAGAAGACTTACCTCTCGCTCCTCCTTCTCCTGAGCAAGAACGCCCCTCATTTTATAAAGATTTCTATCGTCTGGACTGGCAAACAAGTATGTATAGAGCAATAACCCCGTTAGGAAATTACGGGCTTCGTTATCCCAGAAAGCATCATCGCCCCCACGAAGCGGAACCAGAAGCTCTGCCATAAGTCTGCAATCTTCCCACGGGGCATCGCGAGAAATACATGAAAAGGGGTTCCAGTAGCAGCTTCCATCATGCCCAGGATTGAAAATAAAGACCGTTTCTTCATCTTCTCCTGCTTCTCTGGTTGTTTTTAGCTCATGCAGAAATTCACGCCTTTCAGCAGTGACCGCTGAAATTTCACCCTTTATATCCAGAACAACTGCCGAGCCTTGATACATCAATAAATTGGGAATAACAGCCGAAACACCTTTGCCCGAACGGGTAGGCGCAATAGTCAATAAATGGCCTTGTTGTTTAGATGCGATTAAAGCTCTGGAAGTGTGGCGACCTTTTGTATAAGCATGTACGCCAAGAATTACATGGTCACTTCCCCCTATTCGGGACTGCTTCCATGTTTCATCAAAATCAAACCCGTAGCCAGCTTCTATAATCTGTTGGGGTAGAAGAAAGTATGCGCCGCCGAACTCATGCCCCCATGATTCACCAAAAGGTTTTTTGCCTTTTGCGGCATCACGCGCTGCTGCTTTTTGATACCCCCTCCTGTATGCATCTTTTCCAGAACTAATAGCCATCAAAATGTGGTACAGCATATACAAAACAAAAGCAGCTATCGCAATGCCGATAATGACGTTATCGTCCATAATAATTCCTTGTCATATTTCCAAATAATTTTCGTGAAAAATTAAACCATATTACTTATCTTGATTCACGCTTGGGTCTGTCAGCAATTTCAGCTTTATGCCTTACTGACAGGGGTTTTTCGTGTTGAGCGTCATTGTGCTTTACTGAAATTTGTTGTTAATGTATGCTTATTATTGAGTTGGGTTGGATGTATTCACTTTTCCACTTCTTCTCATTCCCAGTAAGCATCATAAGTGCAGCGTAGTGAAGTTTTATTCACTGCGTAGGCAAGATGTATTTTCGCATACGAAAACCCTTTGGGCTTCCTTGCGAAAAATCTTGAAATTAAAGTCCGCATTCGACCATCCCATCGTATACTTGGGAGGTCTCAAGCGGTTTAATTTTCATCTTGCTCTCCGAGGGTAAAAGGAAAAAGCATATACAAGGACAGTAGCCATGGCACGACCACGGAAACGCCCAGAAGACCAGAGAACAAAAGTTCTTAGCGTTCGTCTTACTCCTAGCGAATATGCCCGTGTAACGGCCATGGCGAAAGATGCAGGTATGCTTGCAGGGGTTTATGCCCGTAAAACCATTTTAGATAAACGCCCCCGATCCAAACCTGCAAACACGCTTCTCTTTGAAAAGCTGCTTTACGAGCTGCACTCTATCTCTACCAATTTTAATCAGCTCCACGATGCCACAGGCGACAGTGACTACTTGAAACTAGCCAAGTACATAGGCGGCCACCTGCCCGAGCAGCTTATAGGCCGCAATGACCTGGCCGAGCTGATAGAAGCGCAGCTACCCCATATCAATACCGCAGGCCACAGCGTGAATGATCTGGCCTATAAGGCGAATGCAGGCATTAGCTTTACGGCCCAAGATAAGGAAGTGGTCATATCGGGCATCAAGGCAGCAGTCGCGCCCCTTGATAAGGCTTCCGCAGGATAACCGCACTCGTGCGTTTTAAGATCCCCAAAAGGCAACCTGCTAGCTTCAAAGCTTCTGCCTTGTATCTGGCAGGACATACCAGAGGTCACACCCCCGACCGTGTCGCATGGATGGAAGCCCGTAATCTTAATACCACCGACCCCAATACCGCCGCTGCCATTATGGAGGCCACCGCCGCCCAGAACGTAAGATGCAAACAGCACTCTTATCATTTTGTACTGGCCTTTGACCCGAAGGATAAAAAGCGCGGCAAAGTGCCAGATGAAGTTATGAAAGAAATTGCCAGTGAAGCCATCGAGCGGCTTGGCCTGTCAGAGCATCAAGCCCTCATTTATGCCCACAAGGACACCGACCACCCTCATATCCACTTTCTGGTAAACCGTATTCACTCCAAGACAGGTAAAGCCTATGACCGCCACGGAGACGGTTTACGCCTTATGGGGCTATGTAAAGACATCGCCAAAGAGCGCGGCCTGAATATCCTTAATGATCGCTCTCGTATTGCCGAGCGTGAACATGTGGATGACTTTGATGATATTTCACCACCAAGTGAGGGTGAATACTGGCAGGCCAAGCGTGAAGATCGCAAAGCTCAGTCACCTTTCACTAAGGAGCAGCTTAAAAAGCTGCGTGAAGATACAAAAACCCATTTTTACAATGCCGCCAGTTGGGAAGACTTAACCGCCCGACTTGGCGCACAAGGCATTTTCCTTGAGCCTAAAGGCCAAGGGCTGATAGTCACCAAGGGCGAAGCATATGCAAAGCTCTCCCAAATGGGGAAACAAATCAGGCTTGATAGCCTTGAGAAGAAATTTAAGGAAAGCTTTGCAGATTATATGGCTTCACGGACAACTGAACTCTCCGAGAAGCATTTTGAAGAAACACGACCAGAAGGATGGGAGGAGTTGTCTCCTGCACAGCAGCGGCGCGCAGAAAGACTACGCGAGGCACAGCTTGCCGTGGAGCGTAAAAAATCAGACCGCATCCATGAGCTTGAGGAAGCGGAACTGGATTACCACTACTGGCAAGGCATTGAGATTAACTACAGATATGGCGAGCGGCGCATTAGGCTTCTTGAGCGTGAAAAGTCATGGCTTGAAAAGCAACGCACCAACCAAGACCAGTGGGAATATTTAGCCAAGCAGGATATGAAAGAATACACAAAACAGGTATTCAGAAAGCCCGAACGCGCCCTTAAAAGATGGCTTGCTTTGGAAGCCAAGCACGGCATTGATAATGCAGCTTCGATGATTAAGGCTAACCCACATTTACTGGGCGGTTTCAAAGGGTCGTTTGTATTGGGCAAAGAAACTAAAGAAAGGAAGAAAGCCAAAAACTCGCTGCGCTTTTTAATAATGAAGCGGCGCAAATGGCGCGATAAGCAAGCAGCCGTTGGTCACAGAATACAAAAGCTTCAGGAAAACCACCGACAGCTCAAAATTGCGCTCAAAGATTTTGAGCATGTAAAGCAGCATGTGGGGGACGTTAAGATTTTAGAAAAAATAGTCCTTTCTAAAATTAAACGCCGCGCTAAAGCCCTAGACCGTTGTCACGAACAGCTTATCCGCGAAAGCAGACTGGAAGAACACCGTAAAAAGCATTTCATACAAGCAAGGCGCGCACATCTTGCAAAAGAAAGAGAGAAGGAAAGAAATAGAAGTGTTTAATTTTCTATTCTGCTCACAAAAGCTATGTTAATTTGATTGAATTAAGTGGAGGAAAACAATGGAAATAAAATTATCAGGCCGTTGGGAGAGACAGATTAACAATCTTATAGAAACGGATGACTTTGATAGCCCTGAAATGGTCATCAAGATTGCACTCTGCATATTAGATGATGAAATGAAGGTCAGAGCAGAAAAACTTAAAGTGATACGAAATAGAATTCAAGAATCTATGGATGACCCTGTACGCATCCCGTTTAATAAAGAAGAGTTTAAAAAGCGAAGCCGTGAAAGAAATTCCGACTAACCAATAAGAACATTTATGTCTTATAGAATAACTTTTTCATCAAAAGCTTTGGAAGATATTGATAAGCTTCAAGACGAGTCTAAATATTCAGAAGATAAAACATTAGAATATTTAGATGGGCTTTATGACAAATTTGATCTAATGAAATTTTCTCCCCTTGGCACCGATAGACCAGAATTTGGGAAAAACTGCCGAAGCTTTTTTTATGGCAGTCATACAGTTGTATATACAGAAAATAATAAAGACATTGAGGTTTTCGGAGTTTTTCGCCAAGAGCAGGAGCTTACTAAAGGCGGTATAGATAAATACCAATCAATTTTTAGGAAGAAAGATATGTCTAGGGATATTGACCGTTAGACTCAAGCATAATTTGCAAATATTCCAAACTGTACTAGATTGATTATACAGTCCTTAAATTTCATCAAGCGCATTACTATGCTCATACTTGAACGTAAGCACGGCCAACGGATATTCCTAAACACCTCAGACGGCATGGTAGAAGTCAGTCTTTTCAGGCCAAAGCATGGCCGTGTATCGGTTGGGATTAACGCACCCCGTAAGGTAACCATCTACCGCGAAGAGCTATCCCACAAGGCAATATTGAAACGATCTTCCTAGCCCCATCCACAAACTACCAGTAGTCACCTTGCTGATACTGGCTTCAAAATAGTTATACCTCCTTAAACCTAATATTCCTGTCAGCTCATATTCATTGAGCTGCGTTTTGTAATCCCACATGTTGATAAAGCCAGACACTTTTTTAGGCTTTGCGCTGTTTATCATTTTTATCACCCCATCCTTGGTTTTGTTAGAGAACTTTTTTACCTACTGCGCCTCACTTAGCAACAGACCTTCCGCACCAGACCGAGAAGGCAATTGGCACCGCTTGGCTATGCAGTAGAAGCCCTCCTAGTAAACAAACCAATGGAGGAAATGAAAATGACAAACAAATACCACGCAACCCCTTACGATATAAGTGCCACTGGCTATTACTTCTCAACTTACGAGGAATACTGCAAAAAAGCCGCAACTCATAGAAACGAATGTGGCGACCCTGTAGAGGAATATGAAATTCAGTTTATAGACGGTGATAACTGCGAACTATTTGAAGCCCTTAACGTATCTCAAGCCAACCTTGCAGACTGGTTTGAAAAGTTTGAAGACATGGACGAGGAAGACGCGACCAAGGCCATTTACTTAGCCGACTACCTTGGCGGCACTAATTCAGATGATATCTTGGAAAAACTGGAAGATGTTTGCCTTTTTAAAGGGACTGCCCTTGAATACGCTGAGGAGTACATTGACGACACTGGCCTGCTAGAGCAAATCCCTGAAAACCTACGCTACTACTTCGATACCGAAGCCTTCGCACGGGACATGGTGCTCGACGGCGACATCACCGAAGTGGAGCTTTGCGGCAAGAACTACATAGCATGGGGATTGTAGCTATGACGGCAATCTTTATTCACTTGGAAGTTGGATATCCGCAGGGTTAATGTCCAAACCCCATAATTTACAAAATATACTTTCTATAAGTAATACCTTATCGCGCTTATTATTTAATAAATTCTCAAGCTTTCTACCAGATGAATTCTTAATTTCTTCATTGATTGATATAAGATCTTGAACTGTGCTCACTACGCTACTGTGAATTTTAATATGCTCTTTGTTTGAAACTAAATCTAGGTTAGGAACTGGTATTTCACTTACTACAGAACTGCCTCTAGCAAAAAAACCTCCTCTAAATGGGCTGCCTCTTTTTCTTGAAAAGAATTCAATAGGACGTTGATTTAAAAGAGCAAGGATAAATTCAAGTTTATAACCATTTTTAGAGTTAAAAATAGCTACTTCTCCTGCTGTTCCACCCGAAGCATAAGCTGCACCTTCTATATCATATGCATACTTATTACCCTTTTGATTTACTGAATAGACAATTTTTGGCGTTGTAAAAACAGCTTCAAGAGCTTGATGGCGACCATATGCATAATAAACACCATTTATAGAAGGAGGAGAAACACTACGTTTTGATAATCTAGTCTTATTGGCCTCAAAATATTTAAATGCTTTTGGATAATCTCGTTTTAACACTGCTAATTCAATAATTTTAGGCATGCCATTACTTGATAGCGTGTAAGGAAATATCATTAGTGCATCAGACTTAACAAGGTTATAAGAAATCACTTTGCTTGAGTCATTGATATATGGTTTTGTGATTTCTTTTTCTATCTGCCATATTGTTTCATCATGTTTAAATTCAACAAAATCACCAATCTCAGTGTAATCTTCAATAAGAAACACATCGTTTGCACTTGTTTGGATGCCATTTTTAACACTAGCAATCTCTGAAAGGGGAATTGTGTTCTTAGATATTTTGGATAATATCTTTGCCTCACTATTATTACTCGGCAATACCCACGAATTGCCCCCCATTAACTCTAGAAGACTAGTTGGTATTGAAAACCCAAGCTCCTGAGGTTTAGAAAGAAATTCAACATATGTAGGGGAGCTGATAAACACTGAATTATTTTTATGATTGTCTAAAATTAGAAGACAAACATAGATTGATTTACCTTCAAATATTTGTTCACTTCCAAAGTTCACAATCTCTTTTACCAATCCTTTTGAAGCTAAGGACTTTCTAATAATTTTTCCAGATTCAATAGTCATCCATTTATTGGGAATAATTAATCCTATGACCCCATCGCTAGAAAGCAATCCCAAGGCAACTTCCATAAAAATAAAATATTTGTCAAACTGCTTATAGGCCATTGAATATTTTGATTTAAAATAATTAAATTCCTCAGAATTCTCATTCAACATTTCTTCCGTTTTAACATAGGGGGGATTTCCAACAACAATATCAAAACTTTGGGGAAGGCCTGCTTTTACTTTATCAAGCGGGCATGTTTGAATAACTACGGATTGATCATTTGAACGAAAATCTGAATCTACTACAGTATTACCATGAACTATATTCACATCTAAATTTGGTAATATTTTACGCCCTAGGGGTAAAGTTTCTAGTCGCTCATCTTCTAGCAACTTTGTCATCAAGCTGAATCTAGCAACTTCAACAGCATTATAATCAATATCTACTCCAAATAATGAGTTTTTCATCAAATCAGCTTTTACTTTGAAATCTAACTTATAGTCATTTTCTGAAACTTTATATAGACCGGCTTCTCCGTCTGCCTTTTTAATTTCTATCGCATTTTCAACTAGTTGATCAAAAGCACTTAATAGAAACCTACCTGAACCAACAGCTATATCAAAAACCTTAATCTTAGAAAGAGCATCCATTGTTAATTTAGAAACTTTTTTAACTCTTCTTTCAATCGCCCTTCTGGCCACCTCACTAACTAGCGGCTGCGGTGTTGCAATTACTTCTCGATGCTCGTATGCAGGTTTGTCTTTAAGTTCAATAGCGCTTGTTTCTTCATTTATATAAAGTTGCTTTGCTAAAAAATACTCATAAACTTGACCAAGAAATTCAGCATCTAAAATGCTAAAGCTATAAGGGGAGTGTGGTGCATATACTTCATCTACAATATTACTGAACACTCCAGTATCAAGCTCATACTTATCTTGCAGTCGATCTTTATCTACGTCAAAGAGGCCTGTGTTATATCTATCATCTAACCTTTTAAAAAGAGTTTTAATTTCAATGTAATTTTTGCTTTGAATTGCTTTCCTTAAAGTTTCCTCACCCTCTATACCTCTATCTTCACACATCCTTATAAAAATAATACGGTTTATTACTTTTTGAGAGATATCACTAAGTTCAGATAACTCCAAGTTTGGATATCGAGCATATAAATCCTGGGCTAACTTGACTCTCCAAATATTTATTCGCTCAAGGAATAACTCATTGGCGGGGATTTGCCCAGTTGGGGATACTGAAAATTCGTTTTCAATAGAACCTAAACTTACATTTTCTCTACTAAATATTTTTTCTAATATTGAAAATTTTTCTAAATACTCATCATATTCAAAAGAAATTATAAGTCCCACGTCAGGAGAATCACTTGCCTTTGGTTCTAATCGGGTATCGTATACTCGAAATGTTCTAAAATTTGTTAATATTGAGACAGGTAGCCCTGCGGTAAAGCCATATCGTCTTACTTGCAGGGAGCTTTCAGCACTGCTTCTAATATCTACTGATGGCCTTTTAGCTTCTACAAAGAATTTCCTCAATGCCGAAACTCTGAATGTATAATCTGGCTTTTTAGTAGAAGACTCCACTTTTTGAGATTCTTCCCTTAGCACATCACGAATTGATTTTTTAAGTCCATTTTTGTTAGACATATCCCATCCTAATAATTCAAAGAACGGGTCTATATATTCAACTCGAATTTCTGTTTCCTGATATGTAGAAGAACTAGAAATATAGTTAGTTAAATCTCTCTCAAACCTATCTACTAGATTTTTTAAAGCAACAGTTTTCGTCATGCTGATATTTCGCTTAATTGCCTCCTAATAAGCGATGCCTCCTTGCTTTTATTCTCTTCCATGCATTATGAATTACGTCCCTATCCCCTTTAGTGATACCCGCTTCCTTTAATATGATTTCATCTTGTTCTTTTAAGATTTCTGATGCGCTTTCTATACTTTGTATCTTTTTGTTTAATTCAAGTATTTTAAATTTGTTAATTTTAGTAATAGGGATTAAGAGTTTTTCAATCTCAGAAGGCACCAATTCCAAAACACCCCCTCCATAATGCCTTCCCTCTAATTCTGCTGTAAGTGCTGTAAGACTATTGATGAAGCTGTAAACCAATAAATCTGGCTTTACTTTACTCTTAATTCTATATGCTGTATCTGTTGTATAGGCATTAGCTTTATTCAAGATTAGTCTTGGGTAATTATGCGCTCGTTTTAACATCCCTATTTCCGTACTATATACAGAAGGAACCTCATACCAAGGAGTTCGTATTCGACATTTATATCTAGTATTTAAACTTTGAGCCTCTCCTTCTTTGATATACTTACAAACTCCTTTTGGTATTTTACTATTTTTTAAAGTCGAAAAATCTACAAAATTTGTTGGAAGTCCCTTTTCAGAGTTTTTTCTATGCACTTCATTATCATAAATAATTCCTTTGCAATGTTCGCTTTTCCCAA
>TARA_R110002094_G_scaffold167657_4_pt1 | contig 12284 bp, 6 predicted proteins | sample TARA_R110002094 | Tara Oceans TARA_R110002094 (sample SAMEA4397409) | marine metagenome | biome: Polar Biome; feature: [MIX] marine epipelagic wind mixed layer (ENVO:01000061); material: water (ENVO:00002006), including particulate matter (ENVO:01000060) such as... | depth 10-100 m
CGGCGTGCTGCACCCACCTCAAGAGAGCCTCATAGCCAGCCATACCACGGAGCTACTGTAGGAGCGGCCGCCTGGCCGCGAAAGCACAACCGACCCTTCGCGCCGAGGCCGGCGCTCCCACCAAGAGGGGAATGATGGGCTGCACCCACCTCACTCAGTATCGCTATCCTCAACGCCGGGCGCGCCGAGCGACTTGACCAGCTCGCGCACCAAAGGCTTCATGAAGAAACTGCTTTCGGGCATCAGATCAACCTGCACCCCACGCTCACGAAGCTCATCCGCCACCACAGGCCCGACCGCCGCTACCTTGAGCGCGGCCAATGCCGCGATCAGCGCGGGCTCGCCGCACTGTTTGCGGCCAATCTGGAACAGACGGCGCACCTGAGTCGCACTGGTGAAAGCCACCGCATCCAGTTGCCCAGCCAGAATCGCGCTGACCAGCTCTTCCACGCGCGCATCTTCTACATCATCGGCATAGACATAAGGTGCGACCGTACTGACATGGGCGCCAGCCTGGGTCAGAAAATCCACCAACAGCCGATTCGGTTCGGTGCCATAGAGCTGCACAGCGATTCGCCGGCCCGCCAGATCGCCGGCTTCCAGGGTTTTGATCACACCTTCGGTGGTGGGCTCCAGCGCGACCAGGTCAGCCTTCAAGCCAATCTGCCGCAATGCAGCACCCGGTTTCGGCCCACGCGTCAGCTTGCGTACCTCGCCAAGCCGGGCAATAAACTCGTCCCGCAAGCTGCCACCAGCGCGCTCTGCGGTGCCGAGCAGGCGGCGCAAGCCTTCACCGGTCAACAGAATAAGATCATCGTAGGGCTGCGCAATAAAATCCGCGATCCAGTCCAGTACCGGTTGCTGGTCAGGCGCATCGTGAATGGACACCAGCGGGCATCGCAGCACCTCAGCACCGCGCTTGACCAGCATCGCGGCAAACAGGTCCAGTTCGCGGCTTTCAGGCAGCGCTATATAGCGGCCGGTGAGAGGTAGTGTCTGGTCGGTCATGGGGCGGCTCGGCAATCAAATGGACTGCCATTGTGCGGCGCAGCAAGACTATTGAAAAGCCTTGCCGCACCTGAAGCCGAGTTACTTTTCCCAGCCTCGCCCATGCACGATGGTATCCAGCTTACGGCTGATCGCCGTGCAATTGCGGACCATCTCGACCTTTTCCCAGGTCGAGCGCTCGCCCTCATGCAACAGCCGATGCATGGCCTCGCGTGACGGGGCAGCCAGCAAACGCAAAGGATGATCCCAACGGTTGCGCAGGAAGATATTGATATCGGCGGTATATTCCTGACGCAATACACCGTAGGTCAGATGTTGCATCAGGCTGATCACCGGGGATTTGATGCGAATATGGTCGCGGCTGAAGCGCATGGCCTCGGCGGTGGTGATCTTCAGAAAGCGCGCCTGATAGGACATCAGCGTGCGCAATGGATTGCTCGGTGCGTCCGGGTCCGGCGTCATCGCCAACACCGCTGGATTGGTCATGCTGGAAATAAAATGGTTTACGCCGAACAGCCTGGCGAGGCGCTTGGCGGGCAGGTCATCGGCAAAGGAGCCGTCTATCCATTTTAGATCAGGCAGATAGGGCACAGTCTCACCCGCCGCATTGCGACACAGCAAGGTGACCGGCGGGTAAATACCGTAAATCGCGCAGGACGCGGTAACCGCAGAGCGGATCAGCACATTGGGCGAGGTGATGGCATTCAGCAGCCTTGGCGCCTGGCGCGGAGACAGGCCCGTCACCGTGATATTCAGCTTGCGCCCGGTCAGTTCAAACGCCTCCTGAAAGGTCAGATCAGGAATGATCTTGGCCAAATAATCACGCAGATTGTCAGAATCCATCCGCGGCCTGGGATTGCCGAACAGTGACAGTGCCGGGCGGATGGCGGTGGTTTGCTCTACCTCGTGATGCAGGTTGTCCAGGCTAAGGCGGTGCTGCAGTTCATCATCCACATGGGTGCAGGCGGTGGCCGCGATAATAGAGCCGGCACTGGAGCCGGAAATGATCTCCGGCAACAGGCCATGATCAAACAGTGCCTTGACCACCCCCGCATGGAAAAACCCGAGCACCGCGCCGCCACTGAGCATCAGCGCCGAGCGGCCATAACAATGGCTGGCGCGCAAAAAAAAGTCCTGCTTTTCCTCCAGCGAAATGACGCTGTCATCCACCTCGTTCAGATCGTCCAGCGCGCCACAGACTTCTTCTACGTAACGGGTAATCAGATTCTTGGTGCCCAGCTTTGCTTTGTTATACAAAGCCGGCTTGCCCATGCCGCCCAGATTCCCGTGCAAACCTTCATTCAGCACGAACAGCAGGTCGTGATACTCACGGCGAAAACGCAGGTCACGTATTCTGTCCAGCCGCTGGCGAATCGAGCGGTAGTCATAGCTTTCGCAGGCGTCATTCTGCTTCCATTCGTCCAGCCCGTGCTCCTCATCCCAGGCAGCCGCCAGCTCGGCCCAATCCTGATAATGCTCGGCCTGCTCCATACCCTTCACCAGTTGCTTACTTCGTGGGCGTTCAAAGAGTTTCATGGGCTATTCCTCAGAGGGGGGTGCTCGGGCCAGCGTCAGCCTTGGCGAGTGAACGGCTGTTGCGCACGGATTTGGTGGCGGTCTTGCTAGTCCGCGGTTTCGTGTTTTTCTTGCCTTGCGGCTTGTCTGGAGTCTTGTTTAGCGGCTCGTCAGAAGCGACGAGCGCCTGCTGCGCTGCGCTGGCCTGCGCGGCCTCCAGCACAGCCACGCAATCCAGGTATTCCTGGGTCGAGGCCTCCATGCAGGCAATATAGAAGTCCATATCCGGCACTACCTTGCGGTCAGCGACTACACCCAGGTTAAGGCGATCATAGATTCCGGTAATGCCGTGACTGATGGCCATGCCATCGCAAACGGGTACCAGGGGAAACACATCCCGGATAGCGGCCCCGGCAAAATAGCGGGTATTCATGCCAGGGATGCCCGGCACATTGGTGATAACCGTATTGATCAGTGGCAGGCTGCCGGCCATGTGGGTGCGGTTCTGCAACCAGGCACCGAAAGCACGAATAGCTGGCGGCACCATATCTCCGGCGGCATTGGCCAGATCACAGAGCACCTCGCGGGCCAGTGGTATACCTCGACTGGTGCGCCCTTGGATCGCGGCGAGGCGCTTGGCGGGGTCTTCGATATTGGTACCGATAGCAATGTACATGGCCGATATAAGATTCCCGGTTTCGGACATGGCGTCCTCAGGCCTGATGGACACCGGGCACATGGATACCAGCGAATGATCCATCGGCAGCTGTTTGTGCTCAGCCAGGTAGCGACGCATCCCCCCTGCGATCACCGCCAGAATCACATCGTTGAGGCTGGCACCGGGGTGCACCTGGCGCATCCGCTTGAGTTCGGGAATCTGCCAGACATGCCCGCCGTAGGAACGGTGCGGGGTGACCGGGGCATTGAAGATGGTGCGCGGCACTCGGCGCTGTTCAGGTAATCCGTCCTTTCGCATGCGGCGCGCAAGCTCAAGACTTTTGCGCCCGAACAACAAGCCTGCGCGCACACTGCGTACCGACTGCCCGAGCATCCGCGGTGCCGTGCGCGCCCACATTTCCAGACGTGTCGGCGCGCGTTCGGCGACTTCGACCCGATCGCGCCGGCCATATTCATGATCGGCGGTCTCTTCCATCATCGCCGTACTCAGCTCGAGGCTTGACTTGCCATCAACATAGGCATGATGAAAGCGTATCAGCACGGCAAAGCTGTTCGGCGGCACCCCTTCCACATTGTTAACGCCTTCAATGATATAAATCTCCCAGGGCGCACGCTCCATGTCCACACTCCGCGACATGGTGCGAGCGGTGAAAATGCACAACTGGCGCCAGTCGCCCGGCTGCGGCAAACCGACATGGCGGACGTGATATTCCAGGTCAAAATTCTCGTCCTCCAGCCAATAGGGATCATCAAGCTGAAAGGGGGCCTGCTCCAGCCGGCGGCGGAAATACGATGTGGTATTCAGGCGGTCGGAAACGTATTGCAGGATATCCTTATGCCGCACAAGGCCATCCGGTGCGGTGGTCTGATCGCACAACCACAGGCTACCGATCATCATTGGCTGATTGGGGCCTTCAAAGTAGTAGAAATGCGAATCCATGGGTGTCAGTTGCTTCATTGCAATCTTCCTCGGTGCCTTAGCTTCAACGGAGTGTATTGACCTCACGAACACTTCGGATAAATGGCTCGGATTAAAATACGGGATAGACCCTGATCAACCATATAACCCAATAGCAGAAAGCCCTTTAGACAAAAAAGCGGCTTTAAGCAAAACCGAACATGACACAGTATTGAATAATGCAATTATATGACCACACAGTCACAGGAAGAAAAAAAGAATCCACACAAACGATGCCAGCGACCTCGCAATGGGCATTGCAGCGCTCTAGGAAAAGGCTCAGCGACCCAGCAGAAATAAACGGTTTGAAGTAATCAGCAGAGGGGCAAGCGACAGGACCATCAACATATGCACCACAACGGCGCAAAAAAGGGCAGCCCGGTTAACGGCTGCCCTTCTCGACTACAGCGATCTGGATAACGTGTTCGCCTCAATGCCGCTGTGGAGCACCGCGCACCAGAATGACCAGCAGCGTCACCGCCGTGAGCGGCATGACATAAAACAGCATTGCACTTTGCAAACCCGGGATGCCGCTGGCACCCGCGTCGGTGGTCACAACGTGCACGTTGTACACCACGAAGTAGGCCATAAACAGCAGACCTTCCCAGCGGTTGATACGCATCCCGCTGATGAAAATCGGCAAGCAGGCCAGCGCCACAACGAACATCACCAGCATGTCGAAACGCAACACCGCTTCGGACACAGCGATACCCGCGGGAGCCAAAAATGACGCCACGCCCAACACCGCCAGCAGGTTGAAAATATTACTGCCCACCACGTTGCCCACCGCAATATCGCGCTGGCCACGGATACTGGCGATCACCGAAGTCGCCACTTCGGGCAACGAGGTACCCGCCGCTACGATAGTCAGCGCCACCACGCGCTCCGACACACCCAAGCTGGTCGCCATGACAACAGCGCCGTTTACCAACCAGCGGGCACCCAGCACCAGCATCACCAAACCACCGAGAACGAACAGCAGATTGACCAGCGCAGACCCACTATGGGCTGCGTCCGGCACACCCAGATCAGCGGCATCGGTAGGCGTATTCGCACGCCGGCTGCTGATAATCAAGAACAGCGTGTAGCTGACCACCAGCGCGAACAGCAGGATGCCATCAAAGCGACCCAGGCGACCGTCCAGCGACAGCAGAATCACCAGCAGGCTGGCACCAATCATGATCGGCACATCCAGGCGAATCAGTTGCCGCGAAACAACCAGCGGTGCGATCAGCGCAGACAAGCCCAGAATGAACAGCACGTTGAAGATGTTGCTGCCCAGCACGTTACCGAGTGCAATATCACCCTGCCCATTCAAGGCGGCGCCAGTGCTGACGGCCAGCTCAGGCGCGCTGGTGCCAAAAGCGACCACGGTGAGGCCGATAACCAGAGGTGAAATTCGGAAACCGGCGGCCAACCGCGAGGCGCCCTTGACCAGCACCTCGGCACCCGCAACCAGCAAAACAAGTCCCACGACAAACAGGACAATGACCATCAAACTCATGATTAAAACCCCTCCTTACGGGGCGGCAGCGCCAGCAGATGCAGGCATGTCAATCTAGCATAAGGCTGGGCATGTATTGGTGCGGATACAAAATATTACGCTGCTCATAACCGCCATCACAGCGCACATCTCGCCTGGTGTTATCAGCTGATATTTGGCAGATGGTTTAACGCAGACCGTCCGGGCGCACTCAGGCAAGCTAGACTGAAAACCCCATTCGCCGGAGCCGGTACATCATGAACAACACCAATCCCACTTTTGTGGTCGATCAGGCCAATCTGGACCTCTGCTCAACAATGCCTCTGCCAGCCACCAGCGCGGACGATCTGGAGGACGGCGAGGTGCTGCTCGCAGTTGATCAGTTTGCCTTCACCGCCAACAACATCACCTACGCGGCTCTGGGCAAGCGCTTCAAGTATTGGGACTTCTTCCCGGCTCCGGCGCCTTGGGGGCAGATACCTGTGTGGGGTTTTTCCGACGTTATTGCCTCCAGGCACCCAGAGGTAGCCGCGGGCAAGCGCCTGTATGGTTACTTGCCGATGGCCCAGCAGTTGCTCGTGAAGCCCGGCAAGGTAAGCAAGAGCAGTTTTGTCGACACCGCTGAACACCGTCAGCACCTGGCCCTGGCTTACAATCAGTACCTGTTCACCCACAGTGACCCAGCCTACCAGCCGGAGCACGAAGCGCTGCAAATGCTGTTGCGCCCATTGCTGATCACCTCGTTCCTGCTGGATGATTTTCTGGCTGTGGAGAATTTCTTCAATGCCGAGCAGATCATACTGACCAGCGCCTCCAGCAAAACGGCGCTGGGCCTGGCCTTTATGCTTCAGCACCAGCGCAGCCAACGTGGCAAGCCGCTGACGATCACCGCACTGACCTCGCCCGGCAACACCGCCTTTGTCGAGAGCCTGGGATATTATGATCGGGTGGTCAGCTATACAGACATAGACCAGTTGGATGCCAATCAAACCAGCGTATCGGTAGATTTTGCCGGCAACGGCGAAGTGCTCGCCAGCTTGCACAAACACTTTGCCGAGAATATGCTGTTCAGCTCGCTGGTTGGCGCTGCACATTGGGATTCACGCGGTGGCGAGAAAAACCTGCCCGGTGCCAAGCCTGAGGTCTTCTTCGCCCCCGGTTACTGGGAAAAGCGCGGCAAGGAACTGGGCAACGCCCAGTTGATGCAGAACTTCGCCCAGCTATGGGCGCCCCTGGTCGCCTCGGTACAGCAGTGGATGAAGATCACCGCAGTACAGGGTGGCGAGGCGGTCGAGCAGGCTTACAAGGATACCTTGCAGGGCAAGGTGCAGCCTGATCAGGGCCTGATACTCAAGATGTAGCGGCGCCGGGCCACCTGCCCTCAAAGGTTCTGATAACGGTTCAGATCCAGCAAGCCAGCCTCGACTGGCTTGGCTTGCTCATTACTGCGACGCAAGTCCGCCATGATCTCCCAGAACTGTGGATGGGTGCGGCGCACACCCCAGCGGTCAGCCACAGCATGCAAAGCCTCCTGCTCCTTCACAGCAGAAAGCGCGGCTATAAAGTCTGACAATTCAGACAAACGCACATCAAAACTGAAGTTGGGATAACTGCCCTGCGTACCTTCAAGCAGCGTCAGGGTGTCTTCTTCCGGCAGGAATCGCGACTCCTCACCGTACATAAAAGCCACACTGGCATGCGCCCGGTTGTGCAGTAGCGTGTAAACCCAGCGCTGCTCGCCTTCGGTCACTCGCAAAAAAGTAACTTCTGGCAGCAGTGGAATCACCGGCAAACTGGCACCGTCGGCACGCGCGAGCGGTTGCAGCAGCGACTCGAGTTGCTGCTGCGCGTCACTGATATTCGGCCGAGGGCAATCGCCGGATGGGCAACGGTTCAGCGTATCGGCTGGGCCACTGACCTGCGCCGTGTGCTGCATCAACAACTCACTGAAGCGCGCCATCACGGCAGTATTATCCGACGCCTCAGCATAGGGCATCGCCACTGGCGTGCTGAGATCCGGATCGACATAGGTTATCTCATGCTTGAGCTTCGCCCCGCCCTGGTACCAATGGGCGTATAGCGCTTCGCGCGAGGCCGGCGGTATAAATCGCAGCATATTCTGCTCGGCGCCATTGCGAATCAGGTCAAAATACAAGCGCGTCTGGCCCTGGTGGGAGACGCTGCCAAATACATTGAAATTGGTCACCAGCTCGTAATAGGTGCGCTCCAGCAGTGGATAGTCCATCACCCACGCGGTGCGCGGTATGCGACCCTGCAGCCCACGCATGACCGAGGCACTATCGTGATGGCGGAAGATGGTCAGCAAGGCGTCCTGATTGGAACCGTCGCCATCCCATAGTTCGTCCAGCGTCGCCCCCTTTGGTTTGCGGGCGCTGTAGTGCTCTCGGCGCAGCTTCAGATAGTCATTGCGCTGCGCCTTGTACTCCAGCCACTCCGAGCCCATGGACAACAGATCGCTTTTCAGCCCCGGCAAACCCAGCAGTGGGCTAACCTTGGCACGATAATCGGCATCGTTGACGTAGGCCTCCTGCTCGGGATCTTCAAACACCACCCAGAACTGATCACGAATCACGTCCGTGGCAATCTGCCCCCGGCACACCGGCCCGCGGATAAAATTGCGCACAAAAAACTCCGCATTATCGAGCAGAAACTGATAACGCGCGCTCGCAGGAATTGCCGCAAAGGTCAGGAACGGGTTGGCACGGTCTTCATAGCGATAACCGGGCAACGCCTCGACCTGCCATTGCGGCTGGAAAAACAGCGTTTGGTAACGCTCCAGGCGCGCGTCATCCAGCGCATAGGTAATGTGGTTCTTTTCCACGATGACCTGCCGCAGCGGTTGCAGGCGGTAGTAGAACGCCTGGCCAGGATCATCATTGGGCCGCACCGTTCGCAGTGGATTCACGCGCTCGCCCGGGCCAGTGGTGGAGCGCACCAGTTCATAGAACTGGCTGCCGGTCACATCGGAAAAGTGCAGATGGGCAGCAAACAAGTGCTCGAACAGGTAGCGGGCGACCAACTGCTCGCGATCGCCTGATTGATTAAAAAAGGTCTCCCACTGCGCTATGGCTACCTGCTCGGCCTCATCCGGCCGGTACTCTATAGGCTTGAGCACCGCACCCTCGGTTATCCACTGGGAAACCCGGGCAAACTCGTCATCGGTCAGGCCCGTGGTGCCGTAAGGCATGCCGCCATGGGGGTGTTCAGCAGCATAATCGTCAAACTCGCTGACCGAAGGGCAAGTGTTGCTGCGGGTTATCCCCACGGTCACATCCTCAGGCAGACGGCTATTGGGTGTAAAAGGATTGGACCTGCCCAGCTCGATCATCCGGTACAACACCGACGCCTCCAGCCCGCCCAGTTCACCGCCATCGGTATCATGCAGTACCGAGAAGAACCCCTTGCCACGCCACTCCGCCGTCGAGCCTGCATCCACACCCAGCCGAGTGGGCATCATGTCTTCAACGCGGGTACCGTCGTAGACCGGCAACAATGACGCACCCCGCTCCAGACCATCGGCGCTGGTCAATTTCAACTGGCAAGGAGCGTCATAGCAGCCGTGGCAAGCCATGCATTTATGTTCAAGAATGGGGGCAATATCGCGCTGATAGTCGTAGGTCTGGGTAGCGGCCACAGCGGCCTGCTCCAACCTGTACTCAGGGGCGTCCGTACAGGCTACGGACAGGCAAGCTATCAGCAGCCCAAGTAAAGGCCCCCTCCATTTAATCCATGCTGATCCTTCTGCCACGACTCAACCCTCAAACACGCCTGCGACCCATCTGGTCTATTTGCCGTATCGCCCAGGGCGTCGCGACATCACTGTTGCCCTTGGAAATATCCAGCTATCTCGAGGGCGGCGGAATTCTAGCATTTTGATTGACTCTATTCCCCCCAGTCATCCTCGCGAACGCGGGGATCCATTTTAACGGGTCACACACCTAAGCCGTATAGTCACGTCAAAGCTGCAACGATCACGTCAAAATGGATTCCCGCCTGCGCGGGAATGACGAGGGGCGCGGGGGTGGACGGGAGATGGCGCGTTACTGCGCGACCTCACAGGCCGACGAACCCTGCTGCAAATAATTTTGCAGTATCGGCGCCATACCCTTGAGCACCTGCACAGGCAATGCCGACGTAAAGCGGAAACCGTCCGCCGCCTTGCCCGGCACAAAGGCCGTCAAAGTACCAAAATGATCGTCGCCGAGAAAAAACACGAAGGTCGCAGTGCGGTTCATTACCTGGCTACTGGTCGAGCGACCGCTGGCGGTCATGCTGTGAATACGGTTATCTCCCGTTCCCGTCTTGCCACCCAGCGCAATAGCAGCGCCGTCCGCATCGACGAAGGTGCCTTGCAAGCGCCGTGCTGTACCGCCGTCGACCACCTCGGAAAGCACACCCTTCAGCGCCCCAGCCACATCAGCATGCATCACCTGCACGCCCACTTCATCCGGCCGTTCCAAACGCACCTCATACGGCGTGCCGGCAGCAAAATGCAGATCGTTGATGCGACGGCTGGCGAAGCGCAGGCCATCGTTCTGGATCACCCCCATCAGTTCGGCCAGAGCCGCAGGCCGATCACCCGAGCTGCCCAGGGCAGTGCCCAGTGAGGGCACCAGATGCTCAAAGGGGTAACCCAGACGCTTCCAGCGCCGGTGCACTTCCAGAAAGGCTTCGACCTCCAGCATGGTACGAATGCGCGAGTCGCGCGCGCTGCGATGCCGAGTGCGGAACAACCAGCCATAGACTTCCTGCCGCTCGGCCTGACTGGCCAGAACAGCATCGCTGAAACTACTCTGCGGGTGGCTGCGCAAATGGCCCAACAACCACAACTCTAGCGGATGCACTCGGGCAATGTAGCCCTGATCCGGCAAATCGTATTTGCCCGGGCCGTAATCACGGTAAAGGCTCTCAAGCCGCGCGTTGCCCAGCTCGCCCATACCGGGCCGCGCTAGCATAAAGGTCTTGAAGACCTCCTCATCTGCGTCCGGGTGCAGGTAACGATGCACTGCAGCCAATCGCGTCGCAGTAGGCCTCAGGCCATCAAGAAACGCATCCAGTCGCTGCGCCTCGGTCATGCCCGCGTATTTGCGCCAGAAGCGCAGAAGAAAGGTCTGCCCTTCCTTGTCGGCAAAACGCTCCAGATAGATTTTCCGTGCAGGGTCGTTGTCGTCGCGCATCACATTCATGCTGCTTTCAGGCGACTGGTAAATGGCATAACGAAGAATATCGCGCATCAACCGCACAAACGGCAGGTTGATAGACTCGCGCAGAGACTCGCGCAGGGTTGGAAAGCGGCCATTATCTTCGCGGCGGAAGTTACCAAAACGCTGCACGCCGCCACCGGTGAAAAACCGTTCATCCGGGTTTGCCGAATAACGCCGCTCCAGGGCTGCCTCCAGCGTCTGTGCGAGCGTCGCCTGCGGATTGGCACTGAGATAGCCTGCGGCCCAGACTGCCAATACGTTTTCATTATCCGCGCGCAGTTTCGCCAGTGTTTGCTGATCGGCCTGACTCAACTGTTCGTGCAGCTCGGCAATGATCTCCAGGTAAGTCGCCAGCACCCGCAGTTTGGCCGTGGACCCCAGCTCAAGTTTGCTGCCCTCGTTAAGATCAAACGGCAAGCCAGTATTATCGGTCTGTACCCGCACCTGGTTGCCGTTAGTACCGTGTTGCATCAGCGTAAAACTGTAACGCACGTCACCCACCTTCTCCGGCGACAGCAGGCGCTCGCCAAGAAGGCCTATCTGCCCTGCCATCTCCGGTGTAGACAAGCTTTCCAGATAGGCACTGACCTGCTCCTGCAACTCACCGTGCAGGCTGGTGGCGGCCTGCAGATCAAAACGGTCTACCGCGTATTGCGATTGGCCAAGCAAACTGGAGAGCCGTGCACGTGCCACGGTAATCGCCTTGTCAGCGGCGAAGCGCTGGCGCAAAGGATTCTGAGCCCAGTTACGGAATACCAGAGGCTGCGCCAAGGCTTCATCACGCAGCGCCGCCTCAATCACGCCCTCACGCGTGAGCAGGCGCAAATGGCTGTCCACCAACGCATTCAGATCATCACGCCCCTGCAGCAAATAATAGGACGGCCGACGCTGCGCGATCATCAACGCCAACGCCTGACGCAAGGCCACCGCTTGGCCTGCAAGATCCTCGTCACCCGCCAGGCGCCGACTGAAGTTATCTATATCTTCGGAAAACCAAACCCAAAGTCCATCACCAACACCATTCACCTCACCATGCCCCGGCGCCGCAGCCAAGGGCACCGTGTTGATATAGTCCAATACCAGTTGCTGGCGAACCGCCATGGTATTAGGGCCATTCTTGTAAGCGCGCACACTGGCAGAGCCCATTTGCATCAACTTGTCTTGCAGGCCCTGGGTACGCCCCTCACGGGAATGCCGAAACTTCTCGATCTGAGTCGCCAACGTACTCGCCCCAGGGGTAGAGCTATCGGGATTAAACTGGCTACTCGCCAGAGAAACGGACGCACTCGCCAGGCGTAACCAGTTCACTGCAGGGTTGGCATTGGGGTGTTCGTCGCTGAGCAGCTCACGATCCTCGATAAACAGCAGCGCTTCGGCCAACAACGGCGGCACTTGCTCAAAATCGGAGTAGTAGCGC
>TARA_R110002094_G_scaffold8064_1_pt1 | contig 12126 bp, 7 predicted proteins | sample TARA_R110002094 | Tara Oceans TARA_R110002094 (sample SAMEA4397409) | marine metagenome | biome: Polar Biome; feature: [MIX] marine epipelagic wind mixed layer (ENVO:01000061); material: water (ENVO:00002006), including particulate matter (ENVO:01000060) such as... | depth 10-100 m
ATCGGTATAGTAACGACAGGCCTCCATCACGCCGTTACGGATCTCACGGATATTCGGAATCTGTGAACCCAGGTGATAATGCAGCAGCTGCATGCAATCGAGCATATTATTGGCTTTAAGGGTATCGATCGCTGCCACCAACTGGTTGGTGGTCAAGCCAAAAATACTTCGGTCGCCGCTGGTCTTATTCCACAATCCGCTGACTTTCGAAGAAAGCTTGACCCGCACCCCGAGAAACGGCCGAATTCCCAAGGCATTACTGCGCTCGATGATAATTGGCAACTCGGTGGGCGTCTCGATCACAAACACGCACTGATAACCCAGCCGCTGGGCACGCAGCCCAAGATCAATAAACTCCTGATCCTTGTAGCCGTTGCAGATAATTAAGCGTCCGTCGGCCTTGATCGCAGACAAGGCAACAATGAGCTCCGCCTTGCTGCCCGCTTCCAGACCGTGCTGATAACGCTCACCAAAGAGCGCAATCTCTTCGATGACCTGCGCTTGCTGGTTCACCTTGATCGGAAATACGCCGCGGTACTGGCCCTGGTAATCTAATTTTTTAATCGCAAAGGCAAAGGCTTCATTGAGCTTTTGGATCTGCGCATCGAGCAGATTTTCAATGCGCAGCAGCAACGGCAGCGGTAATCCACGTTGACGGATGCCAGATAAAATCTCAGGGATGGAAACGCGCACATCGGTGCCGTCGAAAGGTACCTTGACAACCACATCACCCTGTTCAGAGAGTTCAAAGTAGCCTGCGCCCCAGTCATTAATCCCGTAAAGGTCCGCAGATTGAGCCGCAGACCAAGCATTCAGATTGTTTTTATCCAAGAGGTATAAATCCCAAAACAGCGTCTAAACCAAAAATTTAACGCTAATGATCATGAGCAGGGTCGATACAGATCCATGCCGTAAGCAGGCTCCGCGACGGGCGCCTGAAGAAGGGGCAAAATATCGCATAGATAGCACCTTAACGGTACTTTTTTTTGCAGCTCGCCTTTACCGCCGTCCCTGACTCTCAAGGCATAGCATCCATCCTTGGATATAAACACGGCGCTGAGCGCCGAGACAGGGCTAGCCCGGATATTTCATCGAGTGCTGTGATGATCGCGCAGCTAATTGGTGAATTATTCTGGCTAGATCTGCTAAGGGCTGACCCGCCGGCGAGAGATCGAATCCAGGGTTCTCACCCAGGGTTTATCGCGCAATTTATACTGACCGATCAGTTCGGCGGCTGCCTGCTGGGCCGACTTGATAGACCTGTACTGGCCAACCAACAGCACTTTCCAGAGGGTATTATCGTTCTTGATCTCAACCTCGTAACTGCTTGGAATCTGCATCAGTTGCTGCAGTCGTTTTTCGCAAGGCGCGCTGTTACAGGCCAACAACTGTAGCGTGTAATCACCGCTGGCGGCATTCACAGACCGAGCCTTGATACCCGAGGCCGCATCGCGCATGGGCACTTTAATCGATCCAGATTCAACCTCACCAGCGAACTCTATCCCACTCAGATAGTGCTGACTGCGATAGACCGCCATGCGGTTATCCTTCCAACTGGCACAGATCCATATTTCACCTTCAGGTTTACAGGCGGTGATACTTGAGACCTCGGTAGCCCGAACAAACGGTGCCAGCAGCAACGCGAACAACACCCATAGCGGTTTATGCATAGTCAACGATCAACACTCAAATCCATAACTGTTAGTTAAATGTTGCTGTCGAGAGTAGAGAATCCATCCTCAGCATGCAACCACATTGCGGGCAGCGGCGCCCGTTTAATGGAACACCCTGACCGTCTCTACATGCTTGAAGGCGATCGGTAAAATCGCATCGCCGATACCCAGCTCTTGGTAGACTCTCAACTCACCCCACTCCACCGACAACAACCGCCCTGCTACCAGGTTTCCGTTCTTGGTCTCGATCCGAATGTCCGCACCGATGTACTGCTGCAACGCATCGATCGCTACGGTCCGGTAGCCCAGCCCCTTTGCGCTCGCAACAGGCAGCACTAGCAGCGACGGATCAACCAAAACGACAGGCTCGGGCACAGGCTCCACAAAGGGTGCTTGCAACAACGCCGTAAACGCCTCCACGCCACTGCGAAGCTGTTCTCGAAGCGGCTCTCCGGCGTCCTCTTGCGGCTCCCAGCGGATAGACAGCGGCTCAATCGGGTCACCATTCACCGTCAACTCGGGTGCCAGCACCCTGAGCAATTGATCTGGCGAATATTGCAGCAGTGACGCCGGCCATAGCTGACTTCCGCGCAAAAGCTGCAGCCGCAGCTCACCAGCACCCAGCAGGAAGTCCCGGTACCCTTCGATCAAGGGGTCGGACACCTGCAGACCCAACTCCAGCCCCTTGGCGGTAACCAGATTGATATGGCGATCAACAAACTGCGCCGCACTCTCGGAAGCCGCAGTAGCGCAGAATTGGATATAGCGTTTCTTCAACGAACGATCCAGATACTGCAGTTTGATATCACCCAGCGACGGGCTAGCGAGGCCTAAATTGTAGCGATTGAATTCATTAATCCCAAGATCGAGCGAAACACTCAGCTCCGTTTCGAACTGATCTCGGACTGACTGGCTGAACACCACAGATAACAATTTTCTTGAACGGTCAAACAGGTAATCTGCTGAGAGATCCAGCACCAGGTGTTGATAGCCCAGCTTTTGCATCAACTGGGGGCCCGTCAACCCTTCGACCGCTGCCTCACAACCGAGCATCCAGCTGCTGATAGGCGCGTCACCGACCAGGGCCTGGGATGCGCTAAGCTCCGCAGCCAGCTGATTCAACCTGGCATCGTCCAAATTAACCCGCATCCCGCTGATCTCGATACCCAGCGTCTGGGGCAACTCGCCTTTATCCAGCCGGCTCTGGATCTTGATCAGATCCAGCCAGCTAGCGCCCCGAATTCGTACTGCATCAACGTTCAAGGCCTGGGCCTGAATTCCACTTAGATCCAGCGGAGTCAACACCAGATCCCTAACCCCGGCCACGCCATCAAAACCCGTCTCGATTGAGCCGTACTCCAGCTTGGCGACCAAGGATAGCTGTTGCGCCAACTGCTCAACCGCCGAGCGAACCTGATACCAGTAGTAGCCCTTAACTGCCGCAAAGCCAATCAGCGGCAGGCTAAGAAATAGAACTACTTTTATCGTTAAACGAGCCCACTGCCGTCCTCTCATGGTACGAATCGATATCCCTTTCTTACGTTATCCGGCACAGCCCCAAATAATTACTCCGCCACTGTAAAACAAACCCAGGGCAGGCACAAAATCTGAATAATGACCACAGCCTCGGCGGAGGAGCGTAGCGGCGGAACGCTCGTCATCTGATGCGGGTATTTGTTGGCTCTTCCCAGGTTTACATATCAGCAGACGCGATAAGTATCTATTCTAACCTCCCCGTTCAGAGACCACCCGTTACCGCGTCTCGCATTTGAGTTGTATAACACTTGAGTTGTATAGCTGTATAAATAGTCGATCAAAGAGCCCCCAGCGAATGATGCGGCCAGCTGCCAGCGTATTAAGGGTAGCGACACGTTGCCAGGGTAATCTGGCAATAGCTGCTACTATCTATATCACCGGCGTGGCTTGGCAAGCTACGTGTGTCGTAGACGCTTGGTAGCGTTACAGCGGCGCGAAGGAAGAGCTGTCGATAGGAGTGGCGGGGCGAGATATCCATTAAAGATCTTGCGAGAAATGCCGGGAAAAGTACGTTTCAGGGAGTTAACGTTTTCATCTATGAACCTATCCTCTATTGCTGCCGTGTACCAACTATGATCTCGCCGTTTCCGGCTCTACCGGTCCAGCTGGGAGTCTTTTTGGGGTTGATCGCTGGCCTTTTTCCACTCCCGCTCTCTGCACAGAGATCCCCCGTAGCGGAGCAGATCAGTACCCCGGATAAACAGGCGCCGATAGCGGTTACGCAGCAGTATTCGAAGCCACTAACGCTCTCTGATGGCGAGAAACGCTGGTTGTCGGAGCATAAAACTATTCGTCTGGGTATTGATCCCACGTTCGAACCGATCGAGTTTATCGATGGCCAGGGCAATTATGCTGGTATCGCCGCTGATTATGTCAAGCTGTTAACTGAGCGACTGGGCATCTCGGTGCAGGTGGTGGCAGATATCAACCGGGGGCAGGCGCTTGCGTTGGCGAAAAAAGGCAAAATAGATATTTTTGCTGCAATAACGCCCACCCAGGACAGGGAGCGCTATTTCGGTTTCACCAAGCCCTATTTTAAATATCCTCTGGTCATCTATACCCTTAAAAATTTCAAGATTATTGCCGGGCTGGAGAGCTTGCCGCAGAATGAAATTACCGCAGTAAAAGATTCCTTTATCTACGATGTGGCAAAACAATATTACCCGGAACTGGATCTGATTGCGGTGGAGACTACCCGCGATGGATTGGTGGCGGTGTCCGAAGGACGAGCAGCTGCGTTTATTGGCGATGTTGCAACCGTTACTTTTCAAATACGCAAACATAAACTCACTAATCTGAAGGTTGCTGCGCCAGCCGGGTTTACCAATCCGGGCCAATCGTTTGCGGTACGCAAGGATTGGCCGGAGCTGGTCAGCATGATCAATAAGGTGATGGATACAATTTCACCCGAAGAGCATCTTGATATCAGTAATAAGTGGATACAGATCGAAGTCAGGAACGCTACTCGCTACTGGTTTTGGATGGCGCTGGGTGCAGCAGGATTCGTCCTGTTGTTTATCCTGACCAGCGCTATTTTACGGATCCAGGTGAGCCGCAGAACCGCAGAACTCCGTGTTAAGAATGAACAGCTGGTCAATGAAAACAGCGAGCGTCGGTTGGCAGAGAGGGCGTTAATCGACAGCGAGCTGAGGCTGGCCCAGTTTTTTCATGCCACCTTTGAAATGGTGTTCTTCCACGATAATGGCCGGATTCTGGATGTTAACCCGGCTATTACCAGGGTGACAGGCTACGCGTCTGAAGAGGTTGTTGGAAAAAATATGCTGGAGCTTGTCGCCGACGATTCCCGGCAAGAGGCCACTGCCTGGGTGAGCCAAGGGATGCTGGAGCCCTACGAAGCAGAGATCATCACTAAAGCGGGCACCCCTATGCCGGTTGAGATTCACCCGTCTAATTTTGAATTAAATGGTCGCAATGTCAGGGTAGTAGGACTGCGCGATATCACTGAGCGCAAAAAAAGCGAGCAAGTATTACGCCACGCCTATGCCGAGCTCGAATCCAAGGTGAAACAGCGAACCGCCGAGTTGAGTCTGGCCAACCGCAAGCTGAAAGAACTGGATCGACTGAAGTCACTGTTTATCGCGTCTGTTTCCCATGAACTACGCACACCGCTCAATTCCATTATCGGTTTCTCCAGCATGATGAAGCAGGCCAACTACGGCGAACTGAACCAGAAATACACCGATTACGCTGCCCGCATCAATCGTTCGGGTCAGCATTTATTGTCGCTGATTACCGACATTATCGATATTTCCAAGATTGAATCCGGCTTTGTCGATGTTGAGCTGTCCGACTTCGCGCTTGCCGACATGGTCAACGAGGCGGTGAGCAATCTGCGTCAACAGGCGGAAAAAAAAGGCTTGACCCTGGAAGTTACTATCCCGCAAGACCTGAGGCTGCACAGCGACCGAAGGCGATTGCTGCAGTGCCTGCTTAACTTTCTCAGTAATGCGATTAAATATTCGGAACGGGGACAGATAACGCTGTGGGCAGAAGATATGGGCAAAGAGGTCTTGCTCAGAGTTAGCGATACCGGTATCGGCATCAACGCGGAAGATATGCCGCAGTTGTTTGAGGCCTTTGAACGTATCGACAGCCACCTGCGGGTGAAAGCCGGGGGTACCGGGTTGGGGCTCTATCTCACCCATAAGATTGCCACAGAACTACTGCAGGGCGAAGTGGGCGCCGATAGCCGACCTGGCGAAGGCAGCACATTCTGGATCCGGGTTCCCAAAAGGCTATAACCCAGAACGCTATAACCCAGAACGCTATAACCCAGAACGCTATAACCCTGATGACAGGCTATTTTGGCCAAGGAAATTGAAATGACGACCGCATTGGTGATCGAAGATCATCCGGACAATATGATCCTTATCTGCGATATCCTGGGGTTAAATGGGTACGCGGTGCTACAGGCAACGACCGGCATGCAAGGCTACGAAGTGGCGCAACAAAGCCAACCAGACTTCATTGTTCTGGATATTCAGCGGCCCGATATTGATGGCTATCAAGTATTGGAAAAAATTCGCAGCAATGACAGAACACGAAAAATACCCATGGTTGCGATGACCTCCTACGCCATGGCAGGCGAAAAAACCAAACTATTAAACGCGGGCTGCGATGGCTATGTGGAGCAGCCGATTGATCCGGGCCGGGGGATGCAGCAAATTCTGCACGCCATAGGAGATCAAGCATGAGGGTGCTGATTGTAGAGGATACTGAAGACTCAAGAATACTGCTTGAAGATATGCTTAGGGCAAAAGGGCACGACGTGGATTCGGCGGTCAATGGTGTGGAGGCCTTACATAAAGCAGGCCGGGCACCGCCGGATCTTATTATCTCCGATATCCTTATGCCTGAAATGGATGGTTATGAATTTTGCCGTCGGGTTAAACGCGACCCGCGGCTGCAAATGATCCCTTTCATCTTCTATACCGCCACCTATACCGATTCCCGCGATGAACAACTTGCGCTGTCGCTGGGTGCCTCAAGATTTGTTATCAAACCTGAAGACCCAGTAAAACTATTTGGAATCATCAATGAGGTCTGGTCAGCGCACGCCGGCGGCGAACAGGCGAGGGTATCAGATGCGGCGTTTGAGCCGCTGCATGCAGAGGTGCTTAACAGAAAGCTGAGCACCAAGCTGCTGGAGCTGGAGAGGCAGGCGGAAGAGCTGGAACTGGCGTCTTTAGTTTTTCAGAACAGCAGCGAAGGGATGATGGTTACAGACGCTAACAATCATATCATTACGGTTAACCCGGCATTTACAGCCATAACCGGCTACCGTTTTGACGAGGTGAAGGGCAAGACCCCGGGTATTCTCAACTCAGGTCACCATAAACCCTCTTTTTATCAGCAGATGTGGCAGCAATTAAAAAGCACTGGTAAGTGGCAGGGCGAGGTATGGGACAAGCGCAAAGATGACAAACTTTGTCCCAGATGGCTAACCATCGACAGCATTCGTAACAGGGATGATTCTGTATCCAGGTATGTGGCGATTTTCGCCGATATTACCGAGAAAAAGCTGTCTGAAGAGTTGATCTGGCGGCAGGCCAATTTCGATACCCTGACCGACCTGCCTAATCGCAACCTGTTCCGCAACCGTCTGGAGCTGGAGCTGAAGAAATCACAACACGCCAACCTTACGCTGGCGTTGCTGCTGATTGACCTCGATCGGTTTAAAGAGGTCAATGACACCCTTGGGCATGATGTGGGGGACAGCCTGCTGCAGCAAGCCACAGTCCGGATTATTGAATCCGTGGGCGAATCGGATACGGTGGCGCGCCTGGGAGGGGATGAGTTTGCCGTCATTCTGCCGGAAATATCCGAGACCAGTCAGATCGAGGATATCGCCGACAAACTCATCGTCCAGCTGGCTGAGCCCTACGCCATAGCTAATGAAGTCATCTATCTATCGGCCAGTATCGGCATCACCCTGTACCCGAGCGATGCGACCGGTATCGATACCTTGTTGAAAAATGCCGAGCAGGCGATGTATGTCGCCAAGAAAAATGGCCGTAATCGCTTTAGTTATTTTACCCAATCGCTGCAGATTGCTGCGCAAACCCGGCTGAGATTGGGCAATGACTTGCGTGGTGCATTGGCGGCCAACCAGTTCAGAGTCCATTTCCAGCCCATCGTTGAACTGTCGACAGGACGCATCTGTAAAGCCGAGGCGCTGCTCAGGTGGCAACACCCTGAGCGAGGGATGGTCTCTCCCCTGGACTTTATCCCGCTTGCGGAAGAGATCGGCCTGATGAATGCGATCGGTGATTGGGTATTCAAAGAGTCAGCTCGCCAGGCAAAACGCTTGAATAACCAATGTCAGTGTAATTGTCAGATCAGTGTCAATCTGTCACCGGTTCAGTTTAGCGTTGAAAATCAGAGCTTCGCAAAAGAGTGGCTGCAATATGTGCAGGAACTGGGACTTTGCGGGGAAAATTTTGTTGTTGAAATTACCGAAGGTCTGTTGCTGAACGCAGAGTCCGGCGTCACCGATAAACTGCTGGCGTTACGCGATGCCGGTATTCAGGTTGCGATTGATGACTTTGGCACCGGCTATTCATCACTATCGTATCTAAAGAAATTCGACATCGATTACCTGAAGATCGATCAGTCATTCGTGCGCAATCTTGAGACCGATAAGGATGATATCGCCCTGTCCGAAGCCATTATTGTGATGGCGCATAAGCTGGGGCTGAAGGTGATTGCCGAAGGGGTGGAAACCCAGGGGCAGAAAAAAATACTGACCGAGGCCGGCTGCGATTACGCGCAAGGTTATCTGTATTCCAAACCCGTTCCATCCGAGGAGTTTGAAGCACTGCTGATGCGCGAACAAACAAAACATAATCGTTAGTTAACCACCTGGTTAGCCACAGAGTAAGGAGACCAAGATGGCGTAAAAAGGGTACGGGGAGGGCGTTCGGGAAAAGCCTAAGGCACCGGTTGCCATCCATTGTCGGCATCGTCGCTTCAAGAAGTGGACAGCAGATTATGGATGAGATACTCGGCAAAACAGTGGCAACCGAAAACGACATTAGCATCCTGGATATTACCGCCGTCGCTAATCAGCTCATCAACAATCACCCAGGCCACCCAGCGCAGGCTGCAGATCTATTCTTTCCTGGATCAGAGGCTCCTCAGTGCAACTACAAACCGGGTACAAGCGCATTCAGGTTGTTGCTTTCCATTACCAAATACACGGTAAATATTATGAAGATAGGGCCGCTATAGGATTACCTAAAGGTATTATCTGTAAAACGTATTATCTGTAAAAAAAATTGATAAACAGGCTGTTAAACAAGGTAATAAGAATGAACAAATGGATCTATTTATTGCTATTGAACGCAATTCTTTGCAGCGGGACCGCTTTTGCTGAATCCGTTCTGACCATCCATGTCACCGCCAAAGCCCCATTAAACACCGCCGACCGAAGCGGCTTTCTGGATCTTGTAAGCGCAGAAGCGTTGCGCCGGATCGGCTACCGGATGGCAACCGTCGAACACCCTGCTGAGCGTGGACTGAAAAATGTCAATGCCGGCATCGACGATGGGGAGATGAGCCGCATCGGGGGCTTGAGCGCCATATACCCCAATATCATTCAGGTGCCGGAGACGATCATCGATTGGCGCTTTGTCGTCTTTTCAAAAAAAGAACTGTCCACAGACGAGGGCTGGGACAGCCTGGCGGGCAAAGAGATTGCCTATCTGAACGGCTGGAAAATCCTCGAAAAGACCGTGCCTCAATCCTCGCACCGCATAAAAGTACGCACCATGGAGCAACTTTTCTCTCTGCTGGAGAGGGATCACACTGATTTTATCATTTATGAATACTGGGGCGGGATCCATTACCTTGAAAGTCATAGCTTGGACTCGATCAAGGTGCGCACCCCTCCCCTGATTGTCAAGCCGATGTATATGTACCTGAACCTGAAACACCAACAGCTGGTACCTCAATTGGCCGCAGCCTTACGGCAGATGAAACAGGACGGCACGTACCAGCGACTCTCGGATCAGACCCTGGGCCAGCTGAATGCAGTAGGAGATTAGACCTATGCCGGTTTCACTGCTCAATAAAAATAACCGCATTGCCCGCCAACTACTATTGTCCGTGGTACTGGCCAGCGTCCTTATTACCCTGTCTACCACCGCCTATCAGCTTTACGGCCATTACGCACAACAGCGCCAGTTACTGGAAAATCGTCTCGATGAGATCGGCCTGGTGCATGTATCCAACCTGACTAACGATGTGTGGATTGCGGACCAGAAGCACATAAAAGGTTACCTCGTGGATATTTCCAACCTGCCCGATATACAATTTCTGCAGGTTAGCGAAGCGGATAAGACCCTGGTTCAGGTGGGTGAAAAACAGACCGGGGCTAGCATCGAACGCAGTTTTCCGCTCATCCACAGGTACCGGGGCCAGGATATACAGCTTGGCGAGTTATACCTACAGGCCACACTGGATGATATCTACCGCAGTCTGTTCAAACAGTTTATTTATATCTTGTCCAGCAATGCGCTCGCCATCTTTGTGCTGGCGGGAGTTGTGCTTTTGCTGTTCGACCGTTTGATGGCACGGCATGTACATACCCTCGCTGTCCACGCTGCGGGCCTGTCTATCCATAATATGGATAGGGTCCCGGTTCTCGACAAGCCGACAAAGCCCGGTGTGTCTGATGAGCTGGATACGCTTGTCGAAGCCTTCGCGCGGATGCAAGCCAGCCTGCTGGATTCTATCAATGCGGTCACTAACAGCGAAGCCCGCACCCGGCTGATACTCGATTCCGCTACTGAAGCCATGTACGGGCTGGACCTCGATGGCCGGTGCTCCTTTGTTAACCCAGCCTGCATCAATATACTCGGCTATAGCAGTGCGGATGAGCTGATTGGCATGCATATGCACAGGCTGATCCATCACTCCTACGCCGATGGTTCACCTTACCCCAAAAGCGAGTGCCAAATTTTTAAGGCCGTAGCATCCGGCGAAATCGGGCACTCCGACCAGGAGATACTCTGGCGTGCTGACGGCAGCAGTTTTCCCGTCGAGTGGTGGTCACACCCGATACAGCAGGACGGCAAGCTGACTGGCGCAGTCGTGACGTTTTTTGATATCAGCCAACGACTGCAAGCCGAAGCAGCACTGCGCGACGCACATCAACTGGAGGTTGATGCACGGCTGACTGCGGTGGTCGATACGGCGATTGACGGGATTATTACGATCAGCGAACAAGGCATCGTTGAAACCTATAACAGGGCCGCCGCGGTGTTGTTTGGTTACACAGCCGATGAGGTGATCGGCAAAAATATCAAAATGCTGATGCCAGAACGCTACGCGGCGGAACACGATCAGTACCTAGCCAACTATCGTCGCACCGGCCAGGCCAAGATTATTGGCAGCGGCCGTGAAGTAACCGGTCAGCGCAAAGACGGCTCAACCTTCCCGATGGAGCTTTCGGTCGTAGAGGTAAAACTCAGCGAGCGGCGCATCTTCACCGGTATGGTACGTGACATCACCGAACGACAAACTGCTCAGGCCTCGCTCACACAATTCAAGGCGACCCTGGATCAGACGCTGGACTGCGTGTTTATGTTTACCGCCGACGATCTCAGCTTTTTTTATGTCAACCGCGGAGCGGAAAAACAGGTCGGCTATACCCAGGATGAACTGGTAACCATGACGCCGGTCGATCTTAAGCCCGAGTTTGACGAGCAACAGTTTCGCGCCATCCTGTCGCCATTACTGGCCAATGAAAAAAGCTCCATCACGTTTGAAACACTGCACCGGCACAAGGATGGCCATAGTATCCCTGTCGAGATATCGCTTCAGTACATACCCCGTGAAAATGAAGCAGGCCACTTTATCGCCATCGTGCGTGACGTCACCGAACGTCGGCAAATACAGGATGCCTTACTCAAGGCCAAATCAGAAGCCGAACAGGCCAGTCGCGCCAAGTCGGCGTTCCTGGCGGCGATGAGCCATGAGATCCGCACGCCGATGAACGGTGTCATCGGCATGGTGGAGATTCTGGCACACAGCAAGCTGGATGAGGATCAGGCCGATGCGATCGCAACCATCCGTGATTCCGCTTTTTCGCTGCTAGGCCTGATTGACGATATCCTCGACTTCTCCAAGATCGAGGCTGGCCGGCTGGAGCTCGAGCGTCTGCCGGTTTCAGTGACAGATACCGTTGAAGGGGTCTGCAATACCCTGGCCCCGGTCGCCGTAAACAGTGACGTTGACCTCTATCTGTTCATCTCGCCACAGGTTCCCAATCAAGTATGGTTAGATCCTACCCGACTACGCCAGGTACTTTACAACCTGGTGGGGAATGCCATCAAATTCAGTGCTCAGGTGTCACAGCAGGGGCGTGTGGAGGTCCGAGTAAACCTGATAGAGA
>TARA_R110002094_G_scaffold7498_36_pt1 | contig 12041 bp, 9 predicted proteins | sample TARA_R110002094 | Tara Oceans TARA_R110002094 (sample SAMEA4397409) | marine metagenome | biome: Polar Biome; feature: [MIX] marine epipelagic wind mixed layer (ENVO:01000061); material: water (ENVO:00002006), including particulate matter (ENVO:01000060) such as... | depth 10-100 m
GCTGTAGTCTGCCGCCAGCAGTTCACGCAGCTGGCTTATTTCAGCGCGCAGGACATCCTTGTCCTCTACCAGCGCTTCGTAGTTCTCCCGCGCCTGGAGTATTTCTATCTGGCGGTTTTGCCCCAGTAGATCCAGCTGCTCTTGCAGGTCACGCAGCTCCGGCACCATGTGGGCATCCGCGGTGCGCTTTTCGAGAACTGCCAGCTCTGCCTCCAGCATGCGACTGCCGCGCAGGTACAGCGGGTCACCCTGCCCCGTGGAAAGGTCTGCGCTGACGGATACCGATTCGCGGCCATTCGCGCTTCGGGACAGCATCTGCAGGGTTGCGGGCTCGGTGATATCCAGGCTGCGTGCAACGGCGAGGGCTTCTTCCAGCTCGGCAATTTTGTCGGCCCGCAGTTGCCGCGCCTTTGTTGTGAGGGCAGCTATACGGTCCTGTAGCTGCCAGCGTTTCAGCTCATCATCCTCTTGCAGTCGCACGATCGTGTCCTTGTCCCTGCGCTCCAGAATATCCGCACTTTGTACAATACGAGACTCCAGCGTGTGGGCGCGAGCTTCCAGGACGGTGTGCAACTCGCTCGTTACGCTGGCCAAAGCACGGGTTTTCGCAGCGGTAGCAACCGCGTTGGCAACGTTCGCGGCTAACTGGGAGTCAGTATGCTGGAAGCGTATAGACATCGTGGTTTCGGCCAAGACGTCGTTCTTGCCTAACCCTCCGATTTCGATGGTCAGTGCGGGCGTGAATTCACGGAGGAAGTGTTGCACGAGCCGCTCGCGACTCACAGATGGCTCTTCAAGCAGACGCTGGCTGAAAGCGAGGAAAACCTCTCGCTGTGTGTCCAGAGAGCGCGCTTCGAAAACCACCCGGCTAAATGCATCACCCGGAGGCAGCTCCATGTGCCCGGTTTCATTGATCGCAACCAGTTGGGAAGCCAGCGGCGGGCGCAGGCGCGCCGTGGACTCGTACACCGGCCTTGTCAGCAAAAGGTACGCTGCGGCAAATGCGAGAAATATCGCGGTGACCCCCAAGACAACCCACCTGCGCTGCCAGAGGCTGGCAGCCAGCTCAAATAGGTCTATCTCATCGTCCGCCCAATCGAGCTGCGGTGACTGTGGCGGCGGGGGGGGGCTGGTGAGTTGTGTCATGCTTTATCCGTGGGGCTGACTTCAATGATGACTTGGTTAAGGCTGGCTTCTACCGGTTGTGTCCGTTTGCGTGCCACATGCCAAGCTTGTGTCATCACGATACAGTACAGGATAAAGGCGCCCACCAGAATGCTGAACTGATAGGACTCCGGTGTCTCCGCCTTTGCCAACATCAGGCCCAGAAAAGGAATTGAGGCGCCGATGCTGCTGATAAGCAATAAAGCCCGCTTCCCCGACAGCCCAAGCTCCCGAAGCAGGTGGTGAATATGGGTATTGTCTGCCCTAATGGGGGATTTGCCGTCCAGCACTCGGCGCAAGGTCGTGAACGCCATGTCAAACAGCGGCAGTCCGAGTAGGTAGATGGCTGTGATGGGTTGCACGTAGCGGATTTTTCCTACCTGGACGGAGGTGACCAAAAGAGTCAGAGCGACTACGATGAAGCCCAGCAGCTTGGAACCGGCGTCTCCGAGGAAGCACTTGGGGATAAATGGCGCTAGCCCCAGATTGGAGATCAGGAAAGCCGCCAGGGAGGCGCTGATGACGATGGTAATCAGGCCCGGGGGCAGCCCGCTGAACAGATGGAAGGCAAAAATGGTGATGAGAACGATCACGCCCAGCAGGCCATCCATGCCATCAAGCATGTTGTAGGCGTTGATCACCATAAAGATGACCAGAGCAGTGAACGGATAGCTGAGCCAAGGCGCAAGCTTGATCTCCCCAAAGCCAAAAAGGTCGCCCAGGTTGGCCATACGCAAGTTCAGGCTCTCGATCAGAAACAACGCTACGCCAATTTCTGCCAGGACGCGGGTGAATACACTCAGGTGGAAGCGGTCATCCAGTATTCCGAGCACCACCAGCATGCCCCCGGCGGTGAGGAACACGCGAACAATATCAGGTCTCAATGCGTGGTGTCCTTCGTCCGTCTGCCCCCCCACTATGGAGACTGCTAGCAAGGCCAGGTAAATGGCGAGGCCGCCCACCAGGGGGATGGAGCCCTGGTGCAGCTTGCGGTGATTGGGGGCATCCACCAGCCCCAGCCGCATGGCAACAGGGGCCAGGGCCCAGATGCAGAACAGCGTCAGGGAGAAGGCAAGCGCAGCTTGGAGAAGCGTTGGTGACATTGTGTGTTGAGATTCAGATGGTGGTGGAACGATACCGCCGAGCTTGAGAAAAGACCAACACAGTATGTTTGTAAGTCGCGCGTGAATACAGGAGAATCCAGAAGTTTTAGAAAAACAGTGTCTGATGGTGATTGCCAAAGATATGCTGTGGTGACTTGCTCAAGTCTCCTTCCGAGGCCAAGTGCCCCCTATGGTGGAAGGTGGGGCTATGCTCATCGACACGTTGGGTGCGCTCATGGGGCTCAGCGATAGCAATAAAATTGCGGCGCAACACGGGATAAACTAAGGTGTTCATTCATTGAACAATGATTTGAATTGTATCACCACACCCATCGAGAGCGAGGACCCATTGGTCGGTAGAAAAAAAGCATCGATCCCTGATGAAACTGGCTTGCGCGTAATGCGTTTGTTGGAAGGGCGGTCCGATATTACTCAGAGGGAGATATCGGATGAACTCGGCATTAGCTTGGGGGGCATCAACTACTGCTTAAGTGCATTAGTAGAAAAAGGCTGGGTCAAGATGGAAAATTTCAGCCGTAGTCATAGTAAGTTGCGCTATTTGTATGTTCTTACTCCCTCCGGGATGAAAGCTAAATCGAATTTAACGGTTCGCTTTCTCAGGCGCAAGCTAAAAGAGTATGAAGCTCTAGATGCAGAGATCGCTGAGCTGAGACGAGAGATATCCGGAGGGTAAAGCCTTTTTGGGCTGATTGCGTGAGCGCGGACTAAAGAATCAAACATGAGAAGAATAATTTATATCGGGGGATTCGAGCTGCCCGACAAAAATGCTGCCGCTCACAGGGTTCTCGCGAACGGAATGATTCTGCGGGAGCTGGGCTACGAAGTGGTGTTTCTTGGAGTCGACAGCTCTCGCACAAGCGGGGCTGAGCTACTGCGCAAGGACTTCTTTGGGTTCGAATGCTGGGCTGTTCGATACCCAAGCGGAATCGGGTCATGGATTCGTTACATTATGGGGCTAAATTCAATTTTGGAGTTTCTAAAGAGTAACTCTACTCAGCCTATTGTGGGTGTGATTTGTTACAACTACCCTGCATTGGCTCAGCTACGCGTAGCGAAATTATGCCACGAAATGGATGCTAGAATAATTTCGGATGCCACAGAGTGGTATGATGCAAGTGCTGGTACTCTCGTTTATCGGATTGTGAAGAGCGTTGATACATTTCTTCGGATGCAGGTCGCGCACACATCGGCCGATGGTGTAATTACAACGAGCAAATATTTGACGGAATTTTATATAAAAAGAAATAAGGTGGTTATAAGCCTCCCGACGCTTTTTGATGTCGACAGATTCGAGCCTCCACCTTCGAGGGAAAATATTTCGCGCAGACGGTTTATCTATGTCGGAACTCCCTTCAACTCTACTAGGATTAATAAGCAGCGTAGCAATATAAAGGAACGGCTTGATTTGTGCATCGAAATTTTCCAGGAGTTACACAAAGAGGGGAAAGAGTTCACTTTCGATGTGTATGGCATAAGTCGGGAAGACTATTTAAAAGTTTTCCCTGAGCATGAGGGAATTTTGCATTATATGGACTCCTGCGTGTTTTTCAGAGGGCGTCAGCCGAATCGATATGTTGCCGACCGGATTGCAGATAGCGATTTCAGTATATTTTTCCGTGACCAAACTCGAGTGACCATGGCCGGATTTCCTTCGAAGCTCGCTGAGTCGATCAGTTGCGGGACTCCAGTAATCTGTAATAGCACGGATGCTGTTCGCTATAGCGATACAGCTGATGAGACCTTGTTTCTTGCAAGTCGAGGACAAGAGCTTGCTCTGGTAAGGAGCGTATTTCAATTTTCCTCGTCTGAACTGGACGAACTGAAGTATCGAGCGTACTCCTCCAGGGCATACGACTATAGAAGTCACCTTGGCAAAGTAGCCGAGTTTTTGTCCCGGTTAGGTATTTAGGATGAGTGCTCGCAGATTACTAAAAATCTTCACGGCCCCGGCGAATATACTTTATGCGGCACTCTATCCAGTCTCCTACGCGAGAAAGATAGGTGTAAATATCAGAGGTCGCGTGACAATATATGGATCCAGCTACACCATGTTCAGCTCAGAGCCCTATCTCGTAACTTTGGGGGATAATGTTTATATAAGTATAGGAGCTAGCTTTGTCTGCCATGATGGGGCCACTCTGCCTTTTCGGAAGAATATTCCCGACCTGGAGCTCGCTGGTGAAATCACGATTGGGGACAACATTTTCATAGGTAAAGGAGCATTGATTCTCCCCGGGGTAACCATTGGTAATAACTGCGTCATAGGTGCGAATTCTGTAGTTACCAAGAGTTTTCCGGACGGGTCAATTATTGCTGGCAATCCGGCCCGAGTTATTCGGAGGACAGAGGTATTTCTCCAGCGAGCTGAACAGAGATCGCTAAAAATAGGCCATCTCACGGGGAGAGAGAAAATTCTGGCCTATAAGAAAATTTTCAACAAGAAATGAATATACTATCACAAAGATACTTGCCTCTAACCGTTTACACCAGTTATACATTTTTCATTCTAATGAGCCTATTTCTGGGGCCAATAACTTATGAGGGGATGAATATTATAGTATTGACCTCATTTATAACAGTGCATTTTACTCTGTTCTTTCTGGGATATGTGGTAGGCGCGCGGGGAAGATTCAGGGAGGTTTGGAGTTGTTCTGATGCGAGGAGTAACTCATATCAGCGAATTGGCAAGTTTCTTGGATTATTGATTGTTCTTGGAGTTATCAGCTCTTTACTGCAATGGTTGCAGTTTATGTTTTCGGATAATAATTTGAATATTGGCGGCATTGGACAAAGCTACGTAGAGGGTTATGATGGCTATGAGCGAGGTAAAGCTCGCATAGACCTTTTCTATATTGTGGATATTCTTGGGCAGGCACTAATAACGCTAGTTCTTCTTTTTTCCTTCTATTACTTTAGAGTGTTGAGCCCAGCCGGAAAGCTTGCCTGCATATTTGTGGTAACTACATATCTCGTTGTAAACGTAATTGGGACTGGTAAACAAAAATATCTTGGTGACGTAGTCGTATACGCTTTCTTTAGTGCGCTCCTGGGCAGAGTGATCATCGGGAAGAAGTTCAAAATAAAAACAATAGTGCTAGTCGTTGCACTGTCATGCATAGTGTTGTTTCTTTTCTTGGAGATATTTCGGCAGCGTTACGTCGCGGCGGGAATAAATATCGAAAATATAGTCGAAAAGGCGCACCCACTTGTTAGTTGGAATGTCGACTCGCCACTCTTCAATTTAGTTGGACCAGAGTATGCACTGGCGGTGGGAGTATTTCTTGGCTATTTTACCAATGGACTATATGGATTATATCTAAGTCTTACCTTGCCGTTTGAATGGACATACTTTGTAGGCAACTCGTACTCTCTCGGTCGCGTATTTGAGATAATTTTCTCGTCACCTGGATATATTTTGGAGAAGACCTATCCTTATCGCGTAGGCGTCACCTATGGCTGGGGATTCGACAAATGGCACTCATTGTTTGCGTGGCTCGCATCAGATCTCACGTTTCCCGGTGTTTTGGTGCTCTCTTCGTTGTTTGCATTCGTATATGCGAGGCTATGGATTCAAGCTGTTAGAAGTAGCAATCCGTTCTCCGGCCCGTTATTTCTTTACCTGTCTCTGGGCTTAATATTCAGTTACTCGAATAATCAGTTGATGCATGGTCTTTCGGGAGTAATTGTTCTGGCAGTTTTGTCCGTAGGGTGGTTGGGTTCGTCTAATCGAGTGACTTACCCGAAAATTCCGATCACCGTGCATTCGCATAATGACAACTCATAATAAGTTCATGCTTATAGTGTGTCTCATTGTGCTTGGCAAACTAAGCGGCCTACTCAAGGATGTTTTGATAACGTTCTATCATGGAGTCTCCAGCGTCACGGACGCCTACTTTCTATCCAATTCAATATCCTCCGTTTTATATATGGCTATATACTCTGCAGTACCGATACTTGTTGTTCCACTCTATTCAAGGGCTATTGTGGGGAAAAGAACTATCCGTGCCAATACAGAAATCTCCGCAGCACTAGTGTTTTTGTTAGTGATTTCCGTATGCGCTGCAATATTTGTGTGGAATGCAGCTTCCTTTCTGGTCAGTGCATTTTCAGGAAATATCGACTCTGTTGTTAAAGAGCTGGCCACAAACTACTTAGGTATAATGGCCCTTACGTTTTCATTTTCTACGCTTGTTTCATTCTATAACTCCATTCAAACAGTGAAACGAATAGTCTTACCAAGTTACATCGTCCCGATATTCAATAATTCCATATTTTGCATAGGGCTCGCTGTATTCAGTTCGGCTTCAAATTTCCATAGTGTTCTGCTACTTGGTCTGCTGTCGTGGATTCTTCTTTGCGTAGTCAACTTTAGAATTATCCGTGGCCAATTTATCTTCGATCCGAAAGCTGCTCTGGACGTATCGTTGAGCAGAAAACTTATGCTTCTTTTTTTTCCGGCAGCGCTATCTTTTTATATCGAGCAAGTAAACAGTTTTGTAGGCATATATTTTGCTTCTGAGCTTGGTTTAGGTGCGATATCTATAATTTCCTATTCTAACAAGATAAATTTGATGTTTCTTTCGGTTTTTCTTGTATACCTCACAGCGTCAATATTTCCTCGAATTGCTGCTGTTAATGCGACTGGCGAGATAGACGAAATGTATGGGTATCTTGTTCGTTGCCTCCGTTTAATCGTCTTGTTATCCGTGCCAATAGTGGGGTTTATACACCTTTACTCTGATCAGCTTGTAGAGCTGCTCTTTCTGCGCGGTAATTTCACTGTCGACAATGTGAATAAGGTGGCATCAGTGCTTTCATTGGTGGTTTTCGCTCTGCCCTTTTGCTTGATCCGCGACGCAATGAATAGGGTGATTTTTGCCAGCGGTAATACTCTAACTCCACTTCTTTTGTCCCTTGTTGCTCTCGCAATAAACGTTTCAATTGCGTATTTATCGTATAAAACCTACGGCTTACTCGGTCTGGCTTTCGCATCCGTAGTTTCTACTATGACAAGCTGCATTATTGTAACTTTACTAGTAAGTAAAATGATTGAAGCGAATTTGACAGTGGTGTGGATTGGCATTGCTATGATCAGTGCTGCATGCACGGCAATAGCGTATATGCTTCTCAGTTGGATAGGAGAGGTTTTTTCTGTCCATTGGATCGTTCTCTTTTTTCCGTATTTAGTGTCCTATGCCTCAATTCTCTACATTCTGCGTGTGAGAGAGATGCATATGGTTGTTGGAGTGCTGCGTGGAATGCTTGGTCGTCTGTAGAGAGGGTTTTCGTGTGTAATGAGTAATGTATGGCGATCGTCATACAAGCGCCTTTAGAGCGCTTTTCATATAGCGTGCGGTATCGGTGGTTGTTTTTAGCTTTTTGGTGGAGGTTCAGTCGGTGCGTATAGTCGTTTTAGGTGCATCTGGTATGTTGGGGAATGCGATGATGAGAGTTCTCAGTAATGACTCTTCCTGTGAGGTTTGGGGAACTGTTAGAGATACCCACGCCTTAAAGAGCTTCGACAGCCATCAACGAGCACGACTGCTGTCGAGAGTTGATGTTTTGGATGTCGATACGTTGATGCATGCTCTTGATGCGAGTAGCCCTGAGGTCATAATAAACTGCGTTGGAGTGGTCAAGCAGATGACCGATTCTGAGGATCCTCTTCGGTCGTTACCAATAAACTCGATTTTTCCACATCGTCTCGCGAAGCTTTGCTCACTTATGGGTTGCCGCGTGATTCATATCAGTACAGATTGCGTGTTTTCCGGACGTAGAGGAATGTATGTTGAGTCGGAAGTTTCAGATGCAGAGGATCTTTACGGCAAGTCCAAGTTCATTGGAGAGGTGAACAATTTGGACAATGTGGTAACACTTCGAACTTCAATCATCGGTCATGAGCTAGGATACCCTCACGGTCTGGTAGACTGGTTTCTGTCGCAAACCGAAGAAGTCAAAGGGTATGCAAAAGCGATCTTTTCAGGTTTGCCGACTATTGAGTTGGCCTCTGTGATAAAGGACTACGTACTGCCTCGCCCCGACCTCCATGGTCTCTACCATGTCTCGGCAGCGCCGATTTCCAAATTAAGCTTGCTGCAACTGATAGCGGCACAGTACAGCACGACGATCAGAATATGTCCGGTTGAACGTCCGGTAATTGATCGCTCCCTATGCGGTGAAAGATTCCGAAAAGCAACCGGGTACGTCGCGCCGACCTGGCCCGTGCTGGTGGAGCGCATGTTCGACGACTTCTGCGGTGGAGTATAGATTGTTGTTGGCTGTTGTTTGTGTCTTTTGTGCTTTACAGCTGTGGGTGGAGGGCATGTAGTTGTAAATATCTATTTGCTGCGTAAAAATTTTCTTGACGGCGGGAATTGATAGTATGTTCGATGACAAGATTTTGATGATAACTGGTGGTACCGGCTCCTTCGGTAATGCTGTATTGGATCGGTTCCTTGAGACCGGAGTGAGGGAGATACGTATTTTTAGTCGTGACGAAAAGAAACAGGAGGACATGCGTAACAAGCTGTCCACCGATAAGGTCACGTTCTATATTGGCGATGTCCGTGAATATAGTAGCGTTTCACAAGCTATGGTGGGAGTGAACTACGTTTTCCATGCCGCGGCCTTGAAGCAAGTTCCTTCTTGCGAGTTTTATCCCATGGAAGCTGTTCGTACAAATATCCTTGGTACCGAGAATGTGATCAATGCCGCAATTGCAATGAATGTCGAGCGGGTTGTCGTGCTTAGTACTGATAAAGCAGTATATCCTATAAATGCTATGGGCCTATCGAAAGCTATGGCGGAGAAGCTCGTTGTCGCAAAGTCCAGGATGATTCCGAATGGGGGACCCGTAGTCTGTGCTACTCGGTACGGTAATGTTATGGCGTCGCGAGGTTCTGTTATTCCACTCTTTGTTCAGCAGCTCAAGGAAGGGAGGGCGCTCACTGTCACGGACCCCAAAATGACCCGCTTTCTTATGTCTCTTGAGGAATCTGTCGATCTCGTCCTTCATGCTCTGAGCGCCGCTCGTCAAGGGGACATATATGTGCAGAAGGCACCTGCATCTACAGTGGCTGATTTGGTCCAGGCGTTAAAGCAGCTTTTCGAATCTGATTCTCCAGTTAAGGTAATCGGTACGCGACATGGTGAGAAGCTTTACGAATCGCTTGTGTCTCGCGAGGAAATGGCGAAATCTGAAGATGTGGGCTGTTATTACCGTATTCCTGCAGATAATCGAGATCTTAACTACCGAAAGTTTTTTATAGAGGGAGAAGAGGTTGTCTCCGATCTTGACGATTACACCTCGCACAACACTGAGCGCCTAGATGTCCAAGGCGTGAAGGATATTCTTATGAAGTTGAGCTACATCCGGGATAGTCTAAATGCTTAAAGTAATGACAATTGTAGGTACTCGCCCCGAATTGATTAAAATGAGTCGAGTAATTGCAGAGCTCGACAAGCAAGTTAATCACCTGCTCGTCCATTCTGGACAGAACTACGATTACGAACTCAACCAGGTTTTTTTTGAGGATCTAGAAATTCGCAAGCCCGATTTCTTTTTGAATGCTGCAGGTGAATCAGCGGTGGAGACGATCGCAGAGGTTATTCGGAAGTCTGACCTTATCTTTGATAAAGAGCGGCCCGATGCCGTGCTTTTCTACGGAGATACCAATACATGTCTGGCTGTAATTGCGGCCAAGCGTAGGAAAATTCCAGTTTTCCATATGGAGGCGGGCAACCGCTGTTTCGATCAGCGTGTTCCCGAAGAGCTCAATCGTAAAGTTGTTGATCATCTTAGTGACATAAATTTGGTGCTGACGGAGCATGCCCGTCGATATCTACTTGCGGAAGGAGTGCGCCCTGAGACAATTATCAAGACTGGGTCACATATGGGAGAAGTCTTGGAATATTATTTTCCGAGAATTCAAAAATCGGACATTCTTTCTCGTATGTCATTGCAGGAGGAAAAGTATATTCTTGTGAGCGCTCATCGCGAAGAGAATGTCGACAGTACAGAAAACCTCAATGATCTGATTTCGACCTTGGACGCTCTGGCGAATCGCTACAAATTCCCTGTAATAGTGTCGACACATCCACGAACTAGGATTCGACTGGAGGCACTCGGTGGATGTTTCGATAACCCGCTTATTCACTTTATGAAGCCATTTGGATTCTTCGACTTTGTTAAGTTACAAATGTCTGCTTTTTGTGTCTTGTCAGACAGTGGCACTATTACAGAAGAAGCTTCTATTTTAAATCTCTCGGCTGTCATGATTCGAAACTCCCACGAGCGACCGGAGGGTATGGATAAGGGCACGCTGATAATGTGCGGGCTGAAGCCTGACCGGGTTTTGAAGGCGGTGAATGTAATCACAAATCAGCAGGTTCGCGATTGCCGTATAGTTCCCATAATCGATGATTATAGGGGGCGGGTAGTTTCAATCCAAGTGGTTCGGATTGTTTTGAGTTATGTCGATTATGTAAATCGCATGGTTTGGCAGAAATCATAGCAGGGGAGATTCTGTTTAATCTCGCTGCTTTCATCCTTTGGTAGTTAGTGTTTCGCCATTACTGGTAGCAGGCGGAAGTGAAGCCAAATTAGGATATGACACTTAAGGGTTTTCTAACTGAGTAATTTGAGAATTTGTGCTGTGGTACCAATGGATCGAAGGTCGTCAGCTAATGCGTCCGATAATCCGCTTGTGATAGAGGGCGCCGTGCCTACCATTTTGCTGATAGCTAACACCTCCTGGTACCTCTACAACTTCAGGCGAAGCACAATCTGCGCACTTCTAGCAAAGGGAAATCGGGTTGTTTGTCTTGCTCCACAGGACCAGTATGACCCGTTGCTGTCAGATTTAGGAATTGAATATATTCCGCTTTTCATGAATGGAATGAGTACTAATCCATTCTACGAGATTCTCAGTGTATTGGATATTTTCCGCGTGCTGCGTAACGTTCAACCGGACTTCGTATTTAATTTTACCGCAAAATTGAACATTTACTCCGGTCTTCTTTGTAAATGGAAAGGAATTCCTTTTGCCAACAACGTATCTGGTTTGGGCACAGCATTTTTACACGAGAGTGTGCTTTTTAGGGGGGTGCGGTGGTTGTACGGTAAAGTAAACAGAAGCGCCGAACATGTTTTTTTCCAGAATGAAGATGACCGAGCAGCGTTTGAGAAAATTCGACCGCTGTCGTCAGACGCTGTAACGGTATTACCGGGATCGGGCGTCGATCTGAATCAATTTACTTATGAGGCGTTGCCGGATTCCGCTAACCTGACGTTCCTGATGATAGCTCGTGTGCTTGGTGATAAGGGTGTCAGAGAGTACGCCACGGCCTCTGCCTTACTGCGTAAGGAGTATCCAGATGTTCGATGTCTACTTGTCGGGCCACGTGGTGCGTGCAATCGCTCTGCTTTGTCGGAACAGGAAATCGAAGCTTGGGCCGAGGCTGATTCGGTTGTATACCTCGGTGAGAGAGCAGATGTGCGACCCGAGATCGCAGAGTGTCATGTGCTGGTCTTGCCCTCTTACCGTGAAGGAATGCCTAGAACCGTTCTTGAAGCTGCGGCCATGGGGCGTCCTGCCATAGTCAGTGATGTGCCAGGATGTCGTCAGTCTGTGCTGGCCGGGAGGACGGGTTGGTTGTGTGCGCCTCGTGACGTATCATCCTTGTACTGTGTTATGCGACAGGTAGTGGGGATGCAAAGGGATGTTCTTGCGGAAATGGGACGAAATGCACGTA
>TARA_R110002094_G_scaffold4390_4_pt1 | contig 11955 bp, 9 predicted proteins | sample TARA_R110002094 | Tara Oceans TARA_R110002094 (sample SAMEA4397409) | marine metagenome | biome: Polar Biome; feature: [MIX] marine epipelagic wind mixed layer (ENVO:01000061); material: water (ENVO:00002006), including particulate matter (ENVO:01000060) such as... | depth 10-100 m
GCGAAAAAATGGCGGCGACTCTTGCCGCCGTTCCCGCTCCCGCGCTCGCCTATTGCCGGTCGGGTGCCCGGTCGACAAAGCTCGCCGAAATGGCGCGGGCGGCATCCGGAGAATCCCTTTCGCCATCGGGAGGCGGCGGCCGCTTTGATGTTGTCATCGTCGGTGGCGGCTCCGCCGGCATCGCCACCGCCGCCAGCATGCTGAAGCGCAACCGGAAAATCTCGCTCGCCATCATCGACCCCGCCGATGACCATTATTACCAGCCCGGCTGGACGATGGTCGGTGGCGGCGCCTTTTCCGCGGAGTTCACGCACCGCAAGGAAAAGGACCTGATCCCGTCCGGGGCGCAATGGATCAAGTCCGCGGCCACCAGCTTTGACCCGGAGAACAATGCCGTCATGACAACCGACGGGCAGGAGATCCGCTATGACGTCCTGATCGTCTGTCCGGGAATCAAGCTGGATTGGGCCGCGATTGACGGCCTGCCTGAGACATTGGGCAAGAACGGCGTCACGTCCAATTACCGTTTCGACCTCGCCCCCTACACCTACCGGCTGGTCAAGGACATGAGCCACGGCACCGCCCTGTTCACCCAACCGCCGATGCCGATCAAATGCGCCGGCGCACCGCAAAAGGCGATGTACCTGTCGTGCAGCAAGTGGGAAAGGGCAGGCGTCCTGGGCAATATCGACGTGCAGTTCCACAATACGGGTCCGGTGCTGTTCGGTGTCCAGGAATATGTCCCGGCCCTGATGGAATATATCGAGCGCTACGATGCCCATCTGAACCTGGAGTCCCGCCTGGTGGCAGTCGATGGTCCTGGCAAGATTGCCACCTTCGAACAGAAACGGGGCGAGCAAACTGAACGCGTTGAAGTGGCATTCGACATGATCCATGTGGTCCCGCCGCAAATGGCTCCAGATTTCATCCGCTCCAGTCCGCTGGCAGCCGAAAGCGGTTTTGTAGATGTCGATCCGGCGACCCTGCGCCACGCTAAATATGCCAATATATTCGCGCTGGGCGATGCCTGCAGCGCACCCAATGCCAAGACCATGGCGGCTGTCCGCAAGCAGGCGCCGGTGGTGGCCGTCAATGCGCTCGCCGCCCTCGACGGCAGGCCGCCGGTCGCCGATTATGACGGCTATGGCAGTTGCCCGCTGACCGTCGAGCGCGGCAAGGTCGTGCTCGCCGAATTCGGCTATGGCGGCAAGCTGCTGCCCAGCTTCCCCAACTGGCTGATCGATGGCACCAGACCATCGCGACTGTCCTGGCTGCTCAAGGACACGATATTGCCTCCGGTCTATTGGCATGGCATGCTCAAGGGGCGGGAATGGATGGTGAAGCCCCACCGCATCGACGCGCAATAGGATAGTCCATGAAAATTGCCCGCTATTTGCCAATCCTGGATTGGGGCCGCCGCTACAATGGCACAACTCTGACCAACGACGGCGTCGCGGCGATCATCGTCACGATCATGCTGATCCCGCAAAGCCTGGCCTATGCCATGCTCGCCGGATTGCCGCCCGAAATCGGACTCTATGCCTCGATCCTGCCGCTGATTGCCTATGCGATATTCGGGACCAGCCGGACGCTGGCCGTTGGCCCGGTCGCGGTCGTGTCGCTGATGACCCTGACCGCAGCCAGCGCCATTGCCGCGCCCGGCAGCGCGGAATTTATCGCCGCCGCCCTGGTACTGGCCCTGCTTTCGGGCCTGTTCCTTCTGCTTCTCGGCATATTCAAGCTGGGCTTTCTCGCCAACCTGCTCTCCCACCCCGTCGTGTCGGGCTTTATCACCGCCAGCGGCATCATCATCGCCACCAGCCAGTTGAAGTCGATCTTCGGTATCAAGGCGAGCGGTGCGGCCATGCCCGAGCTGCTGTCCAGCATTGTCGCCACCATCGGGACCACCAATCTGCCGACGCTGATTATCGGTGTTTCGGCAACCGCCTTTCTGTTCTGGGTACGCAAGGGACTGAAGCCGTTGCTGATGCGTTTTGGCATACCCGCACGGCCGGCCGAACTGCTGGCCAAGGCCGGACCGATCGCCGCCGTAGCCGTTTCGACCATCGCCACCATCCTGTTCGGACTCGAGGCCCAGGGCGTGAAAGTTGTCGGCGACATTCCGCAAAGCCTGCCACCCTTTTCCGTGCCGCTGATTGATCTGGAGCTTTGGAAAACCCTGGCCATCCCGGCACTGCTGCTCAGCATCATCGGCTTTGTGGAATCGGTATCGGTCGGCCAGACCCTGGCGGCCAAGCGGCGTCAGCGGATCGATCCGGATCAGGAACTGATCGGTCTGGGCGCGGCCAACCTGTCGGCAGCTTTTTCCGGTGGCTATCCGGTCACCGGCGGCTTCGCCCGCTCGGTGGTGAATTTCGATGCCGGGGCAGAAACCCCGGCGGCCGGTGCCTTCACCGCGGTCGGCATCGCCCTCGCTGCGCTGTTTCTCACCCCGCTGCTCGCTTCTCTTCCCATCGCCACTCTGGCCGCGACGATCATTGTCGCCGTGCTCAGTCTCGTCGACTTCAAAACCCCGCAGACCATCTGGCGCTATTCAAAAATGGACTTTTCGGCGATGGCCGCAACCATCGGTGTCACCTTGCTCGCTGGCGTCGAACCGGGCGTGATCGCCGGTGTCGGACTCAGCCTCGCGCTCTTCCTTTGGCGCAGTTCGCGCCCCCATGCCGCGATTGTCGGGCGAGTTCCCGAGACCGAGCATTTTCGCAACGTCAACCGGCACAAGGTGTTCACCGATCCCCGCATATTGACCATCCGCATCGATGAAAGCCTGACCTATCTCAACGCCCGCTGGCTGGAGGAATTCATTCTCGAGCAGGTCGCCGAACAGAAAACCGTCCGCCATGTCATTTTGATGTGCTCGGCGGTCAATGCGATTGATGCCTCGGCGCTGGAAAGCATCGAGGCGATCAACCACCGGCTCGAGGATGGCGGCATTTCGCTGCATCTGTCCGAAGTGAAGGGGCCGGTCATGGACCGGCTGAAACGCTCGCATTTTCTCGAGCAATTGTCGGGCAAGGTCTTCCTTTCGCAAAACGCAGCTTATTCGGCGTTAATTGCAATTGCGAATGCGGAAGATGAGGCCGACACCGATCCCGATAACTGGATGGCCAGAGGTATGATATGATCCGGGCAATTGAGACTTTCATAGCGCCCTCTCACAAGCTCAGTGCGTGGGCCGATCCCGTATTTCGTGTCCTGACCAGCCTGATTTTCATCATTGGCGGTCTGGGGCATTTTGGAGAACATCAGTACATGCTCGACCGGATGACAGATTCGCCGTGGTGGGATGTTATCAACATGGTCGGCAACCCGTCCTGGCTGCTGTGGCTGTCGGGCGCCATATTCATCATTTTCGGGGTGATGCTCGCCCTGGGCTGGATGACCCGGCTTTCGGCGCTGCTGATATTCGTCACGCTGGTTCCGATTACCGTCACTGTCCATATTGCGCCCGGCCATGTCGGCCCCTTGTTCAAGAATATCGCCATTCTTGGCGCGCTGTTCTTAATCTACTGCCGCGGGCCGGGCAGATATGCGCTCGACAATAGAAATATTTCCAGAGGCTGAAACATGGTGGAAAATGATCTCGCAATCAATCTGGCCAGAGTGCAATTCGCCTTTACCGTCAGCTTCCATTTCCTGTTTCCGGCCTTCACCATCGGCATCGCCAGCTATCTCGCGGTGCTGGAAGGACTCTGGCTGAAAACCGACAAGGGCGTCTACGCCAATCTCTACCGCTACTGGCTCAAGATTTTTGCCGTGGTGTTCGCGATGGGCGTCGTTTCCGGCATCGTCATGTCCTATCAGTTCGGAACCAACTGGTCGGTCTTCTCCGACAAGGCGGGGCCGGTGATCGGCCCGCTCATGGCCTATGAGGTGCTGACCGCCTTTTTCCTCGAAGCCGGCTTCCTCGGCGTGATGCTGTTCGGAATTAACAAGGTCGGCCGCAAGCTGCATTTTGTCGCGACCCTGGCGGTGGCCGTCGGGACCTTCATCTCCGCCTTCTGGATACTGTCGGTGAACAGCTGGATGCAGACGCCGGTCGGCTATGCGATCAACGATGTCGGGCAATTTGTGCCCGCCGCCGGCTGGTGGGACATTGTCTGGAACCCGAGCTTCCCCTATCGCCTGGTCCATACCGTGCTGGCCGCCTATCTGACCACCGCCTTCGCGGTTGGTGCCGTGGGTGCCTGGCATCTGCTGAGGGACGGGACCAATCCGGGCGCGCGCAAGATGTTCTCGATGGCGATGTGGATGGCTGCGCTGGTCGCCCCGGCCCAGATATTCATGGGCGATTTGCACGGCCTCAATACGCTCGAGCATCAGCCCGCAAAAGTCATGGCCATGGAAGGCCATTACCAGAGCCATCCCGATGGCGCGCCGCTGATCCTGTTCGGTATCCCCAACAGTGCGGATAAGCGCGTCGATTATGCCATCGCGATCCCGAAGGCATCCTCCCTGATCCTGAAACATGACCTCAACGCCCCGCTCGCCGGTCTCGACACCATTCCCGAAGCCGACCAGCCGCCGGTCGGGATCGTCTTCTGGTCATTCCGCATCATGGTCGGCCTTGGCTTCGCGATGCTCGGCATCGGCCTGTGGAGTTTGTTCGCCCGGTCGCGCAAGAAGCTCTATGACTGGCCCTGGCTGCATCGCGCGGCGCTGGCGATGGGACCGTCCGGCTTCATTGCCGTGCTCGCCGGCTGGGTCACCACCGAGGTCGGTCGCCAGCCGTTCACCGTCTATGGCCTGCTGCGTACCAGCGAAAGCGCGGCCCCGCTCGACGCACCGGCGGTCGCGGCCTCTCTGTTGGCCTTTGTGCTGGTCTATTTCATCGTCTTCGGTGCCGGCATTGTCTATCTGTTCAAACTGGCCGCCAAACCGCCCGAAGCCCACGAACCAACGCCCGACGACGCGCCCATTCGCTCGGCAGGAACAACCCCGGCGGCGGCGGTGCTCGAAGGGGATCACGAAGAAGGAGTGGCGCCATGAACGGCCTCGACCTGACCGTCATCTGGGCGGGCATCATCGCCTTTGCCGTCGTCGTCTATGTGATCATGGACGGCTTTGACCTCGGCATCGGTATCCTGTTCCCCAATTTCAGGGTCGGACCGGATCGCGATACCGCGATGAACAGCATCGCACCGGTCTGGGATGGCAATGAAACCTGGCTGGTATTGGGCGGTGGCGGCTTGCTGGCCGCCTTCCCGCTGGCCTATGCGATTATCCTGCCAGCGCTCTACGCGCCAATAATCGCCATGTTGCTGGGGCTGGTGCTACGCGGTGTGGCCTTCGAATTTCGCTGGCGCGATCCGGCGCACCGCGCCCGCTGGGATCTTGCCTTTACCGCCGGCTCGGTCATCGCAACCTTTGCACAGGGCGTCACCCTTGGGGCTTTGCTGCAAGGCATAACGGTCGAAGGCCGTGCCTATGCAGGCGGCTGGTGGGAATGGCTGACCCCGTTCAGCCTGCTGACCGGTTTCGCCCTGCTCGTCGGCTATGCCCTGCTCGGCTGCTGCTGGCTGATCTGGAAAACCGAAGGGGCCCTGCAGCGCCAGTGCTACAGCTATGCCGGCCGGCTCGGCATCCTGCTGCTGGTCGCCATCGCCGTGGTCAGCATCGCGACGCCCTTCCTCGAGGCCGAATATTACACCCGCTGGCTCGCCTATCCCGGCGTGCTGGCTACGGCGCAGATCCCGCTGGCGACGCTGATCATCTCGTTCCTGTATTTCCGCAGCCTGTCAAAACGCCAGCAAGCGACGCCCTTTTTCTATGCGCTGGGACTGTTCGGCCTGAGCCTCGTCGGTCTGGGTGTTTCGATGTGGCCCGATGTCATCCCCGGCCGGGTGACCATCTGGGAGGCCGCCGCTCCCTACGAAAGCCAGCTGTTCATGCTGGTCGGCGCCGCCATCATGGTACCGATCATATTGGCCTATACCGCCTGGGCCTATTGGGTCTTTCGCGGCAAGGTCGGATCGGACGGCTATCACTAGTGGCTTTCGATCCGCTTTCCTCCAAGGGCAAGGCCGCCGATGATGCCTCCTTGCCAAAGCGTCTGGTCTGGATGCTGGCCTACTGGGCGATGGGCGTGCTGGCGATCGGCGCCGTCGGCTTATTCATTCGATTCTGGATCAAGAGCTGATCAACCGTTCGGCCGTCGCCTCAGTGCGCCTCGTCCCAGCTCTTGCCGGTCCCGATATCCACGTCCAGCGGCACCGATAGTTTCACCGCCGGCTCTGCGGCACCGGACATGATGCTGCGGATTACCGCGCTCGCTGCATCGACGTCCGCTTCGGGCAGCTCGAACACCAGTTCATCATGCACCTGCATCAGCATTTTGACATCGCCCAGCCCGGCTTCGGCCAACGCCGGACCCATCCGCACCATCGCCCGCTTGATGATATCGGCGCTGGTGCCCTGGATCGGCGCGTTGATCGCGGCCCGTTCGCTGCCCTGGCGTTCGGCCTGGTTGCTCGACTTGATCCGCTCGAACCAGGTCTTTCGACCGAACAGCGTCTCCGTATAACCGGTCTCGCGTACCGATTGCAGCGTTGTCGAGATATATTGGTTGATGCCGGGAAAACGCTCGAAATAGGTATCGATCATTGCCTGCGCTTCATCCGGATCCACTTCCAGCCGCCGCGCCAGCCCCCAGCGGGAAATGCCATAGAGAATCGCGAAATTGATCGTTTTGGCCCGGGCGCGGGCATCGCGGTCTTCGCTGCCGAACAGTTCACGAGCGGTGCGATTATGAATATCCTCGCCATCGGCAAAGGCCTCTTTCAGCGTGGCGACGTCGGCGATATGCGCCGCCAGCCGGAGTTCGATCTGGCTATAGTCGGCAGCAAGGATGACATTCCCCGGCGCGGCGACAAAGGCCTGCCGGATCTGCCGGCCGATGGCGGTACGGATCGGAATATTTTGCAGGTTCGGTTCGGTCGAGGACAGGCGCCCGGTCTGCGCGCCACTGAGCGAATAGGACGTGTGGACGCGCCCGGTCTTCGCGTTGATCTGTTCCTGCAGCGCGTCGGTATAAGTGGACTTGAGTTTTGCCAGCTGCCGCCAGTCGACCACTTTCTGCGCAATCGGCTCGCCATCGCCGGCCAGCCGCTCGAGCACCGTGACATCGGTCGAATATTGCCCCGACTTGCCTTTTTTGCCGCCCTTCAGGCCGAGCTTGCCGAAAAGGATTTCTCCCAATTGCTTCGGGCTGCCGATCGAGAAGCTCTCTCCGGCAAGCTCGTGGATCTGCTGTTCCAGTTTTTCCATTTCCTCGGCAAAGGTCGCCGAGAGTCGTGACAGCTCCTCGCGGTCGACCAGCACACCGGTTGCCTCCATTCCCGCGATCACGGGCACCAACGGCCGGTCCACCATCTGATAGATCCGCGTTGCCCGTTCCGGGACCATCCGCAAGCGGAGGATTTCCCAGAGGCGGAGCGTCACGTCGGCATCCTCGGCGCCATATTCGGTCGCCTTGTCGAGCGGCACTTCCGCGAAACCAATCGCCTTCTTGCCCGTGCCGGTCAGCGACTTGAAGCTGATGCATTCATGACCCAGATGCAGCTTGCTCAGTTCATCCATGCCATGCCCGTGCAAGCCCGCATCGAGATTGAAACTCATTACCAATGTATCGTCAAACGGCGCGATCCGGATATCATGCTGGGCCAGCACCCCCATGTCATATTTCAGATTCTGTCCAACTTTGAGGACCGCATCATCCTCGAGCAGCGGCTTCAGTCTCGCCAGTGCTTGCTCCAGGCCGATCTGCTCTGGCGTCTCGCCGAACATGTCGCCGCTGGCGTGGCCGAGCGGAATATAGCAGGCCTGGTTGGGGCCGGTGGCAAGGCACACGCCGACGATCCGGGCGGTGACGCTTTCGAGACTGTCGGTCTCCAGATCCACCGCACAGACACCCTGTTCACTCGCCCGCGCGATCCACTGGTCGAGTGCCGCCATCGTCTGCACACATTCATATTCTGACCGGTCAATCGCCGGGGCGTCCGGCATTTTGGCTGCTGGCTCGACCGGGCCAGCGTCAGCAATATCGGGATTCTGCGGCTCGGCATGGCCATCGCCGCCGAGCTTCCTGAGCAGGCTGTTGAAGCCGTGGTCTGCCAGAAATTCGCGCAGCGGCGCATCGGGAATATCCTGGATCAGGAAACTGTCCAGCGTATCGGGCAACGGGCAATCGTCCCGCAAGGTCACCAGCACCCGCGATAACCGCGCCTGGTCGGCAAATTCGATCAGATTGTCGCGCATCTTGGACTTTTTCATCTCCGGCGCGGCGGCCAGCACGCTTTCGATGTCGCCAAATTCGTTGATCAGCTTCGATGCCGTTTTCGGCCCGATGCCGGGTACGCCGGGGATATTGTCGGAACTGTCCCCCATCAGCCCCAGCACATCGCCAAGCTTTTCGGGTCCGACACCGAACTTTTCTTCGACCGTCGCCCGGTTCATGCGCGCATTTTTCATCGTATCGAGCATATCGACGCGGCTGTCTCCATGCGGCTCGATCAGTTGCATCAGATCCTTGTCGGACGAAACAATCGTAACGTGCCAACCCGCTTCCAGAGCCGCCTTCGTATAGGAGGCTATCATGTCGTCCGCCTCGACATTTTCTTCCTCGATCAGCGGCAGCGAAAAAGCGCGCGTGGCGTCACGGATCATCGGAAACTGCGGCCTCAGATCCTCCGGTGCTTCCGGCCGGTTGGCCTTGTACTGGTCATAGAGATCGTTGCGGAAACTGGTTCCCGCCTTGTCCAGCACCACCGCCATATGCGTCGGTCCGTCGGCCTTGTTGAGTTCGTCGGCCAGCTTCCACAACATCGTCGTGTAACCATAGACGGCACCGACCGGCTCACCGCGAACGTTGGTCAGCGGCGGCAGTCGGTGATAGGCCCGGAAAATATAGGCCGAGCCGTCAACAAGATAGAGATGGTTGGGTTTGCTGTCTGAAGTGTCCGTCATGGCCGCCAGCACTAGCAGCGCCGGCAGCCTTCGTCATTTCAAATTCAGCCTCACCGGAAATTTGACTGCATCACAGCCATTTTGAAGTTCTGCGCTTTTTCCTGGATCGGACGCGGCTTGGCCCGCATGCCCGGTTCAAACAGGATTACCTGATTGCGGCCGCTTCGCTTGGCGGTGAACAGCGCGGTATCGGCATTCCCCAGCATAGCGGCGCGTTGATGATGGGCAGCGACGTCGGTCACGCCGATACTGACCGTAATCACATGACGCATGTTGTCATAGGGTTCAAAAATCGTGTTCTCGATTTCGTGGCGGATGATTTCGCCAATGATCTGGCCCTCCGGAGCGCTGGTATCAGGCAAAAATATACCAAATTCCTCGCCACCGATACGCCCGATCAAATCCTGCTGACGCAATGTCTTGCGGAACACCTTGCCGAGCAGAATCAGCGCCTGATCGCCGATGGGATGTCCGAAATTGTCGTTGATTCTCTTGAAATGGTCGACGTCGACAATCATCAGCACATTGGGCGCTTCTGGCACGCGCATTTGCTCGAGCTGGTTGAAAAAGCTGTCCCGGCTGAGCAGCCCGGTCATCCCGTCGAAATTTGCTCTCTGTTCCAGGGCCTTGTTCGCGTCACGCAATTTGGATTGCGCTTCCTGAAGCCGGTTCGTCAATCCGACCAGCTTGAATCTCTGTTTTGACATGTAGAGGCCAAGCGGAATCGTAATCGCCCAGGGGATCAGGAAGGACATGTTGATCGCCGGCCAGAACCGATTGTCGATACCGAAAAACAGAAAATAGGTCGCACCTGTAAACGTAACCGACAGCAAGGCCGCGATCGCCGAGATTATGGCGGTCTGCCGGACAGGCGACAAGCTGGATACGGTGGTATTCATCAACTTTCGCATTAGCCCCGATATATTTAACGGCAGTGCAAAGGGATGGTTAACGCGCTGATATGAAATAGCAGTATGATCGCCCCAGATCAGGACTCGCCAGGGCCCCGGCCACGGGTCTGGTCCGTCAGAATGCCTTGCAAGGCTTCGCGATTTTCACGGAGCACCATCTCCGCAAATTCCATGAAGGCACGCACCCGGGCGGTTCTGCGGAGATCTTCGTGCGTCAGAATCCAGATGTCGCGTGACGGTTCCGGATCGCTGTCGGTGGCCCGCACCAGTCCCGCAACGCCATCCGCTGCTATACAGGGCAATGCGGCCAGGCCCATGCCGGCCCGGGCCAGCCGCATCTGCAAGCCGATACTGGCGAAATTGCCCCAGACCGGCACCCGGGCGAATTCGGTTTTCTGGGTCCAGTCGGGAAAGCGGCCCTCCCGATCGCTCCAGCCGAGCCAGCGCGCTTCCTCCGGGCGATTCTCGAAATCCTGTTCAGCCAGATAGTCTGGATTGGCATAAATCGACGAACAATAGGCGAAGAGCCTTTTGCCCACCAGGGCATCGGGCGGATTATTGTCCATCCGGATGGCAATATCCGCCTCTCGCCGGGCGACATCAAGCAGATCGAAGCTGGTGATTATTTCGAGATTCAGACCCGGATAGGCGGCGCAAAACTCCGGCAGCCGGTCAGCGAATATGGACACAGCGAAAGGTTCGGCCATGGTTACCTTCAGATTGCCCGACAATTCATTGTCACGCCCGGCTATGTGACGCTCGACCGTGAACAATTCTTCTGAAAACTGGTCGGCGACACGGGCCAGTTCTTCACCCGATGCGGTCGGAAAATAGCCCTCGGGCCGGCGTTCGAACAAGCGGCTGTCGAGCGATTTTTCCAGCTGCTCGATCCGGCGGCTGACCGTGCTGTGATGCACCCCCAGCCGTTTGGCGGCAGCGCGTACTGTTCCCGCAGCCATTACCTCGCGGAATGTTTTGACATCTTCCCAGTCCATTCGGTGATTGTAACCACAATCAACCCGGTTTGCATGGCTAAATTTTGCACCAACAATGTGCAATTAGTCGCTTTGACATACTATTTTTCCACCGCTACCAATGCTTTACTCACCAGCCTAACGCCGCATGTCCCCCGCCTGTCTATACTCGCCCTGGAGAACGTACGATGACCATTCCGATTATTGCCGCCGTCGCGGGAGCCATGCTCATCATCCTGCAAGCCGTCTTGATGATTCTGGTTGGCATGCACCGGGTCCGCAACCGGGTAAGCCTGGGCACGGGTGACGATCCGGCGCTGGAGCGCAAGGTCCGGCGCCATGGCAATCTGGCTGAAAATGCCGCTTTGTTCATTGTCATGCTGGCGCTTGCGGAAATGACCGTTGTGCCCAATAATGTCATCCGGATCATTGCCATCATCTTTGTTCTGGGACGCATCTTCCACGCCATCGCCCTGTCGACGGCTGCCGGTTCGCACGGCTCCGCACCGGGCAAGCTGTTCCCGATCTTCCGGGCTATCGGCGCGTTCAGCACATTCGGCTCTTTCATGGCGCTGGGCCTGTATATTCTCGCCGGTGTTTTCTAGATTCGCTTCTCATCCCTGAAATTGAAAGATATCCCCATGACCACCGCTCTCTCGCACATTCTCAAGGGTTCCACCGCACAGGCCTTTCGCGGCCTGACCACGGTTCTGTCCAAGGCCAAGGCAACGGCCGAAGCGGCCGGTACCGCCGACGAAGCCTATCTCGGCGCGCGCCTGTTCCCGGACATGAACGACCTCAAATGGCAGGTCCAGATGATCACCGAATTTGCAGTTCGCGGTGCCGCACGGATGACCGGGACTGCGCCCGACAAGCTGCCCGATATACCGATGGAGGGTGAGAGTTTTGACGCCCTGATCCAACGAGTTTCGGAATGCGCAGCGAAAGTGGCGGCAGCCGATGATGCGACGATCGACGGCAACGCCGGCATGAAAATCTCCATGCCGGTCGGCCCGGAGCAGACCATCGATCTGGACGGCCAGACCTATGTGCTCAGCTTCTTCCTCCCCAATCTGTTTTTCCAC
>TARA_R110002094_G_scaffold2356_3_pt1 | contig 11886 bp, 12 predicted proteins | sample TARA_R110002094 | Tara Oceans TARA_R110002094 (sample SAMEA4397409) | marine metagenome | biome: Polar Biome; feature: [MIX] marine epipelagic wind mixed layer (ENVO:01000061); material: water (ENVO:00002006), including particulate matter (ENVO:01000060) such as... | depth 10-100 m
TACGGCATTGACGGTTGATGGTCCGTACCTTTTGCCGCCGCTGATCAACCAGGTTATGCCGCAGTCGGCGGCCTATCAGGCCGGGCTTCAGGCAGGCGATGTAATCACAGGCGTCGATGGCGCGCCAATCTTTGCCTTTCAACAATTGAAAACCGCTGTTGAGGCATCGGACGGCAATGCCTTGCAACTCAACGTGTGGCGCGCCGGCGAGGTTCTTGATTTCACCATGACGCCCAAGTCCACGGATGAACCACAACCCGATGGCACATTCGTGAAAAACCTGCGCATCGGCATTGCGGGCGGCATGGCGTTTGAACCGGCCACACAATCACCCGGCCTTGGTGAAGCGTTGCGCGGAGGGGTGACAAACACCTATCGGATCATCACCGGATCGTTGTCTGGTCTGAAACAAATGATCGTTGGCAACATCAGCACCTGCAACCTGTCTGGCCCTGTGGGCATTGCACAGACATCCGGCGCAATGGCCAGCCAAGGTGCGCAGTCTTTCATCTATTTCATCGCTGTTCTGTCCACTGCCGTTGGGTTGCTGAACCTGTTCCCGATCCCTGCGCTTGATGGCGGGCATCTGGTGTTTTACGCCTACGAAGCCATGACCGGCAAACCGCCCAGCGATGGTGCGCTGCGCATTTTGATGTCTATTGGTTTGTCACTGGTGCTGGTGCTGATGGTGTTTGCGCTTGGGAATGATCTGTTCTGCCCATAAGGCACTGGCACTGGGGCAGGGGCATATGACCCGCCTCATTTTGGTTCTGGGTGATCAGCTGACGCCGACACTTTCCGCGCTGCAAGAAGCCACCAAAGACGATATCGTGGTCATGGCCGAGGTGGCGGATGAAACGGGATATGTGCCGCATCATCCCAAAAAGATCGCCTTTGTTCTGACAGCCATACGCAAATTTGCAGATCGGCTGCGAAACGATGGGTTTACCGTGGCCTACACGCGCCGTGATGATCCGGAAAATGCGGGTGATGGACGGTGACAAACCGGTCGAAGGCCAGTGGGACTTTGATCACGACAACCGCAAGGCTGCGCCCAAAGACATCCGTTATGATGGGCCAATGCAGTTTGACCCAGATACGGCGGTGATGGCGCTGGTCGCCGAACGCTTTGGCGACAACTTTGGCGATCTTGAGCGTATGTGGTTTGCCACCGATGCCGCCCAAGCGCAGCGCCATTTTGAGCATTGGCTGCAACAGGCGCTGCCCTACTTTGGCGATTATCAGGATGCGATGCTGAACGATAACCGGTTTCTCTATCATTCTGTGATCAGCTTTTATATCAACGCGGGCCTGCTTGACCCGTTGCGCGTCTGCCAAGAGGTTGAGGCCGAATACCGCACAGGCCGCGCACCGATCAATGCCGTCGAAGGGTTCATTCGCCAGATCATCGGCTGGCGCGAATACATGCGTGGCATCTATTTCCTGCAAGGGTCTGATTATACATCGCGCAATGTGCTGGGCCATACCCGCGAACTGCCACCGTTCTTTTGGGGGGCAGAAACCAAAATGAACTGCATCGCCAAAACGGTGGAGCAGACCAAGACAGACGCCTATGCCCACCACATTCAACGGTTGGGGATTGTAGGGTCCAAGCCCTATGTGTCCTCAGGTGCCTATATCAGTCGCATGTCGGACTACTGCAAAGCCTGTGCCTATAAGGTGAAGGACAAGACCGGTGATGATGCCTGTCCTTTCAATGTGCTGTACTGGGATTTTCTGATCCGCCACCGGGATCGGTTTTCGGGCAATGCGCGGATGGGCAATATGTACCGCACCTGGGACCGCATGAAATCGGATCATCAGAGCCAGGTTTTGCAGGACGCGGCGGCATGGCTGACGCGGATGGAAGCGTGCGAGCCTATTTGAGGTATCGGTTAAGTGAGACCGAGCGGAAATGATCACGCGCCACAATCCCGCCACATTTCGTCAAACTCGTGCCTTAATCCTTTGCTAATTATCATTCCGTTACCAAAGGAGCGTGAAATGCAGACAATTCAAAGTTCATATCGCGGCCTGAGCCTGTTGATGGAACTCAACTGGGACCGCGTCCTGTACGTGGCCACGATTGCATTTGCACTGGCCGCAGGGGCCTTTGTCGGATCTCTTTAAGCTGATCCGCCCACCCACTGTATGATGTTTCACTGCGTGACTTAACTGCATGATGTAGTGAATTTTTACGCGTGATGGTTTTGACAAACGGTGCCAACCTGCGTACTCAGGATATCAATGATGTCTTAAGATTGGGTTAGAACCATGGGACTGAGGGTTGAAGGCACTGCGCCTTCTGAGCAGGCTACGACGAAATCAATATCGAAACTACTGCGCGGGGCATCTGTTTGTGCCTTGTTGTCAATGGCTTGGATGGCTCCTGCCACACCGGTTATTGCGCAGAGTTATCAATTTAACAGCGTGGTCATCAATGGCAACGAACGCATCGGCGACAGCGCCATTCTGGCACGGGCCGGAATCAGACAGGGCACACCGATCAGCGGTGGACAGCTTAATGATGCCTACCAGAACCTGCAAAACTCAGGTTTGTTCGAAAGTGTTGCGATTGAGCCGCGCGGTGGCACATTGGTCATTACGGTTACGGAGCTGCCCACACTGAACCAGGTTCGGTTTGAGGGTAACAAACGTATCAAGGACGAAGTTCTGGAAGGGTTGATCAACTCGACAGAGCGGCGCGTCTTTAATCCCTCGCAAGCCCAAGCAGACGCTGCCGCCATTGCAGAGGCCTACAGCAATGATGGCCGTTTGTCTGCCCGCGTGCAGCCACGTATCATCCGCCGCAGTCAAAACCGCGTCGATCTGGTGTTTGAAATTTTCGAAGGCGACAACATCGAGATCGAACGCGTGAGCTTTGTTGGCAACCGGATCTATTCCGACCGCCGCTTGCGCCGTGTGCTGGGCACCAAACAGGCGGGCTTGTTCCGCCGTCTGGTCAAAAGCGACACGTTGGTCGAAAGACGGATCGACGTTGATAAACAATTGTTGCGCGATTTCTATCTGTCACGCGGATATGTCGATATGCGCACCTCGGCGGTGAATGCCGAATTGACCGAAGAACGTGACGGTTATTTCGTGGCCTTCAACATCACCGAAGGTCAGCAGTTTAAGTTTGGCGAGATCAATCTGGTCTCGGAACTGCCAAACGTGGATGCAAATGTCTATCGCCAGATCGTCAAAGTGCGGCCCGGCGTGGTGTATTCACCCTCGCTGGTTGAGGCCGATATTGCCCGGTTGGAACGTCAGGCGATCCGTGATGGTGTTGATTTTATGCGCGTTGAGCCACGCGTTGAACGCAATGAACGTGATCTGTCGCTGAATATCACATATGTGCTGAGCCGTGGACCTCGGGTGTTTGTCGAACGGATCGACATTGAGGGCAACACAACCACGCTTGACCGGGTGATCCGGCGTGAATTTGATGCAGTTGAAGGCGATCCCTTTAACCCGCGTGAAATCCGGCAAACTGCGGAACGCATTCGCGCACTTGGTTATTTCGAAACGGCAGAAGTGAACGCCCGCGAAGGGTCCAGCAGTGAACAAGTTGTCGTGGACGTGAACGTCGAAGAGCAACCTACAGGGTCTTTGAACTTGGGCGGGTCGTTCTCAAACAACGACGGCATCGGCCTTGCGATCAGATTTGCCGAGACGAACTTTTTGGGGCGTGGACAGAATTTGTCTCTCACGGTTTCCAGCGCAACCCGGGCGACACGCTATGGCATCAACTTTGTTGAGCCCCGCCTGTTGGGCCGTGATTTGGCGTTTGGTCTGAACTTCGACTATGCCGAAACCAATTCGTCGTTTTACTCGTACGACACAAGCCGGTTCATCTTTAAGCCCAGCCTGACGTTCCCGGTTGGCGAGCATAGCCGCCTGTCGTTCCGGTATACCTATCAGGATATCGAACTGGTTGAGCGCGACGTCGCACCGGCGCAATCCAACGGCGGGATCGTTCAAAGCGATATCGACGTGGGCGCGCAATCATCTTCCGCGCTTGGGTATGCCTATACCTATGACACCCGCACCACGGGTCTTGATCCGACATCGGGCGTGTTGTTTGAATTTTCACAGGACTTTTCCGGCTTGGGTGGTGACAGCAATTTCATCAAGACAGTGGCGAAGGTCACGGGCGAAAAGAAAATCTTCAACGAAGATTTGACGCTGCGGGCAACGCTTGAAGGCGGGGCATTGGCATGGCAAAGCGGCACCAATCGCGTTGTCGACCGCTTTCTTCTTGGGTCTTCTGTCATTCGTGGATTTGAACCCGGTGGTATTGGCCCACGCGAATTAGCCGGCACAATCAACGATCCATTGGGCGGCAATATTTACGTTGCGGCGCGCTTTGAGGCGGAATTCCCACTGGGTCTGCCAGAGGAATACGGTGTGAGCGGCGGTGTTTTCTATGACGTCGGCAACCTGTGGGATCTGAGCGATGTGAACACGGCCGCCGCAACTGGTACAATTCAGGGCGAAGGCGGGTCATTCCGGCACGTGGTCGGGGTATCGGTCTTTTGGGACACGCCTGTAGGCCCGTTGCAGTTCAACTTCTCCAAAGCGTTGAAGAGCGAAGCGTTCGACAGAGAACAAAGTTTTGAACTTACGCTACGCACCAGATTCTGATCTGATGACAGGCCCGCGTGCCTTGATGATCTTGGCGATGGCCCTTTCCGGGGCCACCCCACTTTTTGCCCAAGCCCAAACCAACGGGACGCTTGAGCGCGGCACCGTCATCAGCCCGGTTTTGACCATCGATTCCGATCGGGTCTTTCATGAAAGCGCATTTGGATTGCGGGTGGCCCAAGAGATCAAGGTCGCAGGAGCAAAGCTCGCGGCGGAAAACGGTCGAATTGCAACAGAGTTGGAAACCGAGGAAAAGGATCTGACCACCAAACGCGCAGGTCTGTCACCTGAACAATTTCGCGTTCTGGCAGATGCCTTCGACAAAAAGGTTCAACAAACCCGGCAGGAACAGGCCGCCAAAGGGCGCGCGTTGAACGAATTGCTCGATAAAGAACGCGACGTGTTTCTGACGGCCGCAGCGCCGGTGCTGGAACGGTTGATGCGTGATGCGGGGGCAGCCGTTATTCTGGACCTTCGGACCGTATTTGTCAGCGCCTCGGCGGTTGAGATCACAGATGACGCCATTGCATTGCTGAATGAAACATTAGGCAGCGGTGCAGAGACGGCCAAGCCCTGACGCTTGCCCCGACGCTTGCTCCCGCGCGCCGGAATTGGTAGCCATTTGTAATATTTTACAAATAACGGACAGCCAATGACCCAAGAGAAACAGCGCGCAGACATTCAGATGATCCAGCGCATCCTGCCGCACCGCTATCCTTTTCTTCTTGTGGACAAGGTCGAAGAGATCGACGGCACGGCATCTGCGGTTGGATACAAGAACGTCACCATGAACGAGCCGCACTTTCAGGGGCATTTCCCCGGTACGCCTATCATGCCCGGTGTGACAATCGTTGAAGCAATGGCCCAGACCGCTGGTGTGATGGTCGGCGTTGCCCTCGATCAGATGGACCGCGACATGCTGATTTATTTCATGTCGATTGATAACTGCAAATTCCGCCGCAAGGTTGTGCCGGGGGATGTGTTGCGCATGGATCTGAAAACACTGCGGGGCAAGGCAGGCGGCAAGGTTTGGCGCTTTTCCGGGGTGGCAACGGTAGATGGCGAAATGGCCGCCGAGGCAGAATTCATGGCGATGCTCGACATACCGAAAGACCCTGCATGAGCAACATTCACGCCTCTGCGGTGATTGAACCGGGCGCACAGATTGATCCGGCTGCACAGGTGGGACCGTTTTGCGTGATCGGGCCGCAAGTGGTGCTGCACGCCGATGTGGTAGTGAAAAGCCATGTTGTGATCACGGGGCAGACCGAAGTGGGCGCGGGCACGGTGATCTTTCCCTTTGCCGTCATCGGCGAAATCCCGCAGGACCTGAAATTCAAAGGTGAAGCGAGCCGCCTGGTGATCGGAAAGCGCAACCGCATTCGCGAGCATGTGACCATGAACTGCGGCACCGAAGGCGGTGGCGGGCTGACATCGGTGGGCGATGATGGGTTGTTCATGGCCGGATGCCACATTGCCCATGACGCGATCATTGGCAACCGGGTGATTGTGGTGAACTCTGCTGCTGTGGCGGGGCATTGCGTGATTGAAGATGACGTGATCATCGGCGGGCTGTCGGGCATTCACCAATGGGTGCGGGTGGGGCATGGCGCGATCATCGGTGCGGTGACGATGGTGACAAATGATGTGATCCCTTACGGACTGGTGCAGGCACCGCGCGGTGATCTGGATGGGCTGAACCTTGTTGGACTTAAGCGGCGCGGGGTGGCGCGCTCTGACATCACCGCACTGCGCGCTGCGTTTCAAATGCTGGCACAGGGCGAAGGAACCTTTCATGACCGCGCGCAACGCTTGGGCGATGAGACAAGCAGTGATTATGTGCATGAAATCGTTGATTTTATCATGGCCGATACCGGTCGCCATTTCCTGACGCCCAAATGACGCTGGCGTTGATCGCAGGAAACGGTGCCTTGCCGTTTCAGGTTGCGGATGCTCAGGCCGAGCGACCGTTGATCTGTGTGTTTGGGGACAGCCAGCCGGACAATTTGACGGCGGATATCACGTTTCGATTGGAGACCTTGGGGTCGCTTTTGCTTGATCTGGGCACGCGCGGCGTGACGCAGGTGTGTTTTTGCGGGGGCATTGATCGGCCCTCTTTTGATCCTGCGAAACTCGACGCCGAAACCGCCGCCCTTGTGCCGATGTTGCAAAAAGCGCTGATGGCGGGGGACAATGGTGCCCTGCAGGTCGTCAAGGACATCTTTGAACAGACCGGATTTACCGTCGTGGGGGCCGATCAGTTGGTGCCGGATCTGGTGGCCCCCCCTGGTGTGCTGTCTGACAAATGGCCGGACGCGCAGATGCGCCGCGATGCGGCCCGCGGCGAGGCGGTGCTGGCCGGACTTGCACCATTGGATATTGGTCAGGCCTGCGTGATTGGTGCCGAACAGGTGTTGGGCATTGAGACGATGGGCGGCACCGATCATTTGCTGAATACCTTGCCCGCCAACGCGCGCGGTGTCGCCGCGATCCTGTGCAAAGGCCCCAAAGACGGTCAGATCAGGGAGATCGACATGCCCACCATTGGCCCCGCAACGATTGAGCAGGCCCACAAGGCCGGTTTGGTGGGCGTTGTGGTGGATGCAGGTGACGTGATTATTCTGGATGCGGACGGATGCACAAAATTGGCTGATAAATTCGGCATGGTGTTGTGGTCCCGGCGCGGGGGCGAGGGGTGAAGGTTTTCATCCTCGCCGGAGAGCCATCTGGCGACCGCTTGGGCGGCGCTTTGATGGCGGGACTCAAGACGTTGCAACCAGATGTGACATTTGAGGGGATCGGCGGGCCGGATATGGCAGCGCAAGGTTTGGTCAGCCGCTTTGACATGTCTGAACTGTCTGTGATGGGGCTGGCCGAGATATTACCGAAATATCGCGCCTTAAAGGCCCGGATCAGGCAGACGGCGGATGGCATTCTGGCCCTGCAGCCTGATGTCATGATCACCATTGACAGCCCTGATTTTTCACTGCGTGTGGCCAAGCTGGTTAAAGCGAAAAGTAACATCAGAACCGTGCATTACGTGGCCCCGACTGTTTGGGCGTGGCGCCCCGGTCGGGCCCAAAAGATGGCCCGCTTTGTTGATCACGTGCTGGCGCTGTTCCCTTTTGAGCCGCCGTTGATGCGGGCTGCCGGCATGGCGTGTGATTTTGTCGGCCATCCGGTTGTGGCGGACCCGGTCGCAACTGAGGCAGAGGCGCAAGCATTCCGCGCAGAGATGGGGATTGATGACGCACCAATGGTGTTGGTCCTGCCCGGTTCGCGACGCGGAGAGGTTGAGCGTCTGGGCACTGTCTTTGGCGCGGCGGTGGCTGGACTTGCCGCACAGATACCGAACCTGCGGGTGGTCATCCCAGCAGCCGGTGCTGTGGCGGACCAGGTCGACGACGTCACTGAAGGCTGGGCGATCAAACCCGTTATTCTGGATCCGCGCGCGCACACGGGCAAAACCGCTGCCGCGCGCAAACGCGCCGCCTTTCGTGCGGCTGACGTGGCGTTGGCCGCCTCTGGCACGGTATCATTGGAGTTGGCCGCGGCTGCCACGCCGATGGTAATCGCCTACCGCATGCATTGGTTGAGTTTTCGGATCATCCGCGCGATGGCGCTGATTGACACGGTAACGCTGGTGAATTTGGTCTCAGACACCCGCGTGGTACCAGAGTTTCTCGGGCCTGATTGCACGGCGGATCAGATTACCAAAGGGTTGGCGCAGGTGCTGGCGAACCCTGATGCGCAGAACGCGGCAATGGCGCTGACGATGGAGCGGTTGGGGCAGGGTGGCCAGGCACCGGGTTTGCGGGCCGCGCGGGCGGTGTTGGCGCGGCTGTGAAGGCAAGGCCGCGCCTCGGGCGCATTTCGACCTTATTTTGGGAATGAGGGGGTTCCCCCCTCAAACTCCCCGGATATTGACGGCCAAAAAGAAGGGCGGATCAGCCTTTATGTATCCAACCGCCGCCAAAGATTCGGGTGCTGGTGGGGTCGTAGAACACGCACGCCTGCCCCGGTGATACGCCTTCTTCGGGGGTCAGAAGCTCAACTTCGGCGGTGGTGGCAGTGAGCGGGCGCAAAATGGCATCGCGCGGCGCGCGGGTTGAGCGGACGCGCACCATGATCGGCCAGTCGGATTGGGACATCAGCGGCGCATCGCCCAACCAGTTTATTTCGCGGACCGGCACCGTGCGGGTGGCGAGCATCTCCTTGGGGCCAACCACAACTTCTTTGCGCGTCGCATCAAGTTTCACCACGTAAAGCGGGTCGGCCAGACCGCCAATGCCAAGGCCGCGACGTTGGCCGATGGTATAGTGGATCACGCCCTCATGGCTGGCCAGCACGTTGCCCGACACATCCACGATATTGCCAGGATCGGCGGCCTCGGGGCGCAGTTTACGGATCACAGACGCATAATCGCCGTTTGGGACAAAGCAGATGTCCTGGCTGTCTGGTTTCATCGCCACACTCAACCCATATTTCGCAGCCAGCGCGCGGGTGTCATCCTTGGACGGCAGATGGCCCAGCGGAAAGCGCAGATAGTCGAGTTGTTCTGGCGTGGTGGAGAATAAGAAATAGCTTTGATCGCGGCTGCCATCGGCGGCTGCATGCAATTCGGCACCCTGATCGCCCATCTTGCGTTGAATATAATGGCCCGTGGCCATGCAATCGGCCTCAAGGTCCTTGGCCGTTTCCAACAGGTCCTTGAATTTTACCCGTTCATTGCATCGGATGCACGGCACCGGTGTGGCACCCGCCAGATAGCTGTCGGCAAATTCGTCGATTACCGCATCTTTGAACACGTTTTCATAATCGAGCACGTAGTGGGGGAACCCCATGTCCTCGGCCACCCGGCGCGCATCATGGATGTCGATACCGGCGCAACATGCACCTTTCTTGGCCAGTGCCGCGCCGTGGTCGTAAAGCTGCAAGGTGACGCCGACCACATCGTATCCCTCATCGGCCAGCATCGCCGCCACAACGGAACTGTCGACGCCACCGGACATCGCGACCACCACCCGCGTATCGGCGGGCGCTTTTGCAAAGCCCAATGAATTGAGCGGCGGTGTGTGATCGAGGGGCATGTCATGTCTCCAGGCGGTGTTAGGAGGGAATATAGGAAAATGCGAACTACTCACAAGGGCGCGCTTCACTTTGCATTAAGGCTGTGGGTGCAGATTAGAGTGAAATAAGGCTGGAAATGCTCATGTATCTCAAAAAAGTTGATGGACCGCGTTCTGTAACCCTCTCCGATGGCAGGGTGATGTCGCGCAGTGATTTGCCCAATATAGGCACGCGGCGCTGGGTCGCCTCGCGCAAGGCGGCAGTCGTGCGTGGGGTTGTTTATGGGTTGATCACCCAAGCGGAGGCGCTGGATCGCTATCAGATCAGCGAAGATGAGTTTCTGGAGTGGGTCCGTGCGGTCACAGAACATGGTGAAGCAGCATTAAAAGCGACCGCATTGCAAAAATATAGACAACTATAAGTTGTGATGTGCTAAAGATATCTCCGTTAGCGAGTGGTTAACCTTTTTTGTTCACGATCCAGTCCAATGCAATGAAGCTGCCCCGGAGAAAATGAATGCGTGTACTGCTAGTCGAAGATGATCCAACGACATCCCGTAGCATTGAGTTGATGCTGACCCATGCCAACCTCAACGTCTATGCCACCGATTTGGGCGAGGAAGGGATCGATCTGGCGAAGCTTTATGATTACGATCTAATCCTGTTGGATCTTGATCTGCCGGATATGAACGGCCATGAAGTGTTACGCCAGTTGCGGTTGTCACGCATTGAAACGCCAATCTTGATCTTGTCGGGGTCGGATGACACCGAGAGCAAGATTAAGGGGTTCGGGTTTGGGGCGGATGATTACCTGACCAAACCATTCCACCGCGAAGAATTGGTGGCGCGTATCCATGCCATCATCCGGCGGTCAAAAGGGCATTCGCAGTCTGTGATTGAGACCGGACAGATTGCCGTGAATTTGGACGCCAAAACGGTCAGTGTCGACAATTCGACGGTACATCTGACGGGCAAAGAATATCAAATGCTTGAATTACTGTCCCTGCGCAAAGGGACCACGTTGACCAAGGAGATGTTCCTCAATCACCTTTACGGTGGCATGGATGAGCCGGAGCTCAAAATTATCGACGTATTCATCTGCAAACTGCGCAAGAAACTGAGCATGGCAACAGGTGGTGAAAATTACATCGAAACGGTTTGGGGGCGGGGCTATGTGCTGCGCGATCCGGAACCTGCTGCAATGAGTTTGGCGGCAAGCGCATAAGTAGCCAGAAGTCTGAAAGACTCTCGACCTGCCTTCCATCGTGACCTATCTACGGACATAGGAACACGTGCGGGAGGCAGGTATTTTGACATCCAAAAGAAATATTTCGGTGGATGAAGCAAGAGAAGAGTTCTATGAACTGCAAGTGTTGCTTTGGGCGGCAAATCGCGAATACCACATGTCTGATCATCCATCCATCACTGATGCTGAGTATGATTTTGCAAAGCGGAGGTATTTGGAGCTAATCTCTCAATATCCACGCCTAGAACAAGCGGCTACCCAGCTATCCGCGATAGGCGCACCTGTTTCTGACAGCTTCTCAAAGATCACCCATGCGGTGGCAATGCTGTCGCTTTCAAATGCGTTTGACGAGACGGATGTGACCGAATTCGACGGACGCGTTCGGAAATATCTAGGCATCGGCCCAGATACCAAACTCACCTATACCGCAGAGCCAAAGATTGATGGTCTGTCGCTGTCTTTGCGATATGAAGAAGGTCGGTTGATCCATGCGGCGACGCGCGGTGATGGGGCCGTGGGCGAAAACGTTACGGTAAATGCCCGCACAATTGATGATATTCCACAGACCTTGAAAGATGCGCCATCTGTTCTTGAAGTGCGCGGCGAAGTGTATATGAGCCATGCCGATTTTACCGCATTGAACACGCGGCAAACGGACGTGGGGGCCAAGACGTTTGCCAACCCGCGCAATGCCGCCGCTGGGTCGCTCCGCCAGTTGGACGCAAACATCACGAAATCACGCCCGTTGCGGTTTTTTGCCTATGCTTGGGGGGCACTGTCCGAACCGCTGGCAGACACGCAGATGGCAGCAATTGAACGCCTTGCCGACCTTGGATTTTCGACCAACCCGTTGACGGCGCTTTGTGACGGACCAGACGCGATGCTGGCCCACTATGCGCACATTGAGGAACAGCGCGCGACATT
>TARA_R110002094_G_scaffold113928_8_pt1 | contig 11869 bp, 10 predicted proteins | sample TARA_R110002094 | Tara Oceans TARA_R110002094 (sample SAMEA4397409) | marine metagenome | biome: Polar Biome; feature: [MIX] marine epipelagic wind mixed layer (ENVO:01000061); material: water (ENVO:00002006), including particulate matter (ENVO:01000060) such as... | depth 10-100 m
GACTGGACCTTTACGCAATAGGTTTTCGGTTTTCTCCAGAGAAATATCGTAACTTTTACGATATTCATAAACCCGGCCAAAATCGAAAAGGTTGGGCGTTATCATCGACAAAACGCCCAAAGCCGCCATGATTTGGCCTGTTGTTGCCATATCGTTTGTGACAAGCACACTTCCTACCATCACCGAGACAGTGAGTGCCAAACCGACAACGACATAAACCATAGCGCGAAACGTACCTATCGCGCCCGCCCTCGCGATCATTGCCCGCTTCAGGCTTTGGGTTTGTCGTTTAACTTTTCTTCGCTCATTATTGCGCTGGGCAAACGCTTGCACAATAATCATATGCTCAAGCTTTTCTGTTAGATTGGCGGCGATATTAGCCCGTCTCTTACGAGACTCTCGCATTGTCAGGTCGATTGAGCGTCCGAGAAAAAGTGCGCTTATTGAGCCAAGGCCTACGAGCGCGAATAACAGCCCGCCCAGAATGGGATTCATGATAGTCAAAGCAGACATGGCACCGGTCAATACGACGCCGGATACCGCTAATCTGGCAATACCCATCGTCACCCACTGGCGAAGGGCAGTGAGATCATTGACGAAGCGTAACAGGACGAACCCCTTGCGTGTTTCTCCAAGCGCCCTTGCGGACAATTTACTGACATGTTGAAAAACAGTGAGCCGGATGTCGGCGACATAGTCCTGTCCCATTGTTTCCGCATCAACCCGCTCACGCCGCTTCAACCAACCGATCAAAAATGAAGCAGACACCATTATCAAAGCATTCGGCCAAATTGACTGTTTCGCCCCCGTCACGGTCAAGCCATCAATCATCGTTTTCATGACCATTGCGATTCCAATCATGGCCCCGGCTTGCACGAATCCATTCAAAATCAGAGCTGCCAGATGCCAGCTCCGTTTTCGGGTCAGGAGCTTAGGCAGATTTTGCAAGGCGCTGCTCTTCGAAAACATGCGCGCTGCGCATGCATATGCTCAACGCATTGTCGTCAGCAGCGAATCTTTGAAGTCCGAATACTTCGACACCAGATAAAGATTCGAGTTCCTGTGCGGCCAATGGCGAGGCAGTAACAGCTCCTGATAATGCGCTTGGCTCCAAGCCAATTTCACGTAGTGCCTGAACTCCCGCCATACCGGCCATTGGATCAGATGCAGCGAAGAGAATACTGTCGATGCTGGCACGAAAGCTCGGTGAATGGAGTAATCCGTCTGTCTCTTTCTGGTAGAGGCCATCTGCAAGTTCAACGATGATGATATCGCAGCTCGCAGCAGCTGCATTCACCAATCGATTGAATAGGATTTCGAGAGATGCAATTGATACATCAACAGTTGTGGCATAACCGCCATCGGTGAAATCAAAAACAGGATCGATGCCGCTATCTTGATATTTCCAAAGATCACCGCCCGACCCGGTACCGGTCAGTTTTATCGCGCCGGTGCGCAATCCGCCGCGTAATGCCGCGCGCCCGACCTCCGCTGCGGTCGTTGTTTTCCCTGCATTCATGCTCGACCCCACGACAGCGACGATATGCGGTCTTTGAGGATGAAACGCCCGGTCAGGATTTACCGCGAAGCCATTTAAGTTGACTGTGTTTCCTTTTGCATCAGCGAGTAAGCTGATGGGAGTGATCTGCGTAGGTTGGCGCGTTTTAGCATGGCGTGATAACATTGCCGAAGCGATCCCGCCTGCTGCCACCATTTGGCATGGTTCAAGGTTCGCAGGCACTTCAGAACAAAACTGATCGGTTGCGTAGCGCGCGCCAAAAGCAAGCAGAACTTCATCGCCGGGATATAAGAACGCCCGCCGCCCACTTGGTAGTTCAAGTCTACTATGATGTCCCAAACGGTCTATTCTTGCTAAACAAATATCGCCGGCTTTTGGGGGCTTTTCAATCAATGCTTCGACGCATTGTAGGTCGACCCTACGGGTAACGAACGAACGCTTGGCAGCCGACAATCGGCGGTGCAATTTTGTTTCGGACATCATTAGTTATTCCTCTCAGTTTTTCTGCGCTAGCTCTCACTGGCGTATAAAACTGACGTGAGGCTGAATTTTGAATTAAATGCTGTTTACCAATCGCTTTGGAGGCACTTGCTCATCGATTACTTTAGAAATGACTTGTGTTATCGCAACAAGGCATCTTCCTCGTTTTTAGATTTAGATGATGATTGAGGGCAAGTGGAATAGCCTGATAGTTTTGTAATTGAATTTTATTGCACTACGTCGTTCAATTGGTCTTGACCAATGGGAGTTAAGTAGCGCGGGCAGCGGTTTGGTTCGGGTCGAATCATCTGACGCACGCCATGCAAATATTGATGCAAAACTCCGTCATGCCGAATGACGTTATATTACAGTGCCTACGAGCGTCCCGATTCCCGCCGTTATTGCCATCGCAAGCGCTCCCCAGAATGTTACCCTTAGGGTTGCTTTGACGACCGGTGCGCCGCCAGCTTTCGCGCCCAGTCCGCCTAAAAGTGCTAAGAAAAGCAAAGATGCAATCGCCACAATTGGCACCAATGATAGAGCAGGAGAGAATACGACCAAAATCAAAGGGAGCGCAGCGCCTACCGTAAATGTGCCGGCCGAAGTCAGCGCAGCAAGAATTGGCTGGGCAGCAGTATGTTCTGTTATGGCGAGTTCGTCATGTGCATGGGCCGCAAGTGCATCTTTCGCCATCAGTTGTTCGGCAACGGCATTTGCTGTTTCTTGGTTCAATCCCCTGGCAACATAAATGCCTGCAAGCTCTGCATGTTCACCAACCGGATTGGTCGCGAGCTCGGCAGCTTCGCGCGCAAGATCGGCTTGCTCGGTATCAGCTTGTGAACTCACCGATACATATTCGCCGGCCGCCATCGACATGGCCCCGGCAACCAGCCCAGCTGATCCCGCGACCATGATTTCGCTCGTCCCCGCCGACGCCGCTGCAACGCCGATTATCAGACTGGCAGTCGAGACAATTCCGTCATTGGCTCCCAAAACGGCCGCACGAAGCCACCCTATACGCGAAACCAGGTGGGCCTCTGGATGAATGTGTAATCTGCTCATGATATTTCGCTTTCAGCTAGTTAATATCGGAAACTGTATGACCCAAAATTTATGCGGCGGTATCGGAAGGGAAGGTGACAATGAATTTTGCGCCGCCGCCTTCCGGATTTTCAAAGGCTATCGATCCGCCATGCGCTTCGGCCAATCTTTGGACTATTCCCAGCCCAAGGCCCGCTCCCCGGCCGGTACTGCGATTTTTCCGCCAGAATCTCTCGAAAAGTTTGGGACCATCCGTTTCTGAAATTCCTGGACCATAATCCCGCACACTGAACCGGGGGCCTGGACCAACTTCTATTTCAATAGGTGTATTGCCCGGCGCATGCGCGAGCGCATTGTCGATAAGGTTGCGATAAATGCGGAAAATCGCTTCCTCATGACCCTTGGTTGTTGCTGTGCCATAATCCTCAAAAACAAGGTCGCGCCCGGCTGCAAAAGCGGCAGGGGCAAGCTGTGTTACAGCCTTGCGGCCAACTTCGACCAGGTCAACCGGTGCCCCGGTTTCAAACGCTTTGGCGTCCGCCTGGGCAAGGTCGAGCATCTGGTTCACAAGCCGTGTCATTTGCTGGTTATCGGTCAAAAGCGCATCACGCTGTTCGCCTTTGGGCAACTGGTCGATTGACAATTGCATGATCGATAGCGGTGTACGCAGTTCATGCGCTGCATTGGCGGTAAAGGATCGCAAAATTGCCATTGAGCTATCGAGTCGCTCCAGTGCCCGGTTAACTGCCCGAACCAATGTTGTAACTTCTCTGGGTTCTCTGGGTTCGGTTATGCGAAGCGCCATGTCTTCAGGATCAAGCCGATCAACCTCTGCCTCGGCGCGCCGCAAGGGATTCAACACGCGGCGCACAGCAAAAATATTGAACAGAAGCATAAGTAGCGAAAGCGGTATCAGCGGGAGAGCGACATGCTGAATAAGCTCATTAATAATTACGGGAACATATGGGCTGATGCCTCTGCCTTCGAATTGCATGTAGAGCCAACGCTGCTCCCCTGCGATAACTACTGATCGCACGCCTGAAATGCGGAAGCCTTGCGATAGTTTCTCCCGGCGCGTCCAATCCATGAGCGTCCCGCGATTAGGTGATGGATATGCGGCGGACAAACTTCCGGAATTGCCCAGATTGCTGTCGACATAGCTTGCGAACCAATGGGTTGATTCGGGCGGCCCCGCAAACTGGTCTAGGTCGGTGAACTTGCTGCCATCCATTTTATCCGCTTCAAGTGTCAGCAGTTCTTCCGCCAGCGACTGTGGTTGCTGGCCATAAGTGAAAATTACGATCCCGATATCAAGGACCGCAAACAATAAGGTAAAGATTGCTAACCGGGTAGCAATCTGACGGAATAATGTAGGCCCTTTAGATTGTTCATTTTGCGTCATAAACTTATTCGGTAACATTCGATGGAGCATATAGCGCATAGCCGACCCCGTGAATTGTTTTAATCTGGACATCGGCAGATGCTGCCGAGAGACGTTTGCGAAGTCTTGAAATCGAGGCTTCCATAGCATTCGGTGTTATCTCGGCATCCATCGAATATAGCGCGCTCTCAATCGATTGCTTGGCTACAACATGGCCGCTTCTGCGAAGCAGCACTTCAAGCAGATCAACTTCGCGCGGCGCAGTATCGACAGCAATATCACCAACATGAACTGTCCGTTCGGCAGGGTTTAGCGATACATTCCCAACATGAAGCACGGCCTCCAACGCGTGGCCTGGTCGCCGCAAAAGAGCGCGGCAGCGCGCTGCCAATTCTGGTATCTGGAATGGCTTGACCAAATAGTCATCTGCGCCTGCATCTAATCCGGCCACCCGGTCGTCAAGCCCGCCGCGCGCCGTCATAATCAAGATAGGGGTTTGGTCCATCTGAGCGCGCATAGCTGTCACAAGATCGAGACCATCTCCATCAGGCAATCCGAGATCTAACAACACCAGATCATAATCACCAATCTGCATGGCATGCTGTGCCCCTTCAATTGTCTCATACCAGTCAATGGCAAACCCCTGACGATCCAATCCATCACGAATGAGCGTTGCCAAACGGGGATTGTCTTCAACGAGAAGCAGGCGCATCATCAATATCCGATCCAGAAGCTGCACGCTTATAGCCGGTAATCATCGACCATGGCATATTTTCCCGTTGACGGACACTTTCTACAATCGCCGCACCGACATGGAGCACAGCTGCGCCAATGATTATATTGGCCAGAGTTTCATGCAGCTCTTCCACCCAGGGCTCTCCCCAGAATTGGTCACTGCCCATCATCCAGCCGGTAATTCCCAAGCCAGCGACGAGCGCCATCAAAACGAGCATCATTATTGCGCCAGCGGGATTATGGCCAATATATCTCGGTTCTCGGCGAGCCATCAAGGCAGCTCCGTATCCAAGCAATTTCTTTGGACCAGGCACAAAAGCTGAAAAGCGAGCATGTCCTTTTCCGACGAAGCCCCAGATCAAGCGGACAAGCAGCGCTGCGACCATAGCATAGCCTAGATATATATGCGGGTCTTCGACATGCCGAAGCACGGTCAGGTTAGCGATAGTGCCAAGCGCAACCGTCCAATGAAAGATGCGTACCAGCGGATCCCAAACTTTGATCCGCTGGCTTCTTACAAAGGTTTTTCCAACCTGACCCGTCGGAACTTGATCGACTAGAGGATTATCATCTTTCACGGTCAGTCTACATTATTCTGGACGACAGCGCCCGTTACGGGATTGAAATAAACCTCGGCGCGGCGCCCATCTTTGTTGATGGCATAAATTTCATAACAGCTGCCCGAAACTTGAAAGACTTTAATTGACTTAAAGCCCATTTTGGCAATCTTGGCCTTCATCTTTGCCGGCGCGATCCATTTGCTTTGCGGTTGCGCTGTGCAAACCGGACTGGCAAGAGCGGCTGAGGAAAAGGTCATCGCTGCGATAGTTGCCGCTGCTGAAATCAAAAGCTTGGTCTTCATAATTGTCACTCCATTTATTTGGCCAAGAAATTGGGCCGACACTTGTTAGATGCTCCGCAAAGCTGACGAAGTGCTGACGCGCTGTGCAAATAGTTACGAAATTCCGAGAATTAATTACTGCCTCGTCAGGACGCAGTCAGGAATCTGGTCGATCAGAGAATGGTCGCAACGATGCGAAGAATTTTCGGAGACACACCATGAAGACTTTTGTAAAAATGAGCGCCGCTATCCTAGCGTTGTCCTTTGCAGGTACGGCTGCGTTTGCTGGCCAAGGTGATAGTGCCAAGGAACTCTCGCCGCAAACTAAGGCCAATCTTGAAACCGCGATGCATGGTGAGGCCTTCGCTAATCTTAAATATCAGCGTTATGCTGACCAGGCCGATGAGAAGGGGCAGTCAGAACTCGCTCAACTTTTCCGCGATTCCGCGAATATCGAAGCGAACGAACATTTTGACCGTGAAGCTGAGGCACTGCAACTTGGCAGCTCAAGCGACGTCAATCTGGAAGATGCAATGGCTGGCGAGCATTACGAAAATACCAAGATGTACGTAGAATTTGCAACTCAGGCAGAAGCCGACGGCGATATGAAAGTGGCCGCAATGTTCCGCCAGATCGCCGTCGATGAAGGTGTGCATTATGACGCATATAAGGCTGCGCTGGCGAGATTAAAAACAAAATAATGATCGTCAGCGGTGCCGGTCGGGATCACGCCCGCGCCCGGTCGGCACAACGATACGGCAATTTCTAAATCGATGGAATCTTTAGAAAATGCACCCTGGGTTAGGAGATATAAGGAACGGAACTGCACTTTTGGAAATACGTCTGAATGCCAAATTGTTGAGTAGGCTTTCGGCGTGTTGTCGGCCGGGTTTAACCCCCATCGCCCGGCCGACACTTTACCACACCCCGAATAACAAATTTTTCAATCAAGCAACGGACTTAAATCAGGAGGAATCTTATGAACAAGAACACAACATCAATTTTGGCCCTTATGGCAACTGTAATGTCGCCGATGCTCCTTTCCGCGCCTGCTGCGGCTCAGTCAGAGAGTGACGCGAAACCACAGGCAAAACCAATGTCCAATCAGGACTGGTGGCCAGACAAGCTCGACCTGACAGCACTGCGTCAGCAAGATGCAGGTGCCAATCCCTATGGTGATGATTTCGATTACGCGGCGGAATTTGCCACGCTCGATCTCGATGCTGTCAAAGCCGACATCGAGAAAGTTCTCACGACATCGCAACCTTGGTGGCCGGCCGACTATGGCAATTACGGCCCGTTCTTCATCCGCATGGCTTGGCACAGCGCCGGAACATACCGGGTCGGTGATGGCCGCGGCGGGGCTGGCGGCGGCGAACAGCGTTTTGAGCCGCTGAACTCTTGGCCTGACAATGTCAGTCTCGACAAAGCGCGCCGCCTCGTATGGCCGATCAAACAGAAATACGGACGCAAGCTTTCCTGGGGAGACCTTATGGTTCTTTCTGGCAACGTCGCGTTGGAGAACATGGGATTCAAGACCATTGGTTTTGCTGGTGGCCGTGTCGATACCTGGGAACCGGATATGGTTTTCTGGGGACCAGAAACGAAATTCCTCGCGGCTGATCGCTTCGACAGGGAGGGCAACCTCATCGGCCCGCTGGCAGCAACCCAGATGGGACTTATCTACGTCAATCCGGAAGGACCGGGCGGCAATCCTGATCCTCTGGCAGCCGCAAAGGCCATTCGCATTGCTTTTGGTAATATGGCGATGAACGACGAGGAGACGATTGCTCTTATCGCTGGCGGACATACTTTTGGCAAAGCGCATGGCGCGCGCAAACCAGATGAATGTGTTGGTCCTGACCCAACTGGGGCGGGCGTGGAAGAACAGGGATTTGGTTGGAAAAACAAATGCGGGAAGGGTAATGCCGAAGACACCGTGTCCAGCGGGCTGGAAGGTGCATGGACGTCCAATCCGGTTGCATTCACGACCCAATACTTTGACAATCTCTTCCGTTTCGATTGGGTCAAAACGAAAAGCCCGGCCGGAGCAACTCAATGGATTCCTACGGCTCCTGCCGCAGCCAATTTGGTTCCCGATGCGCATGTCAAAGGCAAGACACATGCACCGATCATGTTCACGACCGATCTTGCGCTAAAAGAAGACCCCGGCTTCCGCGTGATTTCGCAGCGCTTTCACGATAATCCCGAAGAGTTCAAGGATGCGTTTGCTCGGGCTTGGTTCAAACTAACTCATCGCGATATGGGGCCAAGTTCCACCTATCTCGGCAAGGACGTGCCTGCTCAGCAATTTTCATGGCAAGACCCGCTGCCAAAAGCTGATTACGCACAAATAGGTAATGCGGAGATTGTTCAGCTCAAATCGGAAATTCTAAAATCCGGCCTGAGTGTGCCGCAACTGGTCAGGACGGCATGGGCATCGGCTGCTACCTACCGGCAAACAGACATGCGAGGCGGGGCTAATGGAGCGCGCGTCCGGCTTGAGCCTCAAATTAACTGGCTTGCAAATAACCCTGCCGAATTGCGCAGCGTGTTGAAAAAGCTAACTACAATTCAAACGGCATTTAACCGCTCACAAAAATCAGGCAAAAGGGTCTCGCTCGCAGATTTGATCATTCTGGGCGGGAATACTGCGATTGAGCAGGCTGCTAGCCAGCGTGGTAGCAATATCAAAGTTCCGTTTACCCCTGGCCGGGTAGATGCGGCGCAAGATCAGACTGATGCAGTTTCCTTTGCCGCGTTGGAACCAACAGCGGACGGTTTTCGGAACTATTACGCGGCGAACAGCCTTTATCCACCCGCAAAGATGCTCGTAGAAAGAGCAAACTTGCTCGACCTGACTGTTCCAGAAATGACGGTTCTCGTTGGCGGAATGCGCGGATTGAATGCAAATTCGGGGCAATCGGCCAATGGTGTGTTTACAGATCGCCCGGGCACCTTGAGCAATGATTTCTTCGTGAATCTGCTCGATATGTCCACCAAGTGGTCGAAGTCGCCCAATGACGCGGGCCTTTACGAAGGGCGTGACCGGGAAACCGATGCACTTAAATATACGGCGACACCTGTCGATCTCGTCTTTGGATCAAACTCCGAGCTACGTGCGGTAGCAGAGGTATATGCCTCGAATGATGCCAAAGCGAAATTTAATCAGGATTTTGTAAGGGCTTGGACCACAGTGATGAATCTTGATCGTCAGTAAACTCAGATCGATCTGCAGTTGAAGGAACAGTTTCGCTAGTGAACCAAGTTTAACGGGTCGCTTCGCTAGCGCGTACCGACCGGGCAGCGCCCTCGCAGCCCGGTCGGTATTAATTTTGAGAGCCTTTTGACAAAGGGCAAAGACCCTGTTCACGTGTACATCAACCGAAGTAGGCAAAAGATCTCAGGCGTTGGGCGGTCATATTTTATTCAGTCAGGTGCTGCTTATGAAGAAATACTATTTTGGCTCAGCTGTCTCGGTGCTTCTTTCCGTTTCCCCTGCTCAAGCCAGTGAGAAAGGGTGGGCTGATGCTGGCACAGCAGCTGAGATTGGGCTCGTTGTGATTGCACTTGGAGCGCCTGCGGTTCAGGAAGATTGGAATGGTGATTTACAGGCTGCGGGCAGCATCGCAGCCGCCGGCTTGATCACACAGGGATTAAAAGAAACATTCCCCAAATTGCGCCCAGACGGCAGTGACAATCGCAGCTTTCCTTCTGGTCATACGTCGGTGTCCTTTGCAGCCGCCGCGACGATCACCAATCGTTATGGTTGGAAAGCTGGCCTACCCGCACAAGTAGTGGCGGCATTTGTCGGATTATCCCGCATTGAAGCGCGCAAACACGACGTCGCTGACGTATTGGTAGGAGCTGCCATCGGTGAAACCAGCGGCTTTCTGATTACTTCAAAGCGCAACAATAATGTTCAAGTGTTTCCCTGGGCCAGCACAAAAAGTGCCGGTATCTCAGTTGCAGCGCGGTTTTGACTCTACGGATGATTGCTATTGGTGAAAGCAGTGAAGTTCGCGGTACGCATTTTGCGAGAGTGACCCGTACATAAACCGAATGTCAGTCACAGACAATTTCACCATATTGCGTTACCGTTAGCGAGAACGTCCATTCCGCTGCAATACCTGATCCTGTGTAATTTCGCGGATGCGCTGTGCCTGCTGGTTACGCACCTGAATGACGGCGATTTTGTCTCCTTTGGCGATACGGATCGCAACTTCCTGCCGTTTGGCTTCAACTTCCTTTGCCGCTTTAACCGCATCATCGGGATGTTTTGCGCGCGCGATGGATATGGTCTGGGCGACCAGACTTTGTGCGCGACGGAGGTCGGGGTCTCGCGCGTTTTCTGCATGGGACTGGCTCAGGAATCTTTTGGACAGTGCTCTCAGTTTGATCGGTTCTTCTTCAGGTTTCGTTTTAGTGGTCCTAGATTTCTTCGGCTCGCGACGTTTTTCCCGTTCAGCAATCCGTGCGCTGAGACGGTCAGCCTCGGCCTGAACGACTTTTGACGGCCGATAGTTCTCGACGGACAACCCCTGCGCGGAAGCTGCAAGAAATGCGGCCTTTTTGAATTTGTCGCCGCCGTTGATCTGGATTGAAGTCCAGCCATTGGCCTTAGCGATGCGGATAATGTCGGGAAGGGCATCGATATTGCGGGTTTTGAGGCGGTCAGCTTCGAGCCGGACAAATGGTGTTTTGTCATCCGAAGTCCGGTAGAGCTTATTACCGACGCGAAGAAACTTGCCTGTGAGATCGTCGGTGATGGTCGGCCTTTCAGTTTTGCGTTTTGACTTGGTCGGTGCGGGTTTAGCCTTCTCAGACTTTGCCGCACCATCAAGACTTCGCGCGCGCGGGGCGGCGCCTTCTAGTTCGTCAGCCATTCTCATCGCCTTCCTCTAAAATGCCTTGCACCTGGCCGTTCCGATCAATGGTCAGCAAATCGGCGCAGAAGCTCGGATAATCTTCGGTGCGTATGGCATCCGGATTCAGGGGATGGGCCGGATTCCCTTCTGCCTCTTCGTCGCTCATTTCCCGGAATGGCGCGGGAACAGTCGCAATTTGAGTTCGCCGTTCGATAAGCGGGACCAAAGGTGGGAGCATAGCCCGTTTCTTGAAGAAGCGGTTCCTGAAATAGGCGATCTTCGAGCCGATGATTGGCGGGATGCCGCCGCGCAGCAAAACTAGCTTACCGGCTGAAAATTGCATCAGTTCTTGCGGTAGCATCAAGGCGCGGCGTTGCTCTGAAATGGATTTCGACCGATTGGCGAGTAATCCATTGATGGTGAGCGACTTGGTAATGCTGTCCTGTCCTACATAGCCGATGCGTTCGGACAGATCGTTGGCGACGCGCAGTTCTTTTGGCGTAAACGCCACTTCGACGCCGCAATTGGCGACGATTTCATCGGCGACATGCTCGCCGTAAACACCGCGCAATTGCGAACGTGACTGAATGACCGGAAGGAGCCTGATCCCGTAACCTGCGACATAGGAAAAGGCGCTCGCAATCACCGATGCGCGGCCAAGCCGCGCAAATTCATCTAGGATGACCAGCACTGGTATCGGCGTGGTCTCACCGGGTAGTTCTCGCACGTTGAGGTCAATAAGCTGCTGGAACAGGAGATTGTAGAGCGGGGCTATGCGGTCCAGTTCATCGGGTGATACACCAAGGTAGATCGAGATAGGCCGTTTGCGGAGTTGGCGAAGATCGAAGTCGCTTGCTGCGGTTGCGGCATCAACCAGGGGGTTGAGCCAAAGACCGAGGACGTTTGTGATCGTTTTCTTGACGTCAGCAAAGCTATTGTCTGAACCACCAGCAAAATCGGCAAGGGCGGTCCGGCATCCGACCGACAGGATCAGGCTAGGATTG
>TARA_R110002094_G_scaffold88034_8_pt1 | contig 11859 bp, 9 predicted proteins | sample TARA_R110002094 | Tara Oceans TARA_R110002094 (sample SAMEA4397409) | marine metagenome | biome: Polar Biome; feature: [MIX] marine epipelagic wind mixed layer (ENVO:01000061); material: water (ENVO:00002006), including particulate matter (ENVO:01000060) such as... | depth 10-100 m
AACAACGCACCCTCGACCAACGCAGGCAGGCGCGGACCGAACCGCGCCAGCACCATGGCTGTATTTTTCAGGTCCGTTAAAACGGCGCGGGGGCCAATAGATTTGGTGATGTAGTCGGTGACAATGGGGCTCGCCACTTCCCAAATGTTGATATGCGGGTTCAATGACCGCGCGACCCCTTCGACCACAACCATCGTGCGTTGCAACAAGATCAGTTCGGTACGGGTTTCCATACCAAAGCGTTCGGTTACTTCAAACAGATAGCTCAGCAGCCGCGCCATCGAAATGCGGGTGGCATCCATGCCGAAAATCGGTTCGCCGACGGCCCGCAAGGCACGGGCGAATTCATCAACATCTTTGTCGGCGGGGACATATCCCGCTTCAAAATGAACCTTTGCCACGCGTAAATAATCACGACGGATAAACCCAAAGAGGATCTCGGCATAAACACGGCGGGTATATCCATCGATGTGGCCCATGATACCAAAATCATAGGCGATGATATCCCCGTTTGGCGCGACCTTGAGATTGCCTTGATGCATGTCCGCGTGGAAATATCCATCGCGTAGCGCGTGGTTTAGGAACAGTTGCAGCACCCGGTTGGACAGGGCAACCCGGTCGTGACCTGCTGCATCTATCGCAGCATTGTCACCCATTGCAGCACCATCGGCCCAGCCCAGCGTCATCACCCGCCGCGCCGAATGGTTCCACTTGATCGCGGGCAATTGAAATCCCTCGTCATTCTTAGTGTTGGCCGCAAATTCTGAGGCCGCAGCGCTTTCCAACCGCAGGTCCAGTTCGCCGCGCACAACACCGTCAAAATGTTCAATCACCTCCGTCGGGCGCAAACGACGTGAGCCGGGAGAGAAGATTTCAACCATCCGGGCCGCAAGGTAAAAGGCGTCCACGTCCTTGCGAAACGCGCGCTCAATGCCGGGGCGCAGCACCTTAACCGCGACCTCTTCACCTGTATCAACCAACCGAGCCTTATGGACTTGCGCGATCGACGCCGCCGCAACGGATTCGCTGAATTCAGAAAAGATCGCCTCCACCGGTTCGCCCAATTCGCGCTCGACCTCCGCCTTCGCCTCTTCGATAGAGAAAGGCGGCAGTTTGTCTTGGAGCACCCGCAACTGTAGGGCCAGTTCATCACCAACCACATCAGGACGGGTCGACAGCACCTGACCAAATTTGATGTAAGCGGGCCCAAGCGCCGTCAGCGCACGGGTCGCGGGCGGCATGCTGGGGTCACCTTTATAGCCCAACCATTTGAACGGCAGACCCAGCGCACGTGCGACAAACCGCAAGGCCGGTGTCGCCTCAAACGCATCCAACACGACATTCATCGCACCAGTGCGCTCCAATGTGGCACCCGTGCGGATCAGCCGCCAAATGTTGTGCGGGCCGCGCATGTTAAAGCTTCCAACCCGAATGCAGCGCGGCGATGCCCATCGCCATGTTGCGATACTTGGCCTGCTCAAACCCCGCATCGCACACCATACCAAGAAAGGTTTCCTGATCGGGGAAGTTACGAATGGATTCGACTAGGTATTGATAACTATCGCGGTCATTCGCGATCAGTTGACCCATGCGCGGGATCACGTTGAAACTGTAAAGATCATACGCTTTTTGCATCATTGGGTTCGGCAGTTGGCTGAACTCCAAGACCATCAGACGACCACCGGGGCGCAGGACGCGGTATGCCTCATTCAGCGCCTCTTGGGGGCGGGTGACGTTACGGATGCCAAAGCTGATCGTGTAGACATCAAATGTATTGTCGGCGAACGGCAATGCCATTGCGTCCCCCACAACCCAATCAAGGCTATCTGCCAGTTTGTCTGCCTCGGCGCGCTTGCGTCCTTCGATTAGCATCGGTTCTGTCAGGTCCAGTACGGTCGCATGACCACTGCCCGCACGTTTTAGGAATTTGAACGATACGTCCCCGGTGCCGCCAGCAACATCCAACAGCTTCTGCCCTGCACGTGGTGCCAGCCAGTCCATCATCGCTTCTTTCCAGATGCGGTGAATGCCGACGCTCATCACATCATTCATGATGTCGTACTTGCGGGCCACATCGCCAAACAGCGATTTGACCTTACCCGCTTTTTCGCTTTCTAAAACGGTCTGAGCGCCAAAATGCGTTGTCTTGTCCGTGTCCATGACACCTTCCTGCCTCACTGTGGTCCATTTGGGGTTATATTGCCCGGCGGCAAGAAACAAATCCTCATTATGACGCAGGGGCTAGAACAATATGGGCTTTCTGACACTGATTGTTCTTTTTGGAATGTCGATCGGAGTGCTGGCGATCCTGGGCGTTACCCTTGTGACGCATATTCGCAGGCGCATAACACGCAATAGTACCCTTCCTGATATCAAAATGACTGGTGTCGGCTGGCTCGGTTTCGGCAATCTGAATTCTGTCTCTAGCCGGATTGCGAATATTGGTGTTGATAACCCCGCGCGTATGACATGTGGCACCGTCGTAATGCGTCCCACACCTGGATTGCGCATGATCAGCCTTGGGACCGGTGCATTCGTCCTATTTTTGCTGTGGGGTCCGGCGGTCTTTCAACCCATGCCGGGCAGCTTGGGTGCCATCGCGATCACTGCGATAATTTTTTACGCAGTACTGCACATATCTGCTTATGAGGCGCGGTATGACGACGCAGGCATCACCGCGCCCAACTGGCTGTTTCAGCAAAAACAATACGCCTGGGACGACTTCATCACCATCCGCGACAACCAACAATACCTGTATATCATGAAATTTGAGGGCGGGCGGAAACTGTCACTGCAGAAACACCTTGTCGGCATCCGCACCTTCCTTACATTCGTGTCAGACCTAGAAGCCATAAACGTTAGGACCTGATGCCCGAACTTCCCGAAGTTGAAACCGTCCGCCGCGGGCTGGCCCCCGTGATGGAAGGGGCCGTGATCGCGCGCGCCGATGTAAACCGACCGGATTTACGCTGGCCGTTTCCAGATCGCATGGCTGCGCGGTTGAGCGGGCAAAAGGTTGAGCGGCTACGCAGGCGCTCCAAGTACATTCTCGTAGACCTCGCGTCAGGAGAATCGTTGCTGATCCATCTCGGAATGTCAGGGCGCATGCTGATCTCCGGGGATCCGTTGGGACAATTTGTGCATGATCATCCCAGCCCTGAAAAGCACGACCATGTGGTTTTTCATATGTCCAATGGCGCACGGATCACTTTTAATGACCCCCGCCGCTTTGGCGCGATGGACCTGTTGGACACCGACACAGCCGATCAGCACAAGTTGCTTGCCGCTATCGGCCCGGAGCCACTTGGCAATGATTTCCATGAGGCGCATTTGATTGCTGCCCTCAAAGGACGGAACATGCCGATCAAGTCAGCCTTGCTGGATCAACGTATTGTCGCGGGATTGGGAAATATCTATGTCTGTGAAACACTTTACCGCGCCGGGATCAGCCCTGCACATAAGGCGGGGCACATTTCGGCAACGCGAGTTTCCTCCCTCGTACCAATCATCCGGCAAGTGCTGTCAGAGGCGATAGAAGCAGGTGGATCGTCCCTGCAAGATTTTCGCCAGGCTGACGGCGAACTGGGCTATTTCCAGCATCGCTTCGATGTTTATGGCCGCGAGGGGAAACCCTGCCGAACCCCCGGTTGCGGCAATGTCATAGGACGTATTGTTCAATCAGGGCGGTCGTCATTCTACTGCCCGACATGTCAAAGATGACTTGAAACAGGGTGAACCCGTGGTATGCAAGGTGTCCTGAGCGCAACAAACGAGAGCATTCTTGATGGCTTATGAAACGATCATCGTAGACGTAGACAACCATGTGGCCCTGATTACATTGAACAGGCCCGATGCGCTCAATGCGCTGAACGACCAGCTGATGACGGAATTAGCAGCCGCTTTGAAGGCGGCTCAGGAAAACGAAAAGGTGCGATGCATCGTCATTACCGGATCGGAAAAGGCGTTTGCCGCCGGGGCCGACATAGCGATGATGCGCGACAAGACGTTTGTCGAAGCCTTCGCTGGCGATCTCTTTACCCCCGAAACAGATCAAATCATGCGCGTGCGCAAGCCGATCATTGCGGCAGTATCGGGTTATGCGCTGGGCGGTGGATGCGAACTGGCGATGATGTGCGATTTCATTATCTGCTCTGAAACAGCGAAGTTTGGCCAGCCTGAGATTAATCTGGGTGTGGTGGCGGGCATCGGTGGCACACAGCGCCTGACACGGCTGGTCGGCAAATCCAAATCGATGGATATGAACCTGACGGGTCGGTTCATGGATGCCTCTGAGGCAGAGCGTTCAGGGCTGGTATCGCGCGTTGTGCCTGTGAAAAAGCTGATGGATGAAGCGCTCAGCGCGGCGGGTAAGATCGCCGAAAAATCTATGGTCGCTGTGATGGTTGTCAAAGAAGCGGTCAACCGCGCCTATGAAGTACCATTGCGCGAGGGCCTTTTGTTTGAACGCCGTGCATTCCATGCACTGTTCGCAACCGAGGACCAAAAAGAAGGCATGTCCGCCTTCCTCGAAAAGCGCGAAGCGCAGTTCCGCGACAAGTAATCTAAGGTTTGCAAAGCCGGGCGGGTTGGACTATAGCCCGCCCCATACATGCGCGTGCAGCCCGCTCTGGCTAGAATCACCTTACCGGACAACCGGCACGGGTTTGGCGTCACGCGCCAGAATCGAAATTATGAACCCGAAGGCTGATACTCATGGCAAATACACCACAATCCAAAAAACGCGCACGTCAGAACGAAAAACGTTTTGCGGTCAACAAAGCACGTCGTTCGCGCATCCGCACATACCTGCGTAAAGTAGAAGAAGCGATTGAATCTGGTGACAAAGATGCATCAGTCGCGGCGCTGAAAGCAGCTCAGCCAGAGCTGATGCGTGGCGTGACAAAGGGCGTTTTCCATAAAAACACAGCATCGCGCAAAATGTCGCGCATGGCGGCTCGGGTCAAAGCGCTGGCCTAACGGCCGCGCCTGTCCACCAAAATCGGCTAATCAATTGATAAGAAAGGCGTCGCAATGCGGCGCCTTTTTTGGTTCGTGCAGAGTCTCAAAAACGCCGGATAGATTCTTTTCATCCAAACACCGAGTCAAGTTTGAAGATGTGTTGAAGCGAACCCAATCTCCTTGCTAACAAGGGGGTGCGATTCAGGTCGCATGGGGGACAGGCTTCGTTATTGGGCAGGCGCGAAAGCGTACTATGCATGATTATGAGGGCGTACAGACGGACATAAGAAGGTCCGCCTTTCAGTCTGCAGATGCTGCTGCCAGCACATTTGCCCTGTAGTATATTGAGACGCGGACGACCTTGTCTGGGAAATTTCGTTGATCCTCGTTTGGGATGCGAGATGCCGATTTGGTTATTCTGTAATACGCCCAAAGGACAAAGAGGTCGGGGACCTGATGGGACCGGGTAGCTGATCTTTGTCCAATGGGATTTGATTGTTGGTGCGCCGGAATGTCTGCCGGTTTTGCCTATTAGATGAAGCGGGACTATGAATATTATGACGCACGACCAATGGGGCGAGATCAGGCAGCGGTTGCTAAAGACTGTCGGACAGAACAATTACACCACTTGGATCGAACCGCTTGTTCCGGGTCATGTGGTGGATGGCATTGCGACACTGCATGTCCCAACAAATTTCTTTGGCAACTACGTCAGCCAAAATTTCTCTGATCTGATCCTGCATGAAATCCGCGGTGAAGGCGTAGACGTGTCGCGCCTGAATTTTGCTTTGTCCCGAAATTTGATGAAATCTGTAGACAAACCTGCACCCGCTGCCCGCCGTACAAGCGCTGCTCAGAAACCCGCCGGATCAAGTGTGCTGAACACCGCGCCATTGGACCCGCGCTTTAGCTTTGACAACTTTGTCGTGGGCAAGCCAAATGAATTGGCCCATGCCGCTGCCCGCCGCGTGGCAGAAGGCGGGCCAGTGACGTTCAACCCCTTGTTTCTTTACGGTGGTGTCGGCTTGGGTAAAACGCACCTGATGCACGCCATTGCGCAGGAATTGCAGCAGCGCAAACCAGAAATGAATGTGCTTTATCTGTCCGCCGAGCAGTTCATGTATCGTTTTGTGCAGGCTTTGCGCGACCGCAAGATAATGGATTTCAAGGAAATTTTCCGCTCTGTCGATGTGCTAATGGTGGACGACGTTCAATTCATCGCAGGCAAAGACAGCACGCAAGAAGAGTTCTTTCACACCTTCAACGCGCTGGTTGATCAGCACAAACAGATCATCATTTCTGCGGACCGCGCCCCTGGCGAGATCAAAGATCTCGAAGACCGCGTTAAATCACGCCTGCAATGTGGTCTGGTTGTCGATCTGCACCCGACCGACTACGAATTGCGCCTTGGCATCCTGCAAAGCAAAGTTGAAGTACAGCGCAAGACCTATCCCGGCCTTGAAGTTGATGATGGCGTGCTGGAGTTTTTGGCGCATCGCATCACATCAAATGTGCGCGTGCTTGAAGGCGCTTTGACCCGGCTCTTTGCCTTTGCGTCGCTCGTGGGCCGTGAGATCAACTTGGAACTGACCCAGGATTGCCTGGCAGATGTGCTGCGCGCATCAGAGCGGAAAATCTCTGTTGAAGAAATTCAGCGTAAAGTCAGCGATCATTATAACATCCGCCTGTCTGACATGATTGGCCCGAAGCGTTTGCGCAGCTATGCCCGCCCGCGTCAGGTGGCAATGTATCTGTGCAAAAAAATGACAAGCCGGTCCTTACCTGAGATTGGCCGCCGTTTTGGTGGGCGCGATCACACCACGGTCATGCACGGTGTGCGCCGGATTGAGGAGCTACGGCAATCTGACGGTCAGATTGCGGAGGATCTGGAATTGTTGCGCCGCGCATTGGAATCGTAACCGCAATTAACCGTCGTCTGTTCGACAAAATGAGGGGTGCTTGCGCGCCCCTCTTGCATTCGCAGCAACAAAGCAACAAAAGTCTTGTGAAAGCGGGGGAACCGGGTAGTTTGCCTGTCCCGGCTGTCCTGAGGGAGAATGCACATGAAATTCAGCATCGAACGCGCCGCACTGCTTAAGGCAGTCAGCCAAGCGCAATCCGTTGTCGAGCGGCGCAATACTATTCCAATACTTGCGAATGTCTTGATCGAAGCCGAGGGCAGCGAAGTGTCCTTTCGTGCCACGGATCTGGACATCGAAGTTGTGGACAAGGCCGTCGCGCAGGTCGAACGCGCTGGTGCGACAACCGTGTCAGCAACGATGCTGCACGAGATTGTGCGAAAATTGCCGGATGGCGCGTTGATCAACCTGACTGCGGACACTGCTGCGGGTCGTTTGACCGTTGAGGCAGGCCGGTCAAACTTCTCTCTGGCCACATTGCCACGCGAAGATTTCCCGGTGATGGCATCGTCTGAATATGCGTCAAACTTCTCAGCTCCCGCGCCTGTGCTGCGCCGGTTGTTTGATAAATCCAAATTCGCCATCTCTACGGAAGAGACACGGTATTATTTGAACGGCGTCTATATGCACATTTCTGATGCGGACGGCGGCAAGGTATTGCGCTGTGTCGCCACCGATGGCCACCGTTTGGCCCGCATTGATGCCGATATGCCAGAGGGTGCCGGCGATATGCCCGGCGTGATCGTGCCGCGCAAAACGGTTGGCGAATTGCGCAAACTGCTGGATGACGATGACATGAAAATCGCCGTGTCCGTTTCAGAAACCAAGATCCGCTTTGCCACGCCAGAGATTACGCTGACGTCAAAGGTGATCGACGGCACTTTCCCCGATTATACCCGCGTTATCCCGCAGGGGAACACACGCAAGATGGAGGTTGATGCTGCCGAATTTGCACAAGCCGTGGACCGGGTTGCGACTGTTAGTTCAGAACGGTCACGCGCTGTGAAATTGCAATTGGACGAGGACCGCCTGATCCTGTCAGTGAATGCACCAGACAGCGGTGCCGCCGAAGAAGAATTGGCCGTTGCTTACGGCGACGAGCGGTTGGAAATCGGGTTTAACGCAAAATACCTGTTGGAGATCGCCAGCCAAGTGGACCGCGAAAACGCAGTGTTCTTGTTCAATTCATCCGGCGATCCGACCCTGATGCGCGAAGGCAACGACACCTCGGCGGTTTATGTCGTCATGCCAATGCGTGTTTGAGGGTTCGGATTTTCCAAAACGTCGACACCGGTAGATGGCGGGCCTGTTCCTTTCCCAACTGACACTATCCCATTTTCGCTCCCACAAACGGGCAGTGATTGACGTTGACGCGCGCCCTGTCGCGATCCATGGGCCTAACGGCGCGGGCAAGACCAACATTCTTGAGGCGATATCGCTGTTGTCGCCGGGTCGCGGCCTGCGCCGATCCAGTGCCGAGGATATGACGCGGCGGCCAGAGGCTTTGGGTTGGAAGATCACTGGCGTTCTACATTCTTTGGACCAAACGCACGAGATTGAGATTTGGTCAGAAGCAGGTGCCGCCAGGCAGGTGCGCATAGACGGCAAAGCGGCACCGCAAGCCGCGCTGGGCCGCATCGCGCGGGTGCTGTGGCTAATCCCTTCAATGGATCGGCTGTGGATTGAGGGTGCGGACGGCAGGCGACGATTTCTGGATCGTATGACCCTCAGCTTTCTGCCCGATCACGCGGAACAATCGCTGAGCTATGATAAAGCCATGCGCGAACGCAACCGTCTGCTCAAGGATATGGTCCGAGAACCATCTTGGTACTCCGCACTCGAAACCCGGATGGCCGAAACAGGGGCCGCGATCCACGCAAACCGACTGCATGCCCTGCGCGAAATCGCAGAGGCCCAAGTGCAGGTTGGGACCACGTTTCCAACCGCCACGCTCAATCTAATCTGTGACATGCCTGCCCGGGCCGATGATCTGCGCGCAGCGCTTGCTAAAAATCGGGTGCGTGACCTGGCGGCGGGTCGGACATTGATCGGCCCGCACCGTGCCGATCTTTTTGGTGTCTTTGCGGCAAAGGACGTGCCCGCCAAGGACTGCTCAACTGGCGAACAAAAGGCGCTCTTGGTATCGTTGATCCTTGCCAATGCCCGCGCCCTAGCTGCCGATTTTGGTGCGCCACCGATTTTGCTTCTGGATGAAGTCGCGGCGCATTTAGATGCTGGTCGCAGGGCCGCATTATACGATGAGATCACAGCACTTGGCGCGCAGGCGTGGATGACAGGAACCGGGCTGGAATTGTTCGCCGAGCTGCAGGGGCGCGCACAAGTTCTGGAAGTTACCGAAACGGGAGGCGCGTCGAAAATCGTACAGAACGATTGATTTCGAGCAGATTCATCACCTGAGTCTCATCGCTTTGATCTGATACGAAATCTTGTGTCATTTGCGTGACAATCCCCCCTATAAATACTATAACTCGGGCAAAAGAAGAAGGTTTTTCTAAATGTCCGAGAACGAGCAGCAGCCCGAAGAATACGGTGCCAATTCTATCAAAGTTTTGAAGGGGTTAGAAGCGGTTCGTAAACGCCCCGGCATGTATATTGGTGACACCGATGATGGGTCTGGTTTGCACCATATGGTCTACGAGGTCGTGGACAACGGTATTGATGAAGCTTTGGCCGGACATGCGGACGCCGTGACCGTCATAATCCACGATGACAGCTCAGTTTCCGTCAGCGACAACGGCCGCGGTATTCCGGTCGGTATCCACGACGAAGAAGGTGTTTCAGCCGCTGAAGTCATCATGACCCAACTGCACGCAGGTGGTAAGTTTGACAGCAACTCTTACAAGGTTTCCGGCGGTCTGCACGGCGTTGGCGTGTCAGTGGTGAATGCGTTGTCTGACTGGCTTGAGCTGCGCATCTGGCGCGAGGGCAAGGAACACATCGCGCGATTCGAGGGCGGCTTTACCAAAGAGCACCTGAGCGTTGTTGGCCCCACCGAACGTACCGGAACCGAGGTGCGGTTCATGGCGTCGACAAATACATTTTCAAACCTCGAATACAGCTTTGAGACACTCGAAAAGCGGTTGCGCGAATTGGCGTTCCTGAACTCTGGTGTACGGATCATTTTAAAAGATGAGCGGCCTGTTGAGGCGCTTCATTCAGAGCTCTACTACGACGGCGGTGTTAAAGAGTTTGTGAAATACCTCGACCGTCACAAGTCATCCGTGATGCCTGAGCCAATCTTCATCACCGGTGAAAAGGACGACATCGGCGTCGAGGTCGCGATGTGGTGGAATGACAGCTATCACGAGAATGTCCTGCCCTTTACCAACAACATCCCTCAGCGCGACGGCGGCACGCATATGGCGGGATTTCGGGGCGCGTTGACGCGGACCATCAACAATTACGCACAGGCCAGTGGTATCGCAAAGAAGGAAAAGATTTCCTTTACCGGGGACGATGCGCGCGAAGGTCTGACGTGTGTGCTGTCTATCAAAGTTCCAGATCCAAAGTTCAGCAGCCAAACCAAAGACAAGCTGGTCAGCTCCGAAGTACGGCCCGCCGTTGAAGGGCTGGTTAACGAAAAGCTGTCCGAATGGTTTGAGGAAAACCCAGCCGAAGCGCGGATTGTTGTCAGTAAAATCATCGAGGCAGCCCACGCCCGCGAGGCCGCACGCAAAGCGCGTGACCTGACTCGGCGCAAAACGGCGATGGACGTGAACTTCCTTGCCGGTAAACTTAAGGATTGCTCGGAAAAAGACCCCTCAAAGACCGAAGTTTTCCTTGTGGAGGGTGATAGCGCCGGGGGATCGGCACAGACTGGGCGCGACCGCCAAACGCAGGCCATCCTGCCGCTCAAGGGTAAGATCCTGAACGTGGAACGCGCGCGTTTTGATCGGATGCTGGGATCACAGGAAATCGGCAACCTTGTGATGGCGCTTGGCACTGGGATTGGCCGCGACGAGTTTAACATCGAAAAGCTGCGGTATCATAAGATCGTTATTATGACAGACGCGGACGTGGATGGCGCACATATCCGGACATTGTTGTTGACCTTCTTTTTCCGCCAGATGCCGCAATTGATTGAACATGGGCATCTCTATATTGCGCAACCGCCACTTTATAAGGTGTCGCGCGGCAAGTCCGAGGTTTACCTCAAGGATCAAGCCGCAATGGAAGAATATCTGATCCAGCAAGGCGTTGAAGGCGCAATGTTGCGTCAAGGGAATGGCGAAGAGATCGGCGGTCAGGATTTGACCCGCGTGGTCGACCTTGCCCGTCAGATGCGCCGCGTGCTTGAGGCCTTTCCCACCCATTATCCACGGCACATCTTGGAACAGGCCGCGATTGCCGGTGCCTTTGTGCAGGGTGCGGTCGATGCCGATTTGCAAGGGGTTGCTGACAAGGTGGCGACGCGGCTAAACCTGATCGCGATGGAATATGAGCAGGGCTGGCATGGGCGGATTACGCAAGATCACGGGATACGCTTGGCCCGTATCCTGCGCGGTGTCGAAGAAGTGCGGACGTTGGATGGCAAGATGTTGCGATCCGGTGATGCGCGCCGCTCTGGCAGCTTTACGCAGCATTTGCAGGAGGTCTATGACCTCCCGGCAACGTTGATCCGTAAGGACCGCAATCAATTGATCCATGGTCCGATGGATTTATTGAATGCGATATTGGCCGAAGGCGAAAAAGGGCTGTCACTGCAACGCTACAAAGGGTTGGGCGAAATGAACCCCGATCAGTTGTGGGAAACCACGCTAGACCCGGATGCCCGCACGCTTTTGCAGGTCAAGGTTGACGACATGGCCGAAGCCGATGACCTGTTCACCAAGCTGATGGGCGACGTCGTGGAACCGCGCCGCGAGTTCATTCAGAAGAATGCGCTGAACGTCGAAAATCTGGACTTCTAAGGTGTTGTAGGGAAGCACATAAAATTGCGCGGCGCGTATAACTTTGCGCG
>TARA_R110002094_G_scaffold25811_4_pt1 | contig 11745 bp, 11 predicted proteins | sample TARA_R110002094 | Tara Oceans TARA_R110002094 (sample SAMEA4397409) | marine metagenome | biome: Polar Biome; feature: [MIX] marine epipelagic wind mixed layer (ENVO:01000061); material: water (ENVO:00002006), including particulate matter (ENVO:01000060) such as... | depth 10-100 m
AATTGGCCCGAATGGCGCTGGAAAAACCACCCTTTTCAATGTGATCGCGGGCGTTCTTAATCCAACATCCGGGCGTGTGTACATGGATGGTGGGGACATCACCGGTCTGCCGCCGCATGAGTTGTTTCACAAAGGATTGCTGCGCACCTTTCAGATTGCGCATGAATTTTCTTCCATGACCTGCCGGGAAAACCTGATGATGGTACCGGGCAACCAATCGGGTGAAACCTTGTGGAATACATGGTTCGGTACCAAACGTATCGCGGACGAGGAACGTGCCCTGCGTGCCAAGGCAGACGAAGTGCTTGAATTCCTGACCGTCGAACATCTGGCGGACCAGAAAGCCGGTCAAATCTCGGGTGGGCAGAAAAAGCTGCTGGAACTCGGCCGTACGATGATGGTCGACGCCAAGATCGTGTTTTTGGATGAGGTTGGCGCAGGCGTGAACCGCACCCTGCTCAATACCATTGGTGATGCGATCATTCGTTTGAACCAAGAACGCGGATACACCTTTGTGGTCATCGAACATGATATGGAGTTCATCGGGCGCCTGTGTGATCCGGTGATCTGCATGGCCGAGGGTCATGTGCTGGCCGAAGGCACGCTGGCCGAGATCAAAACCAACGAACAGGTCATCGAGGCGTATCTCGGTACCGGTCTCAAGAACAAAGACAAGGTGGGCGCGTGATGCGTCTCACGCTGGGTGTGATAGTGTCACTATTTGGCATGTCTGTGGCTGCGACAAGCTTGGCTAACGCCTGTACCTCGTTGGGCCCCGAGCTTGAGATTTGTGCGGATACGGCAGGTTGGACGCGCATGGATGTTGAGGAATATGTTGCCTCTTTCAACCATGGTGAAACTGGCGGTCTTGCACATGTAATTGGCTATGACGGTGACGCCTTTGATGCCAACGCCCTATATGAGCAAAATTTTGTCGCTGGTTTTACTTACCGCATGCTGGTGGCCGATGATGCGGGTCCCGTGTTTCACTACCTGACGATGGAAATGACCCATGCCACCGAAGATGGCGCGCATCCCGCGTTGGTGACTTGGGTCGGCAATTGGAAGGAGGTCTATATCTTTGAGACTGTCTTTGCTCAGGCAGTGCAAGGCAGCATCGACAACAGCCAACGCGATGCACACTTGCGCCTGATCCACAGCGTCAAGGAGATTGACGCATGACATTTCTTGCGCCGCATTGCCCTTCAACAGTTTGTAAGGACGCACATCGATGACACAGGACGCGTATTCAGACCGCGGCAACAGGGACCTGTCGATTGGCAATGCCAAGGGCCAAGGCAGTGTAATACCAAAATCCTCTGGCCAAAGTTTTGCCGCGCCCGGTGGTCCGTTTCTCATCGGCGATGGTATGACAGCCGGCTATGGCAATGGCCCGGATATCTTGCACGATTGCACCATCGCAGTGGATCGCGGCGAAATTGCTGTGATTGTCGGCCCCAACGGCGCGGGCAAATCGACGGGAATGAAGGCAGTTTTTGGCATGCTCGACATGCGCAAGGGCCATGTGCGGCTGGACGGTGAGGACATCACCAACCTCAGCCCCCAAGACCGCGTGGCCAAGGGTATGGGGTTTGTGCCGCAGACCTCCAACATTTTTACCTCGATGACGGTTGAGGAAAATCTGGAAATGGGCGCGTTTATCCGGCGTGACGACTTTCGCGATACCATGGCGCAGGTCTATGACCTGTTTCCGATCCTCAAGGAAAAACGCTTTCAAGCGGCGGGTGAGTTGTCAGGCGGTCAACGTCAACAGGTCGCCGTGGGTCGCGCATTGATGACACAACCCAAGGTCCTGATGTTGGATGAACCGACCGCAGGGGTGTCGCCGATCGTGATGGATGAACTCTTTGACCGGATTATCGAGGTGGCGCGCACGGGTATCCCGATCTTGATGGTGGAACAGAATGCGCGGCAGGCGTTGGAGATTGCTGATAAAGGCTATGTTCTGGTGCAAGGGGCGAATGGGTACACGGGGACCGGCAAGGAATTGCTGGCCAACCCCGAAGTGCGCAAGAGCTTTTTGGGGGGCTGAGGCGATGTTTTTTACAAAGGTCGGTACAGTTGTTGTCGTCATTGTCATGTTCTTCGGTGCGTTCGCGGTTTTATCAGGGTTACTTGTCGCAAATAATCCAGAACTTGCAGGTCGATACTTCTCATCGAGCGTCGGATCGGGCGAGCGCATCGATCAAGGTTTAGTGGCAATTTTCATTGGCATTGCCTTTGGCGTAGTGACAGAAATCTCCAGATCGCTAGCGAAACTGGTGAATCGCAAGGATGCGAATTAATGGACCTACTCAACGCTATCATCGCGCTCGCGAATTACGTCCTGATCCCCGGCATCGCCTATGGCTCACAACTGGCGCTTGGCGCGCTTGGGGTGACGCTGGTCTACGGCATCTTGCGGTTTTCCAACTTTGCCCACGGTGACACCATGGCGCTGGGGGCGATGGCCACGGTTTTGATCACCTGGCTGTTCCAATCCTGGGGGATCAGCCTTGGGCCGCTGCCCACTGCTCTGCTTGCCCTGCCCTTTGGCATTTTGTTCGCGATCGGTCTGCTGCTTGGCACGGACCGCGCCGTGTATCGCTTTTATCGAGAGAAGAAGGCCAAGCCGGTGATTTTGGTCATTGTCTCGCTTGGGGTCACGTTCATCTATAACGGCGTGACCCGGTTCATCATTGGTGCCGATGATCAAAACTTTCTCGACGGTGAACGATTTATCATTTCGGCGCGTGATTTCAAGACGATGACGGGATTGGAAGAAGGGCTGTCGATCAAAACCACCCAAGCCATCACCGTGATCACGGCGATTGTGGTTGTGGCGTTGTTGTTTTGGTTTCTCAATAAAACCCGGTCTGGCAAGTCGATGCGCGCCTATTCCGATAACGAGGATCTGGCACTGCTGTCCGGTATCAATCCAGAACGCGTTGTGATGATCACCTGGATCATCGTGGCCTCCCTCGCGACCATCGCCGGGGTGCTTTATGGCCTCGATAAATCGTTCAAGCCCTTCACCTATTTCCAACTGCTGCTGCCGATCTTTGCCGCCGCAATTGTCGGTGGTCTTGGCAACCCATTGGGGGCCATCGCGGGTGGTTTTGTAATCGCGTTTTCCGAAGTGACAATCACCTATGCGTGGAAAAAAGTGCTGGTCTATGCCATGCCGACCAGCCTTGAGCCGAGCGGTTTGGTGCAACTCATGAGCACCGATTACAAATTCGCGGTCAGCTTTGTCATTCTGCTGATCGTGCTGTTGATCAAGCCCACGGGCCTATTCAAGGGGCAGTCCACATGAGCCAGATGCAAAAAAATTCCCTGCTGTTTGCAATCATCGCAGCACTGATCCTCTATGTCGGATTTTCGAGCAGTTGGAACTCTGCCCTGCTGATCATCGCCATGGGTTTAATCTCGTCGATCATGGCGCTTGGGGTGAACCTGCAATGGGGTTTTGCGGGGCTCTTTAACGTCGGTATCATGGGGTTTGTGGCCTTGGGCGGTTTGGCCGCGGTGCTGATTGGTATGCCACCGACCCAGGGGGCTTTTTCACAAGGCGGTGGCGGCATTGTGATTGCGTTGCTGTTGGGCGCAGGCACGGTGATGGCCACCGCAATTTTAGCGAAAGAAATGCGCGCCGGGTGGCTGCGCAACCTTTGTGCCGTTGCCATGCTGGTTGTCGGGTTCTTTGTGTTTCGCGATCTGCTTGATCCGGCGGTTGAAACGGTCGAGGCAATCAATCCAGCGCAGACCGGATACCTTGGCGGGTTGGGCCTTCCGGTCCTATTGGCGTGGCCTGTGGGCGGTGTCTTTGCTGCCGCAGCCGCGTGGGTGATCGGGAAAACAGCGCTCGGGTTGCGCTCCGATTATCTGGCGATTGCGACGCTTGGCATTGCCGAGATTATCATCGCCGTGCTGAAAAACGAAGATTGGCTGACGCGCGGCGTCAAGAACGTGATTGGCGTGCCGCGCCCGGTGCCATACGAAATCGATCTGCAAAACAGCGCCAGTTTTGTTGAGACGGCGGCGAGCCTTGGTTTTGATCCGGTCGAGGGGTCAACGCTGTGGGTAAAAGCCCTCTATATCGCGCTGTTCGCCGCCGTGTTGCTGATCCTGCTTTGGATGAGCCAGCGGGCGCTGCATTCACCATGGGGCCGCATGTTGCGCGCCATTCGCGATAATGAGGTCGCCGCCGAAGCGATGGGCAAGGACGTGACCGCGCGGCATTTACAGGTGTTTGTTCTGGGCTCTGCCATCTGCGGCATTGCGGGCGCGATGATGACGACGATGGATGGTCAGTTGACGCCCGGCACGTACCAACCGCTGCGATTTACCTTTTTAATCTGGGTGATGGTGATTGTTGGCGGATCGGGCAACAACTTTGGCGCCGTGCTTGGCGGTTTCCTCATCTGGTTTCTATGGGTTCAGGTTGAACCGATGGGCCTGTGGCTGATGAATGTGATCACCTATGGCATGGCCGATGGATCGGCGCTCAAGGCGCATCTGATTGAGAGTGCGGCGCATATGCGGTTGTTGACCATGGGTCTGGTGCTGCTCTTGGTGCTCAGGTTTAGCCCGCGTGGGTTGATACCTGAAAAATAGGTACATCTGCCCGATCTGTTGTCGGTTGGGCAGGCGTTGTTTTCGTGCATTTTTTGAGCGCTGAAATGGGGGGTTAGCGCCCCCTGAACAAGCCACCCAGAATACCGCGGACGATGCGGCGGCCAGTGGTGCCTTTGAGTTCTTTGATCACCACGGATGCGATGGCACCGCCAAAGCCCTCGTCTGACTTGCGCCGGGGCGCGCGAGAGGTAGAGCGTTCGACACCTTTGCCAGCATAGCGCCGGGCATTGTTGAATTCGCGCAACGACGGGGTGGCGTCCTGGCTTTGTGCTTCTTCCTCGGCGGCGGCGGCTTCTTTGGCGGCTTGAGCTGCGCGTTTCTTGAGCATTTCAAAAGCAGACTCGCGGTCGAGGCGCGTCTCGTACTTTTCGCCCATGTCGGAGGCGGCCATTAAGGCCGCACGCTCGGCGGCGTCAATCGGGCCAAGCTGTGAGGATGGCGGGCGGATCAAGGTGCGCTCGACAATGCCCGGCACGCCCTTTTTTTGCAAAAACGATGTGACAGCCTCGCCCACACCCACTTCTCTAATCGCCTCTTCGGTGTCAAAGCGCGGGTTTTCACGATAGGTTTGCGCGGCCATGCGCAGTTCTTTACGGTCTTTGGCGGTAAAGGCGCGCAGGGCGTGTTGAACGCGGTTGCCAAGCTGCCCCAGAATGTCGTCGGGTACGTCCGCCGGGTTCTGGGTGATGAAATAAACCCCCACCCCTTTGGATCGGATCAGGCGCGCGACCTGTTCAACCTTATCGACCAGCGCTTTGGGGGCATCCTCAAATAACAGGTGTGCCTCGTCAAAGAAAAATACCAGCTTGGGTTTTTCGGGGTCGCCGACTTCGGGCAGTTCTTCGAAGAGTTCAGACAAAAGCCACAACAAGAAGGTTGCATAAAGCTTGGGGGCCTGCATCAACTGATCTGCGGCCAGAATGTTGATGAACCCGCGCCCGTCCGTGTCCGTGCGCATCAGATCGCTAAGGGCCAGCGCCGGTTCACCAAAAAGGTCCGCCGCCCCTTGGTTTTCGAGCACCAGCAACCGGCGTTGAATGGTGCCAACAGAGGCGGTTGAGACGTTGCCATAGCGCAGCGATAGATCCTTGGCGTTTTCACCGATCCAGACCAGCAGCGCTTGCAGGTCTTTGAGATCAAGCAGCGGCAACCCGTCCTCATCCGCGACGCGAAAGGCGATGTTCAGGATGCCTTCTTGGGCTTCGCTGAGACCCAGAAGTTGCCCCAGCAGCAGCGGCCCCATCTCAGAAACCGTGGTCCGTACAGGGTGGCCTTGCTTGCCAAAGAGGTCCCAAAACGTGACTGGGAAGGCCTCATAAACATAATCCTCAAAGCCAATCGTTTGCGCCCGCTCCGTGAAAGGCAGGTGCAATTTGTGATCCGCGCTGCCGGATTTGGCGAGGCCCGACAGATCGCCTTTGACGTCAGACAAAAAGACAGGCACGCCTTGGGCTGCAAATCCTTCGGCCAGAATTTGTAGCGTCACGGTTTTGCCGGTGCCGGTGGCACCCGCGATCAAACCATGCCGGTTTGCATAGCCGATGCTCAGAAACTGCTGCGTTTCATAATCGGTGCCGCCGCCGCCAATAAAGATGTCATTTGTCACGATAATTCCCTTCGTGCCCACATGGCACCGATCCGTTCCGGCAGAGCATACAAACTTAACCTTTGCACGCCATAGTCTATTTGTCCCTGCTTGGCCGTGTCCTCGGTCGGGTCGGGACACTTCCTCCCTGTCAGACTGGCCGTGCCTTCGGGTACGGCCTTTTTTATGACCTGAATGTTGCCGGAAAAAGTGAACAGAATGCCGCATTTTTCCTGTTGACCGATGAGTTAACCTTTCGTAACGTCTCGTCAATAAGTCGGCCCAGTCCGGCGGGGGGAAAAAAAAGAACGTCAAAGAGGGTGCCTGGCACCCTCTTTTTCATTTGTGGGGCCTTGCTTGACACCCTCGCTGATTGGCTTTGGCAGAACAGCGCCAATTCACCTTACAAACCTGCAATATTTGCCGATCCCCGCTGACATTGCTTTGCGGGCATGGTAAATGGCGGAAACGCAACAAAACTGGAACTGATATGAGCAAGTTTTTGACCACCCTGCCGCTGTGTGCAGCCCTTGCACTGATGGTGCCAATGGCTTCCTTTGCCCAGACGGCAAAGGAGACACCCGCAGAGACCACCGAAACTGAAGAGGCGACACCGCCTGCCGGTGCCAGTGGGACAGCGGCAGGAATCGAAGAGCAGCTGAGCCTCGGGGAAGATGCCGATAAGGACCCTGAACTGGGCAAACCCTACACGCGCGAAGTGATTGGCGCATGGGAAATGCGTTGCATCAAGACCGAGCAAGAAGTTGACCCGTGCCAGATGTACCAGCTTTTGGATGATGGCCAAGGTGCCCCTGTCGCAGAGGTGTCGTTGTTCCGTCTGGCACAGGGCGGCAAGGCCGAAGCCGGCGCGACAATTGTCGTGCCGTTGGAAACCTCCCTGCCCCAGCAATTGACCGTGACGGTCGATACCGGCAAAGCACGGCGCTATCCGTTTGCGTTTTGCAACCCTGTCGGCTGTTATGTGCGTTTGGGCCTGACCAAAGAAGACGTGGCATCATTCAAACGGGGCAAAGCCGCTCTGATTACAATCGTTCCTGCACTGGCACCGGATCAAAAGGTCGAACTGGAACTGTCGCTCGAAGGTTTTACCGCCAGCTATGACCAAGTGTCGGTGATTGAGCAGTAACGCCAAAGACTGCAATGGAAAATACAAAGGCCGTCCCAGTGGGGCGGCCTTTTGCGTATTAGGCCCGCGCTCGGTTAACCCACGTTGCGCAAGGCCAAAACCGCGTTCATGCCGCCAAATGCAAATGCATTGCTGAGGACCACGTCCACCTTGGCATCGCGCGCCACGTTCGGGACCACGTCCAAGGCGCATTCCGGGTCTGGTTCCTGATAGCCGATGGTCGGTGCAATCACGCCGTCCCGCAGGGCCATGATACAGGCCAGCAATTCCACAGCCCCCGTGCCGCCGATCAGATGCCCGTGCATGGATTTTGTTGAACTGATCATCAACTGATCTGCGTGTGGGCCAAACACGTCGGCAACGGCGGCGCATTCGGTCTTGTCATTGGCCGCCGTGCCGGTCCCGTGTGCATTGATATAACCAACTTCGTCGCGGTTGATGCGCGCATCGTCCAAGGCGCCGATCATGGCGCGCGCCGCGCCAGCTTTGGACGGCATGACAATGTCGCTGGCATCTGATGACATGGCGAACCCGGCCACTTCGCACAGGATATCTGCACCGCGTTTTTTGGCATGCTCATACTCTTCGAACACAAACACCCCCGCGCCTTCGCCCTGTACCATGCCGTTGCGGTTGGCCGAAAACGGCCGGCAGGCATCGCGCGACATCACCCGCAAGCCTTCCCATGCTTTGACGCCGCCGAAACACAACATGGATTCAGACCCGCCGGTGATCATCGCCGGGGCCATGCCAGAGCGCACCATCGAAAAAGCCTGTGCCATCGCGTGATTGGAAGAGGCGCAGGCGGTGGAGACGGTAAAAGACGGCCCCTTGAGGTTCCATTCCATGCTGACGTGGCTGGCGGCGGCATTGTTCATCAACTTTGGCACCACAAAGGGATGCACCCGGTTTTTACCCTCTTCATAAACCGCGCGGTAATTGTCATCCCACGTGGAGACACCGCCGCCTGCCGTGCCCAAAACAACGCCGGATTTCGCGGCAAGCCCCCCGTGAAAGGTCAGACCCGATTGTTCGATCGCCTCTTTTGCCGCGGCGAGGGTAAACTGTGTGAACCGATCATAAAGCGAGATTTGCTGGCGATTGTAGCGACCCTCAGCCTCAAAGCCGCGCACCTGGCCACCGATCTGGATCGACAGGCGGTCCACATCCCGAAATTCCAGCGGACCAATGCCGCAGACCCCTTCTTTCATCGCAGCAAGAGTGTCGGCGACCGAATGACCCAGCGCGTTGATCGTACCGGCCCCAGTGATCACCACGCGTTTCATGCGGCTATCCCTGTTCGGACTTCAACCGCTCAATACCCGCGATGATACTGGCCACGGTCGAGATGTCGAAATCAGAGTCAGTCGGATTATTGGCGTTGAAGGGCACAGAGATGTCGAACGCCTCTTCAATCGCAAAGATGCTTTCTACCAGCCCCAGACTGTCGATGCCAAGGCTTTCCAATGTGCTGTCGGGTGTAACGTCTTCGGGTTCCAGAACCGCTTGTTCCGCGATGATGGCGATCACCTGATCTTTGATGTTCATGCCGGGTCCATCCTTGATCCGTCCAGTGCCTTGCCGCGTGCTTCAGCCGACACCCTATTATGTGATCTAGTCATCCTTGGTTGATTTGAAAACCGCTTCTTTCAGCGCTGCGACATCGCGCAGCAACCGCGGCAATCGGCGCATCGCCTTGTAGCTTTCGACCTGTCTGTCCATTTGGATCGCAGGATAGCCCAACATTGTGCGGCCCGCAGGCACATTTGACATCAACTTGGTGCCACCGCCTGCGATCACCCCATCGCCGACGCTGATGTTGTCGCTGACCCCTGCCTGGCCGCCCAAGACAACATTATCGCCCAGCACAGACGACCCTGCGATGCCAACCTGCCCGCACAACAGACAATTGCGCCCAACCACGACATTGTGGCCCAGATGCACTTGGTTATCCAATTTTGAGCCATCGCCAATACGGGTGTCGCGAATGGTGCCGTTGTCGATCGTGGCCCCCATGCCAATCTCGACATCATCACCGATTGTGACCGCACCAAGCGAATGAATCCGTGTCCAGGATTGTGCTTTGGCCGCGCCTTGATCGCCCAAGGTGTGGCGGACATTTTCAACAGCACCAGGTTCCGGGGTGACAAATGAGAACCCATCGCCACCAATGCGCGCGCCGGGCTGCGCGATAAAATTTTCACCGATGGTCACGCGCGCGCCAATGCTGACCTGTTCACGCAGATAAGCGTTTTTTCCAATGGTCGTTTCGGCACCGACAAAGCAATGAGGACCGATGACGCTCCCTGACCCGACGCGCGCCCCGGCAGAAATAATCGCCAGCGGCCCGACGCTGACACCCGCGCCTAATTCTGCGGTGTCATCAATAACGGCTGTGGGGTGAATGCCCGTGGCAAAGCCTTGGCCTTTATCCAATACCCGTGTCAGGCCCGACATGGCATATCGCGGGCGGGTTGGAAAAATCGCCGCTCTTAAGCCCAAAGCTTGCCAATCGGCACCGGCCCAAAGCATCGCAACCTGCGCGCACCCTTGGGCCAACCTTTCAGCGTAATTCGGATCCAACGCAAGGGCCAGATCGTCTGGCCCGGCGACCTGAGGTTCAGCGGCGCGTGTGATGATCAACGCGGTATCACCGGCCGCCTCGGCACCAAGGGCCGCTGCGATTTCTTTGACAGTATAGGTCATCTCGGCTCCCCGGTGTTACGGGGGCAGAATTACCCCTGAACGCCGCGCAATGCCACCCCTGCCTTTGACAAGGCGTCCCAAATCCGGGCGTCACGTCCATAGACATCTGCGCGATACTCCGTGTGGCCCCGCGCGTTTGTCACGGCAGTGCGATAAATGATGTGCACCGGCACAGGCTCAATCAAATTAATGCGTTGCTCGCGGCCCGTTCTCAATACAGCCTTAAACTCACCCTCGGGATCGTCCGTTTGAGCCGCCAAAAGTGCGTAAGCAAAATCAAAGGGATCAGCCAGACGGACGCAGCCATGACTGAACGCACGTACATCACGGGCAAAAAGGTTCTTTGACGGCGTGTCATGCAGGTAAATGTTGTATTTGTTCGGGAACATGAACTTGACCAGACCCAAGGCATTGCGATTGCTGGGCGGTTGGCGCATCGAATATGGAAAATTCCGCGACGTGTATTGGCTGAAATTCACCGCACCACGGTTTACCTTGCGGCCCCTGCTGTCGGTGATCTCAATATGGCTGACCGCATTGCGGTTACGCTTGAGCGCGGGCAGGTATTCTTTGGTCGCGATAGAACGCGGGACATACCAGCTTGGGTTCACCACCATGAATTCCATCATATCGGAAAATTCAGGTGTGGTTCTGTCGCTTGCGGTCGCGCCAACAACCGACCGGGTGCGAAACGTCACAACCCCGTTATCGACGATTTTTGCGGTAAAGTCAGGGATGTTGACCAGAATGTGCCGCTTGCCAAGTTCGGTGTTGAGCCACCGCTCACGCTCCAACGCGACCATCACCGATTGCAACCGCTTTTCAACGCCAATGTTGATCTGCTGCATGGTCTCGGCACCGGCTTTGCCGTCCGCGTTCAAGCCATGGGCATTCTGAAACTGCTGCACTGCATCGGTGAGTGCCGCGTCATAGGACAGGCTATTAGACCGCCCCATATACGCCATCGCTATCAGCCGATTGCGCAACGCGACAACGGCAGTGCCCTTGTCACCGGGTTCCAGCGCATTTGCGAGCACTGTTGGGCCCCAACCGCCTTGCGCCAACAACCGCTCCATCGCCATCTTTTCTTTCAGCAGCGCGTTGTATTCCAAGCTGCGCGGCGGCAGCGACCGAAAGAACGACGCAGGCTTGGCATCTACCAAACCGGTTAGATATGCGGTGCGATCACGGTAGGGAACGTCCCGCACAATGGCTGAATCGACCCGTTTGGGGATCAGTACACCGGTCTGAATGTCGCGGGCATATTGCAAAAAGACGCGGCTCATCTCGACTTCGGCAAGGCCGCGGTCGCGGGGGGACCGCACAGCCTGCAAGGTGGCCATCAACGCAGCGGGATCATAGCGTGCGACAGGCAAGCCATGTGATGCGGCCCCTTCGATGGCGCGCAACAATTCCGCGCGGCGGTTGCGATCTGCCTCGCCAGAGCCGGTCCAGACAGGTTTGTATCCGTTGGATTGGTAGAATGCCGCGATGTCCTTGTCGCGCGACGCGGCCTCTGACACGGCCTGTTTGAAGGCCGTCACCTGAGCCACGACGGGCACAGGTGCAAAAAACACCGCGACCGACAAAATCAAGCCTGACAAAAAACTACCGCTAATCGTTGCTTTGGAATCGCTTGTCACATCTTCCCCCGTGAATTAATGACCTC
>TARA_R110002094_G_scaffold201710_1_pt1 | contig 11681 bp, 5 predicted proteins | sample TARA_R110002094 | Tara Oceans TARA_R110002094 (sample SAMEA4397409) | marine metagenome | biome: Polar Biome; feature: [MIX] marine epipelagic wind mixed layer (ENVO:01000061); material: water (ENVO:00002006), including particulate matter (ENVO:01000060) such as... | depth 10-100 m
AAAACTAGGAATTCAGTTTTTGTATCCTTATTTAAAAGATAAAAATACTTGGCCTTTTAAAAAAGATGTTATGTATTGGGAAGATTGGCCATCAAAACAACCCACATTACTTTTTGCGGGTTTACATTACAATTACAATAATTATATTGAGACATGGGAAAATCTTCCCGAAATACCCGATAAGGCTGAAATAATAAGGAATATGCCAATTAGGTATACCTTGTTATGGGTTCAGAAATAAGCCTATTCGGTAGATTTTTCGTGCTATTAAAGTTTTTTTTGTTAAAAAAAGAAGAATACAGTATAGTGCAGGATAGTTAAACTGCCATTATGTTGTAAAATTGTTAACATATATTTAAGACTAATTTTTATTAAACGAGTCTTAGGTATAACAACTAAATAAATTTTATGTTAAAACTAAAACTCAAAATGAAACAAAATTTTAAAAGACAATTTCCTGTCTTGGGTTGGATGTTAATGCTAGCGCTGGTATTTTCCGGTTTTACTAGTTTTAATCTACAAGCGCAGGAAAGGATTTCTGGTGTTGTTAAAGATGTTGGTGGTATGCCTCTGCCTGGTGTAAGTATAATACAAAAAGGTACTACTCGAGGAGCGTCAACAGATTTTGACGGAAACTATTCGCTTGAATTAACCTTAGGTGAAAAAACTTTAGTGTTTTCTTATCTAGGTTTTAAAACGGTAGAAATTCCAGTAGCAGGTAAAACTACCATAAATGTAAATCTAGAAGAAGACATAGCAAGTTTAGATGAAGTAGTTATTGTAGGTTACGGTACACAGAAAAAAGAGAGTGTAGTAGGAGCCATTACTCAAGTAAAAGGTGCCGACTTAATGGAGAGGGCTGCTGGCATAACTAATGTTGAAGAGGCATTGCAAGGTAATTTACCAGGTGTTACTGCAATAGAAGGTAGTGGAGCTCCTGGGGAGGATAATATAAGAATATTTATTCGTGGACTAAGTTCATGGAACGGTGATGGAAGTCCGCTTGTTCTGGTGGATGGTGTAGAGAGGTCCATGACGGATATAGATATGAACGATATCGAAAACCTTTCGGTACTTAAAGATGCTTCTGCTACAGCTGTTTTTGGTGTAGAAGGCGCAAATGGTGTAATATTAATTACTACTAAGAGGGGTAAACCAGGAAAAGCAGAGTTGTCGCTAAATTTTAATACAACCACTAAAATGGTGTCGCAATTACCAGAAAAATTAGATTCTTATGATGCAATAACACAAGCAAATAGCTCTATTCTTAGAGAATTAGCAGTTGCGCCAAACTCATGGGGTGATTATACGCCATTGGGTATTCTTGATAAATACAGGAACCCGGCATCTTTGGAAGAAAGTTATATTTATCCTAACATTAACTGGGAAGATGAATTGTTGAAAGATTTTGCGCAAGATTATCGAGTTAATTTGTCTGTGCGTGGTGGTAATAAAACGGCTAAATATTTTGGTAGTTTAGCTTATCAAACGGTAAGTGATATTTTTGATGGTGCAAAGTACGATAATGGACGAGGAAATTTAGGCGAGTTTAGATACGATAGATTTAACTTTAGAAGTAATATTGATTTTAATATTACAAGTACAACAGAGTTGTCTGTTAATCTTTCAGGGTTTTTGGGGGTTAGAGAAAACCCTGCTAGTGTGAATAATGTTACAAATGGAATTTACCAAATAGCTCCAAACCTATATACACCTGTATATCCAGATGGTTTTTATGGGCAATCAATAAATTCGGCTTTTATTTTCAATAACCCTATTGTTGCTTTATCAGCCAATGGGTATGATACTTATAGGAACTTCCAAGTGAATACAGATTTTATTCTAAAGCAAAAATTAAATTTTATAACGGAAGGCCTGTCTTTTCAAGGACGATTTTCGCTAGATAATAATATGAGGAGTAAGCAATCTTTAGATGATGGGGGTGTACAATATAGATTTTACGATGGTGATAGTGAGCAGTTTAATATTCCAGATGTTGATGGTAGTCGATTTGATTATGTTCAAGATCCTTGGACTTTAGGAACTTCAGAGGTTGAGAATAGTCAAAGACAAAGAAGGGTAACCTATGATCTTTCTTTCAATTATGATAAGGTTTTTGGTGAGAAGCATAATTTTACTGCGTTGTTTTTAATGAGAAGAAAAGAAACTGCTAAAGGTAGCGTTTTTCCAACGTTTCTAGAAAGTTGGGTAGGAAGGGTAACTTATAATTACGATTCAAGGTACTTTATAGATATAAACGGAGCTTACAATGGGTCTGAAAAATTTGGTCCAGAATATCGTTTTGATCTCTTTCCTTCTATAGCTTTAGGTTGGACACCTTCAAACGAAGCGTTTTTAGAGAATGCTGATTGGTTAAATAAACTTAAAATTAGAGGGTCCTATGGACTTGTTGGTGATGCTAATTCTTCGAATAGGTTTGGGTATATTACCCAATGGGCAAATGGAGGTCCTGTATATGGTTCTGCATTTTTAGTACCAAGTACATATCAAGGCACAGCAGGAAGATCGCCTTATACGTTTTATAGAGAAGATTTAGTCGGAAATCCAAACCTTCAATGGGAAACATCTATTAAGTATAACATAGGCGCCGAGTTTTCTATATTTGATGGAATGTTAACTGGTGAATTTGATTATTTTGCAGAAGATCGTGATAATATTGTAGTTCTAGGTAGTGACCTTAGTGTACCAGATTTTTATGGAGCAACGCCTCCAGATCTTAATACTGGTGAAGTTGAGGTTAGAGGTTTTGAGCTTGTTCTTGGTGCCCGTCATACCTTTGAGAACGGGTTAAATATATTTGGTAATTTCAACTATACTCAAGCAATAGATAAAGTAATATCAAGAGACGATCCACTATTTAGGCCTGATTATCAAAGGTTTGCTGGATACCCTATTGGGCAGTCAAGAACAGCCATTCCTGCTGGGATATTAACAAGTTGGGACGATGTTTACATGTCAACACCAACAAATACAAATCAAACTATGACGCGTGTAGGTTATTATGACGTTGTTGATTTTGATGGAGACGGTGTTTATAATTCTAATTTTGATAATGCACCTTTTGGTTATCCATCACAACCTCAAAGAAACTGGAGTGCTACTCTGGGGGCACGCTACAAGGGTTTTAGTGTTTCGGCGCAGTTGTATGGCACTCAAAATACGTCTAGACGCTTTAGTAACAATACCTTTACGCAACAAACACCATTGATTTATACGCACGATTTAGATTATTGGACCGTAGATACGCCTAACAATACAGATACACAACCTGCATGGCAAGCAAATGGAGCTACCAATCCTAGAGATGCCTGGTTGGATGGATCGTTAACAAGGCTTAAAGCAGTTTCTTTAACTTATGATGTGCCTAGTGAATTTTGTGAAAAAATTGGGCTGAAGAAACTTCAAGTTTTTGCGAATGGTAATGACCTGTACTTATGGTCTAATATGCCAGATGATAGAGAGTTTAATACGTCAACAGATTCACAGTCTAGAGGTGATTATCCTACCTTAAAGAGATTTAACTTTGGTTTTAATATGAATTTTTAAAAAAAAGAGATAATGAAAAACTATAAAATAAAATTATTAATAATCCTAGGACTCGTATTGTCGTATTCATGTGAGGATTATTTAGATCAGTCACCAGAGTCAGTCATAGACGAAGAAGAGGTTTTCTCAAGCTTTAAAAATGCTCAAGGTTTCGTTGAAGAAATGTATGCCTCAGTAGTAGCTTATGAAGTGCAAGCGCATACCTTTCAAGATTTTCTTTTGGGTGATGACGGGCATGTTAATAGAGAAGTTAAAATAAGTGGTGATATTGATGCAGGTAACTTCAATGCTGTGATATCAGATAGTTATTCTTACTTCAATAACCACCTAAGTTCTGAATATGGTTCAACAGGTACCAATTCTGCCAATGTTGATAATATTAATAATTTTAATAGACAAAGACCGGGGTTATGGGATGGTAGCAACCGTGGTATTCGTAAAGCTAATATTGTAATTGCGAATATTGATTTAATGGTAAATGCAAGTCAAGAGGAAAAAGATGTTATTCTAGGACAAGCTTATTTTTTTAGAGCATTTTTCCACAATGAGATTATGAAATTTTGGGGGCGTTATCCATACATTGATAGAGTATTAATAGATGATTTTGAAATATCACGTCCAGAAACCTATAAAGAAGTTGCTTTACTAGCTAACGAAGATTACAAAAAAGCTATTGAGTTATTACCTGTAGATTGGGATAACGAGAATTATGGACAATTAACATTTGGTGAAAATAAGGGTAGGCTTACCAAAGGAACGGCATATGCTTTTCAAGGTAAAAACTTACTTTTAGCAGCAAGCCCGTTAATGTTTGGAAATAACGGTAGTGTAAATACGTATCAATATGACACAGAGTTATGTGATATGGCTGTTGATGCTTTTTCAGGGATTCTTAAATTAGCAGACCAAGGACGTTATAGATTAGCTTCTTGGGAAAATTATGATGAGGTGTTTTGGAAAACAGCAACACCTAATGCATGGCCAGGAGGTACAGAATATCTGTTTTCTGCAGGAGGAGGTAATCAAAGTCAAGTCGAAAGATTTATGACATCGGGAGTAAATAGAGATATACATGGTAGTATTTCGGAAAGTATCTCGCCTACTCATAATTATATTCATAACAATTTTGGAATGTCTAATGGACTTTCTATAGAGGATGATCTTAGTGGTGCATACGGAACGCCATTGTTTGACCCTACTAAACCTTTTGAAAATCGTGATCCACGTTTTTACAGATGGCATATTATAGATGGTGAGGAGGTAGCTCCAAAAGCAACAGGAGGAGACGCACAGCACAGATTTGCGCAACTTTGGTTTGAAAGTTTCGATAAAGCAGGTATACACCGTAGAACAATCTTTGATAATAAAAAGTCTACAACCGGCTATATGTGGACAAAATTTTATCCTAAAGTAGATGGCGAGTATCATAGTAAATGGAATAACATTATAGGTCAATATTCTGGTATGCGTATGCATATGAGACTTACGGATGTTTATTTAATGTATGCAGAAGCATTACACGCATCTAAGGGAGCAACTACAGCACCAGCGTCTTACAACTTAACTGCCGAAGCAGCTATTAATTTATTTCGTGATCGCGCGGGTATTGCTAATGTACATCCTAGTATAGTGGGAGATAGCAACAAGTTTATGGATGAACTTAGAAGAGAAAGAGCTGTCGAGTTAAGTTATGAAGCACATAGATGGGTAGATATTCGCCGATGGGGAGTAGCACATTTAGATAAATACAAAAGAAAATTAGCCTTAGATTTTCCAGAAGACAGAACTAGCTTTACAGAAAGACTTATTGTCGAGAGAATTTGTGAGTTTCCACAGCACTATTGGTTGCCGTTTGAAGCTAAACAAACGCAAATTTACGAGGGCTTTCCTCAAAATCCAGGGTGGTAGTCTTGTACAAATTCGTTTTAATTAATATAAAGAAAAAAATGAAGATAAATAAATTATATAGGTTGTTTACTCTAGCTTGCTTAATGGTATTTGGCTTAAGTAATGTTACAATGGCTCAAACAAAGGGTGTAGGTGTAAAAGCAACTGTGGTTGATGAACAAGGTAACCCCTTAAGCGGAGTTGCTGTTTTTAGCCCAAGTGGAGATAAAGCAACTTCGGATGCTAAAGGACAGTTTCAAATTCCATTACTTAGTGATGAATCTGTTGTAATTGAAAAAAAAGGGTATGAATCAGAACTTATTGATATGTCTGATTTAACAGGTAATATTACCTTGGTGAAATCTCCTTTTCTCGCTTCGGAAGATGACGAAATTAAGATGGGCGTTGCAACTAAAGTTCGTCGTGATATTGTAGGAGCAGTATCATCAATAAACACAAGAGACCGTTTAACCTATGACAATACGCAATGGGTAAGAGATTACATTAACGGCTTAACGCCAGGAGTTAGAGGTTCTGATAATATTAGAGGTATAGGTAGTGCCATTTTTGTTATTGATGGTGTTATTGGTCGTGACCCTAATATTTTAAATATGGAAGAGGTCGAGCAGATAACGGTTCTTAAAGACGCTAATTCTGTGGCATTATATGGAAGTCAAGGAAGAAACGGAGTTATTGTTATCAACACCAAACGTGGTCAAATTAATAAAAAAGAAGTTAATGTGAATATACGTACTGGAATAAAAGCCCCAAGGGCTTTACCAAATTATTTGAGTTCTGCTGCATATATGACACTTTTTAATGAAGCTAGAAATAATGATGGGTTAGATGATTTTTTTGCGCCATCACTTATCCAAGAATTTAGAACAAGTACTAATAGTTTCAAGTATCCAGATGTAGACCTTTATTCTAGTGAATTTGTGCAACCCTTTGTAAATTCTACAAGCGTTATTTCTGAGTTTTCTGGTGGAAATGAAAAAAATCAGTATTATGTTAATGTAGGCTGGACTAGTGAAGATGCTTGGGTTGATATTAATGACGATATCAATGCTGGGGTTAATCGTTTTAATGTAAGAGGAAATATTGATTTTAAAATAAATGATTGGATTACTAGTAGTTTGGATGGAATTGCCATTATTAGCACAAGTAAGTCGTCAAGAGCTAATTTATTAAGTGAAGGTACTACTTTTAAGCCAAATACCTATTCGCCATTTATACCTGTAGATTTAGTAGATACTAGTGACCCAACGGTTGCTGGTCAATTACAAGCAGCGCGTAAGTTTAATGGGTTTCTTTTAGGATCAACGCAACAGTTCGGTACAGATGCACCTATAGCACTTGCTATTGCTGGTGGTTATACAAATACTGTGTTTCGTTCTACACAGTTTAACAATACAATTAATTTTGACTTAAACAGGATAACTAAAGGCTTATCGGCTAAAACTTATGTGAGTTTTGATTTTTATGATTCTTATAATTTATCCATAAATAATCAATATAAAACATATGCACCAGGTTGGGAAGGCGATAGAGTCACTAATTTTGGTGTTAATAATGATGATCCACTTAACACTTTTGCAGATGATTCTGGTATTTTTGGTGAAGACCTAAAAGATCAAACTGAAAATGTTAGTACTAATGGTTTTGTATCTAGATTTGGTGTTTATGGACTAGTTAATTATGAAACCAGTTTTGCAAAAGACCATTCTTTAAGTACTACGTTATTAGGATACTATAATTCGCAAAAAACAAATGATGTAATTCAAACAGATGTTGATGCTCATTTAGGGTTTCAGATGGCTTATGACTTTAAAAAGAAACTATTTTTCGATTTTAGTGGAACCTACGTTAATTCGCTAAAACTAGCGGAAGGAAACAGAGGTGCTTTATCACCAACTTCTGGTGTAGCTTACATTTTAAGTGAAGAGCCGTTTTTAAAGAATAGTAATTTTATAGACTACCTTAAGTTAAAAGCTTCGGGGGGTATTATAAAGTCTGATCAAGGAATTGATGGTTATTACTTATATGATGCAAACTATTCTGAGGGTACCAATTTTACTTGGGCTGATACAAATGCTAACCGCAGACAAAATATTTCTCAAGGTCAAAACCTTAACTTAGGTTTTGAAGAACGTATTGACTTAAATATTGGTTTTGAAAGTTATTTAATGAATTCACTTTGGTTAGAATTTAATTATTTTAAAACGGAACTAGATAAACAAGTAGGTTTTTTAGATGCCCAATACCCATCTTATTATAATACATTTAGGCCTTATGATAATTTTAATAAAAATGAATATACAGGCTTCGAAATAGGAATGAATTATAATAAAACCTTTAATGATTTTTCAGTAGGAATTGGTGCCAATGTTTTATACAGTCAAACCAAAGCCCTAAAACGTTCTGAATTAAATGAGTTTGATTACCAAAACAGAGTTGGTAGAGAACTGTCTTCAATTTTTGGATTAGTAGATGAAGGTTTTTATGCGGAATCTGATTTTGATACAGCCGGTAATTTAAATGCTGGTCAACCTGTTCCAAATTTCGGAAATGTACAACCTGGAGATATAAAATATCAGGATCAAAATGGAGATAATATTATTGATAATAATGATAGAATTGAAATCGGACAGTATAGTAGCCCTTGGAGCTATGGTGTAAACCTAAACCTAAAGTATAAAGCATTTAATTTATATATACTTGGTACAGGGCAAACAGGAGCCGATGGTAATAAGTTAAGTAGTACTTATAATAATTACTATAGTGTTAATGGTGATGTTAAATATTCTGAAGTTGTTTTAGGACGTTGGACACCAGAAACGGCAGATACTGCAACGTTTCCAAGGTTGTCATCACAAAACAATTCAAATAACTTTCAAACCTCTTCATTTTGGTTGTTCGACACGAGTTATTTTACTATAAACCGTGCGCAATTAACATACGAATTCAATGATAATTTAATTAACAAACTTGGTATGGAAGATTTAAGTTTAAATTTGCAAGGAACTAACATTTTGGAAATAGCTAAGAACAAAGATATTCGCCAATTAAGAATTGGTACTACACCACTAACTAGGTCATTTACTCTAGGTGTGAGAGCGTCATTTTAATATAATTAGAAAATTAAGATAAATAAAATGAAAAATTTAATAAAATATATATTAATTGTGCTGGTATTTACTGGTATGATTGCCTGTGATACTCTGGAACCTATTGATGAAAACAGGTTAGATTTTGATTTCGTTAGCACGAATCCAGATGCAGCAGAAGGAATATTATTAAATGGATATTCTAACTTAGTTAATCAATATTCATTTTCTGAGGCGGCTACAGATGATGCTGTTAACAATATTTTGGATAATAACTACAAGCGAATGGCTACTGGCGAGTTAAACGCGCAATTTAATCCTGCATCCCGTTGGAATAATTTTGAACGCGTATTCTGGGTAAATCGATTCCTAGAAATTATTGACGCAGGAGAAATGCAATGGAGTAGAGATACCTTAACTAACGATATGTTTAATATGCGTTTGAAAGGAGAGGCGCTTGCACTTAGAGCATTACACCATTTTTATGTGCTACAGGCGCATGCTGGAGTAGGCGAATCTGGTGAGTTACTAGGTATTCCATACTTTACTGAATTTATTGAGTCTGACGGTGATTTTAATACGCCACGTTTATCATTTGAAGCTTCTGTTCAGGCGATTACAAAAGATTTTGATGAAGCTTTAGGTTTATTACCAACAGATTATGGATTAAGTGAGGGAGATGTGGACCCGTGGTACTCAAATTTAGAAAATTTTGATTATAATAAATACCAAGTAGTCAATGATAACTTTTTTGATTTACGAATTTCTGGAAGAATTGTAAAAGCTTTAAAAGCACGTTTGGCACTTTTTGCTGCAAGTCCATCATTTTTAAATGATCAAAGCTATTATAATATGGCAGCAAATAATGCATCAGAAATTTTAAACACTATTGGTGGTGTTGCTGGTTTAGATCCAACTGGTAACGAGTTTTATGCATCGGATGATAATATATTATTGAGTAGCGAGGTACTTTGGCGTGGTTCAATAGGTGGTAATAGTACAACTTATGAGGCAAGAATGTTTCCACCTTCAGTTAATGGAAAGGGAGAGATTAATCCAACGCATAACTTTGTAAATGCATTTCCTATGGTAGATGGAACCCCAATTGATGAGTCTAGTGATTATGACCCACAAGACCCTTATACTAATAGAGATCTTAGATTGGAAAAGTATGTTGTTCTTAATGGTGCATCTTATGGTGGTGGAATAATTAATACCGGTGTTGGTGGCGGAAATGATAGATTAGATTCTATTCCTCAGCAATCAACAACTACGGGATACTACCTTAAAAAATTATTACATCCAGATGTTAGAATTAATAACGATGGAACAACATCAGGGAAACGACATGCTGACGTGTATTTCAGATATACTGAATTGTTTTTAATATTAGCAGAGTCTGCTAATGAAATTGGTGGTCCAGATTATCAGGTTAATGGAATTACCGCTCGAGATGTAATAGCAGCAATACGTAATAGAGCTGGAATTGTATCACCAGATAATTACTTAGCATCTATTGCGAGTCAAGAGGATATGCGAGAACTTATTAGAAATGAGCGCCGTATAGAACTAAGTTTTGAAGGTCACAGGTTTTGGGATCTTAGAAGATGGGGACTACCTTTAAATGAAGCGGCCACGGGGTACTTTTATAATGGTAGTAATTATGTAGAGTTACCGTCTGTAGAAATTAGAAATTATCAACCGTTTGCTACTTATATGCCAATTCCAAATGCTGAAACGATAAAATTTTCAGAACTTGAGCAAAACAATGGTTGGTAGCATAATTGTTTACCTTAAAAGAATTAAAAAATATTAGACATGAAAATAAAATATTTAATAATATGCGCAATTGCCTTTAGTTTAATTGCTTGTGAGAATCAAGAAAATGAATTTGACGATTTTGGCTCAACTTCGGTATATTTTCCATTTCAAACTCCTGTAAGAACACTAATTCAGGGTAAATATGATTTAGGTTTTAATGAGAACGATAATAATGGTCGATTCGAAATCGGAGTTATTATGTCGGGCGTTTATAATAATAATAAAAACCGTAGGGTATATTTTGAGTTGGCTCCCGAATTAATAGATGCAAGTCAATTGGCAGGGGTAGAATCAGTAAATGTAAAAGTGTTACCTGCTTCTTATTATACTATAGAACAAGAAAGTCCAGTAACAATTCCTTCTGGTTCTACAAAAGGGCGTATCCCGGTGCAACTTACAGATGCATTTTTTGATGACCCACTTTCATTTGTTGCTGAAAAGGATTCCGTTAACTATGTTCTACCTCTTAGAATTACTGATTACGAAGAATTAGATTCGCTTTTAACAGGGGTGCCAGCTGTAGATAATCCTATTAAAATACGTGAAGTTGATTGGCAAACACAACCTAAAGACTATACCCTTTTCGGTATTAAGTTTATGAATAAATATGAAGGTATGTATTTAAGACGTGGTGAGGATAAGATTGTGGGAACTAATGAAAAGTTCACAGCTGCAACAAATATTACAGAAACAACCGTTATTGACACCAGTTCTGTATATAGATCAGAATTTGTTGAAAAAGATGAAGTAACTGAAGTATTAACTGCAGGAAGGAAAAAGGCTATTAGTACTAATCTTGTTAGAAGAGCAGGTATTCCTAGTAATAATACTGTGTCTTTAGAATTGACATTTAATGATAATGAGGAGATTACCATAACCAATGCTGATGCCGATAGTGATGTAACTATAACAGGATCAGGAAGATTTTTAGAAGATGGAGATGAATGGGGTGGAGAAGAACGTGATGTAATTTATTTAGAATATCAATACCAAGACACGGAAATCGTTGAGGAATACTTATTTGGTATAATATTAGTTTCTAGGAGTACACTAGATTTAACACATACGGTTAAAGATACTTTAGTTATTAGAGATAGAAATGTTAAGTTCGAAGAGTTTATTGTAGAATTAAAAGAAACACCTTAATTAGAATAGTCTAATCTATATGAGTTATAAAATAGCGGAGGGCATAATATGCCTCCGCTATTTTTTTTATTGCGTATAGTTTCAATCTACTAAAAAAGGAAGATATAATTTTCAGGACACAGCAGGACAGTTTCTTATCTTAAATACTCTAAA
>TARA_R110002094_G_scaffold68275_13_pt1 | contig 11617 bp, 9 predicted proteins | sample TARA_R110002094 | Tara Oceans TARA_R110002094 (sample SAMEA4397409) | marine metagenome | biome: Polar Biome; feature: [MIX] marine epipelagic wind mixed layer (ENVO:01000061); material: water (ENVO:00002006), including particulate matter (ENVO:01000060) such as... | depth 10-100 m
TGTCGTCAATAACCGCCAAATTGCCGCGCGGTTTTAGGAAGGCATCGGCAAAAGATCAAGCGGTAATTTCGCTTCACCCGGATCATCACACGCTTTCTGCCCGACTTTACGCAACTGGCCGCCGGACCGCATCATCCGGCAGGCCTGCTGATGTCCTAATTGTCGTCGTTCTTTCCGCTCGAAGGCACCACAATGATGGCGTCATCATCGTCGTCATCATCTTCCAGGAAAGTGTCATCATCTTCTGAATCATCATCGTCGACGTCGATGTCCAGATCGATATCGACGGTTTCTTCTTCATCATCATCGTCGTCGTCATCATCGTCATCATCGTCGAGGCTGGCGACTTTCACAGCACCGGTGGAACCACCTTCATCATCGGCATCTTCCAGCGGCACCAGTTCGGCGCTTCCCAACTCGTCTTCTTCTTCTTCTTCTTTTACTTTGGGCTTTGCCTTGGCCGGCGCGGCCTTTTCAGGCTTGGCTCTGGCAACCGGTGCCAGCACAAAGACCGTTTCGCATTTGGGGCAGATGATCGGGTCACGATTCAGATCGTAAAACCGGGCCCCGCAATTGCCGCAGGTCCGCTTGGTTCCAAGTTCTTGTTTTGCCATAGTCTCGCCTTTGTCTGTTCTGTCGCACGACACGCACTGCCCGCGACTGATAGATCCGGGCCGGATCAGCAGGATTACTGTCCATCCGGACCCTGTCGGTCTGGTCTCGCCCGATCCGGGAGCGCCTGAAATTCGATCTGCAGATAGCGAGCCGGACCCGGACTGTCAAAGCAAAACATCACTGGATTGCAGAAGAAACCAAACGACCGCATGGTTTGGCCCTTCAAACCGGCATCGCAACATGCTAACGGCTGCGCAGCAAGGTCTGATCCCGGTGTTTCAGGAGGAAAGTTGGATATGACAGCACAAAAAGCAGGCCTGATGGCGCATCCCGCGCGTGATTTGGCCGGTGCGCTGCGCGTGCCGGGAGACAAATCCATTTCCCATCGCTCCTTGATGTTTTCCGCCATGACCATTGGAGAAAGCCGCGTGGAAGGGCTTCTGGAATCCCAGGACGTGCTCGCCACGGCTGACGCGATGCGCGCTTTTGGCGCAACCATCGACAAGGATGCGGATGGTATCTGGCATGTACATGGCGTTGGAATTGGCGGCTTTCTGGAGCCGCAGAACGAGATTGACTACGGCAATGCGGGAACAGGTGTCAGGCTGGCGCTGGGTCTGGCGACGCATGGCGATTTTGTCACAAGGTTTACCGGAGATGCCTCGTTGCGCTCCCGGCCCATGGGTCGGGTGCTCGATCCATTGCGGCTGATGGGACTGGAAGTGCTGGAAAGCGAAAATGACCGGCTTCCGCTCGCGGTTCGCGGGCCCAGTCGGCCCGCACCGATGCGCTATGAGGTTCCAATGCCATCGGCGCAGGTGAAATCCGCTATTCTGCTGGCCGGCCTCAATGCGCCGGGCGAAACCACAATTATTGAACGCGTGTTCACGCGCGATCACACCGAAAAGATGCTGGCCGGCTTCGGCGCTGATCTGTCCGTCGATATGGCAGCTGATGGAACACGCACCATCGTTCTGCAAGGCCAGCCCGAGTTCAAACCGCAATCATTACTGGTGCCCGGTGATCCAAGTTCAGCCGGATTTCCGATGGTCGCAGCCCTGATTGTGCCAGGCTCTGATATCACCATTGAAGGCGTGCTGATGAATGTCAGCCGCACCGGTCTCATCACCACTCTGCTTGAAATGGGCGCTGATATTGTCATTCACAATGAACGGCAATCCGGCGGCGAGGCCATTGCCGATCTGCAGGTGCGGGCCAGTGCGCTGAAAGGTGTTGTCGTTCCGGCCGCGCGCGCCGCCTCGATGATTGATGAATATCCGGTGCTCGCGGTCGCTGCTGCTTTCGCCTCCGGCGAAACCCATATGGAAGGGCTCGCTGAATTGCGGGTCAAGGAATGCGACCGGCTGGCCGCCACGGCATTTGGCCTGAAGGTCAATGGCGTTGCCTGCGTTGAAGGCAAGGAGACGCTGACAGTGACCGGAACCGGAGGCACCGTAACCGGCGGCGGAATTGTCCCGACCCATCTCGACCATCGCATCGCCATGGCTTTTCTGGTCATGGGGCTTGGCTCGAAGCAGGGTGTGGCGGTTGACGATGCCGGCCACATTGCCACAAGCTTTCCGACTTTCCGGACATTCATGGCAAAGCTTGGCGCGGATATTACGCCGTTTGATGCAGATGCCAGGGTCGCCTGAGCGGGTTGCCATGTCTGGACGGAAACATCCCATGATCATCGCAATTGACGGGCCCGCAGCCTCGGGCAAAGGGACGCTTGCCCGCAGGCTGGCGGCAGAGTTTGATCTGCCCTATCTCGATACCGGGCTGACCTACCGGGCAGTGGCGGCGCAGATGCAGGCCGATAATATGGCTTTGACCAATGAGGAAGCTGCCATCAAGGCGGCGCGGAAGCTGAATCTCGCCGCTCTCGACCGTGAAATCCTGTCTGATCACCAAATCGGGGCGGCCGCCTCACGGGTTGCGGTGATGCCGGGCCTTCGTGCCGAACTGGTTGCACTGCAGCGCAAATTCGCCAGCAATGGGGCGGTCATGGACGGACGGGATATCGGCACCGTGGTGTGCCCGGATGCGCCGGTAAAGCTGTATGTCACTGCAAGTGCGCAGGCGCGGGCGCAAAGGCGTTTTGAGGAAGTCCGCTCGAAAGGCAAGCTCTCCTCCTATGCGGAAATTCTGCGCGACATCCGCCAGCGGGACGAGCGCGACAGTTCGCGCACCGTCTCGCCGCTGGAGAAAGCCGCAGATGCGCACTTGATTGATACCACCAAAATGGATATAGAAACCGCGTTTCAGGCAGCGAAAACCCTGGTTTTGCAGGCAATCGGACCCTAAAACCGACTTTTTTCCGCAATTTTGCGGGAAAAAGCGATATTTCAGATGCCGTATTCGAACTATGCGCCAAGTTTTGTTGGACCGCCTCAAAGCGCCAACAGGTCCGGAGCCGGCTTTTATCAACACCAACCTGGCGCGTTGCGACTGGCGGAAGATCCGCAGAGACCCGTCGATCGCTTTCTAGGAGAATTCATGAATATCGAAACACCAAGCCGCGAAGATTTCGCTGCGCTTCTTGACGAAACATTTGGCTCTGAAACCCAGCAGGAAGGCAGTGTCATCAAAGGCACAGTGATTGCCTTTGAAAAAGACCTGGCTGTGATTGATGTGGGCCTGAAAGTTGAAGGCCGCGTCCCCGTCCGGGAGTTCGGCCATCAGGATAAAACCGGCGGCCTGTCGCTCGGCGATGAGGTTGAAGTCTATCTGGAGCGCATCGAAAACGCGCTCGGTGAAGCCGTTCTGTCCCGCGAAAAAGCACGCCGCGAAGAAAGCTGGGTCCGCCTCGAAGTTTCCTTCGAAAAAGGCGAGAAGGTTACCGGTCAGATTTTCAATTCCGTCAAGGGTGGCTTTACGGTCGATCTTGAAGGTGCAGTTGCCTTTCTTCCGCGCAGCCAGGTCGACATTCGTCCTGTCCGCGATGTAGGGCCGCTGATGAACAATCCGCAGCCATTCCAGATTTTGAAAATGGACAAGCGCCGTGGCAATATTGTTGTCTCACGCCGCGCCATCCTGGAAGAGACCCGCGCCGAACAGCGCTCCGAGATCGTGCAGAATCTGCAGGAAGGTCAGGTCATGGAAGGTGTTGTCAAGAACATCACCGATTATGGCGCCTTCGTCGACCTTGGCGGCATTGACGGCCTGCTTCATGTCACCGACATGGCCTGGCGCCGTATCAATCATCCAAGCGAAGTTCTGACAATCGGCCAGACCGTCAATGTCCAGATCATCCGCGTGAACCACGAGACACAGCGTATCTCTCTGGGTATGAAACAGCTGGAAAGTGATCCGTGGGAAGGCATTGATGCGAAATATCCGCTTCAGGCCAAATTCACCGGCCGGGTCACCAATATCACCGATTACGGTGCATTTGTTGAACTGGAGCCAGGTATTGAAGGCCTGATCCACGTCTCTGAAATGTCCTGGACCAAGAAAAACATCCATCCGGGTAAAATCGTTTCCACCTCACAGGAAGTGGAAGTGCTTGTTCTGGAAGTTGATCCGGCCAAACGCCGCATCTCGCTCGGTCTGAAACAGGCCATGGACAATCCATGGACTTCGTTTGCTGACAAGTTCCCTGTTGGCACAATCGTTGAAGGCGAAGTCAAGAACAAGACCGAATTCGGCTTGTTCGTTGGTCTTGATGGCGATGTTGACGGCATGGTTCACCTGTCCGATCTGGACTGGAAACGGTCCGGTGAAGAAATGATCGAAGAGTTCAAGAAAGGCGATGTGGTCAAGGCCATCGTGCTGGATGTGGACACTGATAAAGAACGCATTTCGCTCGGCATCAAACAGCTTGATGGTGATCCGTTTGCCGATGCTGCGGCTTCCGGCGAACTGCGCAAGAATGCAGTTGTCACCTGCGAAGTGACCGAAGTTCAGGAAAATGGTCTGGAAGTGAAGATTGCGGATACGGATCTGTCAGCCTTCATCCGCCGCTCCGATCTGTCACGCGAACGCTCCGAGCAACGTCCGGACCGGTTCGCCGTCGGCGAAAAGTTCGACGCCCGTGTCACCAATTTCGACAAGAAGGCCCGCAAGGTCTCTCTGTCGATCAAGGCACTGGAAATCTTCGAAGAAAAAGAAGCTGTGGCCCAATACGGTTCGACCGCTTCCGGCGCATCGCTTGGCGATATTCTAGGTGCGGCGTTGAAAAATCAGGACGACGAATAAGCCCTGATGCAGCCGGTCTGCGGTCTGACCGCAGATTGAGACAAACTTAAAAAAGCCGGCGCGGGCCTCCCGTGCCGGTTTTTTGTTTAGAGAGCGCTTCAAACTGGCTGGCCAGCGATCTATCGCTTGCAAAAGCTTCTGCGCCGATTTATATACAACTCAAATCTTAAACACACGTTTGAGAGTGGGCCCCGCCGGACCCGCTCTTTTTTGTTGCCAAATGCCATCCGGCTTCGGCCTGGTCCAGCCCGTCTGGTCCGACTGGCCGGTCTGGCGCGCAGGGAATAGCACAACCATGGCGGATGATCCGCGCATTGTAACGGAAACCGGGCTTGACGCCCGCATAGCCTCCATCGCCGAACCTGTTATTCAGGATCTTGGCTATCGGCTGGTGCGTGCGCGTGTTTCCGCTCAGAGCGGTTTGACCGTGCAGATCATGGCCGAGCGCCCTTCCGGGCTGATGACGATTGCCGATTGTGAAGCGATTTCCAAGGCGCTGTCGCCTGAACTTGATGTGCATGATCCGATTTCCGGAGCCTATCATCTGGAAGTTTCCACCGCCGGGGTCGACCGGCCTTTGGTGCGCCGGTCGGATTTTGAACGCTGGGCCGGCCATCTGGCAAAGGTGGAAATGGCAGTGACGATCAATGGCCAGCGCCGTTTTCGCGGCCAGTTGCTTGGCCTGCGCGACGCTGACAGCGGCACCGAATTCGGTCTGCGGCCCATGGAAAAACGCGGCAGAAAGACCAACGCCAAATCCAGCGAAAAATCACTGGTGGAAACCGGGGCCGATATCTGGCTGCCACTGGCGGATGTCGCCGATGCAAACCTGATCCTGACCGATGAACTGATAGACGCCGCCCGTACCATGCTGAAGGCGGAACACCCTGATTTTGATCCGGCTGTTGATGATGGCATCGTGCCTGAAATCGACGCGGAGACTGAAATTGAAACCGATCAAGACTGACCAACAGACCCGCCGGGATGATCCGCGCGGCTCCGTTTAGGGAGATAATGACATGGCTGTAAGTGCCAACCGACTTGAGTTGTTGCAGATTGCCGAGGCTGTTGCCCGCGAAAAGGTGATCGACCGCACCATTGTGATTGCGGCGATGGAAGATGCCATTCAGAAGGCTGCCAAGGCGCGCTACGGATCTGAAACCGATGTGCGTGCCGATATCAATGAAAAGACCGGCGAAATTCGTCTGCATCGGCTGCTGCATGTGGTTGAAGAGGTTGACAATTCGATGTCGGAAATCTCTCTGGTTGACGCCAAAGGCCGCAACCCGGAAGCCAAGATCGGCGACGCGATTTCCGAACCATTGCCGCCAATGGATTTTGGCCGCATCGCCGCCCAGTCCGCCAAACAGGTGATAGTCCAGAAAGTCCGTGAAGCCGAGCGCGACCGTCAGTTTGAAGAATATCAGGACCGCATCGGAACTGTGGTCAACGGCACCGTGAAGCGCGTTGAATATGGCAATGTGATTGTCGATCTGGGCCGTGGCGAAGCGATCATCCGCCGTGACGAGCTGATCCCGCGCGAAACCTTTCGCTATGGCGACCGGGTACGTGCCTACATTCACGATGTGCGCCGTGAGCAGCGCGGACCGCAGATATTCCTGTCCCGCAGCCATCCCGCTTTCATGGCCAAACTGTTTGAAATGGAAGTGCCGGAAATCTATGACGGCATCATCGAGTTGCGCTCAGTCGCGCGTGATCCCGGCTCGCGTGCCAAGATTGCCGTGATCTCCAACGACAGTTCGATTGATCCGGTTGGTGCCTGTGTTGGTATGCGCGGCAGCCGTGTGCAGGCTGTGGTCGGCGAATTGCAGGGTGAAAAGATTGACATCATCCCCTGGTCTGCAGATGCGGCAACATTCATCGTCAACGCGTTGCAGCCTGCCGAAGTCTCCAAGGTCGTACTGGATGAAGATCAGTCCAAGATCGAAGTGGTTGTGCCGGATGAGCAATTGTCTCTGGCCATCGGCCGCCGCGGCCAGAATGTCCGCCTTGCATCGCAGCTGACCGGCTGGGATATCGATATTCTGACCGAAGAAGAAGAATCCCAACGCCGCCAGAAAGAATTCGCCGAACGCACCGAACTGTTCACCTCGGCACTGGATGTCGATGAAATGGTTGGCCAGTTATTGTCTACCGAAGGCTTTACCTCTGTGGAGGAAGTGGCCTATGTGGAACTCGATGAAATTGCGTTCATCGAAGGCTTCGATGATGATACGGCGACGGAAATTCAGACCCGTGCCCGCGAATATCTTGAAAAGCTGGAAACCGAGCAGGATGCGGAACGCGTTAAACTTGGGGTTGCCGACGAACTGCGTGACGTTCCTGGTGTAACCACCGGCATGATGGTTGCGTTCGGCAAGAACGACGTCAAATCTGTCGAGGATCTGGGCTATTGTGCAGCGGATGATCTGATCGGCTGGACCGAGCGCAAGGACGGGGAAACCCAGCGCTTCGAAGGAATTTTTGCACCTTCGGAAATGTCTCGCGCAGAAGCTGAAGCGATGATCATGGCAGCACGTTTGCAGTCCGGTCTCATCACCGCAGAGGACATCGCGCCAGCGGACGAAGCCGATCCGGATGCAGAGGACACCGCAGAAGCAGTGGAGCCAGTGGCAGAAGAGGTGCAAGAGGCGTCTCAGTAGACCGACGGTCCGGACGGGATTGCGGCTGTGTCAAACTCATCAAAAGATGAGGAGCTGAAGCTTCAGGGTTCTACGCTTCAAGGCCTGAACGAAGCGACTGAGGCGGCGTGTGTCGGGCCCGATGATGGCAGCCCGCGCGCCCGCCGCGAGCCACGCCGGCAATGCGCGCTCACCCGCACAATCATGCCGAAATCGGAGCTGATTCGGTTTGTCGCCGATCCGGATGGTCGAATGGTTCCGGATTTGAAGGCGGTGTTGCCGGGACGCGGTGTGTGGATAACGGCGGATCGTGCGAGTGTCACACTGGCGGAGCAGAGAAAGCTGTTTGGCCGCTTGCTTGAAAAAAAGGCAGGCCGCAGCATCACTGTCGAGCCGGGACTGGCAGACCGGGTTGAAAAACTATTGGTTGACCGAGCACTAGGCGCGCTGGCTTTGGCGCAAAAATCCGGCCGCATCATCACCGGATTTGCCAAGGTGGAAGCAGCGGTCACAGGGGACAAGCTGGTGGCGTTGATTTGCGCAAGGGATGGCGCGGAAGATAGTCTGCGCAAGTTGAAACAGGCTGTAAAACGGCGCTGGGGCATTACAGAGGCTTTGCCGCTGTTCCGCAGCTTCGATACCGCAGAATTGGATTTGGCATTTGGCCGTACAAATGTAATACATGCCGCGCTGACAAGGTCGGAGAAGAAATCGGACCAGGGTGATGGTGGATTCTTAAAGGCCGCCGGGCGGCTCCAGCGATACGCCGGAGCGCGGGCAAACACAGATCAGGAAGACCCAGAGCGGTCAGACACAGAAACTGACTGAAGGAATAAAGCGGCGCACAAAGACAAGTGTGCTGTAAACGGGCATCAATTCGGCACGCAAAGTGCGGTTTGTTGCTAAGATGATTTGACAGACGCGCCGCGCAGCAGTTTAAACGCGGCAGCAGGACCAGGATAAGAATGAGCGATACGGATAACACAGACGACAAGCAGAGCGCACGTCCGACTCTTTCGCTGAAACGCGGAGTAGAGCAGCAGGGCACTGTACGCCAGAGCTTCTCACACGGCCGGTCTAAGGCTGTGGTGGTGGAAAAGCGCAAACGCAAGATCAACCTGCCGGGCAGCACACCTGCCGCGCCGGCTTCTGATACGGCACGCGCGCCGGCCGAAACACCGCGCGCTCCAGCCGCCGCTCCGGCGGTCAAGAGCCCAGCGCCCGCAACCCCACCTGTGACCGGACCCGCCAGCCGGGCGTCACGCCCGTCATCAGCGCCGCGTTCCAGCCCGGCTCCGCGCGGTAACAGGACCGTTCTGCGGACCCTCACCAGCGGTGAGCGCGATGCCCGTGCAACGGCCCTTGCCGGAGCCCAGGCACGCGAAGAGGAAGACCGCGTCCGCCGTCAGGAAGAAGAGCAGGAGCGCAACCAGCGCGAAGAAGCTGATCGGGCCCGCCGGGAAGCCAAAGCCGAAGCTGAAGCCAAAGCCGAAGCCACGCGTGTCGCAGATGAAGAGGCAGAGCGTGCCCGCATTCGCGAGGAAGCCGTTAATCTGGCCGCCGCCGAAGAAGCCGGTGAAACCGCCCGCCCCGGCAAGACCCGTGAAGCGGATGCAAAGAACACCAAGATTCTGCGTGCCGTCAAACGCCCGGGCCGCGAGCAGGAGCAGGATGAATCCAAAACCGCGCGCAAGAGCGATGATCGCCGCAAGGGTAAACTGACACTGTCCAATGCGCTGGAAGACAATGGCGGGGACCGTGCCCGCTCGCTGGCATCGATCCGGCGCCGCCGCGAACGTGAAAAACAGCGTGCCGCGCAAATGTCGCCGCGCGAGAAGATTTCCCGTGAAGTGGTCATTCCCGAAACCATTACCATTCAGGAACTGGCCAACCGCATGGCCGAGCGCGCTGTCGACGTCATCAAGCTGCTGATGCTGCAGGGCCAGATGCTGAAGATCAATGATGTGATTGATGCGGACACCGCTGAGCTGATCACCGAAGAAATGGGCCACAGGGTCCGCCGCGTTTCGGAATCCGATGTGGAAGGTGGCCTGTTCGACGAGATCACTGTTACAGAAGACGACGGAACGGGTGTTTCGCGCCCGCCGGTCGTCACCATTATGGGTCACGTCGACCACGGCAAAACCTCATTGCTGGACGCATTCCGCAAGACCAATATCGTGTCGGGCGAAGCCGGTGGCATCACCCAACATATCGGCGCCTATCAGGTCGAGCAGGCCGGTCAGAAGATCACCTTCATTGATACGCCGGGCCATGCCGCCTTTACGGCGATGCGCGCTCGTGGTGCCAAATCAACCGATATCGTCATTCTGGTTGTGGCCGCAGACGATGGTGTGATGCCGCAGACCGCTGAGGCGATTGCCCATGCCAAAGCTGCTGGTGCGCCGATGATTATTGCGATCAACAAGATCGACAAGGAAGGCGCCGATCCTGACCGGGTACGCACTGAACTGCTGCAATATGAAGTTCAGGTCGAAGGCATGGGAGGCGATATTCTTGATGTGGAAGTCTCCGCGCTGAAAGGCACCAATCTGGACAAGGTTCTGGAAGCCATTCTGCTGCAGTCGGAATTGCTGGAGTTGAAAGCCAACCCGGAACGCAGTGCCCGCGGTACTGTTGTCGAAGCCCAGTTGGATAAGGGCCGCGGTCCTGTTGCCACAGTTCTGGTTCAGAACGGAACCCTGAAAGTCGGCGATATTCTGGTGCTTGGCTCGGAATGGGGCAAGGTCCGGGCGCTGATCAATGATCGTGGCGAGCAGGTCAAGTCAGCTCCGCCCTCCATGCCGGTCGAAGTGCTCGGCCTGCAAGGCACACCGGAAGCCGGTGATCAGTTCGCAGTGGTCGAAAATGAAGGCCAGGCGCGTGAAATCACGGAATACCGTCAGCGCGTGAAGCAGGAAGCTGTCATGGCTCGGGGCGCACGCGGTTCTCTGGAAGCCATGATGAACCAGCTACAGACCGACAATGCCCAGGAAACGCCATTGCTCATCAAGGCTGATGTGCAGGGTTCGCTGGAGGCTATTGTCGGCGCGCTGGAAAAACTCAACACCGACGAGGTTGCAACCCGCGTCATTCATTCCGGAGCCGGTGGCATCACGGAAACCGACATCACGCTGGCGGCTGCATCCAATGCCCCTGTGGTCGGCTTCAATGTGCGTGCCAACAAACAGGCACGGGAAGCGGCTGAGGCAAACGGCATCGAGATTCGCTATTACAATGTCATCTATGATCTGATCGATGATGTGAAAGCGGCGATGTCCGGGATGCTGTCACCGGAACTGCGCGAGCATATGCTCGGCAATGCTGAAATTCTGGATACGTTCAACGTCTCCAAAATCGGCAAGGTTGCCGGCTGTCTCGTCACCGACGGCAAGGTGGAGCGTGGTCAGCATGTGCGCCTGATCCGCGATGATGTGGTGATCCATGAAGGCAAATTGTCCACACTGAAACGCTTCAAGGATGAAGTGAAGGAAGTGAATGCCGGTCAGGAATGCGGCATGGCATTTGAGAATTACCAGGACATGCGCAAAGGCGATGTCATTGAGTGCTACCGGGTTGAATCGATTATCCGCAGCCTCTGAGTGATGTGTAATCCGCGCCATGCCTGACACGATCAGGCATGGCGTCTTTATCTGGACAAGAAGATGGGCCGTTCCGGGCATAAAAGTATTAGCAAAGAGCCGACGCAGCGTATGTTGCGGGTTGGCGAGGTCATCCGCCGCGCAGTGGATGAGTGTCTGCGCCGTGGTGAGGTCCGCGATCCGGAGCTGGAACGTATCATGATCACGGTGCCGGAAGCCCGCATGTCGAGCGATCTGAAACTGGCAAGTGTCTATGTTGCGCCGCTGGGCGGTGGTGACGGCGAGGAACTCGCCAGATTGCTCAACGACCACAGTAAATTTATCCGCCGCCGTGTGGCCAGGGATATGACCCTGAAATACATGCCGGATATCAAATTCTTTGCCGATAATCGCTATGATGAGGCCAGCCGGATTGACAATTTGCTGCGCCAGCCAAAAGTTCTGGCTGATCTGGCCGCTCCTGATGATCCTGTGGCAGATGACGATCAGACTGAAAGCTGAATACTGTGGCGCGCCGTAAAAAGGGCCAGGACATCCACGGGTGGGTGTTACTGGACA
>TARA_R110002094_G_scaffold17477_13_pt1 | contig 11539 bp, 9 predicted proteins | sample TARA_R110002094 | Tara Oceans TARA_R110002094 (sample SAMEA4397409) | marine metagenome | biome: Polar Biome; feature: [MIX] marine epipelagic wind mixed layer (ENVO:01000061); material: water (ENVO:00002006), including particulate matter (ENVO:01000060) such as... | depth 10-100 m
GGCATCTACGTCAACGGCCTGTCGTGGAGCCGGGAATTGGAGGCCACTGAAGGAGACATGCCATGAACAAGCGATTGAACAACAATGCCGGGGGGCTGGTACTGGTGGTGTCATTGGCGCTGGCCGGCTGTGCCACGCCGCAAAAGCCGCCGCGGATCACGCTGGACGAGCCAGTGGCAGCAACATTGCTGCCGGAGCCCGAAAGGCCGATGGAAATTGTCGAGGTGCCGAAGCCGCTACCTTTGCCGGGACAACTGATGCCGCTGCCTGTGGAAGCGGAGGGTGCGGACGAAGCCGGGAGTGCAGATCCGCAGGCACAGGTAGGCCAGGCCACTGAAGAAGCGAGGGTGGCACCGACGCGGGAAGGTTATGTCAATGCCGTGCAGGTCTGGCCCTTTGCCGAGGGCGCACTGTACCAGATCTATGCCAGTCCGGAGCGGGTGACGGTTATCGCCCTGCAGCCCGGCGAGGAGCTGGTCACCGTTGCGGCCGGCGATACCGTGCGCTGGATCGTGGGGGATACATCGAGTGGTGCCGGAGGTGATCAACGGGTCAATGTGCTGGTCAAGCCCATCCGCGTGGACATCCGGACCAATCTGGTGATTACCACCAACCGCCGTACCTATCTGGTGGAGTTGATCTCGACCGAGGCAACCTGGATGGCTTCGGTCTCCTGGGATTACCCGAGGGATCGCCTGCTGGCTTTACATCGTCGAACCCAGACGGCTGAAGTGGCCGCGCCGATAGATCGGGGCCTGTCCTTGGAGCGCTTGCGATTTCGCTATGCCCTGAGTGGTGACCAGCCGGCATGGCGACCACTCCGTGCTTTCGACGATGGCGGCAAGGTCTATATCCAATTCCCGTCCGGGATCGCCCAGGGCGAACTGCCGCCGTTGTTTGTGATCGGCCCGCAAGGCGATGGTCAACTGGTGAACTACCGCTTCCGCTCGCCGTACTACATCGTGGACCGGCTTTTCGCCGCAGCCGAGTTACGTCTGGGCGACGAACATGGCGAGGTGGTGCGCATCGAGCGGACCGACGGGGTAAGGAGGCAGTGAGCATGGACAACGACAAGGCGCCGGACCAGCAGCCAGATCCATCCCCTAAGGTGGCGCCTGAACAGGTGGCCCTGCGAGCGCAGCCGCGACCGGTTACGCGATTGAGCCGGCGAATGCTGGCAGTCCTTGCCGGTGGTGTTGGCATCGCTGTACTGGGTGCCTTGTTCTGGTCGCTGCGCGCGCCTGATCGCAGCGGCTCGAATGGCGCCGACGAGTTGTACAACGTCGAGCGTGTATCCCGCACCGAGGGCCTTGCTCATTTGCCGGCGGATTACTCGCAACTGCCACCCGAGGTGCCGCGCCTGGGCAAGCCGTTGCCGGGTGACTTGGGTGAGCCGATCCTGAAGGCGGAGCGGCAGGCCATGGGTTATTCCGATGCTGGGCAGGACGCAGCCGAAGCCGACCGGCTGGCACGTCTCAAGGAAGCACAGGAAGCGGCGGCTTCATCGGTATTCTTTGGGTCGATTCGGCGGCGCTCAGTGGCGGCAACACCGATGACGGCTGGGGGAGGGAACACCGCGATGGCACAGGGGCTGGGTGCGCTCGACTCCCTGGCAATGTTGCGGAACCCATCGCCAGGGGAAACCGATGCTGTCGCCCTCCAGAATCGCCAGGATCAGAAGGAGGCGTTTCTGAATAATCCCGCTTTTGCGGAAACCCGTAATTCCGGGGATCTGCAAACACCGGAATCACCGTTTCAGGTCATGGCCGGTACGGTGATTCCCGCAGCCCTGGTGACCGGTATCAACTCGGATCTGCCAGGCGATGTCATCGCCACCGTCACCGAGCCGGTCTACGACACCGCCACCGGCCGCCATGTACTGATTCCCCAGGGCTCTCGCGTACTGGGACGCTACAACAGCCAGGTGAGCTACGGGCAGACCCGGGTACAGGTGGTCTGGCACCGGGTGATCCTGCCCGATACCTCGTCCTTCCAGCTCGATAACCTCGCTGGCGCCGACCCGGCCGGATACTCGGGCCTAGAGGATGGCGTGGACTGGCACTGGGATCGCATTTTCACAGGCGCCGCCCTGACCACGCTGCTCGGCGTGGGCGCCGAACTGGCCGCGCCCGAAAACCGCCAGGACGGCGATCGCGTCGTCATCGCCGGCCGGGACAGCGCCCAGGACACGATTAACCAGGTAGGCCAGGAAGTCACCCGTCGCAACCTCAACATCCAGCCCACCCTGACCAGCCGCCCCGGCTTGCCGGTACGCCTCATCGTTAACCGCGACCTGATGTTGCGGCCCTACCAACCACTGATCTACCAACGGGGGATCGCACCATGACCACCAACAAACTGCGGCTGGGGCCATTGCCCAAGACCGAAACCGTCAAGCTGACCTTTGCCTGCCCGGCGACCCTGAAGGCGGACTTGGAGCGCTATGCCGAGTTGCATGGCCAGGCCTACGGCGAGCCGGTGGATGCGGCGACGTTGATCCCGCATATGCTGGAGGCGTTCATGGCGAGGGATCGGGGGTTTCGGCGGGGTAGGGGGAAAGATAAACGCTCACCGCTTGTACGGACCCCAGAACTAGCAACAGACCAGCGTTAAAGAAAGTGTCCACGAAGTGCTACGCATAGGGAGGCGATCAAAGTATAAGATGTACAAATTCAAGGAAATATATGGTTAAATGACAACTATAGATTGTAGCCCTATAGGGTGCGGATGGATTCCAGCATGGCGTCACTCGAAAGCAAAAATGGTAAATCGGGGAACTCATTAGGCCACGCTCTAAAGACGGTTAGGAGTGCGCGTGGCCTAAGCCAAGAAGCATTTTCCAATGTGTCTAGCCGTACTTACTTAAGCTCTTTGGAGCGGGGGCTGAAGAATCCGACTTTGATCAAGGTTAATGAAATATGCCGAGTATTGGAGGTCCACCCTTTGACAATTCTAGCGCTTGCATACGCAGATGGAGATGTTGCTGAAGTAGATAAGCTTCTTGAACAGGTGCGACAAGAATTAAATGCAGTATTAAGGCGTCCGAAGGTTTCCTGATCCTATCTGAGCTATAGCAGTAGCAGTGATAGACAAAGCAGAAAGCTTGAGTTCGATATGATACAGACTTTGAGAAATGCGCGTTTTAGCGGCGCGACTAATGAAGATCCGTAATCTTTTCTACAAGATGTAATGACAATATGGAAATATTAAAAGAATCTTTGGTTGATAACAGTATTGTCAGTAGTCTTGTTGATATATGCCAAGAAAAAGGTGAAAACTACTGGAGCTTTGAAGGTAGCTTTCAGCGGAGTGGGGCACACTCTTTGATTTCCTATCCTGCAATGATGGTCCCTACATTACAAGGGCACTTAATTGACCTTATCAAGAATGAAATTACTGTAGATCGAATTCTTGATCCATTTGTGGGATCAGGCACTATCTTAACCGAATCCATAAGTCGCGGTATAGATTTTACCGGAATTGATATTAACCCCCTTGCCATTTTGGCGTGCCGTGTAAAGTCTGGAAACTATTTTGTAAATTCACTAAACGATAAGTATTCAAGTCTGACTTACAAGATTGATAAAAGTAGAAAACGAAAATTTCGCGACTTCCCAGGTGTTGGAAAGTGGTTTCATCCAAAAACCGCTATCGAGCTTGAGCAGATAGCACAGTCAATCCGTGAAGAGAGTGCGCTATGGGCGCGCAGGGTGTTTTGGCTGGCCCTTGGAAGAACTGTAAGGCAAGTTTCTAATTCTCGGCTTTCTACTTACAAGTTGCACAAGCGAGAATCTGAGAAATTAGAGCAATATCGTTGTGCTAAGGATGAGTTCCATAAACAATGCAAGTCTGTGCTGACTTCTATGGAAGAGGAGTATGTATCACATAAAGCGTTAGATGTGATTTATAAAGGCCGCTACAACGCAACGGTGAATACTCATATTGGTGACGTTTGTGATGTCTTAAATAGTTTAGATAAAAAATTTGATCTCATAATGACTTCCCCTCCTTATGGAGATAACCAAACAACCATTCCGTACGGACAGTTTTCATATTTGCCATTGCATTGGATTGATCTATCGGATATTGACGAGAATTTGGATAGCTCAGTTATAGGAAGTACCGCAGCAATTGACAGTAAAAGTTTGGGCGGATCTCTTCGTCAAGCAATAGAAAAGTCAGAATATCTGGCCGATAACTATCATTCAGCTAAAGTTGTTTTGGATAAACTTGAAAAAAAATCGAATGGTTTAAAAAGATTTTCTACATTCTTTTTTGATTTAGAAAAAGCCATTATCAACTTATGTGCGATCACAGCGGACGGTGGATATCACTCTTGGACAGTTGGAAATCGCCGCATTAACAATATACCTATTCCTATGAATGAAATACTTGCAGAAATGCTAGAGGCTAATGGGATTTCCTCGGTAGCTACAATCAACAGGGAAATTAAGCATAAAAAAATGGCCTTCCGAAACAGTATAGCTGACACCATGAGTCGGGAGACAATAGTCATTGCGCAAAAAGCGAGTGTCAATGAGTAACGATACGGACCAAGACAAGCCGCATTTATCGATATCTGCCCACGTTGTAGTCCAGCTCGGGGAAGAGCTGGTCACTGACAAAGAGCAGTCAATTCTTGAATTAGTCAAGAATTGCTATGATGCTGACACTACTGATTGCGATATTTTCATTGAGCCTGAGTGGGTCGTCGATCCAATAGAAAATCCTGATATTTATTTTAGTCTTTTTCCTGATCGTTTGGGGAAGAGTAAAGAAAAATTATTAGCGGAAAAAGTTGGAAAGATTGTTATCAAGGATGATGGCGATGGAATGAATAATGATGCGGTACAAAATTCCTGGCTGAGGATAAGTTCTTCGGCCAAAAGGCCAGAGAAAGGCAAAGAAAAGGCTGCGACCAAAAGTGGAAGAACTCCAGTTGGCGATAAAGGCTTAGGCCGATTAGCCACAATGAAACTTGGTAAGATTATTCGGCTCACGACATCACAAAAAGGGGAATCCGAAAGGCGATCATTGTGGTTTTCCTGGGGTGATTTTACTGAAGATAAAGACTTAACAGAAGTTCCTGTTTATATAGAGCCTGCAACCAAAAAGAATGATAAAGACGAAAAAGGTTCAGAAATAACGATAATTGGCTTGAAAGAATTGAAAGAGTGGGAGCAGGATTCGTTTGTCTCAAAAGATCTAGTTCGTGATCTGTCTAAGTTGGTGTCGCCATTTTTAGAGAAGAAGGGTTTTTTTATAAATATCCATTACGGCGGGAACTGCTACGAAATTAGTCATTTATCCGATCAGGCATTGAACCTTGCATCCTGCGCATATCACTGGATATGGGTTGACGGGAAAATACAGCATAAAGGACGAATATCTGAGAATCTCTTCTTTGGAACAGGGGATGGAACAGCTAGTGCGGAGTTTAATCGAGTCTTCAGGAATGCCAGGAATAGAGATAAGTTTATTGAAAGACTTTTGTCTAATAAAAAGGTTAAGCAATTCAATCTAAAAGTTGATAAATCGCCAGGCCTTTTCACGTTGGATTATGAGGATGAAATTGGCGATTCGATACCTCAATCAAAAGGCTATGGTTATGCGAAAGACCCCGGACCGTTTTCCGCACAAATTTATGATTTCAATCTTTCTAGAAGAAGCAGAGAAGCATTAAGCGCGTCAGGTGTAACCTCAGACTTGATTAAGTCTACGGGGATTCAGATCTTTCGGGATGGGTTCTTGGTGCGCTTTGACGAGGATTGGCTGGGGCTTTCACAGGAGCAAACAGGGGGCAGTTCTTACTATGGGTTAAGGCCTGGAAACACAATTGGATACTTTGCGATATCAAATAAGTCAAATCCCGGTCTAGTGGAGAAGTCTGACCGTGAGGCCTTCGTTGATAACGACGAATTTCGTGGTTTTTTGTATTTGGCCAGGAAAGCTAAAGACAAAGAGATCGCTTTGCGAGAAATATTGAGGAGAGAGTATAGAGGTTTCCTGAAAGACCTTTCATCAGAACAAAGCGAGTCCTCTTCTCCGGCAGATGCGATCAAGGCAACTAAGGAATCGTTTAGCAAGCAGGGCGTTATCTTGAAAGAAGCTATTCAAAGTCTTGAGCACTTGGGTAGTTTGGATGATAAGAAGGCCTATGAATCTATTGGAGGCGTTATAACAAGTCTTCAGAATGTTGCCAAAGACCAGGAAAAGAAGAATGCACAGATTGAATATATTGATAGGCATGTGGAGGGGGCTGAAGAAGTTAATCTTCGGTTATTGGAGGCAGCTGCAGTTGGGTTGACTGCTCGTTCGATATCCCATGAGTTACACCAGTATTCGCGGCAGCTTAAACAGGGTATTGATGGCATCAAGGCTGTAAACAAGAGTATTGGAAACTCGGCTATTAATAAGAATATTCTTTTGCTGGTGAGCACGTTGCGCGAACTAACAAAAATGGTAAGCGCTCTTGACCCCATGCTCCCCGGATCGCGGTCCATAAAGGAAAAGATTGTTTTGGAAAAATTCGTTGGTGATTACCTCAGCAATCGTTCGGAATGGGTCCAAAAAAAGAGAGTAAACATAGAGTTCATAGATGAAACAAAGAGTGGTTTGGTTATTCGTTTCAGTGCAAGTCGGTTGTTGCAAATACTGGAAAATTTGCTTCAAAACAGTATTTATTGGCTGACAGTATACAAGAAGGCCAAGTTGCCAGCGCCATTAATCACAGTTGTGGTTAGCGATACTGGCATAGCTTGGAGCGATAATGGACCTGGGGTGAATAAGCTATACGAAAATTCAATATTTGATCCGTTTGTTTCGGACAAGCCGAATGGAGAGGGGCAGGGGTTGGGGCTCCATATTTCCTCCGTTTTCTTAAAAGCGGAAAAATGCTCCATATGGCTGGATGAGGAAAGAAATCAATTGGGTAGACGTTATCGTTTTAATTTGGATATGTCGCCAGCTGAGTACAAAGCAGTTCAAGAAGGTATGCTCTGAATGGATATTAGTGAGGTTCTTAGATCGCTTAAAGTAAAATCTGTCTATTGGGTGGATGATGAGCACGCAAAGATTGAGGACTTAGATGTTGATCATTTGTTGAGTAGCATACATGCAATGGCAGAAAGCAAGGATGAGCAAACTATTCGGGGCTTAAAACGCCATGTCGAGAACGTTTTGGGGGAAGACCGTAAGACAACCTGTCGGCGTTGGTTTAAAAACGGCGAGTGGGCTAGAGCCGACTCTTTTGATCAGTATGTGTATGACTGTGAAGATCCACAAGCTTTCTTGGTTGGGCTTTTCAATTTTTTTGAAGGTGATATTGAGAATGATGCCTTGATAGACAATGTTGAAAGGCTTATGACTCAGGCTGAAGTCTTTGAACGGTATTCTTTCAATAGATGGAATGAAGATGGCGGATCAATACTAGAGTCCTTGGAGCAAGATGAAAAAATCCTCTTATTAGTAGATCTCCATAATGCTAAAGAGCAATGTTTAGGGTTAACCGATGGGTACCAAGTTATTGAGCAAGTAACCAAGCACGAGAAAGGTTCAAATGTTTACGTGTTGGTTTTAACTAGCAAGTTTGATAAGGAGCAGGAGATAAAGCAAGGCAGAAAAATAACAAACGAATACTGCGCGAATCGGGCTCTGCCGGTGTTCGTTATAAGCAAGTCAAGAGATCTCAATGATGGGTTTCCGCAGCAATTTTCTCAAGTCTTAGATAGAGTGTTGCTCGCCACAAGCTATACAGATTTAAAGCACGAAATTGAAAAAATATATGGCAACTCCATCGCAGGAACTTTTGAAGAGCTTCGCTCAATAACTATAGAAGAGCTTATATACAAAGTTGCCCGGTTGTCTAGTGCAGAAGGTGTTCCAGAAATTGAGTCGGTTCTAAGAATCATTGATGGAACTGTCCGGTTTAACTTGCAGCAGGCGTTAGCATCTGACGATAAGGTTGTTTCGCTGCTATCTAGTTGCAGACGTTTGGATGCAAAAATTGAACGCTCAATCGATGTCGATGATAGCTTTATTCAAAACTTTACATGCCGTGAACGCTACGAGAATCATAAGGCGGTAAATAACATGCATCTTCCTATTCAAGTGGGAGATGTTTTTAGCTTAAAGGATTGCATTTCGAGTAATACTGAAAGCGCTGGTGATGATGACGTTGAGGCTGAGCAGGATTTCTATATTCTCTTGGGGAATTTTTGCTTCACTTCACTCAGAGATTCAGGAAAAAGAAAAGACACAACGGCGCTTTTGTTTCCATTACGTGCAGATGAGCCTAATCACGAAGCCAAGATGACCATTCGTGATTTTGGGGCACTTAATCCCGATATGGGTGCAAAAGGTGACTACTACATAGATTTTTCCAGTCCCCGTACTATTGATTATTTTTATTTGGATATGTGTTGGACAAATTCGGCTGGGAAGGCTGAATTTCAGTTTGATAAGCAGTCTTATGAAGATTTATTGGCCAACGCTCCTTTAATAAGATCGCAAAGAAGACGGTTGGAAACTATGTTGGAGGAATACCAAAAACGCCAAGTAGATCGTTCGGTCTTAAGGCTTGAGATTGACCGGATAGGTAGATTAAGTGAGCAATATGCTCTGAAGGCATTGCATCATTACTCTAGGTTTCTTAGTGACTTGCCGGATTCGCTGGAATTGGTTTAGGAGTAGCATGCGGTATAACATAGAAGGCCCAGACCTTTGGAAACCATGCAATAGTACGCACATTTCTAACTCTGCTAGTATGTCACGTGGTTGATGATTGTGTGGAGAGTACCGTCGCAGGAAAAATCGCTGCATCACCCGCGGAAACAAAGAGCCCGTGATTCTGACGGTAAAAGCGACGGTAAAACCCCAAGTCAGCCTTTTGTAAACCTTTAACTTTCAATAGGTTAAGAGCCTTGTTGATGATTGAGTGGGAATGACGGGCACGTAAAGGCACTTACTCGCCTTCAATTCGGTTATTGAGTGACTTGGGCACCGAGTCTTTTCTCGCCAACACCGCCCCCGGCAAATGCGCTATGCTGAAAGGATGGCACTCCGGTAGGAGCAGTCATGGAAACAGGCAAGACCCTGCGCGGCGGCGCCCATCTGGTATTTGATGCCGTCGACGGTGTTACCCATATCGTCGAGGGCATGTACCGCAACATAGCCGCCGGGGCATGGCCCCTGGGCAAGGCCCCGGAGGGCTCCGCACCGGGGATTGCCGGGTTTGTGCATCGCGCCATCCGCAAGGTCAACGGCGTCTCCCGCAGCGCCCTCGATATCGCCTTGCGACGGTTTTCGTCGCAGCTGGACACCATGGCACCGCCGGGCCCCAACCGCGAGGCGATCATCGCCGCGCAGAATGGTGTCTGCGGTGATCACCTGGCGCGTACCGGCAATCCGCTGGCCATGCAAATGCGGTTGCGGGTCGGCCTGCCCGGGGAGGCCGACTGCAGCCGCAAACCGGGCCGCCGGCTGCTGATTGCCGTCCACGGCCTGAGCATGAACGACCGGGAGTGGACCTGGCAGAATCACAACCACATTGAGACCCTGGCCCGCCAGCAGGGCTTCACCCCGGTCTATGTCACTTACAATTCGGGGAAACATATTTCCTGGAATGGGCAGGAGCTGTCCGCGGCACTCGCCGCATTGGTGGCCAGCTGGCCCGGACCGGTGCAGTCCATTACCTTCGTGGGTTTCAGCATGGGCGGACTGGTGGCGCGCAGTGCCATGCACGTTGCGCAAGAGGAAGCTCAGGGCTGGCTGGAACGGGTCGACAAGGCCGTGTACATCGGCACACCGCACCATGGTGCGGTGATGGAACGGGGTGGTTTCTGGCTGCAGAAACTGCTCACCTACAGCCCCTATACCGCGCCATTTGCGGTGCTTGGCAGAATTCGTAGCGACGGCATTACCGATCTGCGTCACGGCAACCTGCGCGACGACGACTGGGAACATCACGACGCACACAGCGACAACGCCGACTACCGGGTCCCCACGCCGCTGCCGCGGAACATCGAGCACTTTGCCATCGCCGCAACCCTGTCAAAAAAATCCGGGGAGCGAGCTGGCCGATTGCTGGGCGACGGCCTCGTACATCCCTCGAGCGCAACGGGAAGGCACGGCAACCCGCAGTACGATCTTGCCCTGCAACCCGACCACACGCGGATTCTGTATGACCTCAGTCACCTGGCAATGCTGCGCGATCGACGGGTCACGGATCAGCTGACGGCATGGCTGGGCAATGTGCACTAGCGTCCTGCCCCCGACCAGAGCACGGCTTGCGGTGAGTCACCAATGGACACTGGGAATCAGGTCCGGATTCGCTGCCTGCTGCCCCTCGATAGGGGTCTGACGCTATTTCTGGCAGCGTGATTGCCTGACCGTCATTTACTTGGCACTCTGTATCCATTGGTAACTGGCGTAAGAGGGGGGGGCATGCTTCAGCGTATCAAGCACTTCATGAACACAGTGTCCACCAACTGGTCCGGCGATCCTGCGGCTCGGGGAGCGGCAAAGATGACCGCCGGCGCAGTACTGGTCGCCGAGGGGCTGTTCGGCACCATCCGCGGCGTGACCGATGGCCGCAATGGCAAAAAGGGCGGGCTGTTCGGCGGCATTTTCGGCGTTGTCTTCGGGCTCATCTTCATGGGCGCCGGCAACCTGACGGCACCGGATGAATTGACCGATGGGGTGGAAACGCAAGGCACCATTGTCGAGGTGGAAGAGGGCCGAAACAGCGACGGCGAGACGATGTATGCGCCTCGCTACCGCTATACCGTGGATGGCGAGGAATACCAGTTCACCTCGTCGGTACGCTCCAGCGGCCGCCCCACCATCGGCAAATCGGTGGACATCCTCTATTCCGCAAGCAATCCTGCCAATGCCTATCGTACCGACGGAATCGACGGCAAGTTTCACCTGATCTTCGTTGGCGCAGGGGGCATGGTGGTACTGTTGTCACTGTTCAGTCTGCTGGTGAGCGTGGCGCTGATCGTATTCGGTGTCTGGCTATTCATCGGCGGCCGGCGCGACCGACGTGAGGCGGGGGCCAGCAGCGGATTTTTCTCCGACCTGATCTCTCTGGCGCAGCGTGCGCGCGCAGGGGCAGTGGATATCGAGCAGACCGCAGTCGGCCAAAAAGGCACCGGCCAAGGCGGGGCGAGCCTGTTTGAAACGGCTCCGGTTGCGACAAATGCCGCGTCGGCTCCGGCTGGAGCTGCGGCGAAGGCCAATGATGCGGCCAGTGTCTCCGCCGCTCCGCCGGACGCCGCCAGGCGGCACGATGCGCCACCACCCACCGCTCCTCCCGAAGGCTGGTATCCCGACCCCGAACAGCCGGGCAGGTTGCGCTGGTGGGACGGTGTTCAGTGGACGGCGCACAGGAGGGATGCCTGAGGTTGTCCCGTGTTCGGCACCGATCGAAGCGCTCTCGTCCCCTGAACCCCGAGCGTCCCGGCCCAGGGCAGGGTATTGCCGGGTTACGTACAACGGGAATTCTAAGCATTATCTACACGGTCAAGTCAGAAATCGA
>TARA_R110002094_G_scaffold2192_11_pt1 | contig 11436 bp, 12 predicted proteins | sample TARA_R110002094 | Tara Oceans TARA_R110002094 (sample SAMEA4397409) | marine metagenome | biome: Polar Biome; feature: [MIX] marine epipelagic wind mixed layer (ENVO:01000061); material: water (ENVO:00002006), including particulate matter (ENVO:01000060) such as... | depth 10-100 m
GCCCCGGTTCATAGTCGGCGTGATTGCCCGTTTCAAACCCATGTGCCGTGATGGCGGCGGCCAGCGGTGATTTGAACGCGCTGATTTGCGCCGGTTAAGCTTTGTGATGATCGCGCAGCAATTCGGGTTTAGCCTGCCTCAGATCAAGGCTGAGTTAGACCGCTTGCCGGGTGGGCGGACCCCGACCAAAGCGGATTGGGCGCGGATCCGCGAAGGGTTTCGCGAAGCTTTTGATGGGCGGATCACAACATTGACCAGGCTGTGCGATAATCTGGATGGTTGTATCGGATGTGGTTGCCTCAGTCTTGAGGCCTGTGCGCTTTATAATCCATCTGATCAAGCCCGCAAAAAAGGGCAGGGGCCAAGGTATCTGATGGGGGATACGCCTGAGGTTGCGCGCTGAAAAAATTGCAGGAATTCTGGACGGACTTTTGCAAATGTCAGAACCCCGTCTGTTTTTACGTTTCGTCGTGATTGCAATGCTACGTCCTGTAGTCTAGCCATTTCCTAACTGATTTTGCCCAAAGGGAGCGCCTGATATGGCCGAGATTGAACGCGAAACGATGGACTATGACGTGGTAATCGTCGGCGCTGGACCTGCTGGCTTGTCAGCCGCGATCCGGCTCAAACAGCTGGATCCTGACTGCAATGTGGTTGTGCTTGAAAAAGGGTCCGAGGTTGGCGCACATATTCTTTCCGGTGCGGTTCTTGACCCAAGTGGCATCGACGCGCTGATCCCCGACTGGAAGGAAAAAGGCGCGCCAATCACGGTCCCGGTCAAGGAAGACAACTTTTATATGTTGGGTGAGGCGGGACAGGTGCGCATCCCCAATCTTCCTATGCCGCCCTTGATGAGCAACCATGGCAATTACATCGTTTCTATGGGCAATGTCTGTCGTTGGATGGCCGAACAAGCCGAAGCGATGGGTGTTGAGATTTTCCCCGGTATGGCCTGTTCTGAACTGGTTTACGGCGACAAGGGCGAAGTCAAAGGCGTGGTTGCGGGTGTCTTTGGCCTAGAAGCGGATGGCACCATCGGTCCAGACACCGAGCCGGGAATGGAATTGCACGGCAAGTACGTGTTCCTGTCGGAGGGCGTGCGCGGCAGCCTCTCCAAGCAGGTGATTGCCAAGTACAACCTAGACGAAGGCAAGGAGCCGCAGAAATACGGCCTTGGCATGAAGGAAATCTGGGAGATTGACCCCGCCAAGCACAAAGAAGGTACCGTGACCCACACAATGGGGTGGCCCCTGAACAGCAACGCAGGCGGTGGGTCGTTTATCTATCACCTTGATAACAATCAGGTCTATGTCGGTTTCGTGGTGCACTTGGGCTACAAAAATCCTTATCTGTTCCCCTACATGGAATTCCAGCGTTTCAAGCATCACCCAATGGTTGCCGAGTTGCTAAAGGGCGGCAAGCGCGTTGCCTATGGCGCGCGTGCGATCACCGAAGGCGGCTGGCAATCCATGCCCAAGATGGTAGCCCCCGGTGTCGCGCTGCTGGGCTGTTCGGTGGGCATGGTCAACGTGCCGCGCATCAAGGGCAACCACAATGCCATGCTGTCTGGCAAAGCAGCGGCAGAGGCGGCAATCGCCGCAATCAAGGCCGATCGTTCCGGTGATGAACTGAATGATTATGAGGCAGATGTGCGCGATGGCGAAATCGGTGCGGACTTGAAAAAAGTGCGCAATGTCAAACCGTTGTGGTCTAAGTATGGTCTGACGGCGTCCCTCGCGCTGGGCGGTCTGGACATGTGGACCAACACGCTTGGTTTCTCGCTGCTTGGCACGATGAAGCACGGCAAATCGGACGCCGAAGCAACCGAAGAAGCCAGCAAACACAAACCAATTGACTATCCCAAGCCGGACGGGAAGCTGTCGTTTGACCGTCTGACCAACGTGGCGTTCAGCTTTACCAACCACGAAGAAAGCCAGCCTGCGCATCTGACGTTGAAAGACGCCTCAATTCCCGTGGAGTTTAACCTGCCGAAATACGCCGGCCCCTCGGCGCGCTATTGCCCGGCGGGTGTGTATGAGTTTGTCGAAGAAGCGGGCAAGGACACACGGTTTGTGATCAACTTTCAAAACTGTGTGCATTGCAAAACCTGCGACATCAAAGACCCGGCGCAAAATATCGTCTGGACCACACCGCAAGGCGGCGATGGGCCGAACTATCCCAATATGTAAAATATGAAAGGCGGGCGTTGCTCCGCCTTTTTCTTATTCGCGATCTTTTGCCCAAATTCTGTCACAGCCACGTGACAGCCGGGTGTTGCCATTGCGCTTGGGTGCAGACCTGATAGCTTTGCGAAAAAGCGATAGAGGTCGGGTTTTCATGTTTCGAAATGTTCTGAGTTTGGCGGCGGCGCTGACGATATCTGTATCTTTTGCGCCCCCGGTTCAGGCGCAATCGGTTGCCGGTTCCTATCTGGCCGGACGGTACGCGGGCCTGAGCAGCGATTATCGCGAAGCGGCCCGCTACTACGCCCAGGCACTGGCGCGTGATCCCAGCAATGTGGAGTTGATGGAGAGCACGTCACTGTCTTACCTTTCACTCGGTCAGATCGACAAAGCAGCGCCTTTGGCCCGTCTTCTCGAAGAAAAAGACCAACACAGCCAAGTGGCGCATTTGGTGATCACCGCGGCCCTTGCCCAACAAGATGATTTCGCCGCGCTACTGGCGCGCGAAAATGATGATACTGGCGTGGGTCCATGGGTTGATGGCTTGATCAAAGCCTGGGCACAGATGGGCGCGGGAGATGTGACATCTGCGGTGGCTGCGTTCGATACCTTGAGCGAAGAAGCCGGGATGCGGGGCATTGTGATGTATCACAAAGCCTTGGCGCTCGCGAGTGTGGGTGACTACGAAGGGGCCGAGGCGATCTTTGGTGCCGACGAAACTGGTGCGGCAAACCAGACGCGCCGCGGCATCATGGCGCGTATCGAAGTTTTGGCTCAATTGGACCGCCGCGAGGATGCGATGACCCTGCTGCGTGACAGCTTTGGTGATACCACCGATCCAGAACTTGATCAGCTGATTGCAGCGCTAGAAGGGGACGGTCCGGTGTCGTTCACCCATGCGCGTGACGCAAAATCGGGCATGGCCGAGGTATTCTTTACCTTTGCCGCCGTGCTTAAGAACGAAGGGGCAGCGGATTATTACGCACTGCTGTTCTCGCGGATTGCGCGGTATCTGAGCCCTGACCATATTGATGCGATGTTGTTGTCGGCGGGCCTTTTGGAAAACCTCGGGCAGTATGATCTGGCGATTGAAGAATACAAATCCATACCTGCAGACAACCCTGTGTATCACGTCGCTGAATTGGGGCGCGCCGATGCATTGCGCAGGTCTGGCAAGGTTGAACAGGCGGTTGAGGTGTTGGAACAGCTAACACGCAGCCATGGTGATTTGTCTATCGTGCATTCGACATTGGGTGACATCTTGCGCAGCCAGGAGGACTTTGCTGGTGCCATTACGGCCTATAACAAGGCGATTGATCTATCGACGGATGCCACGCGCGGACGTTGGCTGCTTTATTATTCGCGGGGCATTGCGCATGACCGTTCCGGCGATGGCAAAGCATCTGAGGAAGATTTCCGCGCGGCACTGGCGCTGAACCCCGAACAGCCGCAGGTTTTGAACTATCTTGGGTATTCGCTGGTTGAACAGAAACGCAATCTGGACGAGGCGTTGGACATGATCGAGCGCGCTGTCGCGGCGAGCCCGAGTTCTGGGTATATCGTCGATTCATTGGGTTGGGTCCTCTACCGCCTTGGCCGCTATGATGAAGCGGTTGGCCAAATGGAACGCGCAGTGGAATTGATTGCCGTTGATCCGGTGGTAAATGACCATTTAGGCGATGTATATTGGGCCGTTGGTCGCCAACGCGAGGCAGAGTTCCAATGGCGCCGTGCGCTGTCGTTCATCAAGGAGGACGACACCGACACCGAAGCGGACCCTGACCGCATCCGCCGTAAACTTGAGGTGGGTCTGGATGTCGTGCTGGAAGAAGAAGGCGCGCCACCCTTGACCGTGAACAATGGCAACTGAGGCATTTGCGCCTGCCAAGATTAACCTATCATTGCATGTGACGGGGCAGCGGGCGGACGGCTATCACCTGCTCGACTCGCTGGTGGTGTTTGCAGATGTCGGGGACCGGCTGTGGTTTGATGCCGCAGGTGTGATGACGCTTGAGGTCTGCGGCCTGTTTTCTGACGGCGTTCCCAGCGACGCCCGTAACCTTGTCTGGAAAGCAGCAGAGATGGCGGGATGGCGCGGCCATATCCGGTTGGAGAAAAATCTGCCTAACGGGGCTGGGATCGGCGGTGGTTCAGCGGATGCAGCGGCAGTATTACGGCATTTTTTGGGGGATAAGCCGCAGAATGTTGTCGGCATCGAAAAAGTACTGTCGCTGGGCGCTGATGTGCCGGTTTGTGTGTCCGCCGTGCCGCAACGCATGAGTGGTATCGGTGACTTGCTTTCAAGGTGTTGGCCAATTCCAGAGTGTGATCTTGTCCTGATCAATCCCGGCATCAGCGTGCCAACACCCGTCGTCTTTTCGGCGCTCACCGACAAATCGAACGATCCGATGACAGAAATCTACTCCGGCACTTCGCTGGACGAATTCACTGATTGGCTCAGATCCCAGCGAAACGATCTTGAACCGATTGCAATGGAGTTGTTTCCGGGCATTGCCAAGGTGTTGGATGCGTTAGGCGATGCCATGTTTTCCCGGATGTCGGGGTCCGGTGCTACGTGTTTCGGCATTTATCCGACCGCGAATGCGGCGAATCAGGCGGCAGTGCGGATCGGCGCGCGCCATCCCGATTGGTGGGTACAGCCCGTGCGCACAGTTGGGGCGGGGCCGGGCTAATTGATCCTGCTGACCACATAATCGGCCAGATCGGACAACATGACCTTCACCTCATGATCCGGCAGGGTGCCCAACGCAGCCTTGGCTTTACCAGCCCATGCCAATGCCTCGTCTTGCGTCTCAATCAGCGCACCGTGCTTGTGTAGCAGGGACAACGCATGATCCAGATCGCCGTCCTCTTGGCGACCCTTTTCAATGGTCCGGGTCCAGAACGCGCGCTCCTCTGCATCTGCTTTGGCAACTGCTTTGATCACCGGAAGCGTCAGTTTGCGTTCGCGGAAATCGTCACCAACATTCTTGCCAGTGGCCGAAGATTGCCCTTGGTAATCCAGCAGGTCGTCAACAATTTGAAACGCAACACCCAGCGCATCACCATATTCGAACAAGGCTTTCACGTGGTCCTCTGATGCGCCTGCGATAACGCCACCCACTTCGGTAGCCGCCGAAAACAACGCTGCCGTCTTGCCGCGCACGACCTGCAAATAAACATCTTCATCCGTCGCCAAATTTTGCGCTGCGGTCAGTTGCAGCACTTCGCCCTCAGCAATCGTTGCAGAGGCATTGGACAAGATGCGTAGCACATCCAGCGACCCGGTTTCCGTCATCAATTGAAAGCTGCGAGAAAACAGGTAGTCCCCGACCAGCACCGATGATTTATTGTCCCACAGAAGGTTCGCCGTGGTTCGCCCCCGCCGCTGGGCGCTTTCATCCACCACATCATCATGCAGCAAGGTCGCGGTGTGAATGAATTCAACCGTTGCGGCGAGATGCACATGATACAGGCCGTCATAGCCGCACATCCGCGCCGCTGCCAAGGTTAGCATCGGGCGCAGGCGTTTGCCGCCTGCCTCAACCAAATGCGCAGTTACCTCTGGAATACGTGGCGCGTGTTTTGACGCCATGCGATCGCGGATCAAATCACCAACCGCAGCCATATCATCGGCCAAGTAGGCCGCGAGGCGGTCATGGGGTTTTTGCGTGCTGTCGTTTTTCATGAACGTGATCCCACCCAAGGCTCGACAAATCGGCCAGATTGGCCCACATCTTTGATATGAAGGAACTTTTGCGCAGCCCTGACATGACCATCATTGCCTTTGCCTCCGCCCTTCTTCAGGGCGAGGATATAGACTGCTTTGAAATGGACGTAAACATGAGCGTGCTTGAAGGCGGCATCGGAATTTTCCCGCGCCGCTTGATGGTGCATTCGAACGATCACGACGCAGCGGTGCAGGTAATGCGCGATAATGATATCCCGTTGGGCGTGTGAGCGATTATCCTGACAGCGATCTGACGCATGATGCTTTTTTGGGGGGCAAATTGTATCTTTATCAGCCACGCCAAGGGTACCGTGCGGGGTTGGATGCAGTGCTGTTGGCGGCTTCGGTTCGGGCTGAGGTTGGGCAATCCGTTCTGGAACTTGGCTGCGGTATCGGGGCGGCGATCCTGTGCTTGAATGCGCGCGTTCCGGGCCTGACTTTGACGGGGGTTGAGGTGCTGCCCCAGAACGCAGCATTGGCGCGGCGCAACGGCGGCGACGCGCTTGAGGTGGTCACTGCGGATCTTGCGGATATGCCATTGCACGTGCGGCAACGGCAGTTTGATCATGTATTGGCAAACCCACCATATTTTGACCGCGCAGCATCTGTTTCATCAGATGACCCAACCCGCGAGGCCGCGCACGGCGAACGCACCCCTCTGAGCAAATGGGTCAAGACCGCAGGCAAACGGCTGGCCCCCAAAGGCCGGGCGTATTTCATACACCGTGCCGAACGCCTGCCTGATCTGATCCGCGCCTTGCCCGCCGATTTGGGGTCTGTCGAGGTGTTACCCTTGGCCCCACGTTCGGGACGCCCCGCCGAACTGATTATTCTGCGCGCGCGCAAAAATGGACGGGCGGTGTTTCGGTTGCACAATACGTTTGTCATGCACCAAGGTGCGGCACATGGTGTGGATGGCGATGCCTATGTTCCCACCTTGCGTGCCGTCCTACGCGAAGGGGCCGCGCTCGATTTTTAAGCGGCATTAAGCGTTTGTTTACCGGTTCGCGCGTTATGCTGCAGGGCGGCGTGACACAGCCTGAATATTGTGATGAAATGGAATTCTAAACTTTCATCAAGGAGGATTATATGGCTCTCAACGGACATCTGGAGACTCTAAAGCGTAAGCACTCAGCGATCAGCGAGGCTGTCGAAAGTGCCCAACGCGCGCCTGGTGTTGACGATCTGAAAGTTTCGACGATGAAAAAAGAAAAATTGCGCCTGAAAGAGGAAATCACGCGCCTGTCGAGCTAACTTCAGTTTTCTTAATCTCCAAAGCTGGCGCGCGCTGCAATGATAGCGCCGCCGGTGATCAGAAGTGCGGCCCACAGTAAGATATAGCTCGGTGCCGCGACCCCAACGATCACCAGAACCAGTGTGGAAAGCAATGGAGCCGCATACGAAGCGGTGCCCAAAAGCTGAATGTCACCCTGCTTTACCCCGATATCCCAGACATAAAAGGCTAGGCCAACTGGGCCGAGCCCCAAGCCCGCGATCGCGGCCCACCCCAATGTCGTGGTGGGCAGGACTGTTTCCTCCCACATCAGATGCAGGGGAAAGGACAGCGCTGCCGTTGCGAGGCAGAATACCGCGACGGATGCTGTCGGCACGTCGCCAACGCGCCGGGACAAAACCGAATAGCCCGACCATGTCAGCGCACCAAGAACCGCAAGCGCATAACCCGGCAAATACTGGCTTGAGAAACCTGCGCCCCCACCAGTGATGATCAATGTGGCACCCGCGAGCCCTAACAAGGTTCCAACGATATGTCCTTTGCGCAAGGTCTCTCCGGGCAGCAGACCAGAAAACAGAACAATAAGCAGCGGCCAGAGATAGGCGATCAAACCTGCTTCAGCGGCAGGCGCGAGGCGAAGCGCGGAAAAATAGAGCGCATGATACCCAAAAAGGCCCAAAGTGCCAAAGACATAGACGCGCATCGGCACCCGGCGTAGGCCCGGCAGCGCGCCCGTCGCAGCGGCCCAGATCAGGCCCAATGTGCCGCCCAAAGTAAAGCTCAGAGTATTGAGCAAGAACGGTGGGGTTGGTGCAGAGCCCACCGTAAAAAGCGCCAAGAGGGCCCATAACAAGACAGCGCAAAATCCGATGGCAGTGGCGCGGGGACGGGTCATTTAAGGGGTGGTTCCAACAACTTCATGCTTTGGGCGATATGCGCAGTCTTTTCGATCTCCTGCAATATCCAGGTCTTGAATGCCGCAACCTGAGGCCGTGTTTCAGCGCCATCGGGACATAGAAAACGAAACCGCGCCCCCGTCGGCAGCGCCTGCGGATAGGGCGCAACCAATCGCCCATCTGCGAGATCCTTGATCACCAATGCGCGCCTGCCCAATGCCACACCTACGCCGGCAAGGGCCGCGTCGATGGCGTGATCTGCTTGCGAAAACCGGGGGCCAATATTTGGTGTGACATCAATCTTCATGGCGCGAAACCACGCGGACCAGTCGATAGGCGGGTCAAGAAAATCTATCGATTCATCAACAATCAAAAGCGCATCACGCAAGCTTTCTGGTGTGGGGTATTTCCGCGCCAACTCTGGGGTCATGACCGGCACGACCCATTCATCGGCCAAAGGCAGGGAAAACAGCCCCGGATCGGGACCCAAGCCAAAGCGAATCGCGACATCGACGTTATCGCGGTTAAAATCCATGATCCGCAGAGACGCAGAAAACCGCAGTTCGATCTCTGGATGGGATTGTGCAAAATCAAAGAGCCGCGGGGCCAGCCATTTCGCGGTAAAAGCAGGACCGGCCGTCACCGTAAGTGTTTGCTGATCTTGCAGGCGTTGGGCGGCGCGCCACCCGGCCGCAAGCGTTTGAAATCCGTCAGACGCCGCAGGGGCCAAGGCCCGACCGGCCTCTGTCAATTCAACGGCACGATTAAGCCGCCGGAATAACGGTGCGCCCAAATGCTCCTCAAGGGATTTGATCTGAAAGCTGAGCGCGGCTGGTGTGACGTGCAATTCCGCCGCTGCCAGAGCAAACGACATATGGCGCGCGGCGGCATCAAAGGCGCGCAAAGCGGTAAGTGGGGGCAGGCGATCTGTCATGTTCAGTTAAGTACAGCTTAACTGAAGCTATGGAAAGTCTCGTTTGTAAGAATGCGTTATGGTGCGCATATTGAGTGCAAGAGAGCAAATGCCTTCACGGCCCGAAAAGGAAAAAGACATGTTTGAAGCCACAACAAACCCCGCCGCCCGCACCGCCATGGAAAATGCGCATACAGCGCGAGGTGCCGCAATATCATCCATTTGGCAATGGTTGTTTCACCCCGCTTCCCGCTGAACTCAGGCCTGCGTTCTTACGAGATACAAAAAGGCCGGATCAACCGATCCGGCCTTTTCGTTTTTCACCAGACCCGTGTCAGAGCCTTCTTCGGTTAGACAAAAAACTGCGCGCCGTTGGCAGAGATGGTCGAGCCGTTGATAAAGCCCGCGTCGTCCGCCACAAGAAACTTAACCGCACGTGCGATTTCTTCTGGTTCACCCAGGCGACCCGCTGGGATCTGTGCAATGATGCTTTCACGGACTTTTTCCGGTACGGCCATCACCATTTCCGTCGCGATATAGCCGGGGCAGACGGCATTGGCTGTGATGCCAGCGCGTGCGCCTTCTTGGGCCAGTGATTTAATGATGCCCAGATCGCCCGCTTTTGTTGCGGCATAGTTCACTTGCGCAAACTGGCCTTTTTGACCGTTGATCGAGCTGATCACCACAATGCGACCAAACTTACGTTCGCGCATTCCGGGCCAGATGGGGTGAACGGTGTTGAACACGCCGGTGAGGTTGGTGTCGATGACTTCTTTCCACTGTTGCGGGGTCATTTTGTGGAACGGCGCATCACGGGTGATGCCCGCGTTGGCCACAACCACTTCGACAGGGCCAAGGTCGGCTTCGACCTTTGCAATGCCAGCGACAGAATCGTCATAATCAGCGACGTTCCATTTGTAGGTCTTGATGCCGGTTTCCTTGGTAAAAGCTGCTGCGGCTTCGTCGTTGCCAGCATACGTTGCGGCAACAGCGTAACCTGCGTCTTTCAGTTCTTTTGAAATGGCGGCACCGATGCCTCGGCTGCCTCCGGTTACCAGTGCGACACGGGACATTTTGATCCTCCTCAGTGAGTAACGTTATTGCAATTCAAATAGCGGGCGCGCAATTATCTTGCGCGCCCAAACTGTTTAGGGGCGCTCAAGGCACATGGCAACACCCATGCCGCCACCAATGCACAAGGTCGCGAGACCTTTCTTCGCGCCACGGCGCTGCATTTCAAACAACAATGTGTTCAGGATGCGCGCACCGGAGGCACCGATCGGGTGACCGATAGCGATGGCACCGCCGTTCACGTTCACGATCGCCGGATCCCAGCCCATGTCTTTGTTTACGGCACAGGCCTGCGCGGCAAAGGCTTCGTTGGCTTCAACCAGATCAAGGTCTTCGGCCTTCCAACCGGCTTTTTCCAGCGCTTTGCGTGACGCATAGATCGGGCCAACGCCCATGATGGATGGGTCCAGACCAACGGTGGCGTAAGACGCGATGCGCGCCAAGGGGGTAATGCCACGCTTTTCTGCGTCATCCGCGCCCATCAACAGGGCGGCGGCTGCGCCATCGTTCAGGCCCGAAGCGTTAGCGGCAGTGACAGAGCCGTCTTTGGCGAAGGCAGGACGCAGTTTTTGCATCGCTTCCATAGTCGCCCCATGGCGGATGTATTCGTCCTGATCGACAATGATGTCGCCTTTGCGGGTTTTCACGGAAAATGCGGCAATTTCGTCGGCGAACTTTCCGGCCTTTTGAGCGGCTTCGGCCTTGTTCTGGCTGGCGACCGCAAATTCATCCTGCTGTTCGCGGGTGATCTGCCATTTGTTGGCAACGTTTTCGGCGGTCTGACCCATGTGGTAGCCGTTGAACGCATCCCAAAGGCCATCGCGGATCATCGTGTCGATGAATTGCAGGTCACCCATCTTTTGACCTGCGCGCAGGTTTTGCGCGTGGGGGGACATTGTCATGTTTTCCTGACCACCTGCGGCAACAATCGACGCATCGCCCAGTTGGATATGCTGAGCGGCCAATGCCACGGCGCGCAGGCCGGAACCACAAACCTGATTGATCGACCATGCAGCACTTTCTTGGGGCAGGCCTGCGTTGATGTGGGCCTGACGAGCAGGGTTTTGGCCTTGGGCGGCGGTTAGAACCTGACCTAGAATGGTCTCAGAGACTTCGGATGCATCAATGCCTGCACGTGCGACGACCTCTTTTAATATGCCGGCACCCAAATCATGGGCGGGCGTTGTGGCGAAAGCGCCCCCAAAGCTGCCAACGGCAGTACGGGCGGCGGATGCGATGACGACGTTAGTCATGGGTAATTATTCCTCTACCTAATTGGCCGAGGATATTATGACGTTGCGTCAGCCATTGACCGCAGCGACTCCCCCACCTTCTGAGTTTGTCATAGCGGATGCGCTGCATCGCGGCAACGGGGGCCGCGCCGTGGCACTATGCGCGACGCGCATAAC